>Ga0210391_10004266_pt1 | contig 11982 bp, 5 predicted proteins | sample IncBWC12OmetaG_FD_160573 | JGI IMG/M metagenome (GOLD analysis project Ga0210391, IMG submission 160573) | Forest soil microbial communities from Barre Woods Harvard Forest LTER site, Petersham, Massachusetts, United States - Inc-BW-C-12-O ...
ACATCGAAGATCCCGAAATTACACTGAAGAAGTTGATGAAGACGATTCCCGGCCCGGATTTTCCCACCGCCGGTTTCATCAGCGGCCGCGAGGGCATCGAGCAAGCCTACAAGACCGGCCGCGGCTCATTCAAAATGCGGGCCAAAGCCGCGATCGAGAAGCGCGGCAAAGATCGCGAAGACATCGTCATTACCGAGCTGCCCTATCAGGTAAACAAAGCGCGCATGATTTCCCACATCGCGCAGCTCATCAACGACAAAAAGATCGACGGCATCGCCGACATTCGCGACGAGAGCGACCGCCAGGGCATGCGCATCGTCATCGAGGTGAAGCGCGACGAAGAGCCGCAAATCGTCCTCAACAAGCTCTTCAAGCTCACCCAGATGGAAGAGTCGTTCAGCATGATCCTGCTCTCCATCGTCGCCGGCCAGCCGCGTGAGCTGGGCCTGGTGGACATGCTGCGCCTGTTCGTCGAGCACCGTGTTGACGTGGTCCGCAGGCGTTCGCAGTACGAATTGCGCAAGGCCGAAGAGCGCGAGCACATTTTACTCGGCTACCAGATCGCTCTCGACTACATCGACGAAGTGATTCGGATCATCCGCGGTTCCGCCAGCCGTGCCAACGCGCGCGAGAATTTGCACGACTACTTCCTCGATAAGAAAATCTCGATCAGCGAAGACGGCAAGGCCAAGAGCCTCGCCGGCGTGAAGCTCAACAACAAAAAGTACGGCATGCCTTCCACCATCGAAGGCCTCAGCTATGCGCAGATTGACGCGATTCTTGAACTGCAGTTGCACCGCCTCACGCGACTTTCCACCGAAGACATTCTCAACGAATTGAAATCCATTCGCGATCGCATCGGCGAACTCCGTGAAATTCTCGGCAGCGACAAAAAACTGAAGGCCGTGATCGTCGCCGAACTGCGCGAGATCATCAAGGCTTACGGCGACGAGCGTCGCACACAAATCGTCGATGCGGTCGACGATATCAAGCTCGAAGACCTGATCAAAGACGAAGAGATGGCCATCACCGTCAGCCACGCCGGTTACATCAAGCGCACCTCCGTCGATACCTACCGCCACCAGTCTCGCGGCGGAAAGGGACGTATCGGCGCCAAGACGCGCGAAGACGACTTCGTCGAGCGCTTCTTCGTCGCCTCCGCGCACAGTTATATTTTGCTGTTCACTTCGAAGGGCCGCATTTACTGGCTGAAGGTTTACGAAATCCCTGAAGCTGCAGCCGCCACACGCGGTAAGGCCATCAGCAACCTCGTGCGCTTCCAGGAAAATGAGAAGCTCACCGCCGTCGTTCCGGCGCGGAACCTAGAGGAAGTAGACCGCTACGTGTTCCTCGCCACGAAAAACGGCACGGTGAAAAAGACCAGCCTCGCGGAATTTTCCAATCCGCGTCCGTCCGGCATCATCGCTATCAATCTCGAACCGGACGACGAGTTGATCGGCGCAAAGCTCACCGACGGCATGCAGATGATTTTCCTCGCCAGCCACGACGGCCAGGCCATCCTGTTCCGCGAGACGGAAGTTCGTTCGATGGGGCGCGCAGCAGGAGGCGTGAACGGCATGGATCTGGCCAAGGGCGATTACGTCGTCAGCATGGACGCGGCGCAGCCTGACTTTGGAATCATTGAGAAGGAGTTCAAGAAGAGCACGCGCAACCTCGACGAGCTGGAAAGCGATCAGATTCGCGAGTCGCTCACCTCGCTGATGCTCACCGTCGCCGAGAAGGGCTACGGCAAGCGCACGCCGCTCGCCGAGTACCGCGTCACTTCACGCGGCGGCAAGGGCGTCATTAACCTGAAGTCCACCGATCGCAACGGCCCTGTCGTCGCCGCCTTACAGGTGCGCGAGGACTCAGACGTGATGATCATTACCGGGCACGGCAAAGTCATCCGCGTCCACGCCGGCGAGATTCGCGAAGCCGGGCGCGGTACCCAGGGTGTACGCCTGCTCCGCCTCGATGACGGCGACCGCGTCGCAGCCGCCGCTTCCATCCTCGAAGAAGAGGAAGAAGCCGCCGTAGCCGGGGCCACCGACAAGCCCGAACCCGAAAAGAAGTAGCGCTTCAGAATTTCCGGGTGCCGCACCCTTTGCAGCTAAAAAGGGTGCGCATCCGTTCTAACCGCACTCACTCGACCGGCGGAATGTAGTACCCCGGCCGCGTTCTCACTGCCACGCCCGGCCTGTCCACAACGACTTTGATTTCGTGATACCCCGTCAAATCGTCGCCTGCGGGCCGGTATCCCAGCGTGTATTGCGCGTGAAGCTCTCCGCCGATTTCATCCATAGCTTTCTGAATCGATGCGTCACGCTTCACGTTCTCGTGTAAGCCGCCCGTAGCCTTGCTCGCAATGGCGAGAGAGTTCGGGCCCACCGCATTCTTTCCCGTTTTCACAAGCCAGATTACCAGGGGCATAAGATCAAGCCCCTGAATCGGCGCATTCGCAGCTTCGATCACCGAATGCGGCGGGCTTGGATCCTTATCAGGCGGGCCAATCCCAGGTACAGGTCTCGGTTTAGGCTGGCCGCGTAGATCCGCCATCGCCGTGCTGAGCCCGATCGAATAAATCATCACGTTCGCCAGTTGCGCGCGCCGCAGCACTTCGCCCAGCTTCGCCTCGCTTCCCGAATCCTGCGCTTCGCTCACCACCACCAAAATTTTCCGCCTCACCGCAGGCCGTTGCTCCAGCATCGCGATCGCGCCCGACATTCCGTCGTACAGCAGCACCTCATCCGATCCCAGCGGCAAATGGTTCACGGTCTCCTGTACAGCGTCGGGATCGGTCGTGAATTTCAGTCGCACATCCACGGAGTTGTCGAAGGTCAGCACCGCCGCTTCAGAGGTTGTACCCATCACCGCTTCGGTAAACACCGCGCCGACGTGTTGAATCGCGGGCAACATCGGCTCTACGTGCAAGCTTGTTTCTACGAGCAGCACGATGGACAGCGGATCGCCGCCCACGTCGAAATGGTCGAGTTTCTGCTCCGCGCCGTTGTCGTAAACGTGGAAATTTTTCTCGGTGAGGTCCAGCACCATCTCGCCGCCGGAATTCAGCACCGTCACGGGTGCCGTTACTTCAGACACGCGTACGCGGATCGCTTGCTTATCAATCTCGGATTGAGGTATCGGCTCCGGCTTCGCGCCCGACTTCGGATGGATCGGACCGACAGGCTCTTCCTGCGCGCACACGCTTGGTGTAAAGCCGATCGCCCCTGCGGCGATCAGCAGCAGCACTGACAAAACCCGTAAAGCAACGGCGTGCGGTTTCCTGCAGCTCGTGTGCATTCCACCTATCTGATTCGCGCAGCCAACTGCGCGTTGCTCACTACGGCACCCGTCTTTACTCCTGCCGCACTCACCGCAACCGTTCTCCTAGAATGGTAGCCTGCCCAATGTGCGCCAAATGTCGAGAGGGGGAGTGATGAAGCGTGGTGTGAAGCTGAAGGCCCAGCCGTTTCCGCACGTCGCCTACGAAGATCACAAATTCATGGAGAGCCTCGCCGCGAGGCCCCTGCGTATCATCGCCGAGTATCTCGATCCGCTTACGCGTCTGCGCCGTGCCAATATCGGCGACACCATCGTCATGTTCGGCTCGGCCCGCATTCAGTCGCACGAAAAAGCGCTCGCTCACTTGAAGCGCATCAAGCGTGACGCAAAGGGCCGCCGCTCCGCCGATTGGCGTATGAAAATCACAGCCGCCGAGTCACTCCTCGAAATGTCCCGGTACTACGAAGAAGCTCGCGAGCTCGCGCACAAAATCACAACCTGGGGGATGACTCTCGGCAACCAACCCCGCCGGTTCGTCATTTGCTCTGGCGGGGGCCCAGGCATTATGGAAGCCGCCAACCGTGGCGCTGCCGACGCGGGCGGGCCATCGGTCGGCCTCAGCATTCAACTCCCGCACGAACAATCGTCAAACGCGTACATCTCGCGCGACCTGAATTTCTATTTTCACTACTTCTTCATGCGCAAGCTCTGGTTCGCGCAGATGGCCAAAGCGCTGGTTGTGTTCCCGGGCGGCTTCGGCACCATGGACGAGCTTTGGGAAATGCTCACCCTGCTTCAGACCGGCAAGCTCTCGTCGCACCATTTGATCCTGATTTATGGCCGCGCCTACTGGAACAAAGTCGTCAACTGGAAGCATATGGTCCGCATGGGTGTGATCGACGCGAAAGATTACGAACGTCTGCGTTTCGCGGACACCGTCAACGAAGCCTTCAACTTGATCCGCACCGAGTTGGAGGAACATCATCTCTTGCTCGACGAGGAAGGCCAGCCCGTGACCCAGGCGCACATGCTGCTGCAAAACCGCATGCGTCCTTAATCCTTCGTCTCCAAACATAAAAAAGGGGAAGAAGCTCAAAGACCTCTTCCCCTGTTGTTCTTTTTCCAGCGGGTGTCCCGCCGAAAATATCGCTCGGGAAACTCACCGAAAGCGAATTTGTTAGTTGGTGGCTACGGGATCGAGCGAGAAGACAGCTTGGAACCGGCGCTTCTCGTCGTTGTCGTGGACCATTACAACCGGCACGACCTTCAGTGCAGCCTTGCAGCCCCGGCATGTAGTGCTTTCACCCTCGATGTCCTGAACGAAGCCGTCCGTGAAGTGGTACGCGGCGCGCGGTCGTCGCGCTGCCTTGTCCCCCTTAGCGCCGCACTGCGGGCAGGTAAACTCCACCCGATCCATCAGAGGGTCGCGGTTCAGCGCGGCCCACCCGGTCAACCGAATACCGATGGTTTCTCGCGAATTATCAGCCATTAAGCACGACCTCCCTTGTAGATTCTGAAATCTGACTCGACTTAGCTCAATCGAATCTCACAAGCTTAGACGCAGGTATTGCCCCGCTCGTTGCATGATTTAGGTCGATTTCGTATAAACCCCTTAGAATGAGCTATTTCATTTCGGCAGAGCACGCGATTGTCCAAACTCTCCCCTCTCAGGAGCTTCCGGGAACCCCAAGACAAGATTGGTGTCTATGCATCTAGAGATCGCGCGACCTCCTAGACTGACGCCCAGCCATCCGCCATCGAAAGGCCCCAGATTGGGCCTGGCTACGGCGCTCGTGGCCAAGGCGATGCAAGCCCGTAGTCGCGGGTGTGCCCGTTGAGGGCTTAGGAGAGACCGCTATGAGCGATCTGGGTAGTCTGTCGCAGTGCATGTTGGAGAGTGACGTAGAAGGCCTGAGCGCCAGCCGCGTCCTTCGCCGTAAGGCCCTCACGCTGTCCGTTGTGTTTGAAGCTGCGGTGCTTTCACTTCTGACCGTGGGCCCGCTGTTGTTCCCCGGAGTTCTTCCCAACGTTCTGTCTCGTACGCCGGTGCCGCCCTACCATCGCGGACTCGCCGATGTCTTCGTATCCAGCGCGCCGCGAGCGCCATCGTCATCGACCAACTCACAGCATTCGACAATCAGCCTCTTGGCGCAGCAGCCTGCGCAGATTCCCAACCACGTTCATGATGAGCCGATCCCGGACGCCGGACCATCCTTCGGACCGACGAACGGCGACCCGGGCGTGCCGTTCGGAAATCCAAACGGCCCTGTCTCTGCCGTGAATGGTCACCAATTGCCGCCTGAAATCAAGCCGCCGGCAGAGAAGCCCTCCAAGCCTTTGAATGTCAGCCAGGGAGTGATGGAAGGGGCGCTCATCAGCCAAGTTAAGCCTGCTTACCCAGCCCCGGCGCGTTCGATTCATCTCAGCGGAGACGTTGTGCTCCACGCGATTATCGGGAAGGACGGGACCGTACGCGATCTTCAGGTTCTGAGCGGCAACCCGCTTCTTGTTCAGTCCGCACTCACGGCTGTACGGCAATGGCGATACCGTCCCACGATGCTGAGCGGCGAACCCGTGGAGGTCGCGACTACGATCACGGTGCGATTTATCCTGGGTTCGGAATAGCGCAGCGAATCGCGCCGAGTTCGCGGCGGATAATCAGATCAAAGATTCGCCCGCGCACCGCGCGATTGCTTCTCGCGTCGCATCGCGCAGTCGAACGACTTCCTGCCAGTCGTCGCCAGCGGCAGGATTCGGTGTGATCAACTCGCCAAACGTCAACGTGACGCGCCCGCGCCGCGGCAACATGGTTTTGTCCCGCAGCACCTGCCGTGCGCCGCGAATCGACACGGGACAAATCGGCCGTCCCGTACCCGCCGACGCTTTAAATGCGCCGAGCTGGAACGGTCGAATCCCGCTCATCGCCGTAAACGTGCCTTCGGGATAGATCACCACCGAAGTCCCGTCGCGCAACGCCGCGTTCACTTCGTCGGCTTGCCGGATCCGCGCCTGAGGATCGCTGCGGTCAAAAAGGAACTGATTCGTCCTCCGCGCGATTGTCCCGATGAAAGGCATCTCGCTTATCTCGCCTTTCGCCACGCATCGAACCCCGGATGGCAGATGCGCTAGCGTCACCAGCACGTCGATGTAGCTTGTGTGGTTTGGCGCAAAAATCCACGGCCCACTCTTCGCGCATTCTTCTTCAGCATTCAGGCCCTGCACACTTACGCTTATGCCCGCGGCCGCGACCATCCATCGCACGCCGTTCTTCAGAATCCGTGCCCGTCGTCCTATATCGTCCGAAGCGATTAGCAGCGCCCACATTGGCACGAGAATTGCTGCGAACGCACACACCGCGTACGCTCCGTACAAAATCTCGCCCGTTTCGCGAACTGCATTCCGAATCCAGCCCGTCACGCGCGGGACCACGCTCTTCGCGCCCAGAGCAGCGATCTGCATCGCGGCTTTTGGCTGTTTCTGTCCCAGCTTGCCGTCCAGAAACAACTGCCGCGTGTCGTTCCGCCGCAACTTGCCGCTCGAAGTCTTAGGAATTGATCCCGGTGCCAGCAACCGCACCACGTCCGGCGGCATGCCTATCGCGTCATCCACGGCCTTCGCAATCTCGCCTTCGATTCGCGTCGCGCCAGATATGTCGCGCACCTCCGCCGCGATCACCAGCCGCTCCGTGCCGCTTCGCTCATCCGGCGCGCCAAATGCCACCACGCACCCCGTCCTCACGCCGTCCACACGCCCCGCAATTTCCTCCAGCTCGTGCGGGTACAGATTCCGCCCGCCCTTGATGATGATGTCCTTCGCGCGCCCCGTGATGTAAAGCTCGCCGTCCGCCCAATACGCGTAGTCGCCGGAGTCGAGCCAGTCACCGTCGCGCATCAGCGCGGCAGTGGCCTCCGGATTCTTGTAGTAGCCGCTCGTCGCCGACGGGCCGCGAAACCACAGTCGTCCCTCGACGCGCTCGCCCAAGTCGCGCCCGTCGCCATCGACGATCCTTACTTCCACGGACGGTACCGGCTTTCCCGCGTTCACGAACTCGAGCGCAGTCGCATCGCCCGCTGCGGCCGGCAGAGCCTTGCGCTCCCCCTGAAACGCCGCGCGATCGATTCGGTCCACTTTGTATCCCGCACCAAGGCGAGGTACTGAAATAGCCAGCGTTCCCTCCGCCAGACCGTACACCGGCGTCAACGCCTCGGCCCGAAATCCGTACGCCGCAAATCGTTTTGCAAACCGATCGAGCGTCTCGCTCCGCACCGGCTCCGCGCCGTTCGTCGCCGCGCGCCACGAACTCAGATCGAGCCCTTCGAGATCCTTGTCTGAAATTTTTCGCACACACAATTCGTAGGCGAAATTCGGCGCCGGACTGATCGTGGCCCGGTGCGTATGAATCGCGCGAAGCCAGCGTTCCGGCCGGCTCAAAAACGCCAGCGGAGACATCACCACTAGCGGAATTCCCGTGTAGAGCGGCACGAACCACGCTCCGATCAATCCCATGTCGTGATAGAGCGGCAACCACGACACCGCTACATCGTTCGCCTGCACGTTCACGCCGGAGATAATCGCGCGAATGTTCGCCAGCAGATTTGCGTGCGTCAGGATCACTCCCTTCGGCGATCCCGTCGACCCCGACGTGTATTGCAGAAACGCAATGTCTTCGCCTCGCGCTTGGTGTGCCAGATGTTCTACCGGCCGCCCATTCACCGGAGCATCCTCGCGCGTCGAGGCGTCGCCGAGCTTCTCCACGTTCAAAACTTCGCGCAGCGTCGGCACGCGCGGCTTCAGCAAGTTCGCCAGCGCCTCGGCCTGCCGCCACGTCACCAGAAATCGTACTTCCGCGTTCTTCAGAATGTTTGACTGTCGCGTCGCGTACTCCGCAATCCGGTCCGCGCGGAACGGCGGATAGATTGGCACAGGAATTCCGCCCGCCAGCAGAATCCCCGCAAACGTGAAGAAGAAATCCGCGGACGTGGGCAGCATGATCGCCACCGTCTGCCCGGGATCGAGCCCGCGCCGCCGCAGCTCCATCGCCATAGCCGTCGCGCGCTCGTACAATTCGCCAAACGTGATCGTCCGCAGCGCGTCGTTATCCTCGTAAAGCTGGATATGTCCTCGCCCCGGCTCCGCGCGCCCGCGCAATCGCAGAATCTCCGTCAGCGTCTCCGCCCGTGCGATCGGCTCATCGAGTTCCGGTGCCGCGCCACGCGCCACAAACGCCGCAGCTCCCACGCCCGCAGAAGGGAACCCCGACGCAGACGTCGGATTCCCCTCCTCGCGTAAAATCGCTTCGATCAGATCGTTCACGGTGTCAGCTTCCGCGACCACGCGATCGGGCAGACGCACGCCGCACGCGTCGCCGAGGCGAAGCATCAATTCCACGCGCTCCAGGCTCCCAAGCCCGAGTTCTCGCTCGAGATTTGCGTGGGTTCCGCGCGCGGCAAGCTCTTCAAGCCCGCGTGCGCTGCCGAGCTCGTTCAAGATCTGGCGCACGACTCCCAAGGTTTCGTTTTCAACGACGGTCTGTCTTGCGAATTTGGTGCTGGTGGCGGACAAGGCTGTGGCCGGCCCGTGTGCTTCCCCTGAAATGTCAAAGAGGCGTCGGGCCAGGAATGTGCTACTCCGGCGAGACTATCACTCGCGCCCAAGCCGTTCAATGGCCAGCGAAACTGCCGCGAAAAACTGTGGAAGTACCTTCGTACTGTTCAGAACTGGACCCTCGGCCTATCGACCTCGCCACACGTCAGCGGCAAACTCATCTCGTGTTCGGGGGCCACCCAAAACTCCCGAGCATATGCACCTCCATCACCCCATGCCCACGAGCGGCCGGCACCCCCACCGGCCGCTCTCTTCTTCCGACTCTGACTCTAAGTCATTCACCTCACGTCTTTTAATATCTTCCATAAACGATTCGGTCTTGACTTCAATTCATCCCACCCTATAGTGTGCGCCAAAAGGGGTGGTGTTGTTCGATCGCGATCAACTCGGCGCGGGTGTCTCCGTCGCTCGAGTCTTGTCAGTTTTTCATTTCCTGCACTGGGGGAGGTTGGGTGTGAACCATTTCCGCGGATGTGTCCGAGTTTTCTTGGCTTTCGCAATTTTGATTTTGTTCAGCACGGCTGCCTGGGGACAAACTACGGCTTCGCTTCGCGGCACGATCACCGACCAGTCCGGCGCCATAGTGGGTGGCGCGAAGATTACGCTCACCAACACGGGCACAGGAATCTCGCGCTCTGCGATCTCCAGCGCCGACGGTCTGTACCTGTTCGAGCAAGTCCAAGTCGGCAAATATAAAGTCACCGTGGAAAAGACCGGCTTCACCACGTTCGTCCGCGAAGGCATCATTCTCGAGCTCAACCAGTTCGGCCGGCTCGACGCTGCCCTGAAAATCGGCGAATCCACTCAAGTCGTCGAAGTCACGGCAAACGTGGCCCAGGTCGACACCACCGGAGCAGTGCTTGGAAAGGTGGAAGACCAGCGCATGATCGTCGATCTCCCGCTCGTCGATCGCAACACTCTTCAACTCGGCCTGCTGCAGGCCGGTGTGTTTTCTCCCGACCAGGACGACAGTTCCGGCAATCTCTTTTCGGTCAGCGGCCAGCGCTCCGAATCCCTTACGTTCCTACTTGACGGCGGCAACAATACCGACTTCCTCGACAACAACATTGTTGTGAGCCCGAACCCTGACGCCGTCGAAGAATTTAAGATCCTGACCAACAACTACGACGCGCAGTATGGTCGCACTTCCGGCGGCATCGTCAACCAGATTACTCGCTCCGGCACGAACGAATTCCACGGCGACGCGTTTGAATTTCTTCGCAACACAGACTTAAACGCTCGCGATTATTTTCTGCCGCCGAGCGAGCCTAAAAATGCGTTCAAGCGGAACGTTTTTGGCGGGACCGTGGGCGGTCCGATCCAAAAGGACAAAACATTCTTCTTCCTTGCCTACCAAGGCATAAGAACTCGCCAGGGAATCACCACAGACCTGCTCACTGTTCCCACCGTGCCGGAGCGCACCGGGAACTTTGCCGACATCTGCGGCAGCTACGATGGTGGGGGTAATTGCACGGACCCGAATGGAACGCAGCTAATCAATCCGTACACCAGCAAAAACATTCCCTTCAATAACATGGCAGCTCCCAACCTGGGACCAAATGGCTCGCTGGTGAACCCGGTGATCCAAAATTACATCACTAAGTATGTCCCGTTGCCCAACATCGGAACCAACGGCTACATCTCTTCTCCATCTCAATCATTCGATGCCGATCAAGGCATCCTTCACATCGACCACAAATTCAGCGACCAAGATAACGTTTCGTTCGTTTATCTGATTGAAGACGACGAGTACGGCTATCCCCTTCCTGGAGCCTTCTCGTCGCCTCTCGGTGGCGCCAACGATACTGACGGTCGCAACCAAATCACAACGCTCACTTGGAATCACATTTTTTCGCCGACCCTCGCGAACGAGTTTCGCTTTGGTTACAATCGCACCTCTACAAACCAAGCCGTTCCGCTGGATACGACTTCTCCCTCCGCTCTCGGCTTCACCAATCTGAATCCCGATGATCCTGGCGGTGTCTCTCCACCGTTGATGTTCACCGCGAACTTCAATTTGGGTTCCTCACCACAGGGCCCCACTCAGCTCCACGACAATACCTTCCAATGGGCCGACAATCTGACCTGGACAAAGGGAAAACACGAGTTCAAATTTGGGACCGATGTCACTCGCCTGCAGCTGAACTTCCATTATGACTATTACAATAACGGTGGCTTTGATTTCGACGGCTACGTATCGCCATTTACCGGAAGCTCGCAAGCGGATTTCGTCGGCGGCTTTTGGGACAACTATTACCAGAATTCCCAGGCAACCTACGGAATCCGCACCGGCTCGTTCGGTTTGTACGCGCAGGACACCTGGAAGATTCTGTCCCGCCTGACGATCAACATCGGGCTTCGTTGGGACTACTACATTCCGCAATACGACGTTCACAACGAAATTCTCGGATTTTTCCCGGGCCAGCAGTCCACGGTGTTCCCCGACGCGCCGGAAGGCATCCTCTATCCGCACGATCCCGGAACTCCGAACCGCGCGCTCGTGTATCCCGATTACAAGAATTTCGCCCCGCGTTTCGGTTTTGCCTGGGACACTCTTGGCAATTCGAAACTCGTTATGCGCGGCGGATTTGGGATGTTTTACGACATTGAGGACGGCGCACTGAACCTTCAGTTCGGAGGGTTGCCTCCTTACGCAGCCGTAGCCAATGAGTACAACACCGCGCCCACTTCGTATGCGGGTACCGTCGGGGACCCCGTCGCCGATCCCTTCGGCACGTTCGGCTACACCAACTCGTTTCCGTTTCTTCCGTCGGACGTCGGCACGTTTGGAACGCCTAAGATCTCCTACGGGTATACGACTTTCCCGCATTTCCGTACCCCGTATTCGGAGAATTTTAATTTCGGATTACAGTGGCAGGCCACCAAGGACACGATGGTTGAAGGCGTTTACGTCGGCAGTCTCGGGCGGCGCCTGATTTCTACTTCCGAAACGAACTTTCCGGTTCCATCTGTCGAGATGGAGCAGCTCGCTGACTACGGGTTTGTAAACGAAGATTGCGCGCGCCCCCTAGCGGCCTGCGTTGGCGGTGTCACACCCACCGATCCGAACGGTTCGCCTACAGGGGTTACCCAGAT
>Ga0210391_10004267_pt1 | contig 11981 bp, 5 predicted proteins | sample IncBWC12OmetaG_FD_160573 | JGI IMG/M metagenome (GOLD analysis project Ga0210391, IMG submission 160573) | Forest soil microbial communities from Barre Woods Harvard Forest LTER site, Petersham, Massachusetts, United States - Inc-BW-C-12-O ...
TGAAGGAATCCGCCGAAATCTCGATATAGGTTCAAGCGCGCGCGTTCGTTGCTGTAAGTCGAAAGACCGTAAGTATTGCCGGATGATTTGAGGCATAGTCATTCGTAGCGCAGCGGAGAAGTTTTGTTCCGCCATTTCGCGCATGAGTTCTGAATCATTCAAAAGGGCCAGCAATTCAGCCGCCATGCTGCTCGCGCTACCGGTTTGATAGAACCCAACCGCCAGCCCCTCATCCAGCGCCATCTCGCGAAAGTCGTCGATCCCCGCCGATATGATTGGGACGCCGAATTCGCAGGCAAGGTGGGCTACACCGCTTGCACCCGTCGCTGAGGAATACGGAAGAACTAAGGCGCTCGCGCTACGAAACAAGCGTGGAATGTCCTCTTCTTCGACATAGCCCGTGAATTCGACACGCGGATTGTCCTGCATGCTTTCGGCTACCGATTCGATGTACCCCGGCGTCGCTGGATGGTTTCCGCCGGCAACAATCAAGCGAACATTTGGCATCTGCTGGGAAAGTTCCTGGAACGCCTCGAGCAATAACTCAACTCGCTTGTAGGTACCCCATTTCCCGAACGCGAGGATGCGATGCTCTGGGTTACCTCGGCTGCCGAAATCTGGAGGTTCCGGACAACCACCTAGAATTCCGTGCGCGCGGAAATGGACATTCTCGCCGCGATACTTTTCGATCAGCGTCCGCCGATAAACCGGAAGCAATACAGAGATGGAATTCGCCATCAACAACATCCGTGTGGCCACCGATCCCGCAGTGCGATAGAGCTTCGGAAAGCGGACACCAGAATCGGTCAGGTTGATGTTGTCCATCAGGTGGTGCAACGTTACGTGCGTGTAATGTCCGTTCAGGCGCGAGATAGCCGGCTGCCCAAGGCCGAAAAATGCCGGGACAGGTTTGTTTCCGAAGGTCGAAAACAAGAGGTTGAACCACACGACATCCGGATTGATGTCACGAATGACCTTGGTCAGCCGCAGCGGATTCGACAGCGCATCGAAACGCCAGCAGCGAATGACGTCGAACTCAGGCAGCTCCTCCACAGGAGCATCAAGTTCGTCGGCCAGCACCGTCAGACTCAGGAGAGGGTCACGCCGCAGTTCCCGCGCCAGATGAAACCCGTACTCGTTCAGCCCACGCCGGCTAGGCGGAAACGCTGTGATCAGGCAAATCTTCATGAACTCCCCAGGGCCTAAAAAATCGAAAGGCGGAAAACCGGACGGATAAGCGTCCCGCTTTTTTCAACCCCGGTAAAGTTCGGGAATTGTTCTGCCTCGAGACCAACGGAAAATTGCAGGGGGTAGGCGATCTTGTACTCCCCGGCGTGGTCGCTGAATGACCGATGTAACGGTCTCATGTAAGTGATGTAGAAACTGCCGTATACGTTGTCATACTGGGTGAATGAGCTTGCTCCTTCGTAAGCGACCTGGCCGTTCATACTCCAGGCGGGAGTCATGTTGTATTGAACGATCCCAGCAGGCCGCAGAACATGCGCCGTCGCCCATAACGTGTCTTGCACGCGGTACGCGCGAATGTACTCGGCGAGAAGGCTCGCCGTAAGTTTTCGGTCCATGAACTTCCGCTGCAGGCCGGCATAGCTTGAGGTGGTGAAGAACTGTCTTACCAGCGGGCTGTACGTCAGATCACGGCGTGTATAGCCCGTAATTAAAGAGGTATTTCCCCACGGACGTCCCACGGTGAACTGCAGGGTTGCGCCTACATCATTTGAGTTCAAAGGGTAACCGGTCGCAGTGAACGGTCCGGCTTCGTGATACAAACTGGCATCGAACGACAACCAATTGCCAAACGAACTGCTGTTGGCGTAGAGGAACTGGCGAAACAGATTTTGGTTCTCGTACTGCGGAGCAGAGGTGTCTCGCCGGAGCGTGAACTGCAAGCCGGTATTCAGCGCTATCCAGGCGTCGCCCAGATGCACAACCGGATTGATCGCGCTGTTGAAGTTGTAGTCAAAAGTGTTGCGATTGATGATTAACGCTTCCTGCGGGAGCGATTCCTCGCCGGTCGCATTGCGGATCTGGAAGAATCCGCTGATCATCGGGAAATTGTTGTCAAAGTGATAGCGGTACGCCGTGGTCCACAGCGATTCCTGTTGGGAACGCGGCGGCGGCAGGCTGGGACTCTTGCTCGACAATCCGAAGATTTGCTGATCTAGGACGTAGACCGTGTAATCGTCGTAGAGGCCGCCAGTCGTGAAGTCGGTCAGCATACTGAGGTGATCGGTGACGCGAACGCCTTCCTCGCTCGCCACCTGCATGCCTTCCAGTTGCGCAATCTCGCTGCCGCCGAGCGTATCGGCCTGCGACAACGACAGCAGTGCGTTCCAGCTCTGGTGACGCTGGCGGTAGACCTCGCTCTGCGCTATCAGGTAGTCGTAATTCTGGTTGGAGGCTGGGTCGGAGCCGATGGTCGCCAGCTGCTCGTTGGCTTGCTTCGTCTTGCCCTGGGCGAGATAGGTGTTCGCCAATCCGATGGCGACGATGTCGGGCGACGCGCCTGCCTCACCCGCTTTTCGGAAGTACGAGTCCGCCGTGTCGAAGTCGTGCATAGCAAGGAGCAGGTTTGCAGCTTCAATCAAGTTGTCTGCGGTAACCGGCGGGGCTTCGCCAATGCGGCTTTCGGCAAAGGCCAGGCTGATTTGCTGACGGGCATCTTCGTCTTTGCCGTACTTCACCATCAGGCGAGCGATCGCCAGGCGGGCGTCGACGCGATTGGCGTCCGGAGCCTCCAGCGCGCGCGCAAAGCGATCCATCGCACCCTTCTGATCGCCCAGCGTCAGCAACGCATCGCCGGTATCGAGCAGGATGGCCGACTGGTCGCCGCCCAGCTTCTCAGCAGCCTCGACGTAGCGCATCGTCTCATCCTTGCGACCAAGATGCGCATAAGCATGTGCCATGCGGCCGTAGATCAGCGGATCGTCGGGCGAAAGGCCGAGCGCAGCATTGAGCGCGTCGATCGATTGCTGATACCGGCGCATGTCGTACAGCGTGTCAGCAAGCGCTAGCTGCAAGCTCAGATCGTTCGGCGCATAGCGAATTGCCGCGCGGTATTCCTGCTCGGCGCTGGCCAGCAGGTGTTCCTGCCGATAAGCCGTAGCTAGCGCAAGGTGTGTCGAGCCTGATTCGCCCAGCAATTGCTGCGCTTCCAGGGCCTGTTCGCGTGCTTCTTTGGGATGACGGAGCTGCAAATCGCTGAAAGCCAGTCCAAGATGTGCGACGCCGTTATTCGGAGCCAGCTTCAGCGCGGTATTGAAGTCGTCCGATGCCTGCTGCGCGTTCTGCATGTCGTTCAGCGTGTAACCGCGGTTGATGTAGGCGTCCGCCATCTTGGGATCGCGCTGCACGGCCCGGCTGTAATCGTTGACTGCTTCGTCGAGCAGCTGGGAGTGCTTGTGTACGTGTCCTTCGAGCAGCGGGAAGTTCGCCTCGTTGGGAAGGACGGTATCGTACTTATCGGAAACCGCTAACGCATCGTCGTAGCGGCCCATGTTGTACAAGTCGTAAGCGAGATAGACGGATGCATTGCGATCCTTGGGCAGCTTCTGCAGCACTTGATAACCGAGTTTCGCCGACTCGGCGTAGTTGCCTTCGTGGAACAGGTAGCGCTCGCGCTCGCGCATGACGCGCGCATCGTCGTTCATCTTGCCTTTGGCGCGGTTTACCCAAACGCCTGCCAGCTTGATCTGTTGCGCTTCGATCGCCGCATTAGCGGCATTCGCGATGATGAGCGGATTCTCGGGCGCGAGCTTGTAGGCCTGCTGATAGTTGTCGTCCGCTAGCTGGAACTGCTTCGTCTGCGTGTAGAGGTCGCCGAGTGCGAGATATGGGATGTAGTCGTCGGGATAGGCCTTGGCCAGACGGTTGAAATATTCGGCCGCCATCTTCGCGTCGTTGTCCTCGCGATACAGGTAGCCCATCGCTTCTAGGGCATAACGATTGTCGGGATCCCTAGCGAGTATCTCGCCATAGATCTTTCGAGACTCGTCCTTGCGGCCTTCTTTCCACAGAAGATTGGCGTACTGCAGCGTGATGTTGTCGTTGGCGGGATCCAGTTTCCTCGCCTCAAGCAGGTCAGCCTCAGCGCCCTGCAGGTCGTTGTCCGACATCTTTAAAGAGGCGCGCACACGCAAGAACTCAGCCTTCGCCGTGCCCTCGACGTTCAACTTGTCGATCTCCTGCTCTGCGGTAGCCAGCTCTTGATGGGCAGCCTGGTCGTCGCCGCTGTCGCGATACAGTTCGGCTAGATTCAGCCGCAGTTGGATCGGATAAAGCTGACCTTCGGGAACACCGCCGGCAGGTAGCGCCGCGATGGCTGCTTTGTATTCCGCGATAGCGTCAGCCTGGCGATTTTCTTCTTTCGCCAGCAGGGCCTTGATCGCATGCAGGCGATAGTGATTGGCATCGATTGCGGACGCGCGGCTCAAGTACTCACGCGTCTTTTCGGTATCGCCCAGGCGCAGTTCAGCCTGCGCGGCGCTCAGCTGATATCCAATTTCCCTGGGCTTTTCGTTAGCCGCGCGCACGTAGGACTGAGCCGCAGCTTCCTTGTCGCCGTCCAGCTCATAGGTGTAGCCAAGATCGGCAAGCACCGCCGGCGTCATCTTGGGAGCGCTCTTCAGAGTAGCGATCGCAGCTTTGTAGTCGTGCTCTTCGCGATAGTAGTTGGCTGCTGCCTGAAAGATCTCGACATTGCCGGGCGAGTGCTTCTTGGCCAGGTCGAGCATCTGCTTGGCCTTGTCCGGCTGCTTCAACTTCAGATAAGCGACCGCCAGCATCAACTCTGCGTGAGCGCTTGGCTGTTGGGCTTCCGCGCGTTGTAGTAGGGTGATTCCCTGCTGCGTATCTCCCGTACGCATGTCGAGCTCGCCGAGAATCAGCAGATCGTTGGTGCGCTTCGGATTGGCGCGGATGACCTCACTCAGGAGTTTCTTGGCGTCGTCGGTGCGGCCCATGCGCTCGTAGGTTTGCGCCAGGCCGCTCATGCCGTCAGCATTGCCCGGTGCGAACTGCAAGCCGTGCTGGTAAGCCTCAACTGAAGTCTGATAGTGACCGGCCAGGCGGGACGTGTAGCCCAGCAGGAACCAGAGTTTGTTGTCCTGCGGAGCGGCTTTCACCGCGCGTTGCGCATAGTCCGCGGCGGCAGACGGATTACCGCGCTTCAACGCGTCTTCAGCGGCGCGCGCCAACCGGCCAACTTCAATACTGCTCCCCCAGCCGATGCCGTTGTCACCACTTGCATTGGATTGGGCTGCGGACTGGTTCTTCTTCTTAGAAGAGTTTTGCGCGTTGGGCGCCGGCTGCGACTGCTGGCCGTCGACTTCGAACGTCTGCGCCATGGCCGCGGCCGTTAGAAGCAGGGAGCAGAAAATTAGGGGAACAGTTCTTCTTTTCACTTGAGCAACTCACCGGCATGTCGAGAGTGTGCAGCAACTCAGCTTGTAAGCTGAATTCCTTCTCGTCGGATGCGGATTGCTGCTCATTGGCTGTTCCGCAGCTTGGAACATCAGCTGCTCACCTCGCAGTTGGTATCGCTGTACACACTTTGAGGAGAACAGGTGTGTATTCCGCGCCAGAGACGAATTTCCTCAACTCTGCTTCAGCAGTGCTCGGCAACCGTACGCGACATCTCCGAATCGAACAGCTCTGAACCGTTATCGCGGAGGCAGTCCCTTGATCTCGCAGTCGCCCACTTTCCCCTCACGAGCGATACCCCTGTCGGCCATTCTGCTGATATGCCTGGCGGTACATGGGCCTCTGCTGCTGATGCAGTTGCCGGCGAGTTCCTACGACGCGAATACGCACATGTTCTTCGCGGCTCACTACGCTCATCACTGGTTTAATCCGTGGAATGAAAAGTGGTTCGGTGGCTTCTCGCAGACCACGTATCCGCCGCTGACCCACCAGTGGATCGCGCTGTTCTCACACCTCATGGGCTTGAAGATGGCCTACATGTTCGTGCAGTTTCTGGCGATTCTGCTGCTGCCCATCGGTATGTACCGCTACGCGGAATTGTGGGTCGACGAGATTTCGGCCAGTTATGCCGCGCTGGGCTCGGTGTTCCTGGGCTCGTTGTCCATGCTGGTTTACCAATCAGGACAGTTACCTACGACCGCGGCCGCCGCGCTGACGCTGAACGCCCTCCCGTTTTTCTATATCTGGTTGGAGAAGGGCGAAGTCATGGCGTTACTCAAGGGCGTGGCCATCGCATGGGCCGCGGCTGCAGCGCATCACGTGACTTTGCTGTTCGGTGCGGTTCTCTTCGCGATTCCGGTGTTGTTCCTGGCTTTGATTGACCGAAACGCAGCGCCCGATGAAGAAGATCACGCCTCGGCGGGTGGCGTGCTGGCCCGAGCTGTCGTGTTTGCTCTGGTTGGCGTTGCAGGCGTTGCCGCTGTTCTTTATCCGTTCTGGATCGCACTGTTGAAGAATCCGATCAACCAGATGCCGATCCCTCACGGCTCGCGCGATAACTACATCTTGAATGTGTTTAGCGGAATCAACTTCTGGATCATCCCTATGGGGCTGCTGATCCTCGCGATTCCGTTCATCCTTCTGCGCGGGTCGGCCGACCGTCGCCTACGGCCATTGCTCTTCGGCTGGTATCTCACGACGCTGCTCGGCTTGGGAGGTACTACTCCTGTCGGCAAAGCTCTCCTCGGTCGCGCCTATAACGTTCTGACCTTCGAGCGCTTCACCTTCTGGGCCACGCTGATGGCGATGCCCTTCGTGGGGCTGCTGGCGGTGTCGTTGATACGCCGCTTCCGCATGAAAGCCCTGGTGGGCCTGGCGATTGCCGCAGTGATCACTATGGCGTCGGCGGTGTCTTGGATCACGATCCACCCTATCAACAGCACGCCGTTCAACGTCGACCAGGTGATTGCGTTTCTGGATCGCGACGATCACTCGAACTTCCGTTACATTACCTTGGGCTTTGGCAGCCGATTCGCCGAAGTCTCCCGTGAGGCGAAAGCCGATAGCATCGACGGCGATTACAACTCAGCTCGACTGTTGCCGGAGATGACCGCCTACGGAGCGGGCCAGCTCTATAACTCGAAGTATTTCGGACTCGCCGGCATGGAATCGCTGCGCGCGGTTCTCAAACACGCAAACCAGTACGGATTGAAATACATCTTCGTACGCGACCGCTATTACGAACCGCTGCTCGCCTTTGCCGGTTGGCGCAAGGCCGAGACCTACGACAACGGCAACGTGACTCTGTGGACCAAGGAAGATGTGCCGCCGGCGCGGCCGCTGCAGTTCAACGGATTCCGGCCCACGGAAATGCAGGGAATCATGTGGGGCATTCTCCCGGTTGGCAGCAGCCTGTTCGCTTTGTTCCTGGTGCTATTAGTGCCGGAGAGGCGCAGGCTGGCGACCACTTTGGAGTTCCCAACTCGTGCGACGGTTGAACCCATGATTTTGCGGGAGGCGAAGTAATGAAGCGCGTTCTGCCCATCCTCCTAATCGTTCTTGCGGTTGCCCTGATTGCGATGGCGACGATGCGACCGAACCAGTCATCGGCGGCCACGTCGCCGGAAGGCGCCGTGCAATCGCTCTTCGCACACGTGAAGGCGCATGACTACATGGGTGCATACGCGTACGTCGCGAAAGACAGCAACGCCGACCAGCAGGCGTTTGCCAATGATCTCTCCGGACGCGACGGCAGCCTCCGCACCTACTCGGCCTTGCAGGAGGCCGACACCAAGGTCCTGCATGCCAGCGACAACGAGGCGCTGGTGCGCGCGTCGCTGGAGTATGCCACCGCCGTCGGCGCTTTCTACGACACCCGCGATTTGAAAGTGGTGAAAGAAGATGGAGCCTGGAAGGTGGAATGGCCGGTAGTGAAGGAAGCCAAAGTTCCGCCGCAGGTCATCCAGGAGAACTACCTGCGATGGGATGTCATCACTCGTGGCGCCAATGACGATTGGGGTGCGCAGAACGTCGAAGCGCCGCGTGTTCGCATCGTCTCGATGAATGCGATTCAGCAGGACAACAACACCATCGTTGTCGGCGAGATCGAAAATGAAGACACCGTACCCGGTTTCGTTTCGGTAGGTGCGACCCTGGTAGGCAAAGACGGCAGCGTGCTCGGCGAAGAAACCAGCTTCGATAAGATCTCGCACACGCTTCTCCCCAAGGAAATTTCGCCATTCCGCATCGATTTTCCAGACGTGCCGCTCGCGAAGATCAAGAGCGTGCGCATGCAGCCGAATTCCATGCTGGTTCCGGCTTCTGCCGACCCGGTGATTGGAGTCCTGCATCAGCGAGTCGAAACCGACGCCCGCGGTCGCCATGTGCTGAAGGGCGAGCTGATCAATCAGAGCGGCGACATCGTCAACATCCCGCACGTGCTGGCGACCTACTACGACAACTCCGGCAAAGTTATCTGGGTGTCGGACGGTTATGTTGACCAGGCGCTGTTGCCTCAGACCCCGGTGCCCTTCGCCGTGAGCTTGAGCGATCAGATGGCCGCCAACGTTCACAACTATCGGGTGACCGTTAACCAATACATGCTGAATCACGAAGACTAGGCCATGACGAGGAAAACCTGGAAGACCTTCATTCCGATGCTTCTCCTGGCCGGGTTATCGAGCCTCGAGATGGCGCAGGCCGCCGACTTGCACGTACCCTCGACCGTCACAGCCGGCTCGGGTCTGACATTTTCGAGTTCAGGCAGCGGCAGCGCGACCCTGTATCTGATAGGTCCGGGAACCGCCGTCAAGCGACAGGTCGAACTAGGTCAGGAAATACAGCTCAGCGGTGAGGATTTGCAGAATGTCGGCCGCTACACAGTGGTTGTCGGAGACGATAGCGCCGTCTTCTTCGTCACCGCAGCTCCAGTAAATTCGATCGCATTTCTGGCGCGGCCTTCACGCGTTCCAGCGTCTACGCCCAACGTGATTAGCGGCACGGCATTCCTCTTCGACAAGTATCAGAACCTGGTACTTCAGCCCACGCCGGTAAAGTTCGAGCTCGACGAGGACGGCCAGGCCACCACGCGCACCGAGACGTCCAAGGGCGGAGTCGCTTATACCAAGCTGGACTCAGCCAGGAAAGCGGGGCCGGCACAATTCGTCGCCACCAGCGGCAGCGGATCGGTGAGACGGGTGGTGCAGCAGGTGGCGTCCGATCCCTGCAACATTCGCATGAGCGCGCAGCCCGACAAGAACAAGATCCTGGTGCGCACCGACCCTATCCGCGATTGCTCGGGTAATCCAGTGCCTGATGGAACGATTGTCACCTTCACGGCGACCGATTCCCAGGGCAAGAGCACGGTGGACGCGCGTATCAAGCGCGGTATCGCCGAGGCGGAGTTGCCGGCGTCGAGCGGCGCGACCATCTCGGTAGCGTCGGGCGTGGTGGTTGGGAACGAAATCCAGTGGCGGGGTGGCCAATGAAAAGATTGACGCGATTCGGCTTGGCGGCCATTGTGACGGTGGGCGCTCTCGCGATGTTGCTTGCACTGAAAACGTATGCGGATGTCACGCCGTCAATCGCTGTCAACGTTCAGAACGCCGGCCCTCGTCAGGTCGAGGACACCACCGAGCGTGCCGTGGCTCGTGATTACGCCGCCGCCTGGCAGGCTATGATCAAAGCGTTAGACCAGAACCGGACCGACATCCTGGGGCCCGGCTTCATTGGCAACGCGAACGAAAAATTAGCCGCCACCATCGCCGACCAGCGTAAGAACGGCTTACGCCAGCAGATTGTCGACCGCGGACACAACGTGGAAGCCGTTTTCTACTCGCCCGAGGGCTCGGCCATGGAACTGCACGATACCGTGCAAGTCCAACTCCAGCTTATGGATGGGAGTAAGATAGTCCACTCCGGGGAGGCCACAATTCATTATGTGGTGCTGCTGACCGCCGCGGAAAACTCCTGGAAGGTGCGCGTGCTGGAAGCTGTGCCGTCTTTCTAGACAAACCTGACCTTTCTTTGGCCGCAACGTCCAACCCCTTACGACTAAGTCGTAAATTTGCTACGTAGATAGAACGCTGTGCCTTCGTGTCGAACGGCTCGGTTTTTGCCCCCGCGTGGCCGAAGAACGGGCTAAAATATCTATAGACTCCAGTGTGAGGCGCGGCATCCAATCGCTGTTGAGTGGCTGGTCCTGAATGATTCTTAAAAGTATCCGTGTCTCTATCCTGGCATCATTGATTGCCGGTTCTTTGGTCTGCGTTGCGCAAGACTCCCCTGCCAACATAACGTTAACGCCTTCAACACAATCGCAGGACGACGCGAAGCCGCAGCAGGCCTCACCTGACGCCAGCCAGCCGGCAGCAACCACCCCGCAGAAGCCGCCCGACAGGGCCGCCGCCTATTACCACTTCATGTTGGCGCACATGTACGAAGAGATGGTCTCGATGTACGGCCGCTCGGACTACGCCAACAAGGCGATCGACGAATATCGCGCCGCCATCGAGAACGATCCAAGCTCGGACTATCTGAACGCGGGCCTGGCTGAGCTCTATGCGAAGACTGGCCGGATTCGCGACGCCGTTCTGGAAGCGCAAGACATCCTGAAGCGTGACGGCAACAACCTCGAAGCGCGCAGGCTGCTGGGTCGGATCTACCTCCGTTCGCTGGGCGATATGCAGGCCGGCACGCAATCGCAGGAAATCCTGAAGCTCGCCATCGATCAGTACGAGCAGATCGTAAAGCTCGATCCGAAGAGCGTTGAAGATCATCTTTTATTGGGCCGCCTGTACCGCCTGAACAACGAGCTGCTGAAGTCGGAAAACGAGTTCAAAGCAGCGGTCAAGATTCAGCCCGATTCCGAAGAAGCCGTTACCACGCTCGCCTACCTCTACAACGAAGAAGGCGATTCCAACCGCGCGCTGGAAGTGCTCAACACAGTCCCGGAGAAGGCGCGTTCGGCAAAGTTGTACTCGGCGCTGGGCTACACCTACGAGCAGCAGAAGGATTACAAGCAAGCGGTTGACGCCTACCGCAAGTCGACGGAACTGGACCACGACAACCTGGACGCCGTGCGTGGTCTGGCCCAGAACCTGATGAATGACAACCAGACGGATGCCGCTCTGGAGCAGTACAAGGCCATCGTCGATGCCGACCCATCGGATGCCCAGACCTACATGCGCATCGCCGAAATCGATCGCCGCAATGGCAAGTTCGACCAGGCGATGGACGCGTTGAAGAAGGCCAACTCGGTTGTGCCAGACTCGCTGGAAGTCCAATACAACATGGCGGTCATCGACGAAGCGCAGGGTAAGTACGACGAGGCCATCCAGACCCTCAACGACCTGCTGACCAAGACCGATCATACCGACGGCGGCGATTTCTCGACCTCCGACAAGAACAACCGCGCAGTATTTCTCGAGCGCCTGGGTACGATTTATCGCGAGGCCGGCAAGACTCAGTTGGCCGAGCAGACGTTCCGCAAGATGCTGGACCTGGGCGACGAAAACGCCGTCCGCGGCTACCAGCAGATTATCGAGACCTATCGCGACAACAAGCAATGGCAGCAGGCTACGACGGTCGCCGAAGAGGCTGCCAAGAGGTTCCCCGATGATCGCGGGTTGCAGATGGTAGCAGCGTCGCAGCAAGCCGACATGGGTAACTCAGGTGCGGCAATCGATCGTGTCAAAGGGATGCTGAAAGACAACGCGGACGATCGCGAGGTCTACATCGCTCTGGCGCAAATGTATAGCCGGATCAAGGAATGGGACAAGGCGGAAGAGAGCATCAACAAGGCGATTGAGCTCTCCACCAAACCTGAAGATAAGGACTACGCGCTGTTTGTCGCCGGATCGATCTACGAGCGCCAAAAGAAATACGACAAAGCCGAAGAAGCCTTCCATAAGGTCTTAGCCGATGATCCCAAGGATGCAATGACCCTGAACTACCTGGGTTATATGCTGGCGGATCGTGGTACGCGGCTGGACGAGGCCTTGGGCTATATTCGCCGGGCACTTGCCCTGGATCCGCAGAATGGT
>Ga0210391_10004268_pt1 | contig 11980 bp, 7 predicted proteins | sample IncBWC12OmetaG_FD_160573 | JGI IMG/M metagenome (GOLD analysis project Ga0210391, IMG submission 160573) | Forest soil microbial communities from Barre Woods Harvard Forest LTER site, Petersham, Massachusetts, United States - Inc-BW-C-12-O ...
TGGCTCTCGGGATCGGGGACGAAGCGGCCGGGGTAGAAATAGGTGACGTTCAGAGCTGCATCGTGAAAGCTCTTTGGCAAATTCGGGTTTGTCTGGTCGGCGGTTTGGGACGGGGCAGTTACACAGACAAGGAAGAGGACAAATAAGGCCGCAGTACGGTGCATCATCTCCTTATCGTAGCACCGCAGCGGTGTTTGAGACATGTGCGTGGACCCGCCCGGATGGCGGGTATCGACAGGTATCATGGAGAGATGCCCCCCGCTCCCTCCGCGAATCGAACGAGGATTTTGCTGTCGTTTTTCTGCGTCTATTTTTTCTGGGGCGGGACCTATCTGGCGATGCGTTTCGGTGTGGAGGTGCTGCCACCCTTCGTGCTGGGGAGCGCACGTTATCTGATCGCCGCGCCTCTGCTGCTGGGGCTTAGCGCGATCTTCCGGTTGAAGATGTGGCCTACCCGGCAGGAGATGGGCAGGCTCGCGATCATCGGTGTGTTGATGCTAGGCTGCGGCAATACAGCGGTCATCTGGGCCGAGCAATACATTCCGACTGGCCTTGCAGCGTTGCTGGTGGCTTCGATTCCTTTGTACGCAGCGCTGATCGAAGTAATCCTGCCCCAGGGCGAGGGACTCTCGTTACAGGGATGGATTGGGATTCTGATCGGCTTTGGGGGAATGGTTTTTTTGGTGTGGCCGGGACTCCTCAACGGATTACATGGCGACTCGCGGCAGATTATCGCTTCCGCGGTAACGCTGGCGGGAACGCTTTGCTGGACGGCTGCCTCGGTCATCTCGCGACGGTCGACGATTCGCATCAGTGGACTTGCCGCGGCCGGATGGCAGATCGTCTTTGGCGGCCTCTTCAATCTGTGCCTTCTGCTGGCGACGCGCAGCTACCATGGTGCGCAGTGGGGGATGAAGGCATGGGGATCCATCCTGTATCTCGTGATCTTTGGTTCGCTCGTGACCTACACGGCGTATATCTATCTGCTGGATAATGTCGCGGTGTCGAAGGTCGCGACGTATGCGTATGTGAATCCGGTCATCGCCGTGATCGTTGGCGCCATTGCGCTGCATGAGCGCTTTGTCGCAGTGGAGTACGTGGGGATGGGGGCGACTTTGCTGGCTGTGTTCCTTGTGACCAGCTCGAAGATGAAGAGCGGCAAACCGAATGTGGTGGACGAAGACCTTGCGGTCGGGCAGCGAGCTTAGTGCAGGGGCTATTGGCTTGCGTTGCCGATGGTCAGGGGATAGAGCGGCGCGGCCTGATCGCGGCCGAAACGCACCGTTGTCTTGGTGATGCGGTTGAGCGTGTCGATGCTGGTGGATGAGAAGTACCAGACCAGAAGATGGTTGTTCCAGTTGGTTGACAGACCCATCGCGTAGACAGGGGATGGTGCCGGACCCTGCTGGCCCTGCGCGGCAGCCATGTGGACCTTTTGCCAGCCGATCGTGTAAGTCGAAGGCTGCGCGATGGGCTTCATGCCCGGCGCTTTGTTGACGATCTCCGCCATGTCGTCGAGGAGCGTCGTGCTTTTGCTGGCATGTTCGGCGTTCAGGCAGTTGATGTCGAGTTCGGCGAGAAGGATGGATGCGTTGGCTGCCGGACTTACCGTGACCTGCGTTGCGCCATCCGCAGTCGGCTCGGCTCTTTGCGTCGGACCGCTGTGTGGTAGTTGAAGGAGCAGAGTGGGGCGAAGGCATCGAACAGCTTCAGCGAGTTTGGGGTCGGTGATTCCCGTGGCGTCGAAGAGACTCAGGCGGCCATCCTGCAATACGTCAGAGGGGTCGCCCTTCATGAGATCGGAGGGATAAAAGAGGCGCAGCTTGAGCGATTCGTTCTCCCACTCGGTTGTGTCGGGTGCGGGAGTCTGCGATTTGACCTGGAGAGCAAGGGCGAAGGCAAGAACCACTGCCACTCGATACTTTGAAGCATGATCCATCGGTTGTACCTGCCCTCGTTTGTCGCTACTTGCGCTTCCAGCGCACGCCGTCTTTGGAGTCCTCAATTAGGATGCCCTTTGCGAGCAGATCGTTGCGAATGGCATCGGCGCGGGCGAAGTTGCGGGTCTTCTTGGCTTGCGTCCGCTCGGCGACGAGGGCATCGATGTCGGCGTCGGTGAGCGAAAGGGTTGCGACCAGCGATGGATCGGCCTCGTCGAGACGGCCTTCGCGCTCGGCCCACGCCAGAGCTGCTCGCTGAATCTCGACGTCGTTGTCCTCGAGGATGGCGAAGACTCCGTCGAAGAGTGTGAGGACCCGCAGAATCTCAGTGGCATTTCCGCTGCGAAGCGTACCAGCGTCTGCGGCGGAGTTGGCGGCGCGGACGAGATCGAAGATGGCTGCACGAGCCTCGGCAGTGTTGAGGTCGTTGGCAAGCGCGGCGGTGTAATCGTGCTCAGCCTTCGTGGTAGCGGTAGCGATCTCAGGATTGAGTCCTTCCGGAAAACCGCCCTTCAGCATGCGCTGGTGAAAGGTGCGGAGACGATCGACTGCGTTGGTCGATTCCAGCAGGCTGTCGAAGGTGAAGTTCATCTGATTTCGGTAGGGCACCGAGATGAGCAGGAAGCGAATGGCGGAGGCGCGATGCCCCTTCAGCAAAAGATCGCGGAGAGTGTAGAAATTTCCCTCCGACTTCGACATCTTCCGGCCTTCAACCAGCAGGAAACGGACGTGCATCCAGTGTCGGACGAAGGTCTTCCCGCTGGACGACTCCGATTGAGCGATCTCGTTTTCATGGTGCGGGAACATGAGGTCTTCGCCGCCGGCATGGAGGTCGATGTCGTCGCCGAGAAGCTTTCTCGCCATCGCGGAGCACTCTATGTGCCAGCCCGGACGGCCGGTGCCAAGCGGAGTCTCCCAGAATTGTTCGCCCGGCTTGGCGGACTTCCACAGTGCAAAGTCGCGGGCCGCGTCCTTTTCGTACTCGTCCACATCAACGCGTGCGCCGTCTTCGATGCCGTCAAAGTCCTTCTTCGAGAGCTTGCCGTAGCCGGGGAAGCGCGCGATGCGGAAGTACCAGCTGCCGTCTTCGGCACGATAGGCGATGTCTCTGGCAGCAAGTTGCTCGATCATCCGGACCATCTCAGGAATGCAACCTGTTGCGTGCGAGATGTGTTCCGGGTGCTCGATCGAAAGCGCGTCCAGGTCCTCGTAGAATGCCTGCTCGTATTTCTTTGTGTACTCCGCGATGGGGACGCCCGCGGCCGCTGCATTGCGGATGATCTTGTCGTCGACGTCGGTGATGTTCAGCACGTGATCGACGGCGATTCCCTGCTGACGGACAAAGCGTCGAAGAACATCGACATGAAGAAAGGTGCGGAAGTTGCCGATGTGGCCGTAGTCATAGACCGTCGGGCCGCAACAATACATTCGCAGCGCGGGCGGGCGCACGGGGGCAAGAGGTTCAATCGTTCCACTGAGGGTGTTGAAGAGTTCGATGGTTGCCACGTGCTCTCTGTTCCTGTCGCAGCCGGGCGCGTGGCGCGGCGCAGACTGCTCTTGTCTGGTATCCCTGATGATTTTAGCTGAAAGAGCCGAGCACTTTGTCTGGGTTTAGACTAGCGAGCTCCGAGGCGAAGCTGCGGCGTGGCGCCCAGGTCTTCGGTTGCGAAATCCTTGGCTACAAATTTGGGCCACGCTGCGGCGGCGATCATCGCTGCGTTGTCGGTCGATAGCGCGAGCGAAGGAAAAGCGATAGGCAGGCCGCGGCGGTCGGCTTCGGCCTGAAAACGGCGGCGCAGCTCGCTGTTGGCGGCTACTCCGCCGGAGACGACGATGCTGTGGGCGCCGAGAGACTCCGCTGCCGCGAGGGTCTGGCGCAACAGGTTGCCGACCACTGCGTATTGGAATGATGCGAGGAGGTCTAGCGTCTGCTTATCGCAGAGGGCGACGGCTGCGGGGGATTTCGGAGTGATGGAAGGGTCGGCGGTCAGCGCGGCTCGGCGGGCCTCAATGCTCTCGCGCATGTGATGGGTCTCGACGTACCGCAGAACGGCCGTCTTGATGCCGCTGAAGGAGAAATCGAAGTGCGGTCCGTCGGTGCGCGTGGGAGCTTTCTTGTTCGTCACTCCTTCGCGAGGCGCGCGGTGCTTGATCTCGCTAAAGGTGAACGGCACTGCGCGCGGGTTGCCGTGCGGAGCCAGTGCATCGATCCATGGGCCACCGGGGTAGCCCAGCCCGAGCAGCTTGGCCACCTTGTCGTAGGCCTCGCCGGCGGCGTCGTCGACCGTACGGCCGACGTTGCGATAGTTCCATGTATTGCTATTTGCGTCCTGTCTCGCAACGTAGAGATGCGTGTGGCCACCCGAGACAACGAGCGCAAGCAACGGCAGCTCCATGGCTGCGCTGGCGCTCTCCCGAGTCTCCATCAACACAGCGTGGATATGACCTTCGAGATGGTTGACCGAGATCAACGGCTTCTCAAGCCCGAAGCTGAGCGCCTTGGCATAGGTGATACCGACCAGCAGCGCTCCGGCGAGTCCAGGGCCCTCCGTGACCGCGATGGCATCGAGGTCTTCGAAACTGACGCTGGCCCGGCGCATGGCCTCGCGTACGACGGGGACGACATTGCGGAGGTGCTCGCGGGAGGCAAGCTCCGGCACAACTCCGCCGTAATTTGCGTGGAGCGACATCTGCGAGGCCACGACGTTCGAAAGCGCAGTACTGCCTGCCCGGACCACAGCAGCAGCCGTCTCGTCGCAGGAGCTTTCGATGCCGAGAATCAGGCCGGTTTCGCTGCTTTTGCGCATCTCTCTATCATAGGGTCAAGAGCAATGAACCGCATCGTCGACAACCCGAAGTACCTTGCAGCGCGAGAGATCGTCACGGCGTTGCGCGCGGCGGGCCATCAGGCCTATTTCGCCGGGGGTTGCGTGCGTGATCTGCTGGTGGGGGTTGGACCGAAAGATTTTGACGTGGCCACGAGCGCGACGCCGGACATCGTCATGGGGATGTTTCCTAAGACCTACTCTGTAGGAGCGCACTTTGGCGTCGTGCTGGTCTGCACTCCCAGCGATGCGGGCGAGATTGCCACCGAGGTCGCCACGTTTCGTCATGACGGAGCCTACAGCGATGGCCGTCGGCCCGATGCCGTGAAGTTCTCCGTCGATCCGCGCGAAGATGTTCTGCGGCGCGACTTCACCATCAACGGGATGCTGCTCGATCCGAGCATATACGAAGACAGGCGAGACGCCGCAGCCGCGACGCTCGACTACGTGGGCGGCCGAGATGATCTGGCAACGAAGATTCTGCGCGCCATCGGCGATCCTGCACTCCGTTTTGCAGAGGATAAGTTGAGGATGTTGCGCGGAGTTCGATTTGCCGCGCGGCTCGACCTCGAGATTGAGCCGCGAACGATGGCGGCGATGCAGGCTGCAGCCGCCGAAATAGCGCAAGTCAGTAGCGAGCGCATTCGCGATGAGCTGACTCTCATGCTGACCGAAGGCCATGCGCGCCGCGCCTTCGAACTGCTAGACGCGACCGGTCTGCTACGACAAGTTCTTCCAGAAGTAACCAAGATGCACGGCGTAGAGCAGCCGCCGCAGTTCCATCCCGAGGGCGATGTGTGGATCCACACGATGTTGCTGCTCGAAAAGCTGCCGCCCGGCGCATCGCCTACGCTCGCGTGGGGCGCGTTGTTGCACGACATCGGCAAGCCGGCAACTTTTCGGCCGCCGGATCCAAGGAAGCCGGGAGACCGCATCCGCTTTGACGGCCACGTCGAGGTGGGTGTTCGCATCGCCGAGGCTATTCTCAACCGGCTGCGATTCTCTAACGAAGACGCGACACAAATTGTCGCGCTGGTGAAGAACCACATGCGCTTTGGCGATATCCGCGAGATGCGCGAGTCTACGCTGAAGCGCTTTTTGCGGCTGCCGAAGTTCGACGAACACCTGGCGCTGCATTGGATGGACGCAAGCTCTGCTCATGGCGATCTGCGGCTGTATGACTTTGCCAGGGCGCGCTACGAAGCCGCTCCCGTCGAGGAGATTCAGCCGCACCTGCTCGTGACCGGTAAAGATTTAATCGCCGCTGGATATCGCCCGGGGCCGGAATTCAAGGCGATGCTCGAGGCCGCGGAGGATGCGCAGCTCGAGGGCCATGCAGCAACCACAGAGCAAGGACTTGCGATTGTGAGACAACGGTTCGGCAAGCCTTCCGCCTAAGTTTTGTTGCAGAATCAGGAAGGCGTCTTTGTCGGCGTCGCGCACGTCGAAAGACACAGGATTCCTATGCCACTTCAGGTTCGCGTTCGACTGTTTGCACTCTGTCTTTTGACTACTTCTTCCCTTTTCGCGGCTGTGATCGGCACCAGCAAACCGGTCGAGTCCATTACGGCTGCCAGAATCGCGATGCTGCCTGCGAAGAGCCGGGTCTCGTGGATGGCCTATCTCGAGCGCTCACAGAAACAGATGCAAGCCGACCGCGACGCACTCGCTGCGGAACGAACTCCGGGAGCGCCCGAACTGCAGATGCCGAAGGAGGGTTTCAGCGCGCGGACGATGCCGCTCGATCGCGATGCCGCGTGGTATGGCACTCCGGAGGCACGGCACGTTGCTGATGTGATTGTCAGTTTTCAGACGCCCGCCGGAGGCTGGAGCAAAAATCTCGACATGAGCGGTACGCTGCGCCAAAAAGGGCAGAGCTACACCCCAGACAACCTCTCCAAACACCCGAGCCCCGACGACTTCGACACACCTAAAGATCCGCAGTGGAACTACGTCGGGACGCTGGACAATGACGCCACCAACACGGAGCTGCATTTTCTCGCGATGGTCTCGGGCGCGACACCGGGCGCTGCAGGCGAGGCGTACCGGGCAAGCGTCCTTCGCGGGATTCGCTATCTGCTGGCTGCGCAGTTTCCCAACGGCGGCTGGCCGCAGGTATGGCCGCTCGAGGGTGGCTATCACGACGCCATCACCTTCAATGACAACGCCGTCACCGAGTCAGCGGAAACTTTGACTGCGGTCGCAGATGGGACCGGCAACTACGCCTTCGTCCCCGCGGATCTGCGGCGGCGGGCTCGCGCAGCTGCGGATCACGCGCTTCAATGCATCCTCGCCACGCAGGTCGTGGTGAAAGGAAAACGCACGGTTTGGGCGCAGCAACACGATGCACTCACGCTCGCGCCGGTGTCTGGCCGGAACTACGAACCGGCCGCTCTTTCGTCGGGCGAGAGCGCCGATGTTCTGCGTTACCTTATGCAACCTCCGCACACATCTCCGGCAGTCATCGCGGCGATCAACGCAGGGGTCTCATGGCTGAAGGCCGCGGCGATCTATGGTCAGGAGTGGGTGGGTGGACGCGGTACGCCGGGCGGGCGGCATCTAGAGGCCAAGTCCGGCGCAGGCCCCATCTGGGCGCGCTATTACAGCATAACCACAGGCCTTCCTATCTTCGGCGATCGCGACAAGACGATTCATGATGATGTAAGCGGGCTCTCCCTCGAACGGCGCAACGGCTATGCGTGGTACAGCGCGGGTCCGCAACAGGCGCTCGATGCCTACGCAACATGGAGCAAGAGCCACGCCGGAAGCGGAGCGTATTGAGGCTGCATCTAACCGTCATGACCAACGGCTCGCAGGATGTAATCGTCATTGGCGCGGGAATGGCCGGGCTGACCGCAGCGCGCGCTCTGGCAGAGGCCGGGCTGAAGGTTCTCGTCATCGAGGCGCGGGACCGGATCGGCGGGCGCATCTGGACGCAGCGCATCGGCGACGAGGCGATCGAGCTGGGGGCTGAGTTCGTCCATGGCAGACCACCGGAGTTGTGGGCACTCATCGACGAAGCCGGCATTGAAACGTACGAACGCGACGGCGCGCAGGTCTGTTTTGAAGACGGGGCTCTGGGTGATTGCGGCAGTGAAATGCACGATGTGTTCGAGCCGCTGGAAAATCTGGAGAACTTCGCGGGCCCAGACCTCAGCTTCGCCGAATACCTTGACCTCGAGGGCGTGCCAGAGGAGAACCGCGCGGCCATGATCGGCTATGTTGAAGGCTTCAACGCCGCCGACCACCGCGAGATCAGCGCACTGTCGCTTGGCGCGCAGCAGAAGGCCGAAGATGCGACCGGCAGCGATCACAATTACCATGTCCGTGGAGGTTACGACCAGTTGCCGCACTTTCTGGCGCGAAGACTGGAAGGGCTCGGCGGCAGGGCGTTGACGGGAGCGGTCGTCACCGAAATTCGCTGGCAGCAGGGGCGCGTTGAGGTCGTAACCAACTCCGAAGTTCTCACCGCGGCGAAAGCCATCATCACCCTGCCACTCGCAGTCCTTCAACGTGGGGATGTAACCTTCTCCCCGCAACCGAACGCCGTTCTCCAGGCCGCAGGATTGCTCCGCATGGGGCAGGCCTGCCGGTTCACTCTGCTGTTCCGCGAGCGGTTCTGGGAGAAGCTGCCGCCCCAGCCTGCGCTCGAGCAACTGAGCTTTCTCTTTGCGTTCTCTGAGATGCCTCCTGTCTGGTGGACTCCGCATCCGGAGAAGAGCAACACCATCACTGGGTGGGTCGGCGGTCCTCGCTCTGCAGCGCTGGCGGAACTCGACCAGAATGAGTTGACGCAACGGGCCTGTTCCTCGCTTGCAAAGATTTTTGGTGTCGATATTCGCAAAATTACCGGCTTGCTCGAAGGCTGTTACTCCCATGATTGGCGATCTGACCGCTACACGCTTGGCGCCTATAGCTATGTCGCGGCTGGCGGGCTGGAAGCGTCCACGCAGATGACACAGCCCGTCGCAAACACTCTGTTCTTTGCCGGCGAACACACCGACGTGACCGGCCACTGGGGGACCGTCCACGCGGCCATGCGCTCCGGCCTGAGGGCCGCCGGGCAGGTCCTCTCCGCGGACTGACGGCGACGTTCCCAGAACGAAAAATCGGCGGTTCCGACAGGATGGAAAGGCCGTTTTGGATGCCCCGACGCGTCCCCCGGCTGCTTTTTTCTTGTAACGATTCTGTCAAGGCTGGTTGGGTGTAATGTGGATGGGACAGAGCGATACTTTCCACCTCCGAAAAGCATCTGAGGCTAATATGGCTATCACAAAATCGCTGTTGAACACTCCCGCCGACCACACTCCAAACACCCAGCTGACCATCGATGGGATCGAGGTTCCGGGCCATGCCGGCGAACTGCTGATCGACCTGCTCAACAGTCGAACGGCCGCAGGCTCTCAGAAGCCCGTACCACATGTCTGCTACCTGCAGCAGATGGGTCCGATCGAGAGCTGCGATACCTGCATCGTCAAGGTCAACGGCCAGTTGGCGCGAGCCTGTTCAACAAAGGTTGCCCCAGGCATGAAGGTCGAGACAGCAGGCGAGGCGGTGGACATCGCGCAGCGCGAGGCCTTCGACCGGATTCTTCAGAATCACATGCTGTACTGCACGGTCTGCGACAACAACAATGGCAACTGCACCATTCACAACACGACCAAAGAGCTAGATGTAAAGCATCAGTCGCGGCCCTACACGCCGAAGCCTTACGAAAAAGACATGTCAAACCCGTTCTACCGGTACGATCCAGACCAATGCATTCTGTGCGGGCGCTGTGTCGAGTCGTGCCAGAACGTGCAGGTCAACGAAACCCTCTCGATCGACTGGGAGAGCGACCATCCCCGTGTCCTCTGGGATGGCGGCACGAAGATCGACGGCTCCAGCTGCGTCTCCTGCGGACACTGCGTCACTGTCTGCCCATGCAATGCGCTGATGGAGAAGTCCATGCTCGGCGAAGCGGGCTTTCTGACCGATACGCCGGACGGCACGCTGCACGACATGATCGACGTCGTTAAGGGAGTCGAACCGCCGATTGGCTACGGGCCGATCCTCTCGCTCTCCGAGATGGAAGCGGAGATGCGCACGCACCGCACCAAGAAAACCAAGACCGTCTGCACCTATTGCGCGGTGGGTTGCACCTACGAGGTGTGGACGCGCGACCGCCACATCCTCAAGATCGAACCGACCCACGGGCCGGCCAACGGCATCTCTACCTGCGTGAAGGGCAAGTTTGCGTGGGGCCACATCAACTCCGACGACCGGCTGACCAAGCCTCTGCTGCGCGACGGCGAAGGCTTTCGCGAGATCGAGTGGAGCGAGGCCCTCGACATCATCGAGCACACCTTCAAACGTATCAAGGCCGAGCACGGTCCCGACGCCCTCGCCTTCATCGCGTCTTCGAAGTGCACCAACGAAGAGAGCTTCGTAATGCAGAAGCTCTCGCGCGCGGTCATCGGCACCAATAACGTCGACAACTGCGCCCGCTACTGCCAGAACCCAGCTACCGCGGGCCTGCAGCGCACTGTCGGCTATGGCGGCGACTCGGGCTCCATCTCCGATATCGAGAAGGCCGGCCTCGTTGTTATGGTCGGTTGCAACCCGGCCGAGAACCACCCCGTGCTCTGCACCCGCGTCAAGCGCAGCCATAAGCATCGTGGTCAGCGACTCATCGTTGCCGACCTGCGCAAACACGAGATGGCCGAGCGCGCAGACATCTTCTTCCGCCCCAATCCTTCCACAGACGCAGTCTGGTTCTGTGCTGTTGCAAAGTACATTCTCGACAACGGCCTCGCCAAGATGGACTTCGTCAACAAGTGGGTCAACAACTTCGACGCGTACAAGAAATCGCTCGAGCCATACACGCTCGAGTACGCCGAGAAGGTCACGGGCGTGCCCGCCGCCACTCTCGTGACGGTGGCCAACGAGATCGCCGCAGCCGACGGTGTCTGTATCCTCTTCGCCATGGGCGTGACCCAACATTGCGGCGGCTCCGACACCGCCACCTCGCTCTCCAACCTGCTTCTCCTTACCGGCAACTACATGCGGCCGGGCGCGGGCGCCTATCCCCTGCGCGGCCATAACAACGTACAGGGAGCCAGCGACCTCGGCTCCATGCCCAACGTCTTCTCCGGCTATCAGAAAGTTGACGACCCCGAGATTCGCGCGAAGTTCGAAGCGGACTGGGGCGTCACCCTGCCCACCTCCACCGGCAAAGACAATCATCAGATGATCGACGCCATTCTTGAAGGCTCCATCAAAGCTCTCTACATCAAAGGCGAAGACACCATCACCTCAGACTCGAACGCAAACTTCGTTGGCTCGGCACTGGAAAAACTGGAGTTCTTCATCGTGCAGGACATCAACTTCTCGGAGACCGCTATGTTCGCCGACCTGGTGCTGCCGGCCTGCGCCTCGCTCGAAAAAGATGGCACCTTCACCAGCACCGAGCGCCGCATCCAGCGCCTGTACAAAGCGATGGATCCTCCCGGCGAGGCGAAGGCCGACTGGGAGATTATTCAGCTCATCGCTAACCGCATGGGCGGCAAGTGGAACTACACGCATCCGTCCGAGATCATGGATGAAGTTGCACGCCTGACGCCTCTCTTCGCCGGGGTGTCATACGACCGCCTGGAGGGCTTCAACAGCCTGCAGTGGCCAGTCCATGCGGATGGCACCGACTCGCCTCTGCTCTTCACCGAAGGTTTCCCCTTCCCTGACGGCAAAGCGAAGTTCTATCCAGTCGACTACATTCCTCCATCGGAAGAGACGAGCACAGACTACGATCTTCACCTCAACAACGGGCGCCTGCTGGAGCACTTCGAACAGGGAAGCATGACCTATCGCACTGCCGGCATCAAGGAGATCACACCGAAGAACTGGGTGGAGGTCTCCCCCGAGCTGGCTGCTGAGCGCGGCATCACTACCGGCCGCTACGTTCAGGTGACCTCGCCGCACGGCAAGGTGCGGGTACAGGTGCTGGTCTCGGATCGCGTCCAGGGCAAGCAGCTCTACATGCCACTCAACTCCATCGAAGAGCCGGTCAACCGCCTCACCAGCAGTTTTACCGATCGCGCCACGCACACGCCGGCTTTCAAGGAGACGGCCGTCAAGATGACGGTGCTGCCGGAGCAAGGTGAGAATCCACTGCCCCGCCGGAACTTCCGTTACGGCACCCGCACGCCGCAGCCTGGCCTCGAGATCGAGCGCAAGTGG
>Ga0210391_10004270_pt1 | contig 11966 bp, 5 predicted proteins | sample IncBWC12OmetaG_FD_160573 | JGI IMG/M metagenome (GOLD analysis project Ga0210391, IMG submission 160573) | Forest soil microbial communities from Barre Woods Harvard Forest LTER site, Petersham, Massachusetts, United States - Inc-BW-C-12-O ...
GTAACCAATGCGTGCGCGAGCACAGTCAGATTGGGTCGGTCCATGTAGGGGAAGACATAAGTTCGAAAGACGGATAGGCGCTTTCCGTCGCGTGCGCGCACATCGATAATAGAGGCCCCGCCGGCGCATTCCATCATTCGGCCATTGTTGCTATCGAAAGTTGGCATCCCGAAGGAACGCGCTGCTTCCACCATGGCCGGAGCGATTGGATTGGGGTCAGGCGCGGACTGCACAAAAACCAATCCACCGGTTCCGCGGCGTGTAGGGTCTGGTGCGCCCTGCCAGTCTTCCATCCGGCGATAGATGTCGAGTACAGACTCATAGTTCCATGCTGTGTCACCGGACTCTGATGCGAAGAAATCCCAATCGTTCTTATGTCCGCGTGCCCAACCCATCCCATTGATGCTCGATCCCCCGCCCAGCACCTTTCCCATACCTAGCGGCACGGACCGTCCCTTGAGGTGTGGATTGGGTTGGCCCACAAAATTCCAATCGCGTTCGCCCCCTAGGTTTTCAACCCAGCGATGCGCTTCGGTCACGCTTGGCACCTCGTCGCTGCCGCCTGCTTCGAGCAAGAGCACGCTGACGTCGGAATTTTCAGCCAGACGGCGCGCAACTACTGATCCGGAGGAACCTGACCTACAGACGATGAAGTCGTACTGCGACCTTAGCCCGTCCCTCAGCTTCCGCTGGTTCCCACGAACGCGCTCCGCGAAATCTACCGCTGATCGTTCTTCATGATTCGAACTCATCTGAATGCTCCTTTTTGATATGAGGCCTTAGCGTAATAGCCACGATTTCCTGGCGCACCGATCGCTCGATCCTCAAGGTTCGCGTATTGTTGTTTGGCTCGGCCAAGGCAGTTCTGCGATTACAGAACTGGCTTTATCGCGTAGCGTCTGCTCGCGATTGGGATGGGCTATCGATGGGGGAGCTACATTTAATTTCATACAAAGTCCTTTCGGCATGGCTTGCATGCCTCGGTAGTTTCATAGCTTCAGTGAACAACATGCGGAGTACGGAGTTGTGAGAGTTTCTGCTCTTCTGGTAGGAATCGTGCTCAATTCTTGATGCCGGAGCGCGGAATGCAACGGACCAGACGTCCGTCTAGCGGCGTGTTACGAAGGCTTGATGTTGACGGGCTTTTATTACGGGCCCAAGTTTGCGCTGCTGCATATTCGTCATTCGGAATCGTTTACGTGTTTCCACGTTGGAGTCGGCCGTTTAGAGACTCGCATCAAACGAATAAGGAAAAGCATCAAACCAAGCAAGGGGTTACGTAGAGATGAGGGTCGCAGTCAACGTACTTGAGTCTGACCGAGAGCCGCGCGTGTCGGTGCTACGTCAGCCAGCTCTCATGATGGCGCTGCAGACCGGTTCCCTTGAAGTGGGCCCGCGCTGTTCTGAGATGAAGAGATTTGCATTTGGCGTGGGTGAAATGTGCTTGGTCCCTAATCATGTCGAGACATGGATTCGAACGGATGACTTGCTCTATTCGTATTTGTCCGTCGACATATCGGGCGCTGCGCTAGCGGCAGCCTGTGATGGCACTGCGGGCGACGTGGAATTGCGCAGGGTGGGAAAGCTTGTTGACGCACGAGTGGGTGCGCTGGCCGCGGCACTGAATGCGGAGCGAGTTGCCGGCTTTCCCAGTGGCCGGCTGTTTCTGGATTCCCTCGAGCAGGCGCTTGCCGTCGCGCTAGTCAATGGTTTTGCGGTGCGGCACCCTGCTGTGCAGACTCACCGAGGCGGCCTAGGTTCCGCTCGCTTGCGCAGGATCAAAGAGTTCGTAGACGCCAAGATCGAAGAAGAATTGACGCTTTGCGAGATGGCGCAAGCCGTTGAGTTGAGCGCAGCTCATTTCTCGCGGATGTTCCGCAAGTCAACCGGCGAGACCCCGCATCAATTTCTCCTGCGCCGAAGGCTAGAGCGTGCAAAGACGATGCTACGCTCCGCCGATGGGCGAGTAATCGATGTAGCCGTGGCCTGTGGCTTCAAAAGCCAACAGCATTTTGCGCAGGCCTTCCGTCGCGTGTGTGGGGTTTGCCCGACAGCGTATCGCCAGGAATTTCTGGACGACGAAATGACGGGCGCTCGGGAACTCGTAAATTCGTAGCCGCACCAGATCAGCTGACATTCGTAGCTCATCGCTCGTTGCATCCGTATCTCTGTGCCGCCGGTGCCCTCCTCCTCGCCTCGTTCGCGGCAGCACGCTAGATGCACCGACCATTTTTTCCATTGCGAGAGAGCGCGTGTGTGCTCATCGCACCTTGACCTTGGGTTCGACCGACAGGCCCGGCTTCAACAATTCCTCGACGTTGCTCGGAGAAGTCGGAGAGCCACTGCGGACGGCTCAGGCGATCCTTGGAACTGCCGATTGCGCCAGACAATCCACGTTGTTGATTCGTCTCTCTGCAATCAATTCGCGGCTGAGCGGCCTTGCAGCAGCGCAGCAATTTTTTCGCGCACCTGAACGAGTTCCGGCATTTCGGCGTCAGCTTTGGACCAGGACTTTTCAGCGTGCACAAACTGTTCGCGCGCAGCGGCCTGTTCCCGACGGTGTTCGTAAGTCAGGCCGAGCGCATAGTAGCCGCCAGCATAGCTTGGATCGTGTTCGATTATTTGGTGCGCTGTAAATTCCGCGAGGTCCCAGTCACCTGCATCTCGGGCAATGCTTGCTATTGAATCGAGTTGAAACAGAGCTTCATTCCAGGAATCAGGGCCCGGAACCGCTCGAATCTTTTTCTCGATACCACGGACCAGTGTATTGCTCTTTTCCACTTGGCCTTGGCGAAGCAGAATCTCGGCGTTCAGCAATCCCGCATCGGGCAATTCTGCCGCAACAGATGACGGCACGCTCTCCAGTTCCCGCTCGGCTAACGCGAGCTCCGCCTGTGCCCCGTCCAATTGATTGAGGCGAAGCAATGCGCGTCCGGCCATCGTGTGTCCTGCGAAACGACCCATCGGCCACTTACCGTTGGCTAACTCCTGCCCGGCCGAGAGAGCCTCTTCGAAACGTCCGCGGCCAAGTAGAAATTCGGGCCAGTTTCGGCGGTTGAACTCGGCGACATCGTTATAAACCGGCAGCTCAAAAGCCGCGTGGAAAACCTTCTCCGCTGATTTCATCTGCCCCAGCGTCTCGTAGCACATCGCGAGAAGGCTCAAATTGTGGAAGTGATGCCAGTCATAACGAGCGGGTATGTTTTCCGAACGATAGTAATTTTCCTCAAGCTCCTCAGCGCGCTCAAATTCCGCGATCGCCTCTTCTGTGCGCCCTGCCCATCGCAGGTCGTGGCCGTGCATGTGATGGGCATGTGCGATGCCTGGCGCCATGCGCACGTAAATCTCGCTCTGTGCCAGCGCGTCCTGGCGGCGGCCTATGGTTTCGTAGGTGTGCGCGAGATAGTGATGTGCCGCAAACTCGTCCGGTGCAAGAGCGAGCGCGGCTTCATAGAATGCGATGGTATCCGGCCCGCCGTTCTGTCCGTGGGCGTGAGGAGAACCTTCCTCGGCAAATCCGCGTTGGATCCACAACCACGGGTCGTTCGGATTTTGGGTAATCGCGGCGGTAATGGAGTTTCGGTAGGTGAAATACTTTTGCAAATCGGAATCGTCGAGCCACGCGAGAAGGAGCGAGTGAATCTCGATCTTCCGGCGCTCCATTTCTGTAACCGAATCAGCGAGAGACTGTGCCCTGTCGAGCGCCGCGTGGGCCGACGCGGTATCCGCGAGTCCGATGTACGCATCGGAGAGGCCGATGTAGGCCATTGCCAGCTTTGAATCAAGGCGCAACGCTTGGTTGAACGATCGCGCCGCCTCGATCCAAACGAAAGAATGGAGGTAAGCAAGACCTTGATCGTAGAAAGCCTGGGCCTGTGGCGACGAAGTTGTCACTGGGTCATGCAGTGTTCCGACTCCCTCACGCAACGGGACCGGACGTTCGAGAATTTCGCGCGGTACCCAACCCACCATTCCAGTGTCGTGACCTTCGTGTTGAGCGAGAGCCGGCGTTGCCAGCGACACTGCTAAAGCCAGTGTGCTTGCAATCAAAAAAAGACGTGGCAATGACGATTGCATCGTTAGGTGGTCGTTCACGCGATGATTGCGATGGATCCTAGCTCTCTGAGATTTCAACTTCTCGCACGTAAAACCCCATGTCAAGCCGTCGGGTCAGCATCGCCGGGGCGGCAACGCGCAAACGGATTAGGTAGGTTCCCGATGCAGCCGGAGACCACGAATGACTCCAGAAACTCCACGGATCGTTCGAACTCTGTTGGAATTCGTCCACTGAAACGTAGCCCTCCTCAGGGCTGAACCGAATTTCAAGCCGCTTCACAGGCGCCATGCCTCCCCACATTATGCCGGCGAGTCGATACCTGATTCTCTCACCGACTCGCCACTTCTCGACGCGAGTGACCATCGCTGATTGATCGATCGCGGGGGCCTGGTATTCGCGCGCGAGCTTAGGTGAACCACGCTGCATCGTGCGAAAGGCGAACTCCTGCATCTGCGAAGTTATTTCCACGGAGTCAGTCACTACGCGAATTTCATTTAACCACTTAATACAGGAGCATCCGTACCAGCCGGGAACCACGAGGCGAACCGGTGCACCATGGTCTCGCGTGAGTGGCTGGCCGTCCATATCGGTAGCCAGGAAAGCCCCCGTCGCGCGAATATCATCGAGCGAAAATATCCAGCTCGCGCCTGCTGTGGAGTTAGCCGATTGTGACGCATAGCGGTCGAAGCCGGAGACCAGGATACGCGCGCCCTTCGGGATGGACGGAATCCGTTGCAGTACTTGGGCAAGCGGAATGCCGGTCCAGTCGGCAACACTGATCAAACCGAAGCGTCCCTCGCGGGTATTTCCCGCGCACTCCATCAGGTGGCGTCCCATCGGGCGCGCCTGGGAGCGCAAATCGCCGACTCTGAGGTCAAGGGGTGCACCGGTGAGCCCGCGAAGTTGGATTAATTGCAAATCCTGCTCCCTGAGCAACGACGAGGCACGCGTGCGAATGTAGAATCGCTCGACAGCAGTAACCGGTTGCTCGGGCGTGGCCGAGGCGAGATCCGAGTAAAGGCGTCCATCGAGTTCCTCTCCGACGGTGGTATCCATGGGGGGCGAGCCTTCGCGTGCGAAGGGAACAATTTCCAGCATCTCGCCGCCGGCGAACGAATTCCGGGTCTGTGCAAGCGAAGGTGCAGGCAGCAGAATTTGGTCCAGGCCAACGCAGATTGCGCCCCCTGCGATGGTAAATGCATTGAGTAGTTCCCGGCGCGAAAGTTTTTGGCGTGAATCTTCAGGCATGTAGTGACCGAGGCATGAGAATACACCGGGCGACTGAAATCTGAAGCATGAAGCGGCGAAAGGTGAAGACTGGCGCCAGCACTTGCCAACAGGTCTGCGCGAGACGCTCGGTACAAATTCCGGATCAAGGAACCACGGGCCGCCGACTGAGCGACGGCCCATCGGTGAGTGGGTATGAGCTCAGTTAGAACTGGTAACGCACCGCAAACTCCATCTGTCGCCCAAAGGCCTGGCCCTGGTTTGCCGTTCCGGTGAAAGTTCCGAACGTAGCTGGCGAAGTCGGGTCTAGCGAGAGAGTCGCATCGCTGAAATTGACGCTGTTGAATAGATTGAAAGCCGTGACTCTGAATTGAAGAACCTGGCGTTCGGTTATATTGAAGTTTTTGTTGATTCCAGCGTCCACCGCTGCGTAGGCGGGTCCTATTAGTACGTTTCGCGACCCGGGCAATCCCGGCAAGGTAAACGTAACATCAGCCTGTGCGGCGGTGGGATTGGAGAACAAGTTCGGAAGTATAGGAATTCCGTTGCTGTCTACTTTACCGACGTTCCTCGTAACGTGGGTCGAGAGAGGAGCGGTCAGGGTTCCGGATGCGGTGAGGAAGAAGTTCGTCGGGAAATTGAAGCCGTTCGCAGGACTTTCCGGAAACCCAGAGTGCCATCTCATGGCAGAGGTGATTTCCCAACCGCCGATAAGAGCATTCACGAACCGGCTGGAATCACCACCGTGAAGGTGACCATGTCCGAAAGGCAAGTCGATCACGGCGGTACCATTGAAATTATGCTTCAAGTTGAAATCCGAGAGTGCACGGTTCAAGCGCAGATCAAATGGGTTTTGAATCAAACCCGTTGCCGTCCCGTTGACACTGAAGGAATCCGCGTTTTCCGCAGTGGAATCGTTGTCAATCGATTTCGAAAATACGTAGTTGAAGGCGAACGATCCATAAGGAACGATTTTTTTCACCGTTATTTGCAGGCTGTTGTAGTTCGAATTCGCCCAGTTGGTCCACGCATTCAGTTGAGCGAATTGCGGTGGGAACAAAACGAATCCAGAATTGGTCGGATCCAACTTCGCACTCCACGGAGTCGGCAGCCCGCCCGGTGAGGGTGCAGTGTCCAATGCAAACAGAGCGCAGGACCAAGACGCTCCTCCATTCCCAGCCGCCCCAGAGGCTATTGTTGTAAATGCATAGAAAGCTTGAGTAGGCGTCAGATTCGCGTATCCCGGAACCCCGAGGGCCGCAGCAGTGAAGGCCGGCATGTTGGGTAGCACGTTGTTGAAATATGGAACCGTTTGGATCGTCGCGAGTTGTGTGAGGTTGGTTGGATCGATCGGCGGGTTCGGGTTATTGGGCGAGGCCTGGGCCAGCGCCGCAGTTTTACGGTATGCACTGAAAAGGTCCGTCTTGGATACAGGGTCAGTCAGATCCAAATATTGAGCAAAATCTGCCTTGCCGAGCAAACGGCGTCCCAGTGTTCCCACGTATGCGACGTCGAGCACCACACCTTTTGGCAACTGGCGTTGGTACGAGGCAGTGAGGTGGATCGAGTAAGGAGTCTGCAGGTTCTGATCGACCGCGAAACCGAGATTGGACGCAGTCGAGGACGGAGTAAATGGGAAGCTAACCGACGCGGGCGGAGTGAAGAAGGGCGGTCCGGCGTCTGGGAGTCCCGTGCAGCCTGCACTGGTGCAGGAGCCCGAGAAACGCGGCGCAGTGGCGAGAGTGAATTGCTGTGAATTGTCGATGAGTGAAGTCGCGATGCCGGGAGAACCATTTTGATCAGCGTCAACGGCGAGAGCTTGGCCAACCCGGTCGTAGAAAAGTCCCGCGCCGAGCCGGAATACCGACTCTGATCCGCTGCCAAAGAGCTTCTTTGCCCAATCACTGCCGAAATTCGGCGAATATGCGAGGGCAACGCGCGGCGCGAAGTTGTGAGGGTTGGGGTTGTACCAGGAATCCTTGCCGTTTGCCTTGCCTGCCAATTGCCAGCTGAGCAGCGGGGAGGCGGTCGACGGAATCCCGGCCTCCATGTTTATTTCGCGCTGCTGGAAGTACTGCCCGAGGTTGATCGTTGGAGCGACCTGGTTGCCATTGGTTTCCCACGGTGGAGTTTCATAACCATAATGCAGTCCCAGTGTCACCGTAAAATTCGAACGTACCTTCCAGCTATCCTGCACGTAGGATTCAAAAAGGTTCTCGGCAAAGTTTCGGTTCTCGAGGCTTCCCTCTGGCAGGAACTGGCCCTCGCGGGTAGCAAAAAACGTGGCGCTCACCTGAGTCATCGAGCCGGTGAGCATCATGAAAGCCGACGTGAACGCAAACGGGTTGTTCGGCGCCGGGGCGTTCGTACCATCGGGAATTGCATCTCCGCAGAGGTTGACGCAAAAACCACTGTTTACCACGAAGGAGGGGAACGAATTGAAACCGTTGATCGTGTGGTTGCGCACAAAATATTGCGAACCACCGAAAGACAACGTGTGTTTTCCCTTGCTCCAGGTTAGATCATCGCTGACTTGATTCACGGGCACGGTTCGAATGTTAGGACGCACGAAGTCTACGATGTCGCTGAAATTGCGCACATCGAAGAGTGGTCCGGCAGCGCCCGAGAGATTTACGCCAATGCGGGTGAAACCGTAGCGCAAACTATTTACGACGTTCGAGCCGAACTGCGCATTGTAATTGACAGCGATACCTTTGCTGTTGTTCTGCAGCGTCTGCGCCGATGGCTCACCTGGAAACTCGCCAGGAAGTAATCCGGTGCTTAGCCCTTCGAGAGAGCCACGCACGAAAATCGATTGGCGCCCGTCCTGGGTGAGGTTGTAGTCCACGCGTGCGGTGTAGATATTGCCGCGCGTGGGAAGCGGGGTGTCGAAATTGAGGCCGTTAAACGCTAAGCCGCCATCGAAGCCCGAAGCAGGGCTGTTGCCCGGCGGCAATTGGGCCATGTACGCGACCATCGCCGGATTGACGCCCAATCCGGCAGGGTCCAGGGACTGGATGGACGCGCCGGTTGCTGATGTTGGGGGCAATCCAAAATTTCCCGCGGCAATCTGGAATTGCTTTCCGTCCAGGCCGGTAACCGTGCTGGCCGGGCAAGCGGACGCGGTAGCGCATTGATAAACCAGTACGCCATCGGCCAAAGTGTTGGTTGGTACATTCCGAGTTGGAGCTGGTGCGGCTACACTTTCGCGGCGATCCTCGTTATCCACAAAGAAGAATGCTCGTTTCTTCTTGATGGGGCCGCCCAAAGACCCTCCAGCGATGTTCCGTTGATCCTTACCGCGAGGGATGCCATTCAAATTGTTGAAGTAATCGTTGGCGTTAGGCCCCGATGTCCGATAGTACCAGCGCAGATTTCCATGAAATTCGTTGGTGCCGCTTTTTGTGACCAGGGCGACCTGCGCTCCGCCCACAATCCCGTCGGTTGCATTGGCATTGGTGGTGGTCACGCGGAATTCCTGGACGGAGTCAAGCGTAATAGGCAGAGCGCTGGTGAAAGCAGCTTGATTCTGCCAATCGTTGGCGTCGATTCCGTCGACTGTAATGTTCGTCTGATTGCTGCGCACACCATCCACGGCGCCATCGCGTGCGTCTAGTCCGCTCGTCGTGCCCATCGCGAGTTGGTCGGTGTCGGACATACCCGTGAACACAACGCCGGGTTGCAACGTAAGAAGATTGACCACGTTTCGCGCAAGAAAAGGAAGGCTTTGAACCTCGTCTTGCCCGAAGGTGTTGCCCATCGTGGCATCTTCGGTGTTCAGAGCTGGCACAGCCGCGGACTCGACCGTGACTTGCTGAGTGAGGGTACCCAAATCGAGCTGTACGTCCACACTTGTTGGTGTGGCCACCAACACTTCGACTTTTCCATTAACATAGACCTTGAAACCGGGCTTTTGGACTTCTAGACGATACGTGCCCGGATTGACTCGCGAGAAGTTGAACGAGCCTGTGTCGTCGGTCGTCGCGGTGCGCGAGCTATTTGTACTAATATCCGTGGCAGTCACTTGTGCGTCCGCGACTGCTGCGCCTGTCTTGTCGACAACCGTGCCGTGAAGGCTACCCACATTCTGCGCCCGGACTGGAAGGGAAAATCCCAAAAGAAGGATGGCGGAGCACACTACGAGACACACTCGTCGTTGAGCATTAGTCACAATTCGCCCCCAATTTCCCGCTGCTGAAACTAGAAGACACCCTCGTGGGAGGAAAGCGCCACGTCGCTTTTCATCGCTGGGCGCATGTATATAGGAAGCTGTCAGATTGTCAAGTATTTTTTGCGATGTCGGGAAAATTTGCCAGAGTTCCAACAATCCGCGAGCCATTTTCGGAGACTTTGCGGTCGGTTTCGCTCAGGGATTTCGTGCCAAGATTTTTCGCTAGTTCCCGCACGTTTGTCGGCCCGATGTATCGTGGTCGACCCCGGACGCTCTAATCCATTGAGCATTCCTGAAGTAGTCGCCGCGGAACTGCACCGGTTTTTCGAGGTAGGCGCGAGTGCGTCGCGCCCGAACTAGATCACGTGGTGGGAGTGAAAGCTAAGACCGCGCTTGGCGCCGCCGCAGTGTGGCAAGGCCCGCGATTCCCGAAGCCAAGAGCAACAGGGCGCCCGGTTCCGGCACCGTGCTAGTGCCACCGGTCACGGTCGCACTCGTCGGCAGGAAGGCGGACGCATCTCCCTTCGTCGATCCAGTGGCAAGCGCGTAAAACCACCAGGTCGAAAGCCCGTCGTTGCTGCTGAAAGTCCAGGTAGTAATCGGGTCGCCTGGATTCGAGAGAAAGTCGGTGGCAGTCTGGGGTGCAGCTATACCCGTGCACGGGCTAGGGCCGGAGAGCAATTGCGTTCCGCTCGCATCCACGGCGTCGCCGGGATTCGTATCGCCGATATCACCTGGATTGCCGCACGTGAACACCCCGAACTGCCCGCCCACCGGGGGCGTACCAGGAAAGGTAAAGGTTACCGTACTCCCGGACGAGATTCCGTTCACTGCGAAGACGTCGAGAAAAATCAAGCCCGTGCCATCAGGATCGTAAGTGAAGGGAGTGACGGATAGGTCATCGCTCAAGGTAAATGCCGTCCCGAATGTCTGGCAATTATCGGTGGTCGACGAGCAAGTATCGTCCACGCCGTGGCCTGATGCTGGCCGGTCCACTTGATTTGCCCAAGCCGGCGAAGAAATAAAGAGGGCAAGAATTCCGGTGCAAATCGGCAAACAGGATCGAAGGCTCATGAGCGTGCTCCCAAGTCGAGAAGTGCGGAAACTCTAAATCTGCAAGGTTCGGTTGTCAAGCAGGATCGAAGAATTTTGCGAGCGAGCCGGGTTCAGTCGTCCTAGTACTATACGATGCTACCAGTTTCGCCGCACTCCGCCCCGCCCGAAGCAAGGTGAAATCAACGTTTGTGGCATAATGCGCCCAGTCTTCCTGGACTTTTCACATGGCCGAGCGCGACTCGAATTCTGCGAACAAGACCCCTGCGGCTAATTCCAATTCCGACGCCACTCTAGATTTTAAGTTACGCCAAACTCAAGAATTGAGTGCTCCGGCGATTTCCACGTTTTTCCCTGGTGACGTGCTGGCCGGCCGATTTAAGGTGCTGCGTTTTCTGGCGCGTGGCGGAATGGGCGAAGTCTACGAATCCGAAGACCTCGAATTCAACGAACGAGTTGCATTGAAGACGGCGCGCGTCGAACTGATACAAGGCGCTCATGAAATTGAGCGCTTCCACCGGGAAATCCAGCTTGCCCGCAAAGTGACTCATCCTAACGTCTGCCGCACGTTTGACGTCTTTCGCCACACGGAGACAACCCACGACGGTTCCAGCCGCGAGACCCTCTTCGTCAGCATGGAATTACTGACCGGAGAAACGCTCGACAAGCTTATACGGCGCGAAGGCCGGCTCACGACGTCAGCCGCTCTCCCCATCGTCAAGCAAATGGCCGCCGGGCTATCCGCGGCGCACCAGGCCGGGGTCATTCATAGGGATTTCAAAAGCGCAAATGTCATTCTGATTTCGCCGGGCTCAGGCTCGCAATCGATACGAGCGGTGATCACCGATTTCGGGCTAGCGCACGCAGAATTCCAGGGCTCGCATACGCTCACACGGCCGGGCGACATCGTCGGCACCCCCGCGTACATGGCTCCGGAACAAATCCAGGGAGGCGAGATCACGCCAGCGACCGATATCTACTCACTGGGCGTGGTGATTTACGAGATGCTCACGGGTGAGCTTCCTTTTTCCGCCGATACGCCTCTTGCCACTGCAATGAAAAGGCTCAATCAACCCGCTCCGACCTTGCGCACCCGATTTCCCGAGGCGGATCCCGTTTGGGAAAAAGTCGTGGCTCGCTGCCTCGAACGCGCGCCGCAGAACCGTTACGCGACTACCGACGATGTTGTAAAGGCACTGGCAGGCGAATCCGTCGCGCTCCCACCGAGTACGTCCTCCGGAGTCACAGAGTCTCAAACATCGCGGTCGAGTTCCCGCCGCTGGACTATCGTTGCTATCGCCGGCCTGATTTTTCTCGCCGTGGCCGGATTCGCAGCCGTGCAAGTGAAGCATCGCTTCACATCGCAGGAAAACGCTGCTGCGCCCTCGGGACGTAAGGCCGTCGCTATTCTAGGATTCACAAATCTTTCCGGCCGTAAAGATGCGGATTTGCTCGGCG
>Ga0210391_10004271_pt1 | contig 11963 bp, 12 predicted proteins | sample IncBWC12OmetaG_FD_160573 | JGI IMG/M metagenome (GOLD analysis project Ga0210391, IMG submission 160573) | Forest soil microbial communities from Barre Woods Harvard Forest LTER site, Petersham, Massachusetts, United States - Inc-BW-C-12-O ...
ACACCGTATGCCTGCCGTAGCGGGAGCAACGCGCCATCGTGAGCGGCGCGCTGCGTTCGTGGCGGAATAGAACCTAGCGGGCGCCGATGAGAAGTTCGGCGATCTGAACGCCGTTGAGTGCGGCGCCCTTGCGCAGCTGGTCGCCGACGACCCAGAAGTTCAGCGCATTGGCGCGGCTGAGATCTTCGCGGATGCGGCCGACGAAGCAGTCGTCCTGCCCCTCGACCTCAATCGGCATCGGATAGCGATTCTGCGCCGGATCATCGAACAGCCGAATACCCGGGAAATGCGCGAACGCCTCGCGCGCGTCGGCCGCCGCAACTTTCGTCTCGGTTTCAGCGTTGACGGAAATCGAATGCGTAGTGAACACCGGCACTCGCACAGTGGTCGGCGAAATCGGCAAGTCAGGCTGGTCGAGAATCTTCCTGATCTCATTGACCAGCTTGATTTCCTCGTCGGTGTATCCGCCCTCGACAAATTTTCCGGCCGGAATCAGGTTGAACGCGATCTGACGCGGAAAAAATTTCGCCTCGACCGGCTCGCCCTTCGACCATGCGATCGTTTGCTCGCGCAGTTCGGCGATACCGTTCACGCCCGCGCCTGACACCGCCTGGAAACTGGTCGCGACCACGCGCCGCAGCCGCCCGAGATCGTGAATCGGCTTTAGCGGCATCACGGTGACGATCGTAGTGCAGTTCGGGCACGCGACGATTCCCTTGTGACGGCGCGCAGCAGCGGCGTTTATCTCGGGCACCACCAGCGGCACTTCCGGGTCCATTCGAAACGCGCTCGATTTGTCGACGACGATTGCTCCCGCCTTGACTGCGATTGGCGCGAACTCGCGCGATTGGTCCGATCCCGCCGAGAACAGCGCGATATCGATGCCCTTGAACGAGTTGGCGTCGAGCTTCTCGATTGTGATCGTCTCGCCGGCGAAGGTTACGGTCTTGCCCGCCGATCGCGCCGACGCATACGCGCGCAGCTCGCGCACCGGAAATTTGCGCTGCTCGAGAATTTTCAGGGTGGTCTGGCCGACTGCTCCAGTCGCACCAACTACTGCAATTCGTTGTCCACTAGCCATCGCGCGATTCTACATTGATGCAGCCGTCGGAGTGAATAGCCGTCGCCATTTGGCAGTGGGTCAGTTTGAATCCCAGCCGCGCCAATGCTGGTTTTGGGAGATTGAGGACTTCGTGGAGGTGGTCGAAGATTGGGAGGCAAGCAGTGAGCCAGGCTGACGAACTCCAATCTTGTTTGGTGGTTGAGAACACAGGATGGGCATCAGAAATTATTTGATCGAAGGCGTTTCCGGCACCGGCAAAACTACGGTTGCTAAAGAACTGCAGCGGCGCGGTTACCATGTCATACATGGTGATCGGGAGTTGAAATATCGGGGCGATCCAAAGACGGGGGAACCGCTGGAAGAGCCTCTCCACAAGAGCGAGCGGGACAAGGCCGCATGGCAGCAGGAGCATCTACTTTGGGATGTAGCCAAAGTTAAATCCGTGATCACTGATCACAGCACCCCCATTTCCTTCTTCTGCGGCGGCTCCAGAAATTTCGACCGCTTTATTGGCTTGCTTGACGGCATTTTTGTTCTTGAGGTCGACGACCTTGACACACTGTATCGGCGGCTTGATGAGCGCGTGGCGCGAGACTCAACTGACTGGGGCGGAAAACCAGAGGAAAAGGAACTCCTCGCACGATTGCATCGAACGAAAGACGATGTCCCGAAGGGTGGTGTCGTAATCGATGCCACTGCGTCGATTGAACGCGTCGTGGATGAGATTTTGGAAAAGTGCAACCAGGTTACTGACGGCCCTCCAGATTCAAACTGACCCGCTCCGTCAGTTTTCAGACCTTCTGCAACAGCCAGTCGCTGACCAGATCGAATACCTCGTCTTTCGCTTCGGCCAATCCGTGACCGACGTCCGGGATAATCTTGATCGTCTTGGGCTCGCCCGCGCGATCGTAAAGCGCCTGCGAACTTTCGGCCGGTAGAATCGTGTCCGCACCGCCATGAATCAGCAACAGCGGTTTCGGCGACAGTTCGCCCACCACATGCGCACCCGCGAGCTGACTCGATAGCGCAATCACAGTGGTGACGATGGGGCTCAGCGTTCCCGCATTTATCGCGACTGCGCCGCCGAACGAATGCCCAATCAGCGCCACTCGATTGTGGCCGGTACCGCCCAGGAAGGTCAGCGCCGCAACCGTATCGACGAGGCATTCGCCGAATTCGTTGGGAGCGCGATAGTCGAGCCGCGCGATCGTCAGCCCACGGCTCGGCATTTCCAGCCCAAGGCGCGGATACAGCATCGACGGGCCGTCGAACCCGCCTATCGCACCGCTGACGCATAACGCGGCGCGACCCTTCTCTGGCGCCGAATGCATTATCAGCGGGATGGCGCCGCGGGTCGTCGCCAGCGTCAGCTTGCGCGCGCCTGCAATTTCGTCGCCCGGCTCGACGCCGGTAATTCTGAGCGTCAGTCCTTCGTCCATTTTGCTAGACCGCCCATGAGGCTAGACCCCGAACCCGCTCGCACGGCCGAGTATCGCGGCGCCCGAGGTTGTGAGCCACGACTCGGCGACTGCGGCGTGCTGCGTCAGCGTCTGGATATCGCGCATGCATCGCTGGAGCGGGGAGCCGTCGTAGGGCGAACTGCCGCCGCCCGCTTTGTAGCATGAATCGACGACGGTCGAGCAGGTGTGGACGGCCCACGTGATCGCCGCCATCACGGGTGCGCGCCCATCGATTGAAATATGATTGCCCGCGACTGCGGAATTCCAGACCGCGTCGGCCTCGCTACGAAGAAGATTGCGGGCGGCGCGCAAACTCGCGTCCGCCTGCCCCAATCGAAACTGAAACAGCGGACTCTCGGCGAGCGACGCGCTCGCGTAGAGCCGGCGCTTGTTGGTGTTGGCGAGCGCGACTATCTCGGTGAGCGCGCGCTGCGCGATTCCGATTGCGACGGTGCCGATATGCAGCGCGGCGTAGAGGAGAGGCTCCGCCATCGAAGGACCCGCGACAGACGACTGGCCGAGAAAAATATCGAAGGAGTCGTCCGCCGGCACGACCAGATTTTCGACTGCGATATCGTGACTGCCGGTGCCCCGCAATCCGTTGACTGACCAGGTGTCGATGATTTGCGCTTTCGGCGGCGCGAACATCATCGCGCGCGCCTCGGGATTTCCCGGAATCAAGCCCGGCCGCGGCTTTCCGTTTTCCGTGACGACGCAATTACCGAACAGCCAGTCGCTATGCTGGCATCCGCTGGCGAAACTCCATCGCCCACTGACGCGATAGCCGCCATCGATCACCTCGGCCTGCCCGCGAGGTGCGAATGCACCGCCGATTATCACGTCGGCGCCGTTGGCATAGAGGTGGTCGAAGCTCTTGCGGGAGAGGAGCGCCAGGAACATCGGCGTTTCGCTTCCGATCATTACGACCCACCCGGTCGAGCCGTCGGCCGTCGCCAGCGTCTCGATGATTTCCATGCTGGCGGGCACATCGATGTCGAGACCGCCGTGACTCTTCGGCACGAACATGCGAAAGCATCCCGCAGCCTTGAGTTGCGCCAGCAGATCGGGCGGCAGCCGGCGGCCGGCGTCGATCTCCGCACTGCGTGCGCTGATCGAAGGCGCGAGATCGCGCACCGAATCGAGCAAGGTCTTCGAGGCTGGGGTCATGGCGCTCCTTTGTCGGAGCTATCTAGAAAACAAAAACGGCCGAGTCTTACAACCCGGCCGTTTCGATTATTGAAATGATTGTGCGGCTACGCCGTCTTCTCGGCCTTCTCGCTGCCTGCGTCGCTGTTGCGTTCCGCGCGCTCTCCCCGCGCCGGCCGCTCGGGCTTGTCCCCCGTCTTGTCGCCGCGAGCACGCGGCACGATGTTGCTGGTAGTCAGCACCTCGACGAACTTGCGCACTGCCGGCGAAAGCTCGCGGCCGCGCTTGTATATGATCGCAAGCGGGCGGAGAAAGGTGCCTTCCTGGAATTCGAGCATCCGCAGCGTGCCGCGCGCGACTTCGTTCTCGACCGTCATCCGCGGCACGATTGCGCATCCAAGCCCAATCTCGACGGCGCGCTTGATGGTCTCGATATTGTCGAACTCGAGCACGTAGGTCGGCTTGACGCCGTGCTCGCGCAGGATTCGATCCGAGGCCTTGCGCGTGGGAATGTCGCGCTCGTAGCCGACGAACTTCTGACCCTGCAACTGTCCGACATTCACCTTCGAATGCTTGGCGAGCGGATTGTCGGGCGGCACGGCGAGCACCAACTCGTCATGGCGAAACGGCACCGAAACTATCTGACTGCGCTTGGCGGGATAAGCCACGACGCCGAGATCGACCTTGCCCTCGATGAGGTCTTCGTAAATTTTGTTCGAGCGCAGATACTCGAGATGCACGTTGACCGCCGGATAGTTGCGGAGAAATTCGGTCAGGTACGGCGGCAACTCATGCAAGCCGACGCTGTAAACGGTGCCGACGCGAATCGACCCTGCCACCACCGAGCCAATCTCGCGCAGCCGGTTTTCCAACTCGAGGAACCGTCGCACGATTTCCTTGCTCGCCGTGTAGAGAATCTGGCCGGCCGGCGTGGGTTTGACTCCGGCTCGTCCGCGTTCTATCAATCGGCAGTCGTACTTCTCTTCGAGGCTTCGGACCTGCTGGCTGACCGCCGACTGAGTGACGAAGTTTTGCGAAGCGGCATAAGAAAAGCTTCCGCTTTCGATTATGTCGCAGAAGACCTTTAGCGTTTCAATGTGCATACTGATTGCTTGATGTATAAGGCTACGTGATACTCAAATCTTAGGCAACTAGTAGTCGTGATAAGAGAGTTTTCGCCCTCGAATCAGCGTGCGGAACCGACGCGCGTCGGTCAAGAGCGAGCAATACTGGCGGCATGGTTTTGGTCATGCAAAGAACAGTCTGAACGGACGGTATTTTGACGGTTAGCAGCCCTGAACTCGACGTAAATCACCCCTCGGGGATCTGACGGAGCGCAAGATGGCGGATATATTAAGAGACCTCGACTTTTTTCACCTCGATGACCTGCTGACCGCTGAACAGCGGATGGCCCGCGACACGGCCAAACGCTTCGTCGATCGTGAAATTCTGCCGTTGATCGAGCGCAGTTTTGCGAGTGAAACCTTCCCAATGCATCTCGTACCGCAAATGGCAGAGCTTGGAATGTTCGGAGCTAATCTGAAGGGGTACGGATGCGCGGGGATGGACAACGTCGCGTATGGCCTCATCATGCAGGAGCTTGAGGCCGGGGACTCGGGACTTCGCTCGTTCGCGTCGGTGCAAAGCGCGCTTTCGATGTACGCGATCTATGCAAACGGCAGCGAGGAGCAGAAGCAACGCTACTTGCCGGAAATGGCCAAGGGAAAATTGATCGGATGCTTCGGGCTGACCGAGCCGGACCACGGATCGGACCCGGGCGGGATGGAAACGCGCGCGCGGCGCGACGGCGACGGCTGGATTCTCAACGGGACCAAGCGATGGATCACGAATGGATCGATCGCCGACGTCGCTATCGTGTGGGCGAAGGTCGAGGAAGGCATAACCGGTTTCATCGTCGAGAAAGGCACGCCGGGATTCTCGACTCGTGACATCCACGGAAAATTTTCGATGCGTGCGTCGATCACTTCGGAGCTGATCCTCGAAGACGTGCGAATTCCGAAGACAGCTCATCTCGAAAAAGCGCGCGGGCTGAAGGGTCCGCTCGGATGCCTGACGCAGGCGCGCTACGGAATCGCGTGGGGCGCTCTTGGCGCGGCGCGATCGTGTTTCCATTGCGCGCTCGACTACACAAAATCGCGCAAGCAGTTTTCACGTCCGCTCGCCGGCTATCAACTGGTGCAGGCCAAGCTGGTCAAGATGCTGACCGAGATCACAAAGGCGCAGATGGTCTGTCTGCGGCTCGCGCATCTGAAGGATGAGGGCAAGATGCGCCCCGAGCACGTGTCATTCGCCAAGCGAAACAACGTCAACGAAGCGCTGAAGATCGCACGCGACGCGCGCGACATGCTGGGCGCCAATGGAATCGTCAACGAGTACCCTGTCATTCGCCACATGCTGAACCTCGAGACGGTGAACACCTACGAGGGCACCTTCGACGTGCATACTTTGATTCTGGGGCGCGATATCACGGGAGAGAACGCGTTCGAGTAAACGAGCCGCGCGCTTGCCGCCGTCGCGGCCGGTCGTGCTAGATCTTCACGGCAGGAGAACTCGCTATGATCAAACTGAAGGCGTTCAATCATGCGGCGTTTCGGGTCAGCGATGTCGAGAAGGCGACGAGCTTTTATGAAAACGTCGTCGGGCTGAAGCGGATTCCGCGGCCCAACTTCGGCTTCGGCGGCGCCTGGTACGGTATCGGCAGCAACGCGCTGCATATCATCTCAAGTGAGAACCGCGGGCAGAAGCCCGACCCGCTCGGCGCGCACGTCGCATTCGACGTCGAAGACTTCGAGGAGACCAAGCGCTCGCTGAAGGAGATGGGCGTCGAGTTTCTCGAAGGGCCGAACATGGGCGCGGGCCGTCAACTGTGGATCCTCGATCCCGACGGCAACACGGTCGAGCTGCGCACCGAAAAATAACAACCGCATCGAGGAGCTAAATGAGCGCACTGCGTTTCGGTCCCGACAATCCGTCGGCAACCTACGTCCCGCACGCATTCCCCGAGCAAACGATCGACACGGGCGAGGCCACGATCAACTACGCCGTCGCCGGCACGCCCGACAAGCCGGCGCTGTTGCTGATCCCGGGACAAACAGAATCGTGGTGGGGATATGAGCGCGCGATGGATCTGCTCAAGGATCATTTTCAGGCCTTCGCCGTTGACCTGCGCGGGCAGGGAAGATCGAGCAGGACACCCGGACGATACACGATCGACAATTTCGGCAACGACCTCGTGCGGTTCATCGCGCTGGCGATCGGCCGTCCCGTTCTTGTCAGCGGACTTTCGTCGGGCGGAGTCATCACCGCTTGGCTCTCCGCCTATGCGATGCCCGGTACGGTTCGCGGCGCTCATTACGAGGACCCGCCGCTGTTCTCGTCGGAGGTCAACACTTCCTGCGGACAGTCGATGCCTCAGACGATCGGGCCGATATTTCGCTTGATGAGCAAATATCTCGGCGACCAATGGAGTGTTGGGAACTGGGATGGGATGCTCGATGCCGCCAGGACCGAGTTGCCCGAATGGCTGTCGCGTACTCTGGTGCCGTTGATGTTAGGCAACGACGGCCAGATTCCGGCGCGCGTCAAGGAATACGATCCGGAGTGGGCCCGTGCGTTCTGGGAGGGCACCGTAGCCGCCAGCTGCGATCACGCCCGCATGCTGTCCAGCGTCAAATGCCCGGTGCTGTATACGCACCATTTCCGCTACGTCGATGAAGCCGACGGTCATTTGATGGGGGCGGCGTCAGACGTGCAGGCGAAGCGCATATGCGAGTTGGTCAAGCTCGCGGGCAATTCGATCGACTACCGTTCATTCCCGCAGATGCCGCATTCGATGCACGACGCACAGCCCAGGCAGTTCGCCGATCTGCTGATCGAGTTCGAGGCGAAGCTCCGCGGTTAGATACCCGCGAGCTTGCGCGCGTAAGCGGCCACCGTCTTGAAGTCGTACTCGCGGTAGGCTTGCAGCTTCTCCGCTTCGAAGCCGCCTTCGGCGTGCACCGCGAGGACTTCCTGGTAGCCGCCAAAATCCGACGACGTCAGATCGCTAATCAGGTTCAGCAGGCGTAGCCGCTTCTCTGCGTCGAAGCCTTTCGCACCGCCCATGTATTTCAGCACGTAGGCGCGCGTGGCCTCGCTCGTGAGATCTTCTGCCGCCGGCCCCGTGACCAGCAGGCCACCCGCCAGGTCCTGCACGATTTGCACGGCCTGATGGTAGTTGTGCGCGAAGTGATACTTGGCGACGTTGGTGAGCAGCGTATTCGGCACGGCGACGCCGTCCTCGAGCGTGCAGGTTCGCGCGGCGTGCTCGATTAGTCCACGCACCGTGGTGTGATAGGCGGCGAGATGGGTCAGCTTGTCGCGCACGTGACCGGCGCGCGAAATGCCATTGGCCTCTGCGACCGCATGCCCCGCGCCCGCCATCAGCTCGAGCAGCGGCAACTTGTACGACACGGCGGTGAAGCGATGGAAGCGCACGAAGGTGAGCGCGAGCAAGCCGGCAAAATCGATCTCGCCCTGCAGAAACACGCGCTCCTTCGGCACGAACACATCGTCGAACACCGTCAGCGTCTCCATCATCTTGTGCCGCGCGCTGATCGGATGCTCGAAATCGTTTTTACCCGAGCTGCCGTGCGGCGACGCGAGCAGCTTCAGTCCCGGCGTGTTGATCGGCAGCGCGAAGGCGACGGCGTAAGCCTTGTCCTCCGCGCGCATCGCACGCGTCGGCAGCACGATCACTTCATTAGTATTGGTCGAGACGCTGGTGTGAACCTTGGCGCCGCGCACGATGATACCGTCGGGACGCTCCTCGACGATTCGCACGTAGTAGTCAGGATGGTCCTGCTGCGTGGGTCCGAGCGCGCGATCGCCCTTGACGTCGGTCTGCGCGACGGCGACCGCGAGATCGTTGTCGCGACAATTGCGGTAGTACTGGTTGATGCGCTCGCGATACTCGGGTTTGCCGGCCGCCGCGAGGCGCTCGCCGATGATGCGCAAGGCGAGCAGCGCGTCGGTGCCGATCTCCTTGATCAAGACGACCAGCGTCGCGCCCTCGCGCGTCGAGGCTGCGATCAGCGCACTGCGCTTGAGCAAGTCGTCGCCGTTTTGCGGGACGTGATAGTAGCGGCTGTATTCGTCGACGCCCTCCTTCACCACGGCGAGTTCGCGATACTTCGGATCATCCGCCATCCGGTAGTCGAGCGCCGCGTGCTCCACCGCGATTCCAATCACGGGATGCGTAGTGACATCCGCAACTTTTTCGCCGCGGAAGAACACCGCGCGGCCGTCACGCAGCGAGCTTTTGTACTGTTCAGCCGTCCGTAGTCCCATCGTGATTTTCCCTCGTCGGAGATTGCGGCAATCGCGCGAAACGCCAATATAGAAGCGGTGAGCGTTCGCTGTCCAACCGCGGACGCGGGAGAAGCGCAATGGCGAGTCCGAAGATGTTCGACTTGAGTGGAGAGGTCGCAGTTGTCACCGGCGGCAACGGCGGCATCGGGCGCGGAATCGCGCTCGGCTTTGCCGAAGCGGGCGCCTCGGTCGCGATCCTCGCGCGCAACGAAGAAAAAAATCGCGCCGTGGTCGAGGAGCTCGCCAAGGCGGGCGTGAATGCCATCGCGGTCCCGCTCGACGTGACGCGGCGTGCTGCGTTGGCGCCGGCGATGGAGGAAGTTGAGCGCAAACTCGGCCCCGTATCGATTCTGGTCAACAACGCCGGAATTGCGATCATGCGTAGCGCGTTGAAGTTCAGGGCCGATGATTGGGACCGCGTGATCGAAACCAACCTGAACTCGTGCTTCTTCCTCTCGCAGATAGCGGCACGCTCGATGGTCGCGCGCAGGCATGGCAAGATCATCAATATCGCGAGCGAGTACTCGCACTTCGGCTCCCAGAGCGGAATTGCGTATCCCGCCGCGAAAGGTGCGCTGGTGCAGACGACCAAAACGATGGCAATCGAGCTGGCGCCGCACAACGTTCAGGTCAACGCGATCGTGCCGGGTTGGATCGAAACCGACATGACGGTGGGCGCGCAAAGCGGAGCGATGTTCAACGAGATAATCATGCGCACGCCGGCCGGCCGCTTCGGCAAGCCCGAGGAAATGGCGGGCGCGGCGATATTCCTGGCCTCCCACGCGTCGGACTTCGTGACGGGATCGATCGTGCACGTCGACGGCGGCTACGCGATCCGGTAACTGCTATGCCACCTAGGGTTTCCGAAATGCACGGTGTGCGCGTGCTCGAATGCGATGCGAACGAGAAGCAGCTGCGCAACTATAATGATGCGGTCGAGTTAATCGGCAACGCGTTCGAGAATCGTGCGTCGGTGATCGTGGTTCCCGCCGAATGCCTCGACGATGAGTTCTTCCGCCTGAGCACGCGTATCGCCGGCGAGCTGATCCAGAAAATCGTGCAATATCGGCTGCGGCTGGTGATCGTCGGCGATATCTCGCGGCATCTGGCCGAAAGCTCGGCGCTGCGAGCCTTTGTGCTCGAGTCGAATCGCGGCAAAGACGTCTGGTTCCTCGCGACTCGTGAGGAACTCGACGAGCGGCTCGCGCCGGCGGTTTAACGCAGGCGGCGTCGCGGCGTAAGATGCCGCATCATGGCACGACCCAAAACTCCCTCGCCTGCACATCCTGAACCTAGTCGCCACGAACACGGCCTGCCGACGCTCAAGCCGCTACGCGTGCTGGTGGCGGGCGAAGTGATCCTCGATCGTTACCTGTGGGGCGACGTCGCACGAATATCGCCCGAGGCTCCGATTCCGATTCTGCGGGTGCAGCGGCGCGAGGAGAAGCCGGGCAACGCGGGTTTCGTGATGGCAAATCTGCGCGCGCTGGGCGCTGACGTAAGCGCGCTCAGCGTCGTGGGCGCGGATCGCAACGGCAGCCTGCTGCGCGAAATTTTCGCCGATCTCGGAATCGACACGCGCTCGCTGCTGATCGATCCGGACCGGCCCACTATCGTCAAAGATCGGATGCTCGGCTCAGTGCAGGCGGCCCATCGCGGGACCCAGCAACTGCTGCGCGTCGATGAGGAAGACCCGACTCCGCTCAGGCTGCCGCGCGAACGGCAACTGATCGCGCGGATCAAATCGGTGATGCGCAAATGCGACGGCGTGCTGATCTCCGATATCGACAAGGGAATTCTGACGCCGGCGGTCCTGCGCGCGCTGATCGACGGCGGCCGCGCCTGCGGGATTCCGGTGATCGTCGATCCGCGCCGCACCGATGACTTTTCGATCTATCGCGGCGCCACCGCACTCACGCCCAATCGATACGAAACCGAAGTCGCGACCGGCATTCGCCTGACCGACCGCGGCGCTTGGCGCAAGGCGGCCGAAACTCTCGTGCGCAAGCTCGGTCTCGAAGCCTGCCTGATTACGCTCGACCGCGACGGTATGTATCTGGCGGAGCGCGGCGGCAAAGACACCTACGTGTCGACCGCGCCGCGCGAGGTTTACGACGTGACGGGCGCGGGCGACGTGGTGCTGAGCGTGTTCGGGATGTTCGCGATTGCGGGACTCGGCTTCTCCTCGGCGGCGACAATCGCGAACCTGGCCGCGAGTATCGAGGTGACGCGCATCGGCACCGAAGTGATCACGCGCGAGGATCTCGCGCGCGCGTTGAGCCCGGCGCACGCCAGCTATGAACGCAAAATCCATTCTGCCGACGAACTCAAGGCGGCGCTCGAGCGCGAGCGGCGCGCCGGCCGCCGGATCGCATTCACCAACGGATGCTTCGACCTGCTGCACGCCGGCCATATCCAGTCGCTCGCGTTTGCGCGCGCTCAAGCCGACGTGCTGGTGGTCGGACTCAACAGCGATCGCAGCGTGCAGCAATTAAAGGGCGACGGCCGTCCGGTTTATCCGGTGGCGGAACGCGCGCGAATCCTCGCCGCGCTCGAAGCGGTGGACTACGTGGTGGTATTCGACGAAACGCGCGCTGAGAAAATAATTCGCACGGTCAAGCCCGACGTTTTGATCAAGGGCGAGGACTGGCGCGACAAGACTGTAGACGGCCAGGTCTTCGTCGAGTCGCGCGGCGGCAGAGTGGCGCTGGCGCCGCTGCTCGGCGGGCGCTCGACCAGTGCGACGATCGATCAGATGAACTCTAATTCGCGGGCCGGGAAAAACGGCGCGTGATCTGATCGGTAAATTGCTTAAGTTCCGGCAGCCCAAGTATCCAGGCACCCAGAAAATACAGTCCGCCGTAAGTCGAAAGGATCGCCAGGCCCTGGACGCGCGGGCCGAAGCCGGCCATGTGAAGCTTCAT
>Ga0210391_10004274_pt1 | contig 11959 bp, 5 predicted proteins | sample IncBWC12OmetaG_FD_160573 | JGI IMG/M metagenome (GOLD analysis project Ga0210391, IMG submission 160573) | Forest soil microbial communities from Barre Woods Harvard Forest LTER site, Petersham, Massachusetts, United States - Inc-BW-C-12-O ...
CTTACCGCATTGCGCGCAGGACGATGGCTTGACCACTATGACCGCTCTGCCGAATTCGCCCACATGATGCGGCAATGGTGCGAGGCGCTGCAGCGCGACATGACTTTCTCCCAGCAAATGGACCCGCTCACCGGCGAGTTTACACGCGGAGGAAAGCCAGACTATTCTCCAGCAGCACTCGTTATGTACGACTACACCTGGAGGCTGGCAGGCGTTCGCGAGGTCGGCAGAGAACTGCACTGGAATGTGCGACCTGGACACGCAGCTTCAAGGAATGCCGTCTTTCGTCTGAATGCAGGTGGCGGAACGCAGGCCGAAATGCATTACTACGGCAAAGGCGCAAAGTTAAGGCTTGGCACTCTCCAGCTTGGCAGGGTGGAAGGTGTTGCCCGTCTGGCGACAGATAGTCAGGGTAAGCCACTCTATCTTCAGAGCATCGATGTACCGCCGCAACGGATCGAGCTCCAACTCACGGGATTGCCGCGCCAGCACTTCACTCTACCCCCTAACGCACGCGAGTCGCTGACGGCTAATGTGACTACCGGGTTACAATGCGCCCCTGAAATTGGGCGGGGGTGGGAGATGCCGCCAGCGTAGCCGCTAAGTGGGACGCGTAGTTCCTGAAGCGTGCTGAAACAAGCCCTTCGCTCGTGGCTAATTCGTGATTGTTGCGAAGCTCCTTCCATTCATATTGCCGCTTGTGTGTTTCACGTCTTTGGTTCACTATAGTGGCCGTGAACCCGCCTGATGGCAGGTGAACAGCCCGCACGTTCCCGTCCCCTCCTCTTCGTGTCTGCTTTTCGCCGCAGTGGCCACTCCATGGCGTGTGTGTTTTGGAGGAGTAGAGATGGCAGGCAATGGTAAAGCAGCGATTTGCGTCCTCTTAATGGCGGGAATCAGCGGGTGGACTTTTGCTCATGGTCAGACGGCTGATGAAGTACCGCAGCCCGTCTCCCGGATTGTTCTGCCAATCAATGAAACAAAGCTGGTGACGCTGCGCGGGAACACTTATCCCGAGGCGCGACCCGAGTTCGATCTGGGACTCGTCGATCAACAGCTGCGGATGGAACGCATGGTTCTCATTTTGCAGCGCAGCCCAGAACAACAAGCCGCGCTCGAAAAATTTATGGCGCGGCAACTAGACCCTCGCTCGCCCGATTTCCATCATTGGCTCAAACCCGAGGAATTCGGCGCCTTGTATGGTCCCTCCGATAACGACATCTTAAGCATCACTGCGTGGCTCCAGAATCAGGGCTTCTCTGTGGACAATGTCGGTAAGGGCCGCGTCTTTATTGAGTTCTCAGGCAGCGCCGCTCTTGTCCAACATGCCTTCCATACAGAGATGCATCGCTATATGGTGAAGGGTCAGGAGCATGTCTCCAACAACTCAGACCCAAAGATCCCCGAAGCGATCAGTCCGGTCGTCGCTGGCATCTTCTCGCTGAACAATTTCTTTACCAAACCGTTGCATCATGATCTGGGCTCGTTCCGTCGCGCCAACAAGACCGGAAAATGGACGCCCGAGAATGAAGACGTCGTGACCAAGCCACTCTTCAACGTTTCTACCACTGGCGGCACGTTCGAGTTGGTTTCTCCCTTTGACTTTGCCACGATTTACAACGTATTACCGCTGTGGAATGCGAACATCGATGGAACCGGCCAGACGATTGCGATTGCGGGACGCAGCGACATCAGCCTCACGGACGTCGCGACCTTCCGTTCGGCTTTCGGCTTGCCCGCAAATGCTCCCACCATTATCACCAATGGCACTGACCCGGGCGTACCTACGGCGGACGACAAGGTGGAAAATACGCTGGACGTCGAGTGGTCTGGTGCCGTAGCCAAGGGCGCGACCATTAAGTTCGTCACTACTGCCAGCACCGCTACCACTGACGGCGCTGTGAGTTCAGCGACCTACATCATCGACAATAATGTTGCGCCCGTTATGAGCTTCAGCTATGGAGCATGCGAACTTGCTTTCGGGACGGCCGGAAACGCCGCCAATAATATGCTATGGCAACAAGGCGCTGCAGAAGGAATCACGATCTTTGTAGCGTCGGGCGATCAAGGGGCCGCGGCCTGCGACGGAGGCCAAGCAGCACCCTATGGCGCTGAATTCGGTTTCGCAGTGAGTGGAACTTCGAGCACTCCTTACAATGTCGCCGTTGGCGGAACAGACCTGAATTGGGCAAACAGCAGCACGACGTATTGGAGTAGCACCAATGCCGCAAATGGTTCCTCCGTACTCGGGTATATCCCCGAGGTCCCGTGGAACGGCACATGCGTCAGTGATGCTGTAGATGAACTCATTGGCGGAACTGCGGCAGGTTTCGATGAGGAGCAGACCTGTCAGGCATTGCTGAACCAGGACATTGACATTGACCTGGTCAATGTAATCGGCGGCTCCGGTGGCGTTAGCGCCTGCACAACTCCAAGCGGAAACACTCCTGCAAGCTGCTCGGGTGGATACGCCAAGCCATCCTGGCAAGCTGGTACTGGCGTTCCGGCAGATGGCAAGCGGGACGTTCCCGATCTTTCTCTCTTCGCCTCCAGCGGCGCGTTGAACAGCGCTTATGTCATTTGCGATTCACAAAGCACTCCCTGCACATTCAGCAATGCCAATGACGCTCTCGCACAAGGCGTTGGTGGCACCTCAGTAGCGTCGCCGGCAATGGCGGGCATCATGGCGCTCGTCAATCAGAAGATGGGTTCGGCGCAAGGCAACGCCAACGTTGCCTTTTATGCACTTGCCGCACGGGATAACCGCTCCAGTTGCAACGCAAATACAGTGGGGTCCGGGAACGCCTGCAACTTCTATGACATAACCACAGATAATAATGCGGTTCCCTGCATCCCTGGTGACCCGAACTGTACACTACATCACACCGGTGATGAGGTAGGCGTGTTGAACGGCTATACCTCCACCGTAGGCTATGACCTCACCACAGGCCTTGGTTCAGTCAACGCAAACAATCTCGTCAACAACTGGCATTTAGTTGTCACTGCCGCACCGACGGTGACGACGGGAGCCGCGTCGAGTGTGACCAGCGGCGGAGCGTCAGTAGCCAGCACAGTCAACCCCAACGGCGCGGACACAAAAACCTGGTTCCAGTACGGAACGAGCAGCACGCTCTCCGGTGCCAGCTCCACCGCGATGCAGGACCTTGGCTCCGGAACGAGCAGTGTAGCGTTCAGCGCGTCTTTGAGCGGACTGGCCAGTAATACGAAGTACTTCTTCCGGGCAGTGGCTTCCAACAGCGGTGGGACAGTCAACGGTACCATTAATAGCTTCACCACGCTTACGGGATCCGTGACTGGTCTGCAGTTTATCCCGGTGACGCCATGCCGGGTAGCGGATACGCGTAACGCAACCGGGCCGTTTGGAGGTCCGGAGTTAGGCGCTGGGTCCACTCGCTCCTTTGCAATTCCGCAGAGTGCCTGCGGCATCCCAACCACGGCCTTGGCCTATTCGCTCAATGTTACGGTTGTGCCAAGTGGGGCCCTCGGCTTCCTGACCATGTGGCCTACCGGACTGGCGCAGCCGGCTGTCTCGACACTGAACTCCGACGGCCGCATCAAGGCCAACGCAGCCATCACCCCGGCCGGGACCAACGGCGGGGTGAGCATCTTCGCCAGCAATGCGACCCAGGTGATTCTGGATATCGACGGCTACTTCGTGCCCGCGGGAACGGCCTCGGCCCTGGCCTTCTATCCGCTAACACCCTGTCGGGTGGCCGATACCCGCAACGCCACGGGCCCGCTGGGAGGACCTTCTCTCGCCGCGGGCACCAGCCGTGCCTTTCCGGTACGGTCCAGCAGTTGCAATATTCCTGCCACGGCGCAGGCCTATTCGCTGAATGTCACGGCAGTGCCGCATGGGGCCCTGGGCTTCCTGACCACGTGGCCGACGGGGGTAGCGCAGCCGGTTGTGTCGACACTGAACTCGCCGACGGGAGCGGTGACGGCAAATGCGGCACTGGTGCCGGCAGGCACCACTGGAGAGATTTCCGTCTTTGTCTCGAACGCCTCCGATGTGGTGCTGGATGTGAACGGCTACTTCGCGCCGCTGGCGACAGGGGGATTGTCGCTGTATACGGTGACGCCGTGCCGGGTGATCGATACGCGGAGCGGAGCGGGGGCCTTCAACGGCGTGCTGGCCGAGGATGTCGAGACCAGCACATGTGCTCCGCCGGCGGCGGCGCAGGCCTATGTGTTGAATGCGACGGTTGTGCCGCCTGGAAAGTTGAACTTCCTGACCCTGTGGCCCGCCGGAGAAACGCAACCTGTCGTCTCTACCCTAAATGCAGCGGACGGAGCGATCACGTCCAACATGGCCATCGTGCCGACCACTAACGGCAGCATCGATGCCTTCTCCTCCAACCCAACCAACCTCATCCTGGATATTTCCAGCTACTTCGGCCCGTAAGGGGCGAAGTAGCATTGAAAAGTTTTTATTGAGTGCATTGGCGATTTGGCATCAATCGCATCTATCCAAATTGACGACCGCAGCCATCTGCTGAATCCAACATCGCCGAGGACCTCACCCAGGTAGTCATGCACGGTCAGAACCATCGTGGACAGTGCCTCACTCGCCTTCGCGAGAACGGCGGAAAGCCTCCTCCCCTCGACTACATCCTCTGGGCCAAAGTCCCGCCAATTCCTTCCTGGCCCAGTTCTTCCCTGCCGGCAATCTGACCGTATTCTGCCCATGGTTGCAGAGAGATACAGGTTGAATCCGGTATCTTTATACGTGCCGATTTTGGTATCTTCGCCTTTAAGTCGGAAGGTCATTTCATCTCGTAAAGCCTGCTGAAAAGCCATTTGAAGCTCTGTAGAGATGAAAAGATCGCGGCAACGCCGGAGTTCAGATGGAAAAACCCCCAATTAAGCAGGTCGGGCGTTACGAGCTCCTCGACGTCATCGGCCAGGGCGGCATGGGGGTTGTGTACAAGGCCGTTGACACAACCATTGGCCGTACTGTCGCCATTAAGATGATGCACGGAACCTACGCCGAGGATAAGGACCTGCTGGCGCGTTTTCACCGTGAAGTTCGTTCGACCGCAAACCTTCAACACAAGAACATCGTAACGGTCTACAACCTCGATAGCTTCGAGGGCTTTCCATATATGGTCATGGAATACCTCGAGGGCAAGAGCATGGCTGAGATGATCTCGTCAGGTGCGCCCCAGCGCATAGTCGACAAGATTGGGCTTGTCTGCCAGGTATGCGAAGGACTTCAGTACGCACATGAGCGAAACATCATTCATCGCGACATCAAGCCGGCGAACATTCTTGTTCTGAAAGAGGGCATCGCGAAGATTGTGGATTTCGGAATTGCGCGGGCTGGCAGAAGCGAGACCCTCACCCGCACAGGGCAGATCATCGGCAGTATTTTCTACATGTCTCCGGAGCAGATTAGCGGCGGGACAGTTGATTCGCGCACCGATATCTACTCCGCTGGAGTCATGCTCTTTGAGTTTCTGACTGGGGAGCTTCCCTTCAAATCATCGGACGCGGATGCGCACGCCACGTTACTAAAAATCCTGAACGATCCAATACCCTCCATCACCAAATATCCCGGCGAATTTCCCGAGGGTTTAGACGAGTTGCTGCAGAAGGCAATGGCGAAGAATGTGGAAGAACGTTTCCAGACTGCAGAAGACTTTGGCTTCGAACTCTCGCGATTGCAGGAAACCATCAAGCGCGGCATGACCCTCGAATTTCTCTCCCTGGCGAAGCTCGCCATCGAGCGGAAGGACTGGGACCTGGCGCGTCAACAGCTCCAGGAAATCCTGCAATTCGAACGGCGGAACAAGGAAGCCAACGAACTCATCCTGATTGTCCGCCAGGAGATTCAACGACAGCAGAAGTCTGTACAGATTGCGCAACTGCGATCTCAGGCGCAGGTAGCTTTAACCGGCCTGCATTATGAGGAGGCTCTTGAATGCATTGAGATGGCTCGCAGGCTCGATCCCGATGACCAGGAGTTAGTCACATTTTCCAGCTCGCTTAAGGCGCAGGTTGAACAGGCAAAAGAGCTGGCCGAAGCACTGCGGCGAGGGCAGGCTGCGCTTTACGCTGGTGATCTTGGGGAAGCTGAACTCGCGGTCAAAAGAGCCCTCGCAATCGAACAGAGCCATACCGAAGCGCGGGCGCTCGAAAGTCTTATATGTAAGGAATTGGATGAGCGGAAGAGACGGGTGCAGTTGCAGGGTTTTGTAGAAGAAGCCCGCCGGGAGATTTCGGGCCATAACTTCCTCTCCGCACTGCAATCACTTAAAAAAGCCCAGGAGATCGATCCATCCGACTCAAATATCCGGGAGCTTCTTAGTTGGGCGGCCAGGGGCCATGAGCAGGAGAAACTCAGAAGCGAGTTGCAGGCATCTACAAATGAAATTGGACAGCTGTTGAGCGCGGACAAGTATGCCGAGGCTCTTGAAACCTGCCGCACGGCACTCATTCGGTTTCCCGACGAGCCTTCCCTGCTCCAGCTATTCCAGCTCGCGAGTCGTCAACTCGACGTGATCGCGCGCCGGCGCTCAATCGACAAAGCAAGCGCCGAAGCACGTCGACTTGTAGATGCCGATCAGCACGATCAAGCCATACGACTGCTTGAAGAACTGCTGATCTCCTACCCCAATGAAGGGAATCTGGAAACGTTGCTGGCAATTGCTCGCAGCGAATCAGAACGCAAGCAATATGAAAAAGAGGAGCGCGAAAAACAGCAGCGCTCCCTTTCTTCAGCACATGAATCCGTCGAACAGTCAGCGCAGCAACGCCAGGAAGTCCTCGACCTGCTGGGATCATTCCAGGCGGCTTTGACACAGAAACTGCCCGTTCCTCAGTTGAGCGGAATGGCAGATAGACTTGCTTTCGCTTCGGCCAATAAGCAACTAAATGCCGAACAGACTGCACAATACTCGGCTTTGCTGGCTGAGTTCAATTTCCGGGTAAATAAATGGAAGCGAGACAGCGAGGAACTGAAGGAACTTCATCGATCGATTCATGGGCTAAAAGACCATACTCAAATTGCCTCCATCGCCGAGCGGGCGCGTTTCATTGCCGAACAATACGGAAACAGTGAGGAGCACCGGAGCGAATACCAGCAGATTCATAAGTATGCAGAGGAGTTTAAGCTCCAACGTGACGCTGTAAGCACCGCCGCCTCGGAATTGCTTCGCTCAATGCAGATAAGCCAGGACCTGAGCGTCCTCACGCAAATGCAGGAGCAGATGCAGAAAATGACTGCCGCATGGCTAGAGGATGCGTTTATCCGCAGTCTAGTCCAACAGGCTGCAGCGCATGTCGACGAGGTAAGGCGTCATAAGGAATCAGTCCTCGAAGAACTAAGGCATCTTACTGAGTCCGTATCAACGGCGCGCAGCGCCGGTCAGCTCCGCCTGCTGCAAGAGCAGGCAAAGATGCTTGTCGCCGACTTCCACGATTCCGATATCGATCAAGCGGTTGGGCACCTTGAAAGTCTTGGACGGGCAAGCCTGGAGCGGCTTGCCCAGGTCATCTCACGACTGAAGGAAGCTGCGTCACAAATTACAAATGCAAAGAGTCTGACGGAAATTGAAACTGGTAGTGCCATTGCCGAACAGCTAAGCTCGGAAGATTTCGAGGAAGCAAACGAGCTTGTCAGAAAAATACGGCATAGCGTCGAAGAGAGAAAAAAAGAGTACCGTCGTATCTCAACAAATTTCGAAATGCTCGCCTCCAGCGCTTTGAAGGCCACGGGACCGGCGGAACTCGACCTGATCCTTGCACGCCGTCGAGATTTACTGAAGAGATTTCCGGGGGACGCCCATTTCAGCAGCCTTGAGCGCAAGCTTGATACCGCGGTCACCGAGCGCCGTGCTTATCTTGCTGAAGCTCTATCAGTGGAAATTGCAGAACACGAAAAGGTATTTGAGCCCGAGGATTTGGATGGCGAACTTCCCCACCTGGAAGCCTCTGGAACGGCTCGCGTTACCGCATCAACGCCGATCGCCGCAGCACCGCGCAGTGCGGTTCGGCGTTTTGCGATTCCAGGCATCGCCTGTGTATGTATCGCGGGCATTGCTGTCTTTGTTTTTCTGCCGAAGCGCGTGCCGATTCGAACGTTGCCTAACGGGGCGAGCATAACAGTTGATGGACAGCCATGTGGAAATCCATGCATACCGAGTCTGCGCGCGGGGGAGCACGATGTCCAGGCTGCTATGGCCGGCTTCGAGACGTTGCACCAGACCATTCACGTTCCATGGTTTGGCACGGAAGTCCCCGCCCTTACGCTCTCGCAAGCAGCGACGCAACCTGCCATACCAGCCGTCGTTTCTGAGCCGCCGGTCGCAGTAGCGAAGGATGCCCGCATTAACGTGCACACGTCCGTTCCCGGTGCATCGGTGTTTGTAGATAATTCGCCCGTTCCTGTCGGTTTGACCGGCAACAACGGAAAATATCAGCTTGAAGCTTCAGCGGGATCGCATCAGCTTCACGTGGAAAAAGCTGGCTTTGAATCTTCTCCATCGCAGACGGTGAATGTTGCAAAGAACAGCCCGGCACTTGTGAGTTTTAATCTAAAACCGCTCTCAGCTGCACAGGTCGCGAATCACGCCGGTGCCAGCCAGTCTCCGATCCCGACGCCAACTACAGGAAATCCTCCTAACCAGATCGCCACCGCGACGCCAGCTCCGGATACGTTCATCGTGGTTCAGGCTCCGGCTGGAGCTGAGATACATATCGACCAACAGGTAGCGGGGCATTCGACCGGTGGACCATTCAGAAGCAGAGTACAGCCGGGACAAAGAATGGTAGAGGTATTTCTCTCTGGTTATAAACCCTGGGCACAAGCGTCAAATGTTGTCGCTGGGCAGACAGACGAGCTGGTTGCAAATCTCACTCCGATTCCAGCGCCTTCGGCCGCTCCAGCAACCACGGCGCCTGTTGCTAAAGCCCCAACAGGTGTGTCGGAGGAGGATCGCAATCAGATTCAGCAGGTGCTGGACCGCTACGCCGGTGCAATCGTTCACAAAGACATGAAGCAGCTTCGTGCCGTGTGGCCCGATATCCCGAAAGATCAATTCGAGATCATGAAGGATCTTGGCAGCAAGCATAAAGGCGTCAATGTTGCCCTGACGATTACACATATCAGTCTTCTCGAAGGAAAGGAGGATGCGGTCGTAAAGTGTAAGCAGGTGCTGCAATACGACGGTCAGACTTCAGAAGACAATGTCACCTTCTATATGGGGAAATTGAGCACCGGCTGGATCATCAATCAGATACCACGCTCAAATTAACCGATTCATCCTCGCGGGCTCTAATCCAGACCCTACCGTCTCTCGAGTGGTGTATGGAAGGTGTACGAGATTCCTATGAGCGGCACCGCAGTGTGGTGCAGGCCATTGTGGTCAAACTTTCCCAGCAGATTACCGGTGATGAGCAGCCCTCGATCGGGATTGATTGGACTCCACTTGAACCCGATGGCGGCGCGGGTGGTCTCAAAACTTCCTTCGGCAGGGATGGTGTTCGGCAAGCCCAGCGTGGTTACTTTTGCCAGCCGCGCGGCGTTAACGACATGTTCTCCCAGAAAATCCGCTGCGACCGTGAACCTTCTTGTAACACCTAAATCCAGGCCGGCATTGTATGAGAGGTTCTCTGGAAGCTTTCCCTTTTCTCCTGCGACAGCTCCAGCCAACAGGGAATCACCGTTCCATTGATAGCCAATATTGACATGCGGAGAAATTCTTCCAGACCGTGATAGGGCGACGAAAGGTTTGACGCCGGCGGTTCCGGAACCCAGGAAATTCAGCTCATCTCCGCTTGGCAGACGTACATCTACTCCTATCGCCAGCCTGAATTTTTCCATTTTCAAAGGGCTCGCCTTACCGCGAAGAACAATGTCACCCAAACCGGTAGCAGTACCAGCTACCTGCGCATTCTGAAAGCTCACTGTCATACCACCCGGCGTCGTGAAACTGCAATAAGGCTCAACGCAGCTCACGCCATTCGCTGCTACAGAGACCCGCAGGATTGGGAACGCTGCAGAAACATCGAGCCAACTGGTCACACCGTAGGTACCGAAAAATGCATACTGATCTAAGTGCGCATCCGCGCGCACGATTGTTGCAATAGGGCCACATTGTCCTGCGGTCGTACAGAAATCAAAGATCATTGGGATGCGTTTAAGATCAACACCGTCCAGGCTGTCGAAGCGGAACCGCTGATAAGTGGCGGAGACAAAGAGTTTTCCGTTAAAAAGCGTTTCTCCTCTTTCTGTTAGAACCGGCCCAAATGTTTCTGTTCCCGAGGCGACTGGAAACTTCGTCCGTGGGTCCTTGGAGTAGACGATGCCGGACGCGGGTGAAGCCAGAGGTACCAGGGTGAGTTGTGTTGCCAATGCCTCGTCAAGCGGACCGAGCGGATTGACTGCGGCATCCCCGAATAACGAAGGAATCTTGCAATAGAGTGAGGTCGCATGCGCTTGGCAGAAGCTATTCACCTGTGCGAAGGCCACAGAGATATGCATGAGAAATACTGCTGTAAAAAACATCCATTTACGCATTGCAAATCCTCGTCATGAAATCTTCTATTGTTAGCGGGCCCGGAATTTCTACTGAACGCTCACATTGACCGAGAAGATAGTCACGACCTGGTTATAATCCGGGCTTCCCGGCGTCGCGCCCGTAACGGTCACCTTGATTTCGTAGGTACCAGTTGCAAAACCCTCCTGCGCCTTGGTACTGAATGATCCGCCTGTTCCGCAGGCAGTGAGATACATGAGTCCCACAGAGGTAAGCATGCAAAGCAGGAGTGCCAGCATTCTTCCCTGGCGGAAGCGACGGCTCCCAAACAGGAGACAGCAGGCAGCCAGCACAACTGAGCCACCAAGAGGGAATTTCTTCCATGGAGCTTGTTGTTTTTGTGCAGCCATTGAATTGATCGGAGTCGAAGCCAGATTTAGCGTCACGGTAGTTCCGCCGCTGGCATTTACAACCGGATTGGGAGTAAATGTGCAGCTAATCCCGGTAGGCAGTGTAGCTGGAGTGCAGGCAAACGCCAGCAGCTCTCCCGGAACCCCGGTTCCGGCGCTAATGGATAATGGAATGCTTGTCGTTGATCCAGTTCCTAGAGTGATCCCGGTAGGCACGGTAATTGCCGGTGCTGGGGAAATAGTCACCTGCGATGTCACCGAAAATTGAGGATTCGATAGTGAAGTGGCGGTAATCGTCACCGTAGGAGGATTCGGCGGAGGATTAGGTGCGGTAAATAGGCCGGAGCTGGTAATTGTACCGGCGCTTGCTGTCCAGGTGACCGGCTCACTCGCTATGAACTGATATGTTGTGCCTGCAACCAGCTGGCTTGGCGGCGTCACAATGGACACAGGTCCAACACCTGATCCTTCGAGCGTTACGGTTTGCGGTGTGCCAATTCCTGTATAGCTGACTGTGAGGATCGCACTCCTGCTTCCGGTTCCGGAAGGAGTAAACGTGATCGTAAACGTGCAGCTGGCACCTGTTTGCAAACTGCCGGCACACGTTGATCCGGGTTGAGCCGTAAAATCACCCGCATTAGTTCCGGTGATTGCAACGCCAACCCCAGCAAGCGCATTTTTACCCTGATTGGTCAGAGTGACAGCCTGAGAAGCGCTCGCCTGTCCTTGCACAACGCTGCCGAAATCCAGGGATGTGGTCGAAAGCGTCGGAGGTGCGAGCACATATACTGCGCTCGTGATGGCGCTTAGACTGTGCCCTGGTGCGTTAGCAACTGCCTGTATCGTTTCCGATTTGCTAACACTGATGGGGCCGGCGTAAACGGTCGAGTTGGCTGTCGGCGCCGAGCCATCCGTAGTGAGGTAGATCGTAGCCCCGGTGAGCGAATCTGTAATCGTTACGGTCTGAGCCGCTGTATAGGTTCCGGACGGCAGGCTGATAAGCGGCTGAGGAACTGCCCCCAGTGAAGTGATGGTCAATGTGCCATT
>Ga0210391_10004275_pt1 | contig 11958 bp, 7 predicted proteins | sample IncBWC12OmetaG_FD_160573 | JGI IMG/M metagenome (GOLD analysis project Ga0210391, IMG submission 160573) | Forest soil microbial communities from Barre Woods Harvard Forest LTER site, Petersham, Massachusetts, United States - Inc-BW-C-12-O ...
AGAACTGCGCTCCCTGATGTCTCCACTGCCTAGTAGTAAGTCACCTCTTAGGAATAACGCCTCGGGGATTGCGTCACAATTCCGACTTGTCTTCGAAAACAAGCCTAAGTTATAGAAGCACGCTCTAAGCGTGCCAATGACAGATGGCTATCTAAGATAGGCGGTTAGATAGCCAAAGCTAGGTGGGCATCGATCGCCAGGAATTGCGGCTGGTGACTCTTACTAAGATTGCTGCCCTGCGTCGCCGGGGGCTTCGCGTATCCCTTTGTGGCCAATGGACCGGAGGGGCTAAAGAGGGTGTGTAAGTGCCGGGGAAAAGAAACAGCAGGGCCCGTCAATACACTTCGCTCGGTCGAAAAAACATGCTATCCACACCGAGCTTTAGGTGGTGAAGGGGTTGGATCGTTCATCCGCGTCGTCTCCTGGGAGAGATTTGAGAGAGCCGGAGGGCGCACTGCAGATCCCTCCCCTTCGGTCGGGATGACAAGGGGAGAGGAGTGGCCCAGGTTGAAGCTGCTAGTGGACGGGGAGAAGAGCAGATCCTTCCAGTCGGCTTCGCTCGGTCGAAAACACATTTCCAAGAAAGGAGAGCTGAACCGCAGATCTCTCCACTGCGCTACGCTTCGGTCGAGATGACAAAGGGGAGGGCGGTCCTTCCAGGGAGATTAGTTGCTGAATAGGAGCCGTTTTTCATCGCCATTGGTGGGCCGAAGGCCCATGACCCCTCGGTCGAAAAACATGCTATCCAGAGCGAGCTTTGGGGTGGTGCAGGGGTTGGAACCGTCACTAAAGTACTCCTGATGCGGATCATCACTCAGGTTGGCGATCGTTCATCCGCCTCGAAGGCCATGACTTCTCCGGTCGGGATAACAGTTCCGTGGTGCCCATAAGAGCTTTCCCGAGAACTACTTGACCCCGCACCAGAACTGCCATCTCGACCGCAGTGGGACCGGCTGTTTTTCCGGCTTATTTAGCGCTTTTGAAAGTCTGGTGAGCCCAGCAATAGACCCGCTACCAGCGCGGCTTGTTTGTCCGCCGGCGCTGGAATCGGGGTCGGCAAATCCATCACCTGTACAAATGCCGCGCGGAGTGGCATCGTTCCAGCCTGCTTTGCGCCGGGCTTCGCTAAATCTGATCCCGGCAAGGCAAGCGGTCCCTGGGCAGCCAGTTGGTCCGCCTGCTGCAAGACAGTTTGCCGGGCTTGCGAATTCAACTCACCCTCCAGGAATAACGCTTCCAATTTCGTTTCCTTTTGCGCGGAATCCAACGCATCCGGTTTGTTGATCTTCATTAGCGCGTCCAAGTCCGTCGCTGTGCCCAGCTTGTTGCTGCTGAGAGCGAGAGCAATATTAATGCGGCTCAGAAGATCACCGGAGTTTACCCACGCACCCGCTGTCCAGGAATAACCATTCGGCGTCTGGCAGCCAAAGAAAGGCATCCCCAATTGCCCCATTGCGTTCAGCACGATCGCAGGGCGCTGGACCTCACCGCCCGTAGCCCGCACTGCGGAGAGGACGAACTCTTCTGGAGTTTTTACCTTGGCACGATACGCCTCGCGGGACCAGAACTCCGGCGAAGTAAACAGAGTGCGTAGCACCTGGCGAATGTCGCCATCCGATTTCAAATAGGTTTTTGCCATCCGGTCCACCAGCGCGGGAGGCGGAGTGTCGCTCACAAAACGCTCCGCTAACTGCTGCGAGAGATGATGCGCTGTCGCCGGGCTGGTGGCCAGCCGGTGCAACACCTCCAGACCTTCCTGCTCACCGCTCTCCTGAATGGTCTGGCCCATAACGACCTTGGGTCCCGGCTCGTGGCGCCGGTCATTGAACGTGAATCCCGCTCCCTTACGGGGCTCTTCGATGGTCCAGCCGGTGAACACTTTGGCCACTTCGGTTACGTCTTTCTGCGTATACCCTCCATCGACGCCGAGGGTATGAAGCTCCATCAATTCGCGGGCATAGTTCTCGTTCAATCCGGGATCTCTGTTCTTGGCTGCGGGATTGGCCTGGGCGCGCATGGCCGCTATCGAGTGTGGTCCGATACTCGAATGATTGTCGAGATAGAAAAGCATGGCCGGGCTCTTGGCCGTTGCCACCAGCAGGTCCTCGAACTTACCCATGGAATGCGGCGCGATCACGTTTTGTTCGTAATCCACCAGGTACCAAGGCGCAAATGGCCCCTTTTTCAGATAGACGTTGAAGTGGTTGAGCCAGAAGTCGGTCATCACCGCTTGCAACTGGCGTTGGCTGTAGATGTCGGTAAGCAGGCGGGTTTGTAACAGTTCCCCGGCCACCAGCAGGGTCGGGTTTAAAAGCGCAACCATTGTTTCTTTTTGCTGCGCAGTCATCCCGGCTGTCAGCTGGGTTCGTTCTTCCAGCGTGAGCCCCTTCATGAATCCGCGCAGCTGGCCAGGCTTCATGTTCACCAATCGGTCGAGCCGCTGATCGGGGAACAAATTCACGATCTGGGTGGAGGCCAGATCGGCATACAGCTTCTGTTCATGGACAGTGATGGAGGGAGAGCTGGCCACGTCTTCAAGTGCCATCGCATCCGCGATGACGCTTTCGTTTGCCATGGCCGCTGCCTTTGCCGGATCCGCCGCCATTGGCTCACCGGTTGGCGGTTTGGCTGCTTCCTGCGCCTGCTTCTGCCGCTTCTCTTCGTATGCGGCCACCTGATTCTGGTAGATCGCGCGCTCCACTCGATCGGAGGGGAGGGGCACCTTTCCGTCAGCTACTGCGCGAATCACCGCTGCAGATGGAAAATTCTGAAGCAGATCCTGCTGGCTGAGGCGCATGGCAGGAAAACTCTGTAGCCGCGCCTCCAGCAGGCTGTCATCGATTTGCTCAGGGTTGAGCTGCATCTCGATCCATTTTTTGACCCCAATCGTTTCTACGCGCTCCAAATCGCCGGGCCGCGGCCCAAAGGTGAGCCGATTGAGCGCGTGGGCCGTACGCTCTTCTTCCGCCATCGCCTGCGTCGCGGTCGAGCGCTTGCTATGCCAGGGCGGACTGGCGGCAGCCAGCAACAGTGCCGGCTGCTCCACCATTGAGAGAACAAGGCAGGCCGCCAGGATACGGTTAAAGCGTCCGGCGGTAAAAAACGAAAAGTAAGGCATGGCTGAGAGACTACGTTATTACGCGTCTAGAAGTATCAGACCCCTGCATGGTCCTGAAGTCGCGGATGACGCCGATTGCGTGGTGGATGGGTTACACGCGCGGAAAAGTCGCTAACCGCTGAGAAGCAGCCACCAGGGCTAAAGCCCTCAATTTAGATACCGAGCGTTCCCGCGGGTTTGAAAACCCGCTCCCCCGGACTAAAAGTCCGGGGCTGGCACCGGTTGGGCTGCGCGTTGAAAGTTCGGGGTGGCACCGACGACGTGAGTGGGTGGCCCTTTAACCCGCGGCGTTCTCGACCACGGGCCCCAGGCTGGGCGGCAGGATGCCCATGGCCTGGTAGATAGGGCGGATTTGCTCGCGAATCGCGGGCAAGCGGGTTGCGAACCATATTGCGCCCAGGATGACTACGCTCCCAGTGATGATCACGGTGTGCGGAGCACCCAGTTTGTGCGCCAGCGACCCGGCCAGCAAGCTGCCGAAGGGCGCCATGCCGACGAAGGCCATGGTGTAGTAGCTCATTACGCGGCCACGCCGGTCCTCAGGGACCACGGTTTGAATGATGGTGTTGCTGGCAGCCATTCCCTGCATCATGCCAAACCCGGTCAGCAGCATCATCACCATCGACAGCCATATCCCTCGCGAGAGCCCAAAGAGAATCAGTCCTGCGCCAAAGGTGCCGGCGGCGATGGGGATCATCCGGCCCAGCCCGAGCACGGTTTTCCGCACCGCGAGCGAGAGCGCTGAAGTGAGCGCACCCACCCCGGTTGCGCCCATCAACATGCCCAGGGTGTGCGGGCCACCATGCAGTACCTCGGCGGCAAAAATGGGCATCAACACGATGTACGGCATCCCCATGAGGCTGACCAGTGCAAATAACAGCAGTATGGTGCGAACAGGCGCAAACCCAGACACGTACGCCCAGCCCTCCTTCAATTGCGCCCACATGGAAGCAGCGGCACCGTTTCGCGCCGGCAGCGGTTTGACCCGCATGAGCGCCAGGGAGGCAATGACCGCAAAATAGCTCAAGCCATCTATGAGAAAGCAATAGCCTTCCCCGAAGGCGCCGATCACCAAACCCGCAAGCGATGGACCGACCAAACGCGCCATGTTCACCATGGAGGAGTTGAGGGCAATGGCATTGCTCAAATCCTGGCGGTCTTCCACCATTTGCACCATGAACGCCTGCCGGCCAGGCATGTCAAAAGCATTGATCAAACCTTGAAAGGCACTCAAGACCAGGATCTGCCACACGGTGATTCGGTGGGAGAGCGTCAAGCCAGCCAGCAATAGGGACTGCACGGCCGCCAGGACCTGAGTCCAGAGCAATACATTCCTGCGGTCCAGCCGGTCGACCCACACCCCGGCGAAGGGGGCCAGCAGGAAAGTAGGTATCTGTCCCACAAAGCCAACCAGCCCCAGCAGAAGGGCCGATCCGGTAAGACGGTAGACCAGCCAACTGGTGGCCACGCGGGTCATCCAGGTACCAATAACGGAGATGCTCTGGCCGCTGAAAAACAGCCTGAAGTTGCGGTGCCTCAGGGCACGCCATGTGTGGGAGAAGCGACCGCCTGCAGCACCTGCAACCAAGTCCTTCTGCTCCTGCTCAGTTGAGGTCACCTGAACTCCTCTAACTCCTTTTAGATGCGGCGAGATGCCAGCTTTGGCCAAACCTGTCTTCCCGATCGTACAATTGCCCGACGGAAATAGAGGAGCCGCCTTGTCGTTCTTTCAACATAACCCCCTAGCAGTGGTTTGGACTGTTTTTGGTTTGTTCTGGCTGCTTCCGGGAATCTTCGGAAAACGGACTATCCAGAAGCAGACCTCCCGTTCGCGGTTCGTGCAACTCGCCTTGTTAGTGGCAACGTACGTCTTGATGGCCGTTCCGGATCTGGGTTGGGGTTTGCTTAATCAACCATTGGTGCCAGCCGGCAGGACGGCAAGCGCGGTGGGTTACGGCTTGCTGCTGGCAGGCATGTTCTTCGCCGGCTGGGCGCGGATTTTCCTCGGCGGCAACTGGAGTTCTAACGTCACCCTTAAAGAGGATCACACCCTGATACGCTCTGGACCCTACAGGATTGTCCGCCATCCGATCTACACGGGGCTGCTCGTAGCCTTGCTGGGCACGGCAATTGCTCTAGGCCCGCTGCGTTGTGTTCTGGGCCTCATCCTGGCGGCGGTTGCCTGGAAGATCAAATCGATTACTGAAGAAAGATTCATGGTGCAGCAGTTCGGTGACCAGTACACCCGCTATCGAATGCAGGTAAAAGCTCTGGTTCCGTATATCTGGTAGTACGCTGCAACCCCCTGCCTTGATCCTGCACCCAAACAGACACCGCCTGTTTTTGATCCCAGCCTTCATTCAGGAAAACGAACAATCAACTGCGTTAGAACGAGGAGAAACAATGGCCACTGCAACCGTCCCCGCCGAAAAAGCCATCACCCGCGAAAAGCTGATCGCCCTGCTCAACGAAGACCTGGCGCGCGAATACCAAGCCGTCATTTCTTATGTGACCTATTCCCAGGTATTGAAGGGCGCAGCCTACATGAACATCGCGGCGGAGTTGGAGGTGCATGCCAAGGAAGAGCTACAGCACGCCATAACCCTGGCCAACCAAATCGACTATATGGGCGGCATGCCGGTGGTGGTTCCGAAGCCCGTCAAGACCTCGGAGAAGGCAGAAGAGATGCTGCGCTTCGACCTGGATAACGAGAATGAGACCATCCGCAACTATCGCCGGCGAATCCGGCAGTGCGATGCGCTGGGCGAGTATGCGACGGCGGAGCACATTCGGGAGATCCTGTTGCAGGAGCAGGACCACCAGATTGCCCTGGCCACGGCCCTGGGAGTCGATGTTCCCAACCTTAGCGAGCCTTCCGGACCGTCCCAGGAGTAAGGCGATCATTTACAGTTGAAGCAGCGCCATGTTTGAAAATCTATCCGACAAGCTGCAGCGAGCCTTCAAGAACCTCCGTGGTCAAGGCACCATCAGCGAAGAAAATATCGGGGAGGCCCTGCGCGAGATTCGTGTGGCCCTGCTCGAAGCCGACGTTAACCTGAACGTGGTCAAGGAACTTATCGACCACATCCGGGAGAAGGCTCTGGGGCAGCAGGTGATGACCGCCCTATCGCCGACCGAGCAGGTGATCAAGATCGTGCGCGACGAGCTGGTCGCCCTGCTGGGTAAAGACACGGCCCGCTTCAACTTTGCCTCCCGGCCACCCACGGTCATCCTGATGGCCGGTTTGCAGGGGTCAGGCAAGACCACCACTTCAGGCAAGCTGGCTGCATGGCTGCGCAAGGGCGGTCACCGGCCGTTGCTGGTCTCGGTGGACGTCTACCGCCCGGCGGCGCGCGAGCAACTGCGGGTGGTAGCGAATGCCATTAAGGTCAACCTGTACGAAGGGGACACCAAGGGCGAGGCGCCGGGCTATGCGCTGGTCGAGCGGCTGGCCAAAGAGGCGCGACGGGAAGCTGTCAATACCGGGTGCGACACGCTCATCGTCGATACTGCCGGCCGCCTGGCGCTGGACGAGCAGTTGATGCAGGAAATGCGAGGCCTGAAGGCGCTGCTGAACCCGCAGGAGATCCTGTTTGTGGCCGACGCCATGACCGGCCAGGACGCGGTGCACTCCGCGGGAGAATTCCACAAACAGTTGGCTTTGACCGGGACCGTCCTCACCAAGATGGATGGCGATGCGCGGGGCGGTGCGGCGCTGTCAATCCGCCACGTTACCGGCCAGCCGGTCAAGTTCATCGGTACCGGCGAAAAATCGGACGCCTTTGAGCCGTTCCATCCGGATCGCATCGTGAGCCGGATTTTGGGCATGGGCGACATGATGACACTCATTGAGCGGGCGGAAGAGACCCTGGACAAGAAAAAGCAGGAGGATTTTGCCCGCAAGGCTCTCTCCGGGGATGGCTTTTCGCTGGAAGATTTCCGCGATCAGCTGCGCCAAATCCGCAAGCTGGGCTCCATGCAGAGCATTCTCAAGATGCTGCCGTCCGTCGGCCCTTTTCAGGGTATCCAGCAGATGGCCGGGCAGGTGGATGAAGGGCAGTTTAACCGGATCGAGGCCATCATCAACTCGATGACCAAGCAGGAGCGCGATAAACACGAGATTATCTCGGGCAGCCGGCGCAAGCGGATCGCGCGCGGATCGGGAACCACGGTGCAGGAAGTTAACCAACTTCTGCGACAGTATGCCCAGATGCGGAAGATGTTCAAAAGTGCCGGCAAAGGCGGCGGCCTGCAGCGCCGCATGATGGGCGCTCTGGGTGGCATGCGGGGTATGGGCCGGTAGTTCGGCGCCGGTGCAAAAAAGTTCGCAAAACGCGCAAAAAGCGCAAGAAGTTACTTTTGATTACCAGGGTCACGCCGCAAGCAGATCTTGCGATTGCGTAAATTCTTGAAACGAAACTGGGTGCTGCGCGTCAAACGAGACCTAAGACCCGGATAGAATTCCTCTTAGTTGCCCATGTCGAAACTGCAAGATCAACTCGACCAGATCACTGCCAACACACGGAATCTAGTTCAGCCGGAGCGGCTCGAGATCAGCGAGCGGGCGGTGGCAGAACTCTATGCCACGGGGGTCGAGGAGCGGATCCTTCAGGTCGGCTCGCAAGCTCCGGAATTTGCTCTCCCGGACGCCGGAGGCCGCATTGTACGGAGCAGTGATCTGCTGGCGCTGGGACCGCTGGTGATCAACTTTTTCCGCGGTCGCTGGTGCCCTTACTGCGTTACCGAGCTTGAAACCTGGCGAGACTTGTACGGAGCGGTGCGCAAGCGCGGTGCTTTGCTGGTTGGCATCTCGCCGCAGACGGTGCGACAGAATGACTTTACCGCGGTGCAGCATGGGCTCGGGTTTCCTGTGCTGACAGATGCGGGATGCCGATTGGCGGCACAGTTCGGCTTGGCCTACGCGGTCGCGCCTTCGCAGCAACAGTATTACCGTAGCATCTTGGTGAACATTCCCCTGGTAAACGGAGATGCAAGCTGGCGGCTGCCGTTGCCGGCCACCTACATTCTGGGGCGTGATGGCACGGTTCTGTTCGCCGATGCCCATGCCGATTTCCGCGTTCGTCCGGAACCGCGGGATGTGTTGGATGTGCTTCTGCCGTAGAGCCTGGCGTCTCGTCAGCGACTTCTCCAGCAAACAGCCCGCCACTACTAGAATGAGCGAGTGAGCATACAAAGCACCACCGCTCGACTGGAACTCGCCTCGATTCTGGCCAAAGGGTTCAGCATCTCTTCGCGCAAGCGCGGCGATGAGTATTTTCAGCTGAACCGGGTAAAGGTCCGCGCGGGGTCGTCTACAGAGCTCAGTGCGGTGGTGACGGGATCTGAGCCCTACGAAGTGCTGCTGAAGTTCTCCGGAAGCAAGCTGGCGGTGTCATGCACTTGCCCTCATTTTCTGGATCATGGCCAGGCCTGCAAGCACCTTTGGGCGGCCATTCTGACTGCAGATAAAGAGAGCTTTCTGGCCGATGCAAGTTCGGCGAAAGGGATTACGCTCGACCAGGGTTCTGGCTTGCGCCCGGCTACGGTCATTATCACGCGAACGAGCCCGGCGGTGACGCCGATCAAGCCGCCGCCCCCGCCAAGCTGGAAGACGCAGATGGGCCGCGTGGTGAGCGTCGCGGCCTCCTATCGGAAGGAAGCTTCGCCCTGGCCGGCGCACAAAGAGATTTTCTACCTCCTGGATGTCCCCAAGAGCCAAGGGGCGCGTCGCGCGGTACTCACAATTGCAACGGGTGAACGGAAAAAGGAAGGTGGGTGGAAGAGTATTCCCCGGCCCTTTTCGATTCATCGCGACCGGATCGCCGGGCTGCCTGCGCTAGAGGACCGCGAACTGCTGTCCATGCTGCTTGGTGGAGAACAGTATTCCTCGTACGGCTATCTTGAGTCTTACGATCGCGGATCTACGACGTTTTCCCTCGCGTCGGTCACGGCTGAAACGATACTCCCCAGGGTGGTTCGCACTGGACGGTGCTTGCTACCCCTGGCCCAGGATGAGATAGACAAGGCCCCTCTGCAATGGGACGATGGCGAGCCATGGACATTCGTACTGGAGGTTCGCGGCGACCCGAGGGAAGGCTGGAAGTTGAGCGGAAGTTTTCGCCGCGGCCCAGAACGAATGGGGATTGACGAACCGTTGCTGGTAGTCCGTGGCGGCTTTTTGTTTACCCGAGAGCGGGTGGCACGGCTGGCAGAGGACGAGACTTTTCCCTGGATTGGCGGGCTCAGCAACAACAACACGATCGTTTTTTCGGAAGAGGAGCGAGAAGAGTTTTTCAGCCACTTGATATGTTCGCCCGCCCTGCCCCTTTTGGACCTGCCCGAGGAACTGCAGTACGAAGAGGTGACGCTCTCTCCGCGCAAGTGCCTCAAGATCTCCCAGAACCGCTACAGTTACAGTAAAGGTCAAATGCGGGCGGAATTGTGGTTCGAGTACGGAGCCCGCTCGGTGCCGGCAAACGATGTGGCGCGCGGAATTTACGAGGCTTCTACGCGACGCTTTTTCCGCCGCGATTTTAACGCTGAAAAAGCCGCATCGGCGCAATTGTCCGAAGTTGGCCTGCGCTACGTGGAAGATCACTGGGGCAAGGACGCGGGATGGAATGTGGCTGCCAGCAAGCTTCCGCGCGTGGTGCGCGCGCTGGTTGAGTCGGGTTGGCACGTGGCCGCGGAAGGAAAGGTGTTTCGTCAGCCCGGGCAGAGCACCGTTTCCGTGGCAAGCGGGGTGGACTGGTTCGAGCTTCACGGCGCGATTGAGTTCGGGGACGCCAGCGCGCCGTTGCCGCAGTTGCTCGCGGCCCTCAAACGCGGCGAGACCATGGTTACGCTGGGGGACGGCTCCTACGGTTTGCTGCCGGAAGAGTGGCTGCGCCGCTACGGACCGGTGGCCGCGATGGGCGAGGCGGAGGGCGATTACATTCGCTTTCGTTCCAACCAGGCTGGAGTTCTCGATGCGCTGCTTGCAACCCAGCCTGCGGTGGATTGCGACGAGGCCTTCCGGCGTGTGCGCCAGGAGTTGGCGGGGTTTCATTCGATAAGCGCTGCCCCACAACCAGCAGGGTTCCAGGGGCGGCTGCGTGACTACCAGCGCGAAGGCCTCGGGTGGATGCATTTTCTGCGGCAATTCTCTTTCGGCGGATGCCTCGCCGACGATATGGGCGTGGGCAAGACAGCACAGGTGCTTGCCCTGCTGGAGACCCGCCGCGAGCTGCGTGCCCAGGGTAAGATCGGCGCGCCCTCGCTGGTCGTGGTTCCGAAATCCCTCATATTTAATTGGAAGCAGGAGGTCGAGCGATTCACTCCCCAGATTCGCGTACTCGATTACACCGGCATTGCGCGGAACAAAGACGACCTGTCCCGCTATGACGTCATCCTCACCACTTACGGAACCCTGCGACGGGACGCTCTGCACTTCAACGAGCAGGTGTTCGATTACGTCATTCTCGATGAGGCGCAGGCGGTGAAGAACGCAAGGACTGAATCGGCCAAGGCAGTTCGTCTGCTACGCGGCAACCATCGCCTGGCACTGAGCGGGACGCCGGTGGAAAATCACCTCGGCGAGCTTTGGTCGCTGCTGGATTTTCTAAACCCTGGCATGCTGGGTGCGTCCGGGGTGTTTCAGCTTGCCGGCGGGGCGATGCGGAACCCCAGCGACGACGCGCGCAAACTGCTCGCTCACGCGCTACGACCCTTTCTTTTGCGGCGTACCAAGGAGCAAGTGGCCACGGAACTGCCGCCGAAGATTGAGCAGACCATCTATTGCGAGATGGAACCACGGCAGCGCACGCTCTACAACGAGTTGCGGGAACATTACCGGAAATCGCTAATGCCCAAGATCAATACGGACGGCATCGCGAAGTCGAAGATACAAGTTCTGGAAGCTCTGCTGCGCCTGCGTCAGGCGGCCTGCCATCCGGGGCTGGTCGATCGAAAACGGGCCCAGGATCCCAGCGCGAAGCTGGACGTTCTTATCGAGCAGCTACGGGCGGTGCTGGAAGAAGGACATAAGGCGCTGGTGTTCTCGCAGTTCACCAGCCTGCTAGGGATTCTTCGCGTAGCTCTCGAGGCGGATGGCATCGAATACGAGTATCTCGATGGCAAGACCAATGATCGACAGGCCAGGGTTGAGCGGTTTCAAAATGATCCCGGATGTCCGCTCTTTCTTATCAGCCTGAAGGCCGGCGGGGTGGGTCTGAACCTCACCGCTGCGGACTACGTGTTTATCCTCGACCCCTGGTGGAATCCGGCCGTCGAGGCACAGGCTGTTGACCGCACGCACCGCATTGGCCAGCTGCGACAGGTGTTTGCCTATCGACTTATCACTCGCGATACTGTCGAGGAAAAGGTTCTGGAACTTCAGCAGAGCAAGCGGAGCCTTGCTGACGCTATTATTGGAGCGGAAAATAGCCTTATTCGTGATTTGCGTCGAGAGGATATTGAGTTGCTACTGTCGTGAAGGGCGAAGCCGTTATATTTCCTGGGATGGTTTTAGGATTCGTAACTACCGTTGCACCTTGGCTTTTCGTCCCGCTATAGAGTTGTCGGTGGCCGGATTTACAGGCTGCGGAGAAAATCGCGACCGGGCAGAAAGGACGTTGGTGCAGGAGTTGCAGCGGCTAAAGCCCATATTTTTAGCGCTTTAACGGCCCGACTAAAGTCGTGCCCTGATACAAAGCCTTAGAGCGGTGACGATCGGAAAAACGGATCTCTTGTGCGAAAAGTCGTTGTCCCGTATAGAAAGATGCCCTCAGCGGCTAAAGCCGGCTATGGCAGTGTCATTTACGGCACGGCTGAACCCGTGCCCTTCCAGGACCCAGTTCTCA
>Ga0210391_10004277_pt1 | contig 11953 bp, 8 predicted proteins | sample IncBWC12OmetaG_FD_160573 | JGI IMG/M metagenome (GOLD analysis project Ga0210391, IMG submission 160573) | Forest soil microbial communities from Barre Woods Harvard Forest LTER site, Petersham, Massachusetts, United States - Inc-BW-C-12-O ...
GCGCGAAGGCGTAATAGCCGACGCCGTCTCCACGGACCCAGGGATTCAGTATGGGCAGAGAAAGCAGGAAGAGCACGAGGAGAAGGCGTTCTGCTTTGCGTGGAGCTGACTGAAGCGAAGAAGTCAAACCTTAGGACTCCGACTCCGAGAAATGGGACTTCAGAAAACAACACCGAGCAAAACTAGCACCCAAGATACGAGTTATACGCAACCGCAAAATGAATCCCTGCCCAGGTGGTAATACGTACTAACTCCGAGCGAAAACTTCGTACGAGTTGGAAGCATTATCTCTTTTTGAATTCGCTTTGTCTTGCGGACAGTTTAGTTGGCTTGCGGGTGAGAGAAGGGCGGGCACGGCCCTTCGAAGCTCAGGGTAAACGTGCGTGCCCCTACGGGTGGGTGTGTGGAGCCGGCCTCCCTTACAGGAGTCTGATAAACGAGAGGCCGGCCTTATGCATAGGAAGAGAAACCACTAGCAGCCTTTGAAGGAGATGAAATCTCCGAGGGGGTTGGGCAGCTTGGGGGTGAAGGGCTCGAAGGCGAAAGATTTCGATACGTCGAAGCCTGCGGCTTTGGCGGCGGTGATGTCGACGAAGGGAGTGAGCGCTTCGACGGCTTGTTCGATTTTGGTCCAGCAGAGAGTGCGCTCGTAGCCGTTGTTGTTGGGAGGCGCGACGCTCTCCGCGACGCCCTGCGCGCCGGTGATTGTGGCGATGGGGCCGCCATCCTGTGCGGCAACATCGGGGCCGAGGACGCGGGCTAGAGTGCGGTGATCGCTTTCAATGCCCATGATGCGGGCGGCGGTGACGCGGAGGCGAGTGCTGCTGAAATTGCGGACGCCCACCAGGTACGCGGCGATGAAAGCATCTTCGAGAGTGACGAGCGTGTTGAGAGTGGTTTGCGCGCTGGCGAACATATTTTTTGGATAGAAGAAGGATGTGAACGGAGAAGGCTTGTCCGTTACGGATTGCTCGAGAGCGTAGTGGGACATTTCTTCCTGAAGAGCGCCGAGGAGATAGCCTTGATCGTCATTGGGAAGGCGGCCGAAAAAGGGCGCGGTGTTAATAATGTTGGAATAGGTGGTGACGGCGAGAGCTTCGGCGATTTCCGCGGCGATGAGGATATCGATGTCTTCGTGGCGGAGTTCTTTGTCGTCATCGCGATAATCGTCGTGATCGTGGTCGCGAGAAGTCAGGCTGCGGGCTGCGGCTTTTGTGGAAGCGACATCGAGTAGGCCGGTTAGTGCGAGTGCGCCGGTGGCTCCTGCGAGGGAAGCTTTTTTCAGGAACGAGCGTCTGTCGGATTGCGGCGTCTGCGTTGCGGATGCGATTGCGTCGGTGTGGTCAGGTGTCTTGCTCATTTTTTCTTTCCGTAAATTAGAAGTAAGAAATCCACCGAGCATGGAAAGCGCTCGCGAAACGCTGTCGGTTCGGTGCATTCCCCTTGATTTGGTACGCGAGAAACGCGGGAGTGGATGAGAGAAATTGCGATGAATGTTTGGCGGGGAGAAAAGAAAGGTAGAATCGCGGCGCGATACTAAGACGAGATTGGCTGGATGACGGCGGTGTGAAAGAAAGATGCCGGGCTGAAGGCCGGCACCTACAGGTGAGTTAAAGGTGCTTTGGCGGAGGGAATTGTGATGAAAACAATTTACGTGACGGCGTTGATCGCTGGCGGATTGTTGGCGGGGGGTGCGGCACGCGCGCAGAAGCCGCCGCTTTTGCCGGAGAAGGATGTGGCGGCTTTGGCGAATGAGTTGAGTGGGGAGACAGCGAAGCGGAATTTGGAGGTGATTGCTACGTTTCACCGGCAGCGTGGGTCGAAGGGGTTTCATTCGGCCGCGGAGTTGGTGGCGGAATGGGCGCGGGAGTATGGGTTGAGCGATGTGCAGATTTTGGAGTTTCCGGCGGATGGGAAGATTTTCTATGGGACGCAGAGGTCGCGGCCGGGGTGGGATGCGGAGGTTGGGGAGTTGTGGGAACTGGACCCAGTTGCGGCAAAGTGCCATGAGGCTGCGCATGCGCAGCCTCACTCAGACGAAGAGGCGAAGAAGGTGATTGCGACTTTGCTGAAGGAGGAATGCGATCCGAAGCTACACGGCGAGCGACTATTGGCGAGTTATGCGGCGGAGCCGGTGGTATTGGCAGAGGACAGCGAGTCGGCGGATGTGACGGCAGAGCTTGTTGACGTGGGTGAGGGCACGAAGGAGAGCGATTACGCCGGAAAAGATGTCGCGGGGAAAATTATTTTGGTGAGCGCGTCGCCGGGGGCGGTGCAGGATTTGGCGGTGGGGAAATTTGGGGCGGCGGGAATTGTGAGCTATGCGCAGAACCAGAAGAACGCTTGGTGGGGCGAGGATGAGAATTTAATTCGGTGGGGGCATCTGGAGACGTTTACGGAGCACAAGACGTTTGCGTTTATGGTGTCGTTGAAGACGGCGGGGGGGATGCGGGAGCGGTTGGCGCACGGGGAAAAGATTACGCTGCATGCGGTGGTGAAGGCGGGGCAGCATGTGGGGAATTATGAAGTGGTGACGGCGACGATTCCGGGAGCGGATCCGAAATTGAAGGACGAGGAGATTGCGTTTTCGTGCCACCTGGATCATCAGCGGCCGGGCGCGAATGACAACGCCAGCGGGTGCGTGACGATTTTGGAGGTGGCGCGGACGCTGAATAAATTGATCAGCGAGGGGAAATTGGCGCGGCCGGCGCGGACGATACGGTTTATTTGGCCGCCGGAGATTGAGGGGACATTGGCGCTGTTGAATTCAGATTACGATTTCGTTCGCCCTCCGCTCTATCAGCATTTCAAGGCGGTCATTCACATGGACATGGTGGGAGGCGGGCCTGTGACAAAGGCAGTGTTCCACGTGACACGAGGGCCGATGAGTTTGCCGTCGTTTGTGCATGACGTGGCGTGGGCGTTTGCGGAGTTTGTGAACGAGGAGTCGTACAAATTTGCAGCGACGGGCGTGGCGGAGTATCCGTTTGTGGCGCCGGAGGGTGGTAAGGAGCCGCTGCGGGCGGAGTATTCGGCGTACACGATGGGGAGCGACCACGATGTGTATCAGGATTCGTCGTTCGGGATACCGGCGATTTATATGAATGATTGGCCGGACCGGTACATTCATACGAATTTTGATACGGCTGCGAATATTGATACGACGAAGTTGAAGAGGGCGGCGTTTATTGGTGCGGCTAGCGGATATTTTTTGGCGAGAAATTTTCCTGATCTCAGATTTACTACGAAGGCGATTGTCTGGCAAGGACGCGGCACGCGTGAAGCTCAAGCCAGAGCGCGGATGTTAAATCTTACTGACAACCGCGAACTATGCGAGTACATGCGGCACAATCTCGCTTACGAACAAGCGATCGAGGCAAGTGCCAACGTGCTTCCGTCGAGAGGCGAAACGTTCGTGCCGCCGAAGTATGAAGAGCGATATCAGGAAGTGTTTTGTTCAGCTGCGGCAAGTGATGCCGCGAAGGCAGGTCCGAGCGACGCTAGCGGGTCGCCAAAATTTCGAAGGAACGCGATTCCGAAAGGGCCGTTGGTGGTGTTTGGGTATGACTATTTCGCGGATCATGCCAAGGCGGCGGGAGCGGCGACGCCGAAATTGTTTGGTTATGAGGGATTGTGGGGTGGCGGGGAGGAGTATGCGTATGAGGTTTTGAATTTTGCGGATGGGAAGAGGAATGCGCAGGAGATTCGGGATGCGGTGTCGGCGGAGTATGGGCCGGTGCCGTTGGAGATGGTGGTGGAGTATTTGAGGACGTTGGAGAAGATTGGGGTGGTGGCGGAAGTGAAGTGAGGGTTTTGTGGCATAGGCTTCAGCCTGTGCCGACGTAGAGAGTTGGCAAGCGTGATCCGAGAGTGGCAGTTCTTGCATGGGAGGCGTATCTGCTGCGAGAGGTGAGACGGAGCCACCATCGACAGACGGATCAGTAAAGGCTGGTTGGCACGCGGCACAGACTGAAGTCTGTGCCACTTCGAGGGCGAACTTGACGATTGCGGAGAGGATTGAGCGGTTGCCGCTGGGGAGGTTTCACCGGCGGTTTATTGCTTTGGTGTCGTTGGGGAATTTCTTCGATCTGTACGACATTTTTATCGTGGCGTATATCGGTGCGGCTTTGCAGCAGTCGGGATTTTTGACGCTGCGGCAGTTCACTTTTTTTGTGGCGGCCGGATTTTTGGGAATGTTTGTGGGAACCGTGGTGTTTGGGATGGGTAGCGACCGGATGGGGCGGCGGAGCGCGTTTATTTTGCTGCTCTTGATTTATTCGGTGTTTACCTTTGTGGGGGCGTTTGCGCCTACGGCGGCGTGGTTAATTGCGTTGCGGTTTTTTGCGGGGGTGGGGATTGGCGCGGAAATTGTAGTGATTGATACGTATGTTACGGAGGTGGTGCCGGGGCGGGCGCGCGGGCGGTATGTGGCGATTACGCAGGTGGCGGGATTTTGCGCGGTGCCGGTGGCGGCGGTGCTTTCGCGGGTGCTTGTGCCGACACATTTTTTGATGAGCGGGTGGCGGTGGGTGATGGTGATTGGGGCGTCGGGGGCGCTTTTATCGTGGTGGTTTAGACGGAGGTTGCCGGAGTCGCCGCGGTGGCTGGAGAGCCGGAGGAGGGTGGCGGAGGCGGACGCGATTATGACTGGGTTGGAGAAGTAGTCATATTAAAAAGAAGGAAAGAGAATTTACACAGAGGACACGGAGAGCGCAGAGGGCGCAGAGAAGAAGGAGAGCGGATCGTTTTGGGAGTTGTGGAGGGCGCCTTATCTTTCGCGGACGGTGATGCTGGTGATTTTTCAGGCTTTGCAGACGATTGGATTTTATGGATTTGCGAATTGGGCACCTACGTTTTTGTTGAAGCGCGGAGTTTCGCTTTTGCATTCGCTGGAGTACACGCTTTTGATTGCGCTGGTGTCGCCGCTGGGGCCGCTTTTGGCTGCGCTGACTTCGGACAAGATGGAGCGGAAGTGGACGATTGTTGTTTTGGCTTTGCTTGTGGCGGGATTGGGTTTGGGGTTTGGGAATTCGATTGCGCCTGTGGCGGTGGTGGGATTTGGGGCGTTGCTCACACTGGCGAATTATTGGTTTTCGGCCGCGTTTCATGCGTATCAGGCGGAGTTGTTCCCTACGCGGCTGCGTGCGACCGGCGTGGGATTTACTTATAGCTGGAGCCGGTTGAGCGCGGCGTTTACTTCGATTTTGATTGGGGCGGTTTTGGTGCATGGAGTACCGGCGGTGTTTGCGGTTTTGGCGGTGGCGATGATTTTGGTAGCGTGCGTGGTGGGGGTGATGGGTCCACGAACGAATGGGTTGGTTTTGGAGGAGATTGCGCGGTAGGAAATGAAACTCGAAATTCGAAGTTCGAAATGCGAAATACGAAATTTGAAACGTCGTCGCTCTGTGGAGAGCGTGTGGGCAAGGCGTGGCCGGAGATGCGGGCTGTGCTAGCATCGAAGATTGTGCGTTAGGCGAGGATTTGAGTAGATGGCAGCGACTATGAAGGCTTTGCGGAAGATGAGTGCGGGGCGCGGGTTGTCGTTCGAAAGCGCGCCGGTGCCGGCGATTGGGGCCGCGGACGTTTTGGTGCGGGTGAAGACGGCTTCGATTTGCGGGACGGATTTGCATATTTATGGGTGGGACCGCTGGTCGCAGGGACGGATCAAGCCGCCGGTGACTTTGGGACACGAGTTTTGCGGAGTTGTGGAACGCGTGGGCGAAGACGTAACTGCGGTGAAGGCCGGGGATTTCGTCAGCGCAGAGATGCATGTGAATTGCGGGCATTGCCACCAGTGCCGGTTGGGCGAAGCGCATATTTGCCAGAATTTGCGGATTATCGGGATTGATCAGGACGGAGCGTTTGCGGAGTTTGTGAAAATACCGGCGTCGAATATTTGGAAGCTTGATCCGGCGATTCCGGAGCACTACGGGGCGATTCTCGATCCGCTGGGGAATGCCGTGCATACGGTGCTGGCGGGGCCGATTGCGGGACAGACGGTTTTGGTGACGGGATGCGGGCCGATTGGGTTGATGTCGATTGCGGTGGCGAAGGCTTGCGGGAGCTCGACGGTGTTTGCTACCGAGACGAACGAGAACCGGCGCGCGATGGCTAAGAAGATGGGCGCGGATGTGGTTTTGAATCCGGCGGCGGAAGATGCGGTGGCGCGAATTTTGTCGGAGACGAACGGAACGGGCGTGGACGCGTTGCTCGAGATGTCGGGGAATCCGACCGCGATCCAGCAGGGATTTAAAGCTTTGCGCGCGGGCGGACGCGCCTCCCTTTTGGGGATACCAACGGAGAATGTGCCGCTGGATTTGGTGAATGACGTGATTTTCAAGGGCGCGACCGTGCAGGGGATTTATGGGCGGCGGATGTATGGGACTTGGGTGCAGATGACGGCGTTGCTCAAAGCGGGGCGGCTGAATTTGGAGCCTCTGTTTGGGGAACGCGAGCCTTTGGAGAAATTTGAAGATGCGTTTGCGAAATTGCAGGGTGGGTTGGCTGGAAAAATTCTGTTGTATCCGGATGGGTTGCCGCGCTAAGCGAATTGCCTTTCTCACTTTAACTTTACTTCCGAATTGTTTGCCCTGAATCGTCAGCTGACGCAGAATAGTAATTCCACCAGCCGAGTCCACTTCAGGAGTCTGAGCATGACTGATACCGCAACGATGGCAACGAAACAGAATCCGACGCAGTACATTTCCGATCAGCTGAATGAATTGCGGGCGAAGGGTGTGGCGCCGAAGCTGCGCGTGCTGGAGGGCGAGCAGAAGCCAGTTTGTATTTTTGACGGACGGGAAGTGATCAACCTGGCTTCGAACAATTATCTGGGACTGACCACGCACAAATCGCTGCGCAAGGCGGCTTTGGACGCCGTGAAGCGGTATGGAGCGGGCGCGGGCGCCGTTCGAACGATCGCTGGGACGATGAAGATCCACATGGAGTTGGAGGAACAGATCGCGAAGTTCAAGAATGTGGAAGCGTGCGTGGTGTTTCAATCTGGATTTACGGCGAACGCGGGAACGGTTTCCGCGGTGCTTGGCAAGGAAGACTTGATCATTTCGGATGAGTTGAATCACGCGTCGATTATTGATGGGGCGCGGCTTTCGAAAGCGACGATCAAGGTGTTCAAGCATAAGGACGTGAAGGATTGTGAGCGAATTTTGCAGGAGCACCTCGAGTTTCCGGGGAAGAAGCTGATTATTACGGATGGCGTTTTTTCGATGGACGGCGATATTGCGCCGCTGCCGGCGCTTTGCGACCTGGCGGAAAAGTACAACTGCATCATGATGGTGGACGACGCGCACTCGAGCGGTGTGCTGGGGCGCGGCGGACGAGGGACCGTGGATCATTTGAATTGCCACGGGCGCGTGCATATCCAAGTCGGTACTTTGAGCAAGGCGATTGGCGCGATGGGTGGATATGTTGCTGGATCGCGCGACTTGATTGATTTCTTGTACCTGCGCGCGCGGCCGTTTTTGTTTTCGACTTCGCATCCGCCGGCTACCGTAGCAGCCTGCCAGGCGGCTTTTACGCTGCTCGATTCGCCGGAAGGAGAAAGACTGGTGAAAAAGCTTTGGGCCAACACGAAAATGTTCAAGCGGGAATTGAAGAAGCGAGGGTTTCAGTTCAAGGTGAGCGAGACGCCGATTATTCCGATTCATGTGGGCGATGCGGCGAAATCGTTCGAGTTCTCAAAGAAATTATTTGAAGCGGGTGTATTTGCGCCGGCGGTCGGGTTCCCGACGGTGGCGGAAGGCAAAGCGCGGTTGCGCGCGATCGTGAGTGCGACGCACAAGAGAGAACAGCTTCTGCGGGCCGCGGATATTTTGGCGGAAGTGGCTAAGCCGCTGGGGATCATTTCTTAGACAAGTCCTCGAAAAATCCGACCTGTGCGTTCCTACATGAAATCAAGTATTTTGACCGCCGCAGTGCCGGATTACATTCATGGATAGTGTTACTCGCGCGGCGAATGCAACTCTTCGCCGCTGAGAAGCGTCCCCTTATATAGGGTAAGTTTCCCGATGAAGATAGCCCCGCCCGTTCGCATTTGGAGGTGCACAATGATACGACCTGGATTTGCAGTCTTGATTGGGGCCATATTTGCGGCAGGAGCCGCCGCGCAAGTTCAAATTAATCCGCAGGCGCCGGGAACGCCAAGTATCCCGGTGCAGTCAGAAACGTCGGCGGCTGGTCTGCCTGGCGGGACAGCGGTAAATGCCGAGCTGAATTCGTCTGTGGATTCGAAGAAGGCGAAGGTAGGCGACAAGGTCGAAGCTCACACGACCGAGGAAATAAAGTACGCCGGCAAAACGATTGTTCCGAAGGGAGCAAAGCTGGAAGGGCACGTGACGGAAGCGACGGCGCGTTCGAAGGGCGATAGCGGGTCCACGCTGGCGATTCAGTTTGACAAGGCGATGCCGAAAAAGGGAGAAGAGATTCCGCTGAATGTGGCGATTCTGGCGATTGCAGCGCCGCAAAGCGATTTTTCCGGCGGTTCACCTGGACCTGGCGCTCCGGCGAGCGGTGGAGGCGCTCCGGCGAGCGGTGGAGGCGCTCCGGCTGCGGCCGGATCGCCGATGGGTACCAGTCACACGCCGACTGCCACGCCGAGCAATCCGGGCGGCGCCGCTGATGCAGCGATGGGGCCGAACGGTGGAGTTCAACTCTCTGCAAAGAGCCGTGGCGTCTATGGATTGAATGATTTGAAACTGATGGCAGCCTCATCGGGCGCAGGCCAAACAATAGTAATAACTTCGAGCGGCAAAAATGTTCATCTAGACGGCGGAACAAGGCTGCTGCTCGTGGTGCCAGACCAAGTAGCCGTGGCACCCAGCAAATAGAGCAAACCAAATTAAGAGCACAAGAGGGCGCAACCACTTGCGTCCTCTTTTTTATTTGCGTGACCAAATCCGCCTCCACGGAACTGAGGTTGGTCCCGCAAGCCTTTGCTATACTCGCCGGCATGGCTGCTGCACAGAAAAAACTATTTCTTGTGGATGCGATGGCGCATATTTACCGCGCTTTTTTTGCGCCGATGCCGCAGCGGTTGACCGGGCCGGGAGGTGTGCCGACAAACGTCCCGTTCCTTTTCGGCAATATTCTTCGCAGGCTCATCAAGGATTATCAGCCGGACTACATCGGCATCGTGTTCGATCCTCCCGGAGCTACGTTTCGCGACAAGCTTTTTGAAAAATACAAGGCCCAGCGGCAGCCGATGCCGGATGACATGCGCGTTCAACTGCCCTTTGTGCGGCGATTGTGCGAGGCAATGAGGCTGCCGATTCTGGAGGTGCAGGGATACGAGGCTGACGACGTGATCGGCGCCATCGCCTTGCAGGCGGCGAGGAAGAATCTGGATGTGCTGGTGATTTCGAACGACAAGGACATGATGCAGCTGGTCGGAAACAATGTGCGAACGCTGCGCACAGGATCGGGAGGAGCGAAGGCCGACATTATTGTCGATGCGAAGAAAGTAGAAGAGATTTTAGGCGTGCCGCCGGAACGGGTCGTAGATTACATGGCGCTACTGGGAGATAACATCGACAACATTCCTGGAGCGAAGGGCATCGGCGAAAAAGGCGCGGCGGAGCTGATCAAGAAATATGGGAGTGTCGAGAAAGCGCTGGACAATGCCGATGAAGTGACGAACAAGCGCTATCGCGAGGCGCTGCAGCAGCAACGCGAACAAGTGATGATGTCGAAGCAATTGGCCACGATTGCGACGGATTTGCCGTTGGAGCTGGATTTGAAGGCGCTGGAGCGGCGTGAGCCGGATGTCGCGGCGCTCGGCGCGCTCTATCGCGAACTGGGCTTCAATTCATTGCTGAGAGAATTAAGCGCGGAGGATTTGGCGTCCTCCGCGCCGGCGAGCGCGGAACCCAGTATGAAGGCCGACTACGTGGCGTTCACTGATGTTGCCCAATTTCGCGCGTATCTTGGGAAATTGCCGGCGAAGCAGCCGCTGGCAGTTTGGCTGAATCTCGAACTCGGCGATCGGGAATCGGAAGGATTTGGCACGCGCATTGCGTCGATTGAAGTCTCTTCGAAAGCAGGCGAGGGACGTTCCGTTTGGCTCGATGAGCAAGGAGAAGCGCTGAAAGCGCTTGCTCCGATACTTGCAGATACGAAGCGCATGAAAATTGTTCACGACCCAAAACTTTTTCAGCTTCTTACCGGGCGAGCTGCGAATGTGAAGGATGCGACGCAACTATATTCGTATCTTGTGCGGCCAACGACGGCGAATCACAATTTCGCCGACGTGCTGATGCGCCAGTCCAACACGATGCTCGGCGGCGGAGCGGGAGAGCGCGCCGACTACCTCCAGCGCCTCGCTCCCGTTCTACGCGCACAGATCGATGAGCAGGAGCTTGGCGGCGTCTACGACAAAATCGACTTGCCGCTGGCGCCGGTGCTCGCGGACATGGAACGCATCGGAATCCGCGTGGATCCTAAGGAACTGGACAAGATGTCCAAGTCCATGGAGAAGGAATTACGGCGGCTGGAAAAAGACATTTGGGATCTCGCCGGGAATGAATTCAATATCAACTCTCCCGCACAGCTTGCGGAGATCTTGTTCGACAAGCTAAACCTTCAGCCGCCGATGCGCCGCGGAAAAGGGAAAGTGCGGTCGACCGCCGCTGACATCTTGGAGGAGATGGCGGCGCAACATGCGTTGCCGGCAAAAATTATTGAGTACCGCGAGATCTCGAAGCTCAAATCGACGTACGTTGATTCGCTTCCGAAACTGATTCACCCGGAAACTGGGCGCCTGCACACAAGCTTTTCGCAGACGACGGCGGCGACTGGGCGCCTCAGCTCAAGCGATCCAAATTTGCAGAACATTCCGATTCGCACGGAACTGGGGCGGGAAATTCGTGCAGCGTTTGTGGCGGAGAAAGGCAAAATTCTGCTCTCTGCGGATTATTCGCAGATTGAACTGCGCGTGATGGCGCATTTCTCGGAAGACCCGGTATTGATCGATGCATTCCGAAACGGGGAAGATATTCACGCGCGCACCGCGCAGGAAGTCTTCGGCGTGGGCCCGATGGCGCAAAATGCGGAACACCGGCGCGCGGCAAAGGCCATCAATTTCGGAATTATCTACGGACTGTCCGCGTTCGGACTGGCGCAGCAGCTCAGCATCGGGCAAAAAGAAGCCGCGCAATTCATCAACGCCTATTTCACGCGCTACAGCGGAGTAAAGAAATTTCTGGATAAGATACTCGTGGATACACGCACGACCGGCGTGGCAAAAACGCTATTCGGAAGAATTCGGCCGATTCCAGAGATCAATTCTCCGCAGGCGCAACTTCGCAGTTTTGCCGAGCGGACGGCTTTGAATTCACCTTTGCAAGGCACAGCCGCGGATCTCATCAAACTGGCCATGATCAGTATCGACCGGCGCCTGACTGCTGAAAAATTCGAAGCTAAAATGATTTTGCAGGTTCACGATGAACTGCTTTTCGAAGCTCCTCCGAAAGAAAAAGCCAAGCTCGAAAAACTCGTTCGCGAAGAAATGGAAGGCGTGTACAAACTCGCCGTCCCGCTGGTCGTTGAGATCTGTTCCGGGCCCAATTGGCGAGATCTCGATTGAACGTTTTGCCCGATGATTTATAGGTCCTAAGCTGTCTTTTCCCCCTCCCCGGGCGTAGAATCCATTCAAAGAACGACGCCGATACCTCTCGCTCGGCCGGCCCTTCCTCAGGAGGCACTTATGCATAAAGCATGGTTAGTTCTTGGCGCGGTCTGTGCGGCCGGCATTGGAATGGCGCGAGCGAAACCGAATGCCGCGCAGGATAAACCGCAGGATCCCCAAGCCGCGACCGATGAATATAAAATTCCCCAGGAAGCCATAGACAAGAAGAATCCGGTGAAGCCCTCGCCGGAAGGCCTGGCGGCAGCACGCAAGATATACGGCTACGATTGCGCGATGTGCCACGGCCCGAAG
>Ga0210391_10004279_pt1 | contig 11952 bp, 6 predicted proteins | sample IncBWC12OmetaG_FD_160573 | JGI IMG/M metagenome (GOLD analysis project Ga0210391, IMG submission 160573) | Forest soil microbial communities from Barre Woods Harvard Forest LTER site, Petersham, Massachusetts, United States - Inc-BW-C-12-O ...
CAATTTGATTCAATCTGATCCCAACCAAATCTAGCGCGGGGAAAAGCTACTCGGACGGCGATGAGCCCGCGTCACGACATGAGGTGAGTTGGGGCTAACTCTTTTGGGTATTGGTTAATGACACGAGGCGTCGCGGCTGAGCTCAGCGAGATCACGGCGCATTGCGTCGCCGGTCCGCATGCGAAACGCCGCGTTCATGAGCCATTCCCGTTCACGTCGATTTCCCGGCGCCCATACAGGCGCGCATCCAGCGAGAAGGTTCCCGGTCCCAGTAAGATCAAAGCTACCGACATCGCAATGAACTCCAGGCGCGCCATGCCCGATTCAACCAACGACAGATGTCCGAGCACGCTCGAATCCACCGTCAGAAATAGCGCGCCTGCGGCGAGCAGTGCGCTGGCGATTGGCGTCATCAGGCCGATGATGAGCGCGAGACCGATGACGAAGGCCAGTAAGGCGATGACAACGCTTATATTCAGCGCTCCATGCTTGGCTGCGATAAGCAGCCAGGCCTGCGAACTCGCGGCGCCGCCCACGACGAGGCGCAGGAGCAGCAGGGCAACGCCAGGGTAGCCAGTGGGAAAACCCGAAAACGTCCGTTGCAGCGCCATGCTGCCTCCCACGAGAGTTAACGGAGTGTAGCCGCCGGAAATGCCGCGGGGCGTCCTACGAAGCGGTTAGTCGCAACTACCCCTAACGAGTAACGACTCCCCCTACAGGGCGATGACGCCGCGACGAATTCCGATCGAAACGGCCTGGGTCCTATCCTTGGCTCCAAGTTTCTCCATGATGCGCTTCACGTGCACCTTGACGGTGTCCTCCGAAATTCCCAGACGCTGACCAATATCGCGGTTGCGGTCGCCTTCGGCAACTCGACTCAGGACCTCGACCTCGCGCTCCGTGAGCGGATCTCCCCCGACGTAGACAGCCAGATTTTCGGCTACACCGGCAGGAAGATGCCGGCGTCCGGCGTGTACCTTGCGGATGACTCCGACCAATTCGTCGAGCGGTGCGCTCTTCAGCACATAGCCAAATGCGCCCGCAGTGAGCGCGCGCTGGATATCGTAATCGCCTTCAAATGTCGTCACCACGATCACCCGGGCCTCCGAGAACTCCTCCCGGATCGTGGCGATGGCACTGATTCCGCTCATATCAGGAAGCCTGAGATCCATTAGCGTGATATCGGGCCGGTGCTTCCTGAATTGCTCCAGAGCCGACTTCGCCGTGCCTGCCGTCCCGACGATTTCAAGATCATCTTCATTCGCAACCACCGTCGCAATCCCCTCGCGGAAAAAAGGATGGTCGTCGACACAAAGGATTCGGATTGGTACCGAGGAACTCACGATCTGCTGTCCCGTGAATAGAGCTTTGCGATCCAATACATCGGCCCGCGGGGATCGGTGTGCTCAAAGGCTGCCACAGCCGGCACAAGCAAGTCGATTTCAGTTCCCGCTCCTGCAGCGGTCCTGACTTTAAGTCGAGCCCCGATCTTTTCTGCGCGCTCACGCAGTCCCGACAACCCGAAATGCCCTTCCCGCCCGGCCTTTAGGACCTGAGGGTCGATTCCTTGGCCGTCATCACGGACCAGGAGGCGGAAGTGATCTTGCGCGTACTCGAGCACCGTCTCGACCGCTGAAGCGCCCGCGTGCCGGAACGCGTTCGCGAGCGCTTCCGCGCCAATGCGATAAATTTCCTCCCGCACAAGCGGCAAGAGCGAGCGCGCCGTGCCCTCCACGACCAGTTGATACTTCACCTTGCGAGGAGCCGCCAGATCATCGGAGATTTGCGTCAAGGCGCGTTCCAGGGTCTCCTCTTGCGAGCGCTGTAAACGAAGGCCGCGGACCTTGCGGCGGCTTTCATCGATCAAGAGGCGCAACAGCTGCGAAACACGCTGTACAACCGGTTTCGCCGTTGCGTCCGCTGAAATCTGACGGTCTGCGACTTCCAATTGCAAAGAGGCGCTGACCAGACCCTGCAAGAGCGTGTCGTGCAAATCACGCGCGATGCGAGTTCGCTCGTTAACGCGCTCCTGCATCCTCATCGTCAGTTGCCGAACACGGGCCATAAAGGCGAGCCAAATCGCGAAAACGAAAAGCGCGATGTAAATGGCTCTAAACCACCAAGTCTCCCACCAAGCCGGTAAAATCACGATGCGCAGCGATGTCCCAGGCTCGTTCCAGACACCGCGAGCTGTCGCGGCCTGCACGCGAAAAGTGTATGCGCCCGCCGGCAACGTCGTGTAAGTAGCCCGCCTCTTATCGCTGCCGACTTCGTACCAACTGCCATCCAGCCCCTCAAGCTTGTACCGGTAGCGATTAGACTCGGGGCTCAGGTAGCGCAGACCGGCAAAGGTCAGGGAAAATATGTTCATTTCGTGGTTCAGCACAATGCGGTCGGTATAAGCGATCGAATGCGCCAGCGGCCCGCCCGCACCGATTGTGGCGGGCGCACCGGATAACTCCAACTCGGTCAAGACAACCTGCGGTCCATAGGGAGCTTCCTTGATCTTATCCGGAAGCAAAGCCACCGCACCTGCAAATCCGGCAAAAAACAGTTCGCCTCGGCGAGATTTAAAGCACTCCGCCCAGCCGGTGAGATCGGTGCCCGGCAGACCATCAGCGTCTGAGTAATTGGCAAACGTTCCATCATTCGGATTGAATCGGGATAGCCCTTTGTTGGTGTTCATCCACAGATATCCATGATCGTCTTCAAGAATGCAATCAATCGCATTTCCCGATAAACCATTGCGAGAGTCGTAGCTGGCAAATTTACCTGTTGCAGGATCAAGTCGGTTCAAACCATTCTCCGTCCCGATCCAAATGAGATGCGTAGAGGCCACATAAATGGCCCCGACACCGTCGTCCCGCAACCCATTCGGATCGCCCGGGTCGGATTTGTAAACGGTGAAGTGGTGTGTCGCCGGATCGAAGTGATGCAGACCGGACTGGCTGGTGCCAAGCCACAGCGTTCCCTTCTCGTCCTCCGCAATGCGAACATAAATTTGCTTGATCCCGCCGTTGAGTTCCGGCTGATAGACGTGAAAGCTGTGTTTATCCCTGTCTAACAGATCCAACCCATCACCGGTGCCGACCCATAAGTTGCCCGCGTGATCCTCAAACGTTTTGTAAACGAGGTCACTGCTTAGGCTGGTGGGATCGGCCGAATGATGCCGGTATGATTTCGAGCGCCCCGAGTTCGGGTCGTAACTGTAAAGCCCCCGGCCGTAGGTCCCTAACCAGAGGATTCCCGAGTGATCCTCCGTAATGTCGATGATCATGGGTTTTGTCCCAATGCCGGCTGTTGTGACCGTGAGCTTGCCGCTCTTGCGATCTAGCCGATTCACCCCGTCATCGTTAGCCAGCCAGAGCGATCCTCGAGAGTCCTCCAAAATCGCGTTCACAAAATCCACACTCAAGCTGTTGGGATCATCCGCTTGGTGCTTGAAGACCTCGAATGCCGACTTATCGGGTGAGAAGTGATTCGGTCCCACCGAGTGCAAGCCGGTCCATATGTTTCCCTCGCGACCCACAAAGAGCGCAATTACTTTATCTTCTCCGATACTGTGCGGGTCACCGGGGTGATTGCGATAGCGTATGAATCGATGTTTCTCGCGATCGAATTGCAACAGCCCCACTCCCGGCGAACCTACCCACAAATTGCCGTTGTGATCCTCGATCATGCCCTTTACGCCGGTATCCGCATCCGGCGAAGGCTCCTGCTGATAGAAACAATACTTCGTCAGGGTGTTCGACGCCCTGTCGTACATCGCCAGGCCGGTGCCGAATTCGTGGTAGATCCAAAATAGTCCGAATCGATCCTCAAAAAATGCCACCTGAACCGGGTCGGGCATGGGGATATGAAGCAGAACTTTGCCCGTTGCGCGATCGAGCTTGTCCAATCCATCGGCGGTTCCCACCCAGAAATCGCCATGTCGATCCTCACCGCTCCAGGTAATGTCGTTTGTACTCAACCCCTCCGGGTTATCGGCCGAATGCCGATAGTGGATGATCTTCCCTGTGTTTGGATCGAGTTGGTGCAAACCGGTGGCGGTCGCCAACCAGAGCAAGCCATGTTGATCTTGCGAAATATGGACGACGGTGCTCCCTAGATTGGCCACTTCGTCAGTTTCGATTTGGTAATGGGTGAAGGTCTCGGTACGTGGATCAAACCGGTCAAGGATCCGATTGCATCCGATCCACAACATGCCGGAGCGGTCTTTGTACAACGAATAAATGTAGGCTCCGGCGAGACTGTTCACCCGACCCGGTTCGTGCACAAATACCTTAAATTCGTATCCGTCGTAGCGGTCTATGCCGTACTGCGTCCCGAACCAGATGAAGCCGCGATCGTCTTGGACAATCTGAGAGACGCGGATTTGAGAAAGACCCTCGGCTGTCGAGACTCGGGTAAATCGAGCGCTTCCGCCCTCGACGACGGGGATGTTCACAACCTCTGTGGCAACCTGAGGCATGGGCAGGCCGCGGCCGACCGCAGGAGACATCTGCGCGCTTGTTTCTTCGGCACTCGCAACGCCAGGTGTGAGCCATCCAGGCACGGAAGACAAGGCGAGGAGAGTCGCGCAGATCAATCGTCGGTTGTGGAAGCGCACGCGACGCGGACCTAGTAATCGAAACGGACGTCCAGCCCAATCGTCCGGGGCCGGTTCGCTGCAATCCGCCGTTGAGTCGGGAGATCCACGCCATTCGACAACGGCAGTTCCGTCTCTGCGCGCCTGTCCAGGGCATTGGTAACGAATAGTCCGCCGCTCCACGCCAAGTGCTTCACCCCCAGACGCAGATTCAGCAAACTATAGCCCGCAATGCTGTAGTAGATGCTTTGAGAATTGTAGTTCGCGTCCTCGCGCGTCGCGCAACTGAAATCACCCCGCAAATACGCAGACGTATCGGCGTCGATGGCGTGTGAGTATTCGGCCGATGCGGTGCCCATCCATCGCGGGGCGTATTCGAGCGTCTGTCCTGCCTGTCCGGCCGCGCCGGAGATCGTCGATGTCAGCTTCGCTTCGTTATAGGAAACGCTGAGCGTCAGCTTCAGCACCCTCGTTGGGTCATAATTGATTTCGAATTCACCACCTTTGCTGGAAGCCTTACCAAAATTGCCGACGAAGCCAAAACCACAGGTGGGTAAGGTGATGTTCTGCTGAATATTCTTCCAATCGATGTAGTAGGCGGCGCCGTTCATCGTCAGCCGATGCTCGAGCCATTCGGTCTTCGCGCCCCATTCGTAATTCCAGATTGAGTCGGGCTTGTACGCGGTCGGTGGAGTCGAGAGGCCGAGTGCGGCAAGATCTGCCGCGCAGGTGCTGGGGAACGGGTATAGCGGGCCGCCCTCGCGATAGCCCTTTGCGACTACTGCATAGGTGAGAATATCCTGCGTCACCTGATATGAAAGGCCGTACTTCGGGGTCGTTCCCCGCGCCTCGCTGGTAAACGAACTCGCCGGCGTCTCGACGCCGCCGTTGAAAATCCCGTTGATATAAACGGTGTAGCGCTGACTCTGCTGGTATACGCGGTCGCCGAGAGTTGCCTGGAGTCCCGGCAATAGATCGATATTGAGCTCCCCGAACGCCGCCTTCTGAACATTGAGGAAGTCATTCCAATTGTAATAGACGGGCTGCGACCCAAAGGCCGTCTCGTATTGCGGCGGCGTCGGCCAAGTAAGCGTGCCGTAGGCCACCGCGTGTGCGTAAAACAGTCCCACCACACCGTGCACCGGCCCCGCGCTCCCAGAGGCTCGCATCTCCTCGACGAAATTATGATTGCCGGCCTCGGCATATAAGCTCGACGGATAGACGGCTCCTTGAGGGAAGAAGTAGGAGAGATCTTTCGAGTCATCCTCGGCGTTGAAGACATATCGGTCCATATAGGATGTGGAGGACGTGAGAGTCACCGGCTGGAGGTCGCCCTGCAGCGTCAAGGTGTATAGCTGCACCTGGTCAGTCGAGGGTTCGCGAACCAAGCGACTCTGGATGGGATCGCTGAAGCTACCGGGTGGGAAATCGAACGTGAACGGAGCGCCCAGGTCCATATGTTGGTAGTACGCCGCGAGGGTCGCGGAAAACTCATCGATCGGTTTCGCCTCGATCGCGATGCGTCCGCCAAAGGTCTGCTCGGTATTGATGTTCTTATCCACCGGCCCCGGGAGAACCGCCAAATAGTTGTTCGGATCGGTCGGATACTGATCGATATAGCCGCTATTGTTGCGGTCGAATAGCATGGCGCGAACGGCCAAATATCCAGGAACGATCGGCTGGTTGATGAGGCCATCAACCTCCTCGTTGAAGCCCCCATCCTCCGTACCCGAGGCAGTGACCTTGGCCGTTATGCGCTCTTCGCTGAGATTGGGCGGGTTGGTGATATATCGGACCGTTCCGCCAAAGGAGCTTGCGCCGTACAGCGAGCCCTGCGGCCCCCGCAATACTTCAACTCGATCCAGGTCAAAGAGGGCCGGATCCATGTCAAAGTTGGTCGGTTGCACCGCATTCCCAATACCGATCGAGAGCGGCGTGTCATCGAGATAAAAGCCGACGGTATTATTGCCGGTTAAGCCGCGTAGGGTAATCGCATTTTGGCCCGGCGCCGCAGAAACGATATTGAGCCCCGGCATTTCTCTTCCAAGGTCCTCCAGCGTGGTCGCAGTGGTTTTATCAATGGTATCCGCGGTGATCACCGCGATGCTCATCGGAGTATTTTGTAAGCGCTCCGCCGTTTTACGCGCCGTAACGACGATGTCTGGGATTTCAGATCCATCGGAGTCATCCGCCGTCATTCTACTGGCAGTCCCCGTTGTGACTTGTGCGATCGTCGGACCTGTCTGCAATAGCGTCACAAAGATCGAGATCGCGACAAGCGTCATCGGTCGCGACGCGACTGCTTTCATGTTTCTTCTCCCAAGTGAAGAACCACGGAAAGTAGGTTCGCGCGGGTTTCACCCCAAATCGTCGTTGCTTTTGGGAGGAAGATGACCCGCACGCGTTCGACGCCACTCTCCGGGGCTCTCTCCACAAAGTCGCCGAAATGTCTTGGTAAAGTGCGCTTGATCCGCGAATCCGCAGTCCAAGGCAATCCGGCCCAACGCCAGATTCGTGCTTAGCATCAGTCCCTGCGCGCATTCGACTCGTCGCCGCATAATGTAGGTGTGAGGGGAGTGGCCGAAACTGATACGAAATACGCGACAAAAGTGAAAGGAGCTCAACTGCGCCAACCGCGCCAGATCCTTGGTCCGCAGGCTCCCAGCGAGGTGCGTGTCGATATGCGTCTTGACGATCCGAGCTTGCCAAGGCGCAAGTCCTCCGCGCGCAGGGCTCGCGCTCTTTGTAATTGCGTTGAATTCCGGCAGCTGCGCGCTGACATTGAGCAGCGCCGCGGACCGTTGAACGCTGCCCACGGCGGACTCGACCTCTTCGTTCAACACGCTGTTCAAGGCGCGGATCAGCTCGACAACAACATCGCGCAGAACATCGAGCGACGCTACGCGCGCCGAATCCAAAGTCGGCGAATCTGGATGGGGGGACATACCCGTAGTCGAGTCATAGCGGGGCGCCCGGCGCGCGTCGCCGGGGCGTATGTACGGTGGCTGTGCCGGGCGCGCGAGGACCCGTTGAAGGGGTGCGGACAAGATCTGTTCCACGTTCGACTCTCCAATGTGACGTCTCGCCGCATGGAGTTCTAACCGGAAAAGCGGTTAATGAGCGTAAATTCGTGTTAGCGCGGGTCGTGTCCCCGCAGAGTCGCCGCATCCTTCGGGCCGAAGCAAAGGATGAGTACCACCGTCGCGACGAGCGTCGCGCTCACCACGATTGCGACGACCCTCGCCCCATCCTTCGTGAACCAGGGCAGCATCAGGATCGGCACCAGCACGGCGGAGATCCGATTGCCGGCCCATGCGATACCCGTTGCGGAGGCACGGTGCTGAATCGGGAACATCTCCGCGCCGTACACGGTCATGGTCGGCGTATAGATCGCGACACCGACCGCGTAGGCGATGACCGCCGCCATGAGAATTCCACGCGCATCGAAGCCGAAGAAGGCGCCGAGCGCGAGGCCCATGAGCGCGCAGGTCGCGATCGCCGCGATCCGGCGCTCGACACGATCGACCCAAATGCCCGCGACGAACGTGCTCACCGCGGGACCGAATGTTGCGATCGCGACGTACAGCAACGCATCGTTGAGATCATGGCCACGCTTCAAGAGCATGGGGCCGGTGAGAAGCGGGAACGTCGAGGCGGCCCACGGGTGAAGCGCATAAAGGACCAAGGTGAACGCGAACAGCTTCGCGATCGTCCGATTCGGAGCTCTCGGGTGCGCCGCTTCGGGGACGCCGCTCCCACTCCTGCGTTGGAACCAACCGTCGAGGGCGAGCAATGTGCGAGAGCGTTCGAATCTACTGAGCACACGCTCGGCGAGGGCGAAGCGCCCTACCTGGAGAAGCCACTGGGGCGATTCCGGGAGCCGCCAGAAGACGACGCCGACGAGCATCGCCGCCGCGCCGGCGAGGAGAAACGGCCAGCGCCATCCCTCGATACCGAACGGCTGCCACGGCGTCAGCCAGCGAATCAACAGCACGCCGAGCGGTGGTGCGAGATAGGCGAGACCACAGACCCAGAAGATGAGGACTCCGCGATAGCGCGGCGGCGCAATCGCCGTGAGATAGGCGATCATCAGTGGCGGATAGGCGCCGAGCGCGATGCCCGATAGGAACCGGAACGAAGAGAACCAGAGCGGATCGGGACGGGCTGCGGCGAGCACCGACATGAGCCCCATCCAGAGAAGCATTCCGGTGAGGGCTCGCTTTAAACCCACGCGATCCGCCAGCAGGCCCACGAGCGGCGCTCCTATCACCGCACCCAAATAGACCGAGGCGAGCAGGAGCGACAGCATCCCGCTCGTGAGGGCGTGCGGCGGCGCGGAGAAGACAGCCGCGAGCGCGTTGCTGGCCGACACTTCCAGTAGATCGATGCCAAAACCCACGGCGGCGGCGCATGCGACGGCCACATGCAGGGCCTTCAAAGGCAGGCCGTCGAGGCGCGCGGCGCTCATCGCCTCACCCGCCGGAGGAGAAGCTCTCGAGAAGCGCTCGCGCTCGCTGGAAATCACGGCTTTCCGATCCCGCGGAGCAGCGGTTTACGACATCGCCCATGAGCGTTCGCGCATGGCTGATGCGTCCTCGCTTGGCCAAAAGTGTACCCAGCGAGATCGCGGCGCGCAGCCGCCAGGCGAGCGCGCGCTGTTTCTCGGCATGCGCGAGGGCCTGAAGGAACAGGCTCTCCGCTCGCCTCGCGGCATCCTCTGTCTGCTCGCGGAGCGCGAACTCGCCCTGCACGCGCAGCCTCTCTGGTGCTGCCCAGCCGATCGCGCTAAGGCCTCGTGGGTCGACGCCCGCGATCCAGGGATTGATTGAGAGCACAGTGTCGAGGAGGAGCCCGCTCGCCGCCGCGAGCGCGCTCGACGGCCCGGTCGCCCTCTCGCCCTCTCGGGGCGGATCTAGACCGGCTTCGATCGCCGCTTCGTACCACTCCCCGTACGCCTTCCAGTTATTGAGCCGGTAGCGGCGCGTCTCCGCCATCAGCGTTCGGACGTGCTCGCGAGCGACCTCGATCTCGCCGTTCCAAAGGGAAATGGGGCATGCCGCGAAAGCAAGCACCTGACAAAGTGCGAACGGACTATCGGCGATGGCAAGTTCGATCGCCTCGGCGGTAAACCGTCGCGCCTCCTCGAGCTGCGCCTCGATCCACGCGGTGCGTGCGAGCACGATGCGCATCCACACGCGACGATCCGTCTGCACTGGAACGTAGGTCACCGGAATCGACTTCGCCGGATGATCCAGGACCCGCTCCGCAAAGGCGCGCGCCTCGCCGTGATTGCCGCAGAAATGATGGGCCTGCGCCGCGACGCGATTGGCGGTCAGGACCGCGAGCGGGTCCTCCGTCTTTTTCGCGACGGCGCTCATCCGGGCGGCCGTCTTGACCGCCCCCTCGTAATCGCCCCCTTCGATCTGGAACACCGCCTTGCGCAGGAGCGGCGAGATCCGGTCCTTCGGCGAGCCGATGCCCTCGACGGGATCGGGCCGCACGGACTCCGCAGCCGCCTCGGCCGGTTGGGTCCTCTGCAAGTTGCTCGTGAGCATCGACAGCGTATCGCGGAGCCGCGACTCGATCTCGAGCTGCGGCGTGGGCGAGATCCTGAGGGAGTAGAGTGCGTGCTCGACACGCGCGCGAAACTCCTCGATGCGCCCGAGCTGAAGGCCGAACGGCACCGAGATCGAGGTAAGCGAAGCCCCGAGCACTGCATCCCCCTCTGCAGAAAATGCCCAATCGAGCGCCGCCCTCACATCGTCGATCGCGTATCCGTAGGCCGCAATCCACTCTGCGCGATCCAGCGACTCCCAGCCGAGTTCCGCTTGGCGCATGAGCTTCAGCACCTGCTCAGCGTGCCAGCGTTGGATCAAGATGAAGTCCGCGCTGGCACGTAGCTTCTCGAACGCGTAGGCGCGAACCGTATTAAGGTAGCGATGGCGCAGCATCACGCCGCCGGCGTCGGTGACGATGAGCGATTTTTCGGCAAGTCCCATGACCGCACCGACGGCTTCGTGAACGGCGATCTCGCCGTGGGCAACCAACCCGGCCGCCGAGTCCATCGCGAACGGGCCGTTGAACACCGCAAGGCGTTGGAATGCGACCCGTTCCGCCGCGCCGAGAAGCTCATAGCTCCAGTCGAGCGTCGCCCACAAGGTCTGATGCCGCAACGCGGCGGTGCGGCGCCCCGAAGTGCCGCGCAAGACTTGATCGTGCACCCGCACCGCGAGCTCGTTGAGACCCAAGACCGCCATGCCGGCGGCGGCCAGCTCGATGGCGAGCGGCAGTCCGTCGAGGGTACGGCAGATACTCGTGACCAGCCCCACATTCGCATCGTTCAGCTCGAACGTGTGCTCGCCGGTCATCGCTCGCTCGACGAAGAGCTGCACCGCCGAGTGCTCGCGCGCCTCGTTGACGTTGAGCCGAGCCTCCTCTGCCGGAACGGAAAGGGGTGCGAGCCGGTATTGCCATTCCCCCTCCGCGCTCAAGGGCTCGCGGCTCGTCGCGAGCACCCGAAGGCCTGGCGAGGCTTTGAGGAGCGCCTCGATCAGCCCCGCAACGCTCGCGACCATGTGCTCGCAGTTGTCGATGAGGAGCAGGAGGCTCTTGTCCTTAAGAAAATCGATCAAGTCCCGTGAAGGTACTTCCTCGGACACCGATACGCCGAGCGCCGCTGCGAACGCTCCCGCGAGCGCCGCCTCGAGCGGAACGGCGGCGAGATCGACGAAGTGCACGCCGTCGCGAAATGATTCGAGGAACTCGTGCGCGACTGCGAGCGCGACCGTGGTCTTTCCCACACCGCCCGCTCCGACGATGGTCAAAAGGCGTTGCGATTTCACCAGACGCACGAGCGATTCGACCTCGACCGCCCTTCCCACCATGCGCGTGAGCGTCGTCGGCAAATTGTGCGTCGCCTGCGCCGCGGTCGGCGGCGCGCGATGCTGGTCTGTCATGGGCGACGCGCGATGCTTGACTGCGACGAGCGGCGCGACGAACGAGTAGCCCCGGCCTGCCGCGTTGACGATGAATCGATTACCCGCCTGACCATCGCCGAGCGCGCGGCGCAAGGCAGCTACGTGCACCCGCAGGTTGATCTCCTCGACCACGGTCCTCGGCCACACGCGGGCCATCAGATCTTCCTTGCTCACCAGTTCGCCCGCCCGTTCGACGAGCAGGGACAGGATGTCGATGGCACGCGTCCCGAGCCTGACCGGCCGCCCCGACTCGAGCAGCTGGCGCCGCGTGACGTCGAGCTGAAACTGCCCAAAGCGGACTGCGGGGATGCTCCCCCTGCGCCGGTCGTCGGGTTGAGTCATGTTGGCGTGATCTGTTGTTGGCGTGATCTGTTGCCGGACAAGATG
>Ga0210391_10004285_pt1 | contig 11938 bp, 8 predicted proteins | sample IncBWC12OmetaG_FD_160573 | JGI IMG/M metagenome (GOLD analysis project Ga0210391, IMG submission 160573) | Forest soil microbial communities from Barre Woods Harvard Forest LTER site, Petersham, Massachusetts, United States - Inc-BW-C-12-O ...
ACAGTGATCGCTTCCCAGGTGTGATCTTGGCCATATTGCGGCGGCACGGCGTAGCGCGATGGCTTGAATGCAACCCGTCGAATTGCGGCAACCACTACGGAAAGGAAGACAAGCGTTGCGACGTAATCCTTCAAAAGGCTGTAGAGGCTGGCGCGGGCAATCTCCGGTGATGAGAAGTGTCCGGTGAATCCCAACATCACCAGCGATACGGAACGGAACATCAGGAGCAGGAATCCAGCGAAGATCGCGATGTGGATCATGCCGGCGAAGGGGTAACGCGGCTGCTTCCATTGCATCAGCCAAAATTGCAAGATCTTGTCCAGGCGGAGTTCCGGCCGATCGAATCGACAGTCGCGCCCGGCGCGTAGGAGCGGGGCCAAACGCTTCGCCAGGATGTAAGCGAAGCAGGTGAGTCCGATGAGCTGTATCAGAAGGCAAAGGAGGGGCAGAGGCGTTTGCCTGGAGAGGATGATCGCGAGAAGATGCGCGCCGACAACCATAAAGGTACGATCTTCGCTACGCGGACAGCTTTGCGCTCCGCAGAATAGACATGACCTGCATCGAATTCCTTAGACAGGGCTTCGGCAAGTGCAATCGAAACGTGATTTCTGGAAGTGACGACCTACGAGGCCGAGTGAACCTGCTCGGCCTAGTTCTGGATTTTGAGCCTCTTGGAGGGGACAGTCAGTGAGTCCTGTCTGGCACACATGTGAGGTGGCTCACATCGGAGTGTGTCGGTCTTCGAAAATTTCGAGCAGTCAGCGCATCCTGGTTTCCAGCTCTTCCCAACGGTCATAGAGCTGGTCAACGACCTCCTGCGCACGCTCAAGTTGAGCCTGCATCGCGAGAAGGCGGGCGGCGTCACTGGCGATTGACGGATCCTCGAAAGCCGACCGCGCGGCCTCCAGTTGTTTCTCGGCCTCGCTGATGCGCTGCTCGAGCGTCGCGTATTCTCGAGCTTCGAGATAGGAGAGCTTCTTCTTTGCCGTGGTTGCCGTCGTCGCAGAAAAAGCAGCGGCGGTTTGCCTGTCAGCCGTCTTGACGGCCTCTTTAGAGACGCGTTGGCGCTCCTCCAACCATCGTTCCCACTGCGAGTAATCTGCGAATCGCCCGACAGAGCCCTCGCCGTCCAGGCCAAGAACAGTGGTTGAGACTCGATCCAGCAGATAGCGATCATGCGTGACCAGCACGAGGGCACCGCGGAATTCCATCAGGCTCTCTTCCAGCACCTCGAGAGTGGGAATGTCGAGATCATTCGTGGGCTCATCGAGCAGCAGCACGTCGGCTGGCTGCAGCATGAGTTTGGCGAGCAGCACGCGAGCGCGTTCTCCTCCAGAGAGTCGTCCCACCGGCTGATTGAGCTGCTCACCAGTGAACAAAAAACGAGCTGCCCAGGAAGCGACGTGGATCACGCGATCCTGGTAAATCACGGAGTCGCTGTCGGGCGCGAGCGCGCGCCGCAAAGTCACGTCGGAGTCGAGTACACGGTTTTGATCGAAGTAGACAATCTGAAGCGCTTCGGCGGTGCGAATCTCGCCGGAGGCGGGCGGCAGCTCTCGCGAAAGCAGTCGCAGCAGCGTCGTCTTGCCGCTGCCGTTCGCGCCCACCAGTCCGACACGCGTTCCGGGAGTGAGGATGAAGTCCAGGTCGCGAAAGAGAGTGCGGCCGCCGACCTCGAAGCTGAGGCCCTGCAATTCCATCAGCCGACGGGTCTTCCGGTCAGTAGCGGAAAAATCGATTGCGGCGCTGGCGGTTCGAGTACGCGCATTCAAGTCAGCCAAATCGCCAATAAGTTGATTTGCCTTGTCGATGCGGGCCTTCGATTTAGAAGTGCGTGCTTTGGGTCCGCGCCGCAGCCATTCAATCTCGCGGTGTACTCGGTTTTCCAGCGCCTCCTGGTGCTTCGCTTGCGCCCGCAGGAACGCCTCTTTTTCCTCCAGCAACTTGCTGTAGTTACCGGTGACCCTCAACAGGCCGTCGGGATACGTACGGTTCAACTCCACCATGGTCGTGGCAACGTTCTCAAGAAAATAACGGTCGTGACTGACCACAACTGACGCAAAGGAAGCAGACTGGAGTAGTTCCTCGAGCCATTCAATAGCAGCCAGGTCGAGGTGATTGGTGGGTTCATCCAGTAGCAGGACGTCCGGTTGCTGCACCAGCGCTGCGGCGATGGCGAGCCGCTTGCGCCATCCTCCGGAAAGCGATTCCGTTGGAGCGTCGAGATCTTCCAGGCCAGCGCGCCCCAATGTCGCGGCCAGGCGAGCCTGCCACTCATCGGGCGGAACGCCGGAGCGTTCCAGAGCAGCCGCAATCACGGACCGAACTGTCTGGTCGCCAGCGAACTGCGATTCCTGGTGAACAAAACTGAGTCGGACACGCTTGCGCAACGCAACCTCTCCGGAATCTGGAGCAGTGGTGCCCGAGAGAATTTGCAGCAGCGTTGACTTGCCTGAGCCGTTCGGCCCAATCACTCCGATACGGTCTGCTTCAGAGATGGTGAAGGCGACGTTCCGAAAGAGCGGCGCGGCGCCATAACTCTTTGAGATGTTTTGTGCGTTGAGAATCGGCGGCAATTCGTACGGCTTCCTCGAGGATTTACTTTCGAGAATAGCAGGGAACTGGCGGGCCAACGCCCCTGTTGTGCCCAGCTCTCGGGATACCCCGTTTCCGTCAACTCGGAAGTGATTCCATCGGAGACGCACTGCTAAAGTGTGGTCCCTCGCTTGCCTGGCAAGGTTAGGATGTATCCACACAGGGCGATCGAGCAGTCCATATGCAAGAGTGGCCCACTGCCAATAAGAAGAGAAAAGCAATCCACTTCTGCTCACGGCAGTTAGGCAGCAGCGTCTATCGTGTTCCGGCACTTACAGCTTTCGATCGCTTGGCTGTCTGCTTTCACATTCGACGCAATGCTCTCGTCGAGAGCTGCAGCTATTTGGTGCGAAAGGGGGGACTCGAACCCCCACGGTTTTACCCGCCAGATCCTAAGTCTGGTGCGTCTGCCAATTCCGCCACTTTCGCACGGTTCCTTCATATTGTATCCGTAACTGTCACCAACGTATCAACTGCAGAGTGGCCGTAGTCACAGTAAACGGCCGACCACATGCTTTCGTTCGATCACCGTGCGTGCAACCTTCGAGCATGCGTTATGCCACGTCCATCCCATTGTTGAGACGCTTCCGAACGAGCGCTTAGATGCTATGGACATGGCATCTTTCCTGACATACCGTCCTTCCATCTTCAAAAAATAGCAACTTGTCTCAGTTGAACCTGTTGATCTGGGCGAATTCCTCGCCGATTCGGGCTCCTTTGTCCTGACGATTCTTTGCAGTCTGCCGGCCTAGTAGAAGCACGAACACAACAAACGCATACGGAGGAGGTACACGATGAAAACCAAGCAAATCACGGCCTTCACGGCCCTTTGCATTCTCGGGCTCATGGCTGGTCTGGCCGTTCCGGCGTTCGCCCAGGAAAAGTCGCCCATGTACTGCTACATCGGATTCTGGGCCGTCCCGCGCGCGCAGTGGGCCGACTGGGTCAAGGCTGACGCGGCTGACGCGAGTGTCTTGCAGAAGGCCATGGCCGGTGGAACGCTAGTCGGCTATGGGAGCGACACGAATCTGGTGCATGAAGTCGATGGCATGACGCACGACAGCTGGTGGTGCGGCACGTCGATTGCCAGTGTGCTCGGAGTGCTCGATACGTTTTACAGCAACGGCAGTGCAGTGTCGCCAGTCATGTCGAGCGCGACCAAGCACATGGACCAGATCCTCGTCAGCCGTTACTACAACTGGCATTCCGGAACCGTGACCGGTGGCTATGGTCACGCCTCGTCGTACGCCTTGAAGCCGGATGCGCCGGACGATGCCATCGATATGCTGGCCAAATCGGCTATTGTGCCGATGATGGAAAAACTGCTGGCCGGCGGCACCATCAGCGAGTACGAGATCGACGAGGAAGCCATCCACACGCAGACGCCTGGCACGTTCTATATCGTCTATCTCACTCAGACGGCCGACGGTGTCGACAAGGTCAACGCGGCGCTGCGGGACAATCTGAAATCGAATCCGCTCATCGTGCCGGCGTTCATGTCGTCGGTAGATTTCTCAAAGCATCGCGACTTCCTCGATCGCTCAAACGCGAGCTATAAATAGCTGCTTTAAACAAATTTATGGATTTTCAAGTTTGAGTAGCTATCATGAATATCTTCGTGGGCGAGCCGCTTGTCTGCAGCGGCGGTTCGCGCCGCGAGCTTTTGTTATCCCACAGTTCCACTTCGCAGCGACGCTCCGCGCGCGGACTCGCAACAAGGAGACACTATAGCAATGGCCAGCATGATCGCACTATGGCAAAACAATACGAATCCGCTCTCAGGACTCTTCGGTACCGGCTTCCTGATGTTCGCTCTAGTGCTCGCCGTGATCGCCATCCTCGGTTGGTGGAAGATGTTTGAGAAAGCCAACGAGCCGGGCTGGGCAGCGATTGTGCCGATTTACAATGTGTACATCCTGCTGAAAATTGCCGGACGTCCGGGATGGTGGCTCATTCTGTATTGCATCCCGCTGATTAATCTCATTCCCGCGATTGTAGTGGCCATCGACGTCGCCAAAGCCTTTGGTCAAAGTCCGATGTTCGGCTTCTTTTTGAATTTTCTCTTTGGGGGAATTGGCTATCTGATCCTCGGATTCGGTAACTATCAGTACCGCCGGCCGGCGGCGATGGCAGCCACGGCCTGATTTCAGTGCTGCGGTTCTGCAGGCTCCGCGATGGCCGCGTGCTGCCGGTACGTTGGCCGCTCGGGGAAGAAAGCCTCGGTCAGCGATACGATTTTCAACGCTTGCTGCAATTGCGCCTGCGAGGCCTGAGTTTTCAGGTGGACGACCGCGTCCTCGCCGGGAAGCAGATCGAAGTAGTTGTCGGACAATGTGACCTCGATATCGCCGAAGGAAAGATAGACAGCGCGCGACAGCGTCGGAGAACGCAGCTTCAGTGTGTAGCCGTCAGGGCTAGCAGCTATGTTGCTTTCAATGGCGGATTTGAGCGGCAGGTTGAGGTTACGCATGCGATCGAAGAAGACTTCATTGCGCGAAACCGCCTTGCCGCCCACCAGCAAGTCCACCACTAGAAACGCATCGTCGGGGTTGGTGGATCCGAGTATCTGCTTTTCATTCAAACTCAGATAGACCGCGCTGGACTGCGCCGGAATCTGCACATCTTCTGCCCTGTCGCTGAGCATCTTGCCATCAAACGTAAGCAATCGCGTGCGGATCTGCCCCGCGACGGGTTGCATCTTGTCGGAGACCACGTACACATCGACATTGCCGTCGTGAGCGAATGGCGAGATCAGCAGGTCGGCATAGAAGCGGCGAGCGAAGTACTGCAACGCCTTCCAGCGTCCAAAGTAGTCGATGCTCGACCACGAGGCGACGGGCCAGCAATCGTTCAGTTGCCAGAAGAGCGCGCCCATAGTGCGCGGCCGGTTACGCCGCAAGTGCTCGGCCCCGACCTTGATCGCCTCCGCCTGCTGCAGCTGACTAAGGTAGACGAACGACGCAAAGTCGCGCGGTTCGGGATACTCGCGCAGCATGTAGGTGAGGATGCGTTCGTTGCCGCCGTGGTTCTTCTGGTGAGATTGCATGACCACCGAATCGATTGCCAGATCATCCGGTGCGGCGAAGCTGCGAATCGTTCTCATCTCGGGAAACGACTGGAAGCCGAACTCCGACATGAAGCGCGGATCTTGCAGGTTGTAGTTCTCGATGGGCTCCAGCGCATGCCACACGCCCCAGAAGTGCATGTCGCCGTTCTCTGGACTATCCGGCAGAGCTTCAAAGTTGGCGCTGGGTGAACTTGGCCAGTACGGTGTCGGCGTGGCGTAGTCCTCGACCACGCCTTTGATGACGTCGTGGAAGAGGACGACGTAGTCCTGCCAGACACGCTCGCGTTCAGGAGGGGTGATCGATTCTTTAAAGCTCAGGCGGTCGGCCCAAGCCAACCATCCAGCTTCAATTTCATTGTTGCCGCACCACAACACGATGCTGGGATGATCGCGCAGGCGCTTGACCTGCTGCTTCGCCTCCTCACGCACGTTCTGCTGGAAGCCCAGGTCGCCGGGAACCATGTCCCCGCCAAACATGAACTCCTGCCAGACCATCAGACCAAGCTCGTCGCAGATATCGTAAAAGTCGTCGCTTTCGTAAATGCCTCCGCCCCACTCCCGCACCATGTTCATGTTGGCGTCGCGCGCGGCGGTCAGAATCTGGCGATAACCATCAGGCTTGACCCGACTGGGAAAACTGTCGAACGGAATGACGTTAGCGCCCTTAGCGAAGATCGGAATGCCATTTACGACGAAGGTGAAACTCGTGCCCCAGCGGTCGGGCTCGCGGCGTAACTCAACCGAGCGGAGGCCGGTCTTAATCTCCTGCTGAGCGATGGCTGATTTTCCTACGGCGATGGAAGCGGAGAAGCGATATCGATTTTGTGCGCCGTATCCTGCGGGATACCAAAGCTTCGGAGAAGCGATACGAAGAGGAATCGATATATGGTTCGTGCCCACAGCCAGTTGAACGGCCTGGGTCGTAACTTTGGTCAAGTTGCCGCCGGCATCGTCGCGGCTGATCGTTATGTTCGCCGCCATTGCACTACTAGATTCGACCTCAGCCTCGGCAGCCAACTCGGCTTCAGTCGTCGAGACCTTTAACTGATGGATGTGGAAGTTTTCGATGCGAGCGGCATCCCACAATTCGAGGTAAACCGGTTTCCAGATGCCGATGGTGATGTACCGCGGCCCCCAATCCCATCCGTATTGGTACGGCGCCTTGCGTGTGTAGGGGGCGGTGGCGATGTTCTCCTCGTTTCCCTCATTCGCGGTCGATACCGAGGGCAGAATGTAGGGAAGTGTCTTCACTTTCGGGATCACCGAGGTAACCGGCGAGAGAAAGATAATACTCAGATTGTTAGACCCCGGCTTCAGCAACCGCTTAGCGTCAATTCGCCAACTTCGAAACATGTTCGTGGCGGTCAGCACGGGCTTGCCGTTCAGAAAAACTTCGGCGTAGGTATCCAGGCCCTCGAATACCAGATCGACGTGCTCGTGCTGCAAAGTAGCGTTGTCGGCTTGGAAGGTGGTGCGATACTCCCAGTCCGTCAAGCCAATCCATTGCAGGCGCGATTCGTTGTCGCCGTAAAACAGATCGGGAATCAGATGGGCCGCAAGGAGGTCGGTTTGCACCACGCCGGGAACCTGTGCGGCGTGCCAGCCCATGATCTCAGGGTGGCCGCTCGTGTTGATAGCGCGGAACTCCCACCCTGAGTTCAACGGTTGCGCGGCATGTTCGGCGGCATGCAGTGGCATGGGGCAGTCAAGAAAGGAGAGCGCGAAAAGGAGCGCAGCCCGGACAATGAATTTGTAGGGGACGGTGGACATCTGACGGTTTACGACGAAAGATTCACGCAATCCTTCAAGCCACGAAATCCTAACTGCATCTGCGAGGCCTTGCAAACACGATCTCCGTCGATTGAGGAACTCTGACGGTTGTGTGTGATGCTCCGCATGAAAGACAGGCTGTAACAAAAAAGGGGCTCCTTGGCAGGAGCCCCGCTTTGCTGTTCGCGTTTGCTGTTTACCAGATGGCGAGAGAAACGTCGTCGATCCACTCGTGATAGCCCTCACCGCTGGCGTTCACGTCGAGTTGCCACTGCACGCCCAGGTTGTCGCCCCAGTGCAGGTTCTTGGCGCTATACGTGACGTTGAAGGTGTAAGGCTGACCGTCGACCACCAGCGTGTGGTAGGTGTAGGTGTGATTGCTGGTGTTGGTGGTCACGTACCACTGGATGTGATGCCAGCCGTTAACGCTGAACTTGTGGCAGGCGACGTTGCTGTGAATCCAGTGGCCCGAGGTTTCGTTCCATGTGTCCCACGTGCCGGAGCCGTAATCGCACTGGCTGCCGATCATGTAGTTGTAGCCGCCGACGAACTGGAAGGAATCAAATTCCAGCGCCTGGGTGGCATTCTGGGAGTTTGAGTCGACGTAGATCCAGAAGTCCCACAGCAGATTGTGCGCGTTGTCGTAGGCCCCCACCTTCTGCCAATACAGGGCGTTGGCCCAAACGCCTGAGTTATAGAACTCGCTGCTGGAACCGCTGCGCGAAGGCGAGCCCTGATGCTGCGCCATCCAGTAGGAGCCCTGGCCGCTGCCGCCGGCGCAACCGGGATCGTGACAATAGCTCCAGTTGCCGCGGTTCTGAATGTTGTTGAACCAGATCGCATTGCTCGGAGGCGTGGGCAAGCCGTTGCCACCACCCCCTCCGCCGCCACCACCGCCGCCGCTAGTGATGACAACTGTCTGGGTGACATCGCCGTACGCGCCCGTATTGTCCCAGGCACGGGTGACCAGTTGATGATTCCCTTGACCACCGCTGATGCTCGCGGTGATGGAGTTCGTCGTACCGCCGGTGTAGACGTTGTTGCCGTCGAGATAAACATGCCAGCCCACGATCTGATGACCGTTGCTGGAGGCATTCGCTGTCAAGGTAAAAGGAGAGCCGACTTGCTGATTATTGCCGGGTGCGGTGACGGTGACGTTTACCGCGGCTGCTGTCATCGACAGCCCGAGACAAGCGGCTGCCAACAGGAACAAATGCTTCATCAGTAAAGTTCCTCCGTTGAGTATTCGGCCAGAGGCGATTGACGCATGAGGCCGCGAACTCAACAGCAGCCGATGAGTGAGTATCTCGTCTGCCAGAGCTGAGACAAATCGGGCGTAGCTCTTAGAAAAGACACTTAGTTTCACTGCGGCATCCAGAGTTGAACTAAGTGTGGAAAATGCTAGATTCCAAAGCCCGAAACGCGACTCGACCCGCCTTAGTACCCGCTTTACAGTAGCTTCGGGTGATAAGATTTTTGGGGAATGGTTACTTTCGTTGTGCTGCGTATCGTGGCAGTCGTCCTGCTGGTCGCGGCAAACGCGTTCTTCGTGGCCGCCGAATTCGCTCTGGTGAGCGTTCGCGAGACACGACTGCAACAAATGATCGCCTCTCACCGCCTGGGAGCGCGTACCGTCCAGAAACTCCATCAGAAACTGGACGAAGTTCTCAATGCCGTACAGTTTGGGGTTACCGTATGCAGCCTGGCCCTGGGCTGGATCGGCGAAGCGTCCATCGCCCACATCCTGGAGCCGCTGTTTCTACCGTTGCCCCATTCGCGCTTCTACGCGCACGCGCTGGCCGTCGCCCTGGCTTTCATCCTGATGACGTATATCGTCGTCATCCTGGGCGAGGTGGTTCCCAAGTCGTTGACTCTACAACGCACGGATCGAGTCGCCCTGGCAGTCGCCGCGCCCATGGACGTCTTCATGACCTTGGCGGCGCCGTTTCTGGTGTTCATGACGGCGTCGACCCGCGTCGTGTTAAAGGCGTTTGGAGTTCGCTTGATTCGCGAGGCTGGCGTACATTCGCCCGAGGAACTGAAGCTGATTGTCTCGGCCAATCGGCGGCTGGGAGTGCTGGCGCCGATGCAGGAGGAACTCATCCTGCACGCGCTTGAACTGGAGAACATCGCCGTACGCGAGATCATGGTCCCACGCCCGGACATTTTCTCCCTACCGGGGAATCTTTCGCTGGAGGAGGCATTACAGAAAGTCGTCGACGAACAGCACTCTCGCGTTCCCGTCTACGATCCCAAACGCGGCCCCGAGCACATTATCGGAGTACTCTACGCCAAGGATCTGATGCGCTGGTTGCGCTATCGAGTGAACCGTACCGCCTCTGGACGACCGGTTACACGCCCTAGCGGCCTCGAGGTGCGCCACATCATGCGCGAGGTCCTGGTGGTGCCGGAGACCAAACCGCTGCCCGACCTGTTAATCGAATTCAAGACGCGCAAACGCCACTTGGCCGTTGTTGTCGACGAATTCGGGACTACGGCTGGCGTGGTGACGGTCGAGGACGTGCTCGAACAGCTGGTCGGCGAGATTGAGGACGAATTCGACATTAGCGAGCCCGCTTTGGCGCCCGGCGCCACTTCGATGACCCTCGATGGTTCGGCTAATATTCGGGATCTGGAGTCGCAATATCACATTGTGCTGCCGCGCGACGAAGGCTTTGAAACGCTTGGGGGATTCGTACTTTCGCAGGTGCAGAAGATTCCCGTGGTGGGCGACAGCTTTGAATATGAAGGCCGCCGCTACGCGGTGGCAACCATGGACGGACTGCGGGTTGAGAGCGTGAAAATCGACAAGGCGCCCGCACAAACCCAACCACAAACCGCAACTCACGTGGCCGGTTGATGTTGCGATACATTTTCTCCCGCCTGCTGTACATGCTGCCGGTGGTGTGGCTGGTGGTGTCTGTCGTCTTTCTGCTGATCCACTTAGTGCCGGGCGACCCGATTCAACAGATGCTGGGTGAAGGCGCGGCGGCTACCGACGTCGCCGCGGCGCGCCACGCATACGGACTCGATGTTCCGCTGGGCAAGCAATACGTCAACTATTGGCGCGGAATCCTACACGGCGATATGGGGAAGTCGCTGCGCCTGAATCAGAACGTCGGCCACATCATTGCGCAAGCCTATCCCGAGACGCTGGAGCTCACACTCGCAGCACTGCTGGTGGCCCTCGGGCTCTCAATCCCCGCCGGCGTGCGCTCGGCCTTGCGCCGCAATCGCTGGGACGATCGCCTGCTCAGCTTTGTGTCGCTGCTGGGACTGTCATTTCCGAACTTCGCGCTGGGACCAATCCTCATCCTGATCTTCGCAATCGAGTTGGGCTGGCTGCCGGTGTCAGGTTCCGGCTCACCAGCGCACCTGATCCTCCCAGCCATCACCATGGGTGGAGCTCTGGCCGCGATCCTCACGCGAATGGTTCGCACGTCCATGCTGGAAGAGTTGGGCCAGGACTACATCCGCACCGCCAGGGCCAAAGGTCTTTCTGAGAGCACCGTGGTTTACCGGCACGCTCTCCGCAACGCCATGATTCCGATTTTGACCGTTGTCGGCCTGCAATTCGGAGCGCTGTTGGCCGGCGCGATCGTCACCGAGACGATCTTCTCGTGGCCGGGCATCGGACGGCTGACCATCACCGCAATTTCGAATCGCGACTACTACCTCGTCCAGGGTTGCATCCTGATGATCGGCCTGACTTATGTCCTGGTAAACTTCCTGACCGATATGTTGTACTCGGCGTTCAATCCAAGAATCCGGCAGTGACCCCTTGATTTTTTACATCCGGAAGTTTCCAATCGAGGGACAACAGCATCTGTTGTAACCAAGGGGGAGGGTGGAATGAATCTCAAAGATGCGATTCACCAGGCAGAGCGCCAGGTTAAGCGGGCCGCTCACCTCGGCTCCGAAAAAGTTCGTGACCTCGCGACACGGACGTCGGTCTCGGAGGAACGTGTGAACTCCTCGCCCAAAGTGCGTACCGGAATTGTCTCGGTCAACGGCCGCGATGTTGGTGAGATGCGCTGCACCGGCGGTCGATCTAATTCTCAACATTAGATTGACAGGTAGGGAAGCCGCTCCCCGTTCACAATCGCTTCTGGATTCAGCCTGACCAGCGCGTCGGCAACATCTTCGCCTGCCATTTGCGCAACCACCGCCCGCGCCTCCGACATGACGGGCCTCCGCCGCACCGGATCGTGCGCGTCGCTTGCAATCACGTGAATGGCGCGCTTCTGCAACAGCCAATCGGCAACTTTCTTCGAGCGTGGTCCCCACGATCCGGTCATCGCATTCGCTGTGACCTGAACCAGACAGCCTTGCTCAATCAGCGTCAGTACCATCTCCGGATTTTTCATGAGCGGCTGGTTACGTTCGGGATGCGTGATGATGGGCCTCATCCCGCAACTCAACAAAGACAGGACATCCTGCTTCACGCTGGGTGGGATGCCGTAGTCGCTGAACTCGATGAGCAGATACGGCGTGTCGCCGATGGTA
>Ga0210391_10004286_pt1 | contig 11936 bp, 7 predicted proteins | sample IncBWC12OmetaG_FD_160573 | JGI IMG/M metagenome (GOLD analysis project Ga0210391, IMG submission 160573) | Forest soil microbial communities from Barre Woods Harvard Forest LTER site, Petersham, Massachusetts, United States - Inc-BW-C-12-O ...
GCTTTGCCCGCCGGATGGCGCGGAATTCGCGCGGGCAGCAGCTGCCGATCTCAAGATCCCCGCCTTCACCGTGGAAATGGACGACCAAGGCGAAGTGCGCTTGGCCAACTCCCCCAGCGGCGTCTCCGCCACCGAGCCCACACCCGATGATATTGCGCTGATCCTGCATACCAGCGGCAGTACGGGACGCCCGAAGCGTGTGCCGTTGCGCCATTTCAATCTTGCAGTCTCATCGGCAAATATCGCGAGCTCTTATGTTCTTTCTGAAAAAGATGTTTCGCTGTGCATTATGCCGCTTTTCCACGTACATGGTTTGATTGGCTCAGTCATGGCGACTTTGGTTTCCGGAGGAACTGTAGTTGTTCCTGCCAAATTCAACGCGCTCTCTTTTTGGCGAACAGTTCGAGAGCATGGCGTGACCTGGTACTCGGGAGTGCCCACGATGCATCAGCTTTTGCTGGCGCGGACTCAGCGCAAGCCGGCGGAGGCGGCGTCTCTGCGCTTCATCCGCTCTTGCAGCGCTCCACTTTCATCGCAACTCATTCATAAGATCGAGAATCTCTTCGACGTGCCGTTCGTTGAAGCCTACGGGATGACGGAAGCTGCTCATCAGATGACCTCCAATCCCTTGCCTCCGCGACATCGAAAAGCGGGCTCCGTGGGTGTCGGCACCGGCCTGCGCACCAGCATCATGGACAAAGAGGGCAATCACCTCGGCACGAATCAGCGAGGCGAGGTCGTCATTCAGGGGGCCAACGTATTTCGAGGATATGAAAATAATCCCGAGGCCAACGCTCACGCTTTTGTGAATGGATGGTTTCGCACCGGCGACGAAGGCTTTCTTGATGCGGACAGTTACTTACACTTGACCGGCCGAATCAAAGAAATCATCATTCGCGGAGGCGAGAACATCGCACCTCACGAGGTCGACGAAATTTTGTTGCGGCATCCTGCAGTCGCGGCGGCGGTTACCTTCGGTCGCGCGCATCCGACTCTGGGTGAAGAGGTGGCCGCGGCTGTGGTTCTGCACGAATCGCACGATGCCACCGAGTCAGTCCTGATCAATCACTGCCGAGAGTCGCTGGCGGACTATAAATGTCCCGCGAAGATCTTTCTGGTAAAAAGTATTCCAACCACTTCGACTGGGAAGATTCGCCGGCGCGCAGTTGCCGAGGCTCTTTTGGACCAGCGTTAATGATGGGCTAGGACAATCAACCATGAAATTCCTAATCGCGGGAGCCGGTGCCATTGGAGCCTATCTCGGCGCACGCATGGCCCGGGCCGGTTTCGATGTCACTCTGTTGGCTCGCGGACCCCACCTGCAGGCGATGCAGGAGAGCGGCGTACACGTAAAGAGCCCCGAGGGAGACTTTGTGGCGCATCCCGCAATCGTCGGCTCCCTAGAAGAAGTGGGGCCGGTGGACGTCGTCTTTCTCGGAGTGAAGGCGCACGGCCTGTCACAACTTGCTCCTCAGCTGAGGCCCGTTTTGGGAACGGACACGACCGTCGTCAGCACGCAAAATGGAATTCCATGGTGGTATTTCCAGGGTTTCGGTGGCGAGTGGGAGGGAATTCATCTTGAGCGCATCGATCCCGAAGGCGTGATTTCCTCGGCAATCGAGGCCCGTCGGGTCGTCGGTTCCATCGCTTATTTTTCGACCGAGATAATCGCGCCGGGAGTGATTCAACACATCGAGGGGAACCGCATTTCTCTAGGCGAACCGGATGGCAAGCGTTCGGACCGCAGCCGCCAGATTGCGGAGGCCCTCATCGCTTCGGGATTGCGTTGTCCCGTGACGGCTCGTATCCGGCAAGAAATCTGGGTGAAACTTCTGGGCAACGCATCCCTCAACCCGGTCAGCGCGCTGACACGCTCCACTTTGGCTCAAATGCTGCGCGATCCTGGGGTTCGCTCGCTGATTCGAAACATGATGGAAGAAGTTGAAGCTGTCTCGACCAAACTGGGAATGGAGTTGTCCGTTTCCATCGATCAGCGAATTGCCGGTGCGGAAAAAGTTGGGGAGCATAAGACCTCGATGTTGCAGGACCTTGAAGCAGGCCGTCCGATGGAACTGGAAGCGCTGGTGGGCGCTGTCGTCGAGTTAGGCGAGCGTGTGGGCCTCCTCATGCCATGCACGCGAACTGTCTACGACTGCACCAAACTGCTGGGACAAAGCACCATGCGGCTAAAGCAAGAGTGACAATATGCGGGCAGGGTTTGCCGCGTGTCTCCACGGCTGTTCTTCACTCACGTTCGGGCTTAAGATTTCCTCTGGAGGAAACTTATGGTGACTGCCCATGGCAATATCACTCCGTTAGCCAGCGACTACAGCGAGACTGCTCGCACTCCTCTCGAAGCGGACCGCTGCACGCTCCTCGTAATCGATATCCAGGAAAAGCTTCTGCCTCCAATTTTTCAAAAGGAACAACTGCTCAAGAACGCGCAATTGCTCGTTCGGCTGGCCAGCATTTTAAAACTCCCCGCTCTCGTAACCACGCAATACACCAAGGGTCTTGGCAACATAGTGCCGGAGATCGCTGCCCTGCTGCCTGAAACGCAGGCGATCGACAAAGAAATGTTCTCCTGCTTTGGCAGTGACGTTTTCTGCTCCCTGTTGAAGCGCGTACCCGGAAATCGCAACACTGTTCTGCTGTGCGGGATGGAAAGTCACATCTGCGTTACTCAGACGGCGCTCGGAGCCCTGCGTGAAGGCTATATCGTGCATGTAGCGTCGGATGCCGTGAGTTCGCGCACCGAGTGGAACTGGAAAATTGGCCTAGAAAGAATGCGCTCCGCCGGAGCCGTGATATCGTCGGCCGAAATGATCGTTTATGAGCTTTTGCGATCTTCGGGGGCGCCCGCGTTCAAACAGATGCTGCCATATTTGAAGGGATAAGCGTTCGGCGCTTCGATTACTATTTCGGCGCCTGTGCTCGCCTTACAATTCTTTTTGCTTTACCTTTACGACGGTGATTTTTGAGAATCCTTCCTCAAAGGTCGGTTGCTTCAGCTTCCCGGCCATGCGCCGCATGGCGTCCTCCGGAACTTTGCGTTCGCGACGCTGATTGCGCGCTATGCAGACATCTAACGGTACGTCGAAGAACACGGCCTGCACTTCATAGCCATAATCTTTCGCCAGTTTGATCCATCCGTCGCGCTCGTGCGGCGACAAGTTTGTAGCGTCGACGTAGTTCATGGGCCGGCGCGCAATCAAGCGCGCTTTCAGCATTGAACGAAGATTAGAAAAGATAAGGTCCTGGAAGCGCTGCTCCGTAGGATCGTCAAACAGAAGCGCGCGCAACAGATCGCTCGAAAGCGGTGTGATGTTATGGCGTTTAAACCATGAACTTTTTCCGGATCCAGGCAGACCAATAGCTAATACGACCACACCTTTCGAAGGACGCGGCGTCTCCGCCTGAGGTTGTGCGGATGCATCTCTAGCCGCTGCGCGACCGTGCGGCGCGACGACCGCCGGCGCACTCTCGCTCGCATCAGAATGCACTGGAGCTTCCAACCCGATGCCGGTCGCAGCGGTTGGCGTCGCTCCGTTTCGGCTCCGGCCACGTCCGCCTCTGCCTCGCCGCCGGCGACGTTTGTTAGCATCTGCGTTCCCAGCCTGGGGCGCTTTCGCCGAAGTGGGCTCGGCCGATGCTACATCCTCAGCTGACGCCGGTTGCGGCGTCCCTGCCGTTTGCTGCGCTTCTGGTAAAGGCTCTTGCCGGGTCGGTTCTGTATCATAAAATGCTGGCTGCAGGGGAGCCTGGGCGGTTTCAGTTCCCGCTTTCTCTGGCTCTTTCTTGCGGCGCTTCAAGCGCTCGCTCATCCATTTACGCATCTCTGGCTTGTAACACACCTAGAGCCTCGTGGGCAATGGATGCCGTCACAAGGCGTACCAAGCGTGTTAGTGTGCATCCCCTTACACACTCGACATCGGTCGGATCCTGATCGAATATTTTGTCAGTTTCGGCTACTGGCTCCGTTTACAATCTTCCCGTGCCAATTCCACGCCAAATTCAGGGCCAGAAGTACGTCAGTCTCATCACCTTCCGCAAAAGCGGTGTGGCCGTGCCTACACCCGTTTGGTTTGGAGAAAAGGATGACAAGCTATACGTGAAGACGCGCAGCGACTCAGGGAAATACAAGCGCATCCGGAACAATCCCAAAGTGCGGATCGCACCTTGCACCGTTCGTGGCAGGATCACGGGCCCGGAGTTCACCGCGGCGGCAAGCATCCTCCCTGTCAGCGGTTGGCCTCTCGCTCAGGCTTTGATCGAAAAGAAATACTGGCTCGCGCGAATTCCCTTTTGGAGTAAGAAGAACATCTACCTCGAGATCGCGGGCTTTGCATCGTCCTCTTAAACAGATACTCCACGGTCTCCCGATCTGGCTCCAGGGAGCTTTAGCACATGCCATTTCGCGGGATTGCATTTGCTGCGCTGGTCTTTCCCTGTTAACATTTTTGAGTTCCGGCCTCGCATTCTTTTCAGTCGTATCTTCATCATCATTACGGAGGGAAGATGGCTATTAAAGTAGGCATTAACGGCTTCGGACGTATTGGGCGCAACGTGTTGCGTGCTTCGCTCAACGATCCCAATATCGAATTCGTCGCGGTCAACGACCTTACCGACCCGAAGACGCTGGCCCACCTGCTGAAGTACGACTCAATTCTCGGCAACCTGAAGAACAACATCTCCGCAGGAGCCGACAATATCACTGTCGACAATAGAACTTTCAAGGTTTTCGCCGAAAAAGATCCGGCGAAGTTGCCATGGGAATCCGTGGGAGCGCAAGTCGTGCTTGAATCCACCGGACGTTTTACCGATGCCGTCGATGCCAAGAAACATCTGCGCGGGACGGTCAAGAAAGTTATCATTTCGGCTCCGGCAAAAAACGAAGACGTCACCCTCGTGCTCGGAGTCAACGAGCAGGTTTACGATCCGGCCAAGCACCACATAATTTCGAACGCATCGTGCACCACGAACTGCCTGGCGCCCATCGTGAAAGTCATTCACGACAATTTCAAGATCATCGTCGGTTCCATGACGACGATCCACTCCTACACAAACGACCAGGTGATTCTCGATTTTCCGCACAAAGACTTGCGCCGGGCACGTGCCGCCGCGCTTTCTATGATTCCGACTTCAACCGGCGCAGCCAAGGCTCTGAAACTTGTGATTCCCGACATGGCGGGCAAACTCGACGGTTTCGCCATGCGCGTTCCCACTCCCAATGTCTCCGTTGTGGACCTGGTCGCGTCGGTCGAAAAAAGGACTTCTGCGGAAGAAGTCAACGCAGCTTTGAAGAAAGCATCGCAAGACGGCCCCTTGAAAGGCTACCTCGGATACGAGGAAAACGAATTGGTCTCGGCCGATTTCCGCGGCGACTCGCGCTCCTCGATCGTTGATGCTCTCATGACTCTGGTGATCGGTGGAAGCCTGGTCAAAGTGATTTCCTGGTACGACAATGAGTGGGGCTATTCATGCCGTGTTCGTGACCTGATCAACTACATCGGCAAAAAAGGTCTGTAAGCACCGTCAAGGATCACTTAATGTCCAAGCTTTCCATTCGCGATCTCGACGTCAACGATCATCGCATCCTCATGCGCGTCGATTTCAACGTGCCCATGGAAGATGGCCGGGTTATGGACGATACTCGGATCCGCGAAACACTTCCCACCATCGAGTACGCGCTGCGTCACGGCGCTCGTCTTATTCTTGCTTCCCACCTCGGTCGTCCCAAGGGCAAGCCAAATCCCAAGTTGAGTCTGAAGCCGGTGGCCGAGCGTCTTCGCATGCTTCTTGATAAAGAGCTGGCCCGCGGCGAGAACGTAGGATTTTCCCCTGAGTGCGTTGGCTTGGAAGCCGAGGAAATCGCCGGCAAACTAGAAAAGGGACAAACCCTACTCCTCGAAAATCTTCGCTTTCACGCCGAAGAAGAAGCTAACGACGAGAAGTTTTCCAAACAACTCGCCAGCCTCGCCGATTTCTATGTAAATGACGCCTTCGGAGCCGCTCATCGCGCCCACGCCTCGACGGTTGGGGTCACAAAGTTCTTGAAGAAGTCTGCCGCGGGGCTGCTCATGGAAAAAGAACTGCGTTACCTCGGCAAGGCCCTACAGCATCCGGAGGACCCGTTCATCGCCATCCTGGGCGGTGCCAAAGTGAGTGACAAGATCGCCGTGATTCAGAATCTGATGAGCAAAGTTGATACTCTTCTCATCGGGGGGGCGATGGCGTACACCTTCCTGAAAGCGCAGGGCGAGCAGGTCGGCAAGTCGCGCGTCGAAGAAGACAAACTTGATCTCGCCCGGCAGCTGCTACAGGAAGCGAAAAGCCATAAGCTAAAATTTCTGTTGCCGATCGATCACGTCGTCGCTGACAGAATTGAGGTCAACGCCGTTGTCCACATCGTGAACAGCGGGCAGCCCATTCCGCCGAATATGATGGGACTCGATATCGGGCCGCAAACTATCGAACTCTTTTCGGAAGAAATTTCCCGCGCGCGAACCATTGTCTGGAACGGTCCCATGGGCGTATTCGAGGTCTCGCCGTTCAGTAAGGGCACGTCGAAGATTGCGCATGCAATCGCCGAAAACGTGGGCGCGATTTCGATTGTGGGTGGCGGCGATTCGGTTGCTGCGGTGCACAATGCCGGTGTCGCGGATCAGATCACGCACATTTCGACCGGCGGTGGCGCGTCTCTTGAATTTCTGGAAGGCAAGAAGCTGCCCGGAGTGGAAGCGCTCACTGAGAAGAAATAGGCGCTTCAAAGGACTCAATGGCCCGCAAGAAACTAATCGCCGCCAATTGGAAAATGTACAAGACTCCGGATGAAACACGCGATTTCTTTCGTGATTTTCTCCCCTTAGTTGCGAATCACGATCGCGATGAGATTGTCGTCTGCCCGCCATACATCGATCTCTGTGCAGCGGTGGATGCTGTAAAGGGATCGAGCATGGGCATCGGGGCGCAAAACATGTACTGGGAAAAAGAGGGCGCTTACACCGGCGAGGTCTGCCCCGGCATGCTGATCGCTGCCGGCTGCACGCACACGATTATTGGCCATTCCGAACGCCGTCAGTATTTCGGCGAAACCGACGACATGGTGAATTTCAAATTGAAGGCTGCTCTCGAAACTGGCCTTACGCCCATTGTTTGCGTTGGCGAAGTTCTGGAAGAACGCGAAGCGGGGCTGACCGAGGACGTTCTGCGCCGTCAATGCCTGCGGGCCTTCCACGCCATCTCCAGCAAGAAGGCGGGTAAATTGGTCGTCGCCTACGAACCAGTTTGGGCGATTGGGACCGGCAAGACAGCGACGCCACAGCTTGCGGCCCAGTCCCACCGCTTGATTCGCGGAGAAGCTAGCAAAGCTTTCGGCGAGACGTTCGCGGAAAACCTCCGGATCCTCTACGGCGGCTCGGTGAAACCCGAGAACGTTAAGGCGCTGATGGCGGAAGAAGAAATCGACGGCGCTCTCGTCGGCGGCGCCAGCCTGGATCCAAAGTCTTTCGCAGCCATCGTAAAGTATTAGATCGCCCACTCACCACAGAGTCACATGGTCACAGAGAAGGCAAACCTTTGGAAATAAAACCGGTCGTTCGATACTAGATTTTTCTCTGCGTCTCTGTGGTGAAACATTCGCGGCCGTGCTGCGAAACTTATTTTGCTACCGTCGAGATTTGTCTGACCGTAGAGATGAACGTTGTCGTCGGTCGCGTGTGGGTTCGGTCGCGTCGGTAGGCCAGCCCCAACTCTCGCCACAGTTCAACTCCCTGGAGCGGAATTAGTTTCACTCGTTCTGCCAGCACCTGGTCGCGGGCAAAGCTCGTGCTGATGAGCGAAACCCCTAACCCCGCGGCGACAAAGCTCTTAATCATCCCAATGCTGGGCAATTCCATCCTCACCTGCAGATTTGCACGATACGGCCGGAACAGCTTATCCATTACCCTGCGACTGTACCCAGTCTTGGGTAGCAGCAACGGTTGGGAAACGATATCCGCGACGGACGCTTGCTTTTGCTTGGCCAAAGGATTTTGCGGATTAACCATCAGCATGAGCTGGTCGCGAAAAATCGAATGCACCTTCAGGCTCGGAGATTTGACGGGGAGGGTAACAATGCCCACATCAATCGCGCCGTTCTCCAACTTCTCTATGATTTTGTAACTGAAGTTGCGATAGATGCTGATTTGGACTCCAGGGTAGAGCCGGCAATATTCAGCGAACACTTCGGGCAACACGTAAAGACAGGTAGCCTCGTTGGCACCGATTAAGAGGGTGCCGCGGGGCGTGGCGCCCTGATCGGCTACCGCGAGCAAAGACTCATCGCGCAACCGCAGCAGCCGCTCTGAGTATGCAAACAACACCCTGCCAGCGGGGGTAAGCCTTACGGATTTTCCAGATCGGTCGAGAAGCTTGTCTCCGTATTCCTGTTCGAGCAACCGAATCTGGCTGCTCACCGCCGATTGCGAGCGGAAGACTTTCTGCCCTGCGCGCGAGAAGCTGCCGAGTTTGGCGACTTGCAGAAACGTGACGAGTTGATCGAAGTCCATGTGTAGTTTGTGATTATAGCGAAGACGGACAAGATAGCTTACGCGGAAAAGGTTATCGATTCCCCAAACCGGCCCGCTGGTTGCGATACGATGGCAGGCCATCGATTGGAACGATCCGTGACACATCGAACGTCGGCGGTTTATGGCGCCCAAAGCGCGCTAGAATCGAGTCCCACGTCTCAGCTGTCGAACATGGCAAGGACACGGGCTCGACGCGGCTGAAGGGCAAGGGTTTTTCGCTGCGCAACAACTGCGCGGCGCGTGGACTTCCCGTGATACGCACGTGCTTGCGAAGAACGCGGCGCAGCCATAACTCCTCGTTGAGTTCGATGGGGACGATCCTGACCGACAGCTCGTTATGTACGCGGCCGCTGGCGGAATCGCGCAGCAAGTAGGTCAGGCCACCTGTCATTCCCGCTCCGAGGTTAATTCCCGCTGGGCCGAGAATAACGCTTACGCCTGCCGTCATGTATTCGCACGCATGTTGCCCGACCCCTTCGACCACAGCCAAAGCACCGCTGTTGCGCACTGCAAATCGTTCCCCGGCTCGTCCAGAAATATACAATTCGCCGCTCGTCGCGCCATACAGCACAGTGTTACCAGCCAATACGTCTCCGCGCAAACAGGCTTCCTGTCCCGCAGTGATGGCAATATTGCCTCCCGACAATCCTTTTCCAACGTAGTCGTTGGCTTCGCCAAACAACCGCAGGTTGATTCCGGAAATAAGAAACGCACCGAAACTCTGACCGGCCGTTCCAATGAAGTAGTAATCGACTGGCGTGATTCCTGCGGAACACCGGCGCAGAAGTTCGCCGGACAAATGTGCTCCGACGGCACGGTCAGCGTTGGTGATACGGAAGCTGTAAGACCGATTCATGTCCCGCTCTTCGAGGGTCCGGCTCAGGGCGACTCGAAGAGCGCCCGCGGATTCGCGTGCGAAAGCTGTCTGTGGTGACGCACCGATCGGTTCAAGCAGTTCCGCCAAATCTCGCTGAGCTTTCGGGTCTCGAGGCTGAAGCCGCTCGGATGCGCCCACGATTGCATCGATAGAACAAGCTCCCATAGCCGCTAGCAGATCTCGAACCTCTGCAGCCACCGTGCGGAAGTAGCTCTCCACCATCTCTGGTTTGCCGGTAAACCGCATTCGCAACTTTTCGTCTTGCGTCGCGATTCCCACCGGACACGTGTTCAGGTGGCATTGGCGCGCCATAACGCACCCGAGAGCGAGTAGCGCGGCTGTACCAAAACCGAATTCATCGGCTCCCAACAGCGCCCCCATGATGACGTCGCGCCCAGACTTGAATCCTCCGTCTACGCGCAGGCGAACCCGCCGACGAAGCCCGGCGCGCACCAGAGAGCCGTGGGCATCACGAAGTCCAACCTCCCAAGGCATGCCCGTGTTCTTGATCGAAGTCAAAGGAGACGCACCCGTACCGCCGTCGTGACCACTGATAGTGATAACGTCCGCGCCAGCCTTCGCGACCCCAGCAGCGACAATCCCAACGCCAGTGCTGGAGACCAGTTTGACGCCGATGCGCGCCTGCGGATTTAGGGCGCGCAGGTCGTAGATCAGTTGTTCCAGATCCTCGATGCTGTAGATGTCATGATGCGGCGGCGGCGAGATCAACATCGTGTTCGGCACCGAATGCCTCAGCCGCGCAATATACGCCGTCACTTTACCCGCCGGGAGTTGTCCGCCCTCGCCAGGCTTTGCGCCCTGCGCAATCTTTATCTCTAGCTCCTCGGCATGCACGAGATATTCCGCAGTCACGCCAAATCGCGCCGATGCTACCTGCTTGACCCGGTTGTTGGCTTCGGATCGCCCGCGATAGATTTCCGGATCTTCTCCGCCCTCGCCGGTATTGCTCCGCGCCCCAAGCCGGTTCATGGCGATAGCCAGGGTCCGATGAGTCTCCGGAGAAATGGCCCCGAGAGACATGGCCTGCGTGCTAAAACGGCTGAGTATCGAAGCGTCCGATTCAACTTCTTGCACCGCTAGGGGCGTGGCAGGCGCGATCTCCAGGAGATCGCGAATGGCGACGGGTTTTCTTGTTCCGGCGACTTCGGTGAATGCCTCATAGTTCTCTTCGGTCGGCAACTTAATATAATTGTGCATTCGCCGCACTAATTCCGGCGACGTCGCGTGACGTTCGCCCTCGCGGCGAAAGCGGTACAAGCCCAGATCTCGTAATTCAGAATTCTGAGATCCAAAAGCCGCCGCATGTCGCTCAACGCAATCCTCGAGAAGTTCGTCGAGTCCTTTGCCGCCGACCGCGCCGCCGGCGTCTTCAAAAAAGCGTGCTCGAAAGTCTTTATCGAGACCTACGGTCTCGAAGAGCTGACTGTTGCGGTAGCTGGCAATAGTTGAAATGCCCATGCGCGCCGTCACCTTGCGCAGCCCTTTTTCCACAGCAATGCGATATGTCGCCACGCCGTCAGCTCGCAACTTTGCAGCTTGCTCCAGCGCCGCATAGGGCAAGACGGCACTGGCTCCGGCTGCGATCAGCAAAGCCAGATGATGCGTATCCACGACCTGTCCCGTCTCGATAATCAGAGGCACGTTCCAGCGTCCGGCCTGCACCATCGACTTCCAGACTGCGGCTAACGCCAGCAACGCGGGAATGGCCGAATGATTCGCATCGACACCGCGGTCACTCAGCAGGACGAGTCCGGGCTTGGCATCACTTGTAATCGCCATTTTCTCGACGAATTCCAGAGCGTTTTTCGCGCCCTCAATTCCATCGGCAATGGGGAATGTGAAATCAAGATGCTGAACCGGCTGCAGCTTTTCCCGGATCACTTGCAATTGCCCGTGATCCAGTAACGGAGAAGGCAGCAATAGAGTTTCGTTTAAATGAACATCTAGCAACATCACGTGAGTTTCGCGCAGAGGATCGATGGGCGGATTCGTAACCTGTGCAAAACGCTGCTTGCAGTGCTCCCAAAGCGGACGCCTTATGCTCGACAAGAACGCGGGGGGGCCGTCGTCACCCATACTCCATACCGCTTCCTGGCCATTCTGCACGAGCGGTTGAAAAAGCAAGCGGAACTGATCCTCGCTCCAGCCTAGCGCGGCCAGGACTTTTTTCTCATCGGACGACGAGCGGACCGAGACTTGATCCGTAGAACTGATTCGCTCCGCATCACCACCAGAAACAAACTCGCGCCAGTTACCAAGCTCTGGATTTTCCCCTGGGCGGAGAAACTTACCCTTCACCGGGTCGACCATCAGCATTTCGCCCGGGCCTAACCGTTGTCGTTCAATCACCTCCTTGTCGTGCAAGTCGGCGATACCCACTTCTGAACCGGCTACGAGCAAACCATCCGAGGTCAGCGTGTAGCGCAGCGGACGCAAACCATTGCGGTCGAGCTTGGCTCCCACGGTGA
>Ga0210391_10004288_pt1 | contig 11932 bp, 4 predicted proteins | sample IncBWC12OmetaG_FD_160573 | JGI IMG/M metagenome (GOLD analysis project Ga0210391, IMG submission 160573) | Forest soil microbial communities from Barre Woods Harvard Forest LTER site, Petersham, Massachusetts, United States - Inc-BW-C-12-O ...
TTCGGCGGGAGAATAACAAATTGTGTTTTGGGGGCGCGGCCTTGACCACCTCAATGGCCGCTTATAGGAGAGTCTGTTTGCCGTTTGGAGTTTTGGCGTCTCGGGTCACTTGGCTCGCGGTGTTCGTGCTGTCTTTCGCGGCCAGCTCACCAGCTACAACGCAAAAAAATCTCCTCGCGGAACCGTCTGCATCCGCGGACTCGGGATCGTTGTCACTGTCCTCTGATTCTGATTCCCTGAAGACCGAATCCGTTACACCGGCCGAACCGCAAGATGCTCCGCAAAGCGCGCAGGCACCCGCCAACGGCCAGCCAGCAGCCGTCGTCGAGCGCATCGAATTTTTCGGTAACCGCAGAATCCGTACGGACACCCTCAAAGCGCGCATTTTCAGTCGCGAAGGCGATCCCTACAACGAAGATACCCTTCGCCGCGATTTCCAGGCGCTCTGGAATACGCAGTTTTTTGAGGACGTGAAGCTGCAAGTAGAAGATTCCTCCGACCGGCCAGACGGCAAAATCATCATTTTTAACGTCAAGGAACGCCCGCAAATCCGCCGCATTCGCTACGAGGGCAATAAATCGGTTTCGGAATCGGATATTCTCGACCGCTTTAAGGAGCGCAAAGTCGGCCTGTCCGTCGAAAGCCCGTTCGACCCCACCAAAATCAAAAAGGCCGAAGTGGTGCTGAAGGAGTTAGAGGGAGAGCACGGCCATCAATTTGCCACCGTGACTCCTCAGTACGAACGCATCGCCTCGAGCAACGCGGTCATCCTTGTCTTCAAAATTGACGAAGGCCCCAAAGTTAAAGTTGGCATCATTAAATTTGTCGGCAACAAATCTTTCAGCGACCGCAAGCTTCTCCGGGCCATGAAGCACGACCGCCCCTACGGAATTCCGCTCTATTTCTGGGACATCCCCGTGATGGCCAAGACCTATGATCGCGAAAAACTTAACGAGGATCTAGAAGTAGGCATCCGTGGCCTCTATCAGGACAACGGTTTTTTCCGTGTCGTGGTCGCTCCCAACGGTCCCATTCTGCAAAACGTGGATGTGACAAACAGCGGAATTACAATTCCAGGAGTGAGGCCGAAGACCGGAAAGGCCGTCAACATCACCATTCCCATCGAAGAAGGCGAGCAGTACCACATGGGAACGCTCAAGATCGTAAGCTCAGACCCCGACAAAGCCCTTTCGCTCAAGGTCGAGCCCCTCAAGTCTCTCTTCCCGATGAAAGAGGGCGATATCCTCAATGTGGACAAACTCCGCAAAGCCATCAAGAATTATGGAGATGCTTACGGACAATACGGCTTCATCGATTTCACCGCCGAGCCGGATTTTGACATTGACGACGCCGCTAAAAAAATCAATCTGACTCTCCGTTTCGACGAGCAGAAGCAATACTACGTCCGCCGCATCAACTTCAGCGGCAACACCACGACGCGCGACAAAGTAATCCGCCGAGAACTCCTCATCGACGAAGGCCAGCTCTTCAACAAGCGCTATTGGGATATCAGTATTCTCCGCCTCAACCAGCTCAATTATTTCGATAAAATCGAAGCGGACAAGGCTGTCGAGCTGCAGAAAAACAGCAAAGACGGCACCGTCGACATCAATCTCAAGCTGAAAGAAAAGGGCAAGCAGTCCATCGGTCTGCAAGGCGGCGTGAGCGGCCTCTCTGGCGGCTTTATCGGCCTCACCTATCAAACCAACAATTTCCTGGGCCTGGGCGAAACGCTCACCTTCTCCGCGCAATTTGGAGAAATCCAGCGTACGTTCCAATTCGGCTTTACTCAGCCTTATCTTTTCGACCGTCCCATCTCCTCTGGCTTCACGATCTTCTCAAGCAAGTACAATTTCAACCAAGCCAGGCAAGAAGCGCAGCTTACCGGTGAGCAGGTCAGCGTCAATCCTCAATATGTCCAGAATTACGACCAGGACAGCACGGGATTCACGACTTACATGAGCTACCCGATGAAGCGGTTTTCTTTCGCCAGGGTAGGCATCAGCTATGGTCTGACGCACACGAATATCACTGCGTTCAATGCCGCCTCTTCTCTCTTATTCGAGCAGTTACAATTCCGCGCCATTGCCGGTCCTAGCGCGCTTAACGGTATTATAACGAGCAGCATTACGCCCTCGATCAGTTACAACACCATCGATAATCCGATCAACGCGACCAAAGGCAAGAGCATTTTCTATTCCTTTGCGTTTACGGGCTTGGGCGGCAATGTAAAAACGATCGCCAACGTTTTCGACGTCAAGTATTTCCATCCCGTCTACCATCATCGCAATGCCATTGGCTTGCACTTCGGCACTGCCTATATCACTGGATATGGCGGAGGAGAAGTGCCTCCGTTCAACCGCTATTACATGGGCGGCGAAAACGATCTCCGCGGATTTGATATTCGTTCTATCTCTCCCGTGGTTTTCATTCCCGTGGTGACCCAGCAGACGATGTTCTATCGCGATCCCACTTCTGGCGGCGCGCTGCGATCCTTCGGACTTCCTGTCCTGGTTTACACGGCGACATTGCCAGGCGGCGACTTTCAGACTTCAGGAAACATCGAGTACCGCATACCCATCGCGGGCCCCGTCACGATGTCTCTCTTTGGCGACGTCGGTACGGATGGAATTTTTAAGACAAGTGCCTTGCACCTGGATCCCACGGGCATCGCGAACATAACTTCCACGTTTCCGGATGCCCCGCTAACCAAGACTTTGGGTATCTACCCTGGAACGAACTTCCGTATCAGAGATTCGGTGGGCATTGAGTTCGGCGTCAATCTTCCCATCGTGCAGGCGCCATTCCGGATCTACTACGCCTACAATTTGAACAGATTGTATTCGCAGATCGCGGCTCCAAATCCGTACGTCAACCCAGCCACTCTGGCTCAGTGGAAGTCCACCCTGGATGGGATAACGCCGAATATTTGGGATACGCAAATTCAGCCGCAACTGAACTTCTTGAACAATCCAGGGCGGTTGAACTACTTCGAGCCCAAGACGACATTTCGATTTACCGTGGGAAAGACGTTTTAACCGCCAGGGGCGGTCAAAAAATTGGAATCGTCTGAAGAATAATTAAGTAAGGCGTGGCCACAATAATTGCGGCGCGTGCTAATTGGGAGGCAAGGGAAATGAAGTTGTGGAAGATTTCAAGCTATCTGGCGCTGGCGATCATAGCGCCCTGTTTGCTTCTGAATGGATGTGGCGGCAGCAGCGGCGCCACCGTGACTTCTGTATTCGTAAGCTCATCCGTCGGCAACACGCTGATTTTGGGTCAGTCGACCACTCTTACGGCTACGGTTACCGGTCCCACCAACACGGACGTCACCTGGGTGGGTTGCACCTATACAACCACCACCGTCCCTTCCAACGGCGGCACACCAGTAACAGCTACAGCCAAAGCGTGCCCGGCGGATAATTCCTTCGGAACGCTTTCCAATGAGCAGACCACTGGAACCGCAACGTTTCTTGCTCCCTCAGTTCTTCCCGATCCAACAAAATTCCCCCTGCTGGCGATCATCATCACCGTGCAATCCGTCGCGGATTCAAGTAAGCACGGAACTGGAACCATCACGCTGAACATCGATTCCGGTATCACCGTCTCGATCACGCCTACAACGGCGGCCGTGCCTACACTTGAACAGCAGCCCTTTTTCGCCATCCTCACCAATGATCTTCAGACCAAAGGTGTCACTTGGTCCGTCACGCAGACGACTCCCAGCTCAACGACTCCGACGACACCAAACGCCTACGCGGCTCTTCCCACTTGCACCGTGTCCGGCAACGCCACGGGATGCGGCTCGATTGATGCTAACGGCATCTACACGGCTCCCGCGGTTGTGCCCACAAATCCGACAGTCCCCACGACTGTCACCACCACGCCTCAGAACGTCACAATCGTTGCAACTTCCGTGGAAGACCCCACCCGATTTGCCCTTGGCACCATCACGATCACTACCGGGGGACCGATCACCTTTAGCGGTATTACCCCGACCATCGCCCCGCAGGGTGCCGCCTATTGGGACATTTATCTCAATGCTCCCAACTTGTCTTCCGCTTCCATCATCACTCTCACCGATGCAAACAACGGCAAAACGACGCTGACTTCGGGCTCTAACCAGATCAAAGTTCTGTTTCCGATTCCAACAGGGACGGTTGCGAATCCACCGTCGTCAGGTGCCCGCCTCCGCCTCTTTTCGGCGAACCTTGCCAACACCGGCCCAGTCACTATTTCCATCACCGATCCCGGCGAACCAGTCACCACCACTCCTGGTGGGGTCTTCACTTACAACATAATGCCTGTGCGCCCGACGTCATTGGCTTCCTATCCCACCGACATTCTTCAAGGTGGCACGCCTTCCGGTAACATCACCCTCACAATCGATGGAGGCTACTTCGGGTTGAACGGCCAGTTCGCCAACGTAGTTTTTCAAGGCAATACCATTCCGGGCGCGACGAACGGCAATGGTCAGCCGTTATCAGGTCCAAAGCAACTCCAGGTGCAATTGCCTAGCGGCGCGATCAACACCGGGCTCCCCGGACTTTATTCTCTCGCCGTGGGACGCACCTCGCCCCCGGTTCCGTTTACAGATAACACCTCCGTAACGGATTTGGCCGTTTTTCCGAGTTACTTGACGAATCCACCTGTCCTCACGGCAGGTCCCATAGCTGCTGGCACAAATCCCAGCGCCATTGGGATCGATCAGACGCTTGGCGTGGCCGCAGTCGTCGAGACCGGCTCAAATGCCGTCCAGTTCTATACCATCGGCCCTGGCACCCTTACTCCCCTCGGTGGTCCCGTCGCCGTGGGTAATGTTCCTACCAATCTGTCAGTGAATGCCACCAACCACACTGTTGCGGTGGTCAACTATCAGGATCAAAGCATAACGGTTCTTCCGATTCCCGGCGCTCCCGTTGCTCCGGGCACTCCGTTCACTCTAGACATTTCCGGTGCGCTGCAGGGCCAGGTTACGCCCGCTCCGCTGCCTTATGCCATCGGCGTGGATCCCGACACAAACATGGCCGTCGTGGCTTATTCCTCGACCTCGGCATCGTCCGCGGCCAACCTGGGGTTCCTGGTGAACTTGAATACCGGAACCAATCCTTATGGCTGCATGACTACCAGTGCCAAGGCTCCTTGCCTCTTTGCACAGGTCACTTTAAATTCAGGAGCCTACCCGCAAGTTGCAATGGCGCCTGAGGGCCATATTGCTTACGTAACGCCAGGAGGCTCGGGCGCTCTGCAAGGCGTAAATGTAACCAAGCCATCTACTTCGGCATTTATTTCTACCCTTACGCTCGCCGCTGGAATAGTCACGGTCACCACGACAGGATCGAATGGTTTGGTTCCTGGCAATTCCGGGACAGTTCTTATCGCTGGCGTGCCGGCTCCCGGAGCCGCGGGTTCGGCAAATCCCACCACGGCGAACTTTAACGGCGTCTTCAACGTCGCGGCGATCAGTGACACAGCTTTCACCTTCGTCATCAACTCAACCTCCAGCGGCACGGTGACCGTCCCTCCAAACACCAACAATCAACCGGGGACTGCAGCGCAGGTTTTTTATAGCAGCCCGAATTTGATCTTTGGCGGTTTGTCCCAGACTGCGCAAGGGATCTCCATCAATCCCATCACCAACACTGCTGCGCTTGCCGATGCCAATGCCACGGGCTCAAACGGTCCTCAGATCAATTTGATCAACGATTTGGATCAGACCATCAGCTCCATATCCTTCTTCGCTACCTGCACGTTTTATACGACCACGCTCCCGTGCGCCAATTCGGCTGAGCTGCTTGGCACCGCGCGCATAGCGTGGCAGCCCTATTCGGACTCCATCGTTTCCTATAATCCCAACTTGAATCAGGTTTCCGTTTCCGATCCGGTCACCCAAAGGCGCTACGCTTTTGTTTGCAATGTGACGCCAAATTCTTGCCTGGTCAACCCGCAGAATGCCGCGCAGCAAGCAACGTTCAACACCCAGACCACTTTGCCCGGTACTGGCACCGCCACGATTACCGTGGCGAATGGCACCAACAACACTCTTACGCTGTTTGGTGCCATTGCTGTTGATCCGGCCACCAACCAGGCTTTCGTCGTCATGTCCGGCAGCAGCCAGATCTATATTGTCAATCTTGGCCCCGTACCCGCGAATACTCTAAAGGCCGCTCAGATCTCCAATATCTTGGTGCCCAACCCCAACCCGGGATTGGGTGTCATCGGCGGCATCCCCAACGCCAGCGTGCCGCAGGGAACACTCACTTCAACTGTGGACTTGGCCGGCGTACAAGTCTTCGGTTCAGGTTTCGATTCTGGCTCTATCGTTCGGTTGGACGGCACGGCGATTCCCGCGAGTGACGTTCAATTTGTCAGCAGCAGAGAGCTCATCGTCACCATTCCGGCGGCGAATCTATCGTTCCCCCACAAATATGCTCTCGACATGGTTAACAGTACCGGCGTGCAATCTAACCCCACGGACTTTTTCGTGATTCAAGCCGTTGATATGTCGAAGATCTGCACCAGCACAGGCGGTACGCTGCCAAGTTCTGTGGCCATTGCCGACCAGCTTGCGAATGGGCCTTTTTCCCCGATCGCTCTGGTCACCAACAGCGGCTGCAATAACATTTCTGTAATCGATATTAATCCCACCGCGACAGTCAACGGCCAAACGGTGCAGAACCCCAACTTCGGAAAGATTCTCACTTCCATAGCCGTCGGCGCGACTCCGCAAGGGATTGCGGTCAGCCAGCCGTTTGGTATCGCCGTGGTTGCCAACAATACCGCCGGCACGGCGTCCTTCGTTAATCTACTCACCAACTCTCTCGTTGTCCCCGATGTCTCCACCGGGACGAACCCGACAGGCGTGGCCATCAACGACGCCACTGGTGCGGCTATCGTCACCAACACGGGATCGAACACCGTCACGGAAATTGATATGTCCCCGCTCTTTGGAGCCACTCCGGCGACCACGCTCACCCCGGTGAGCATCGGCGGTTTCCAGCTGCCGACAGCGGTGGCCATCGATCCAGACCGCGGTACCAATAATCAAGGCTTGGCCGTAGTCACCTCACTGGAGCTCCTCAACGGGTCAGCGCCTGCCGGGGCGCTGCTAGCTGTGGACATCGGTGCGGCCGTCCCCGTTCTCAGCACCACCGCTGCGACTGGCAGCGTAACTGCGCCGACAACCGGCATCGTCTTTGATCCTACGGCGGCGACCAACACGGCTAATCCCGGGCTGTTTTATGCGAGTTCCAGCGGCGGTAACGTGATCTCTTCATTTAACCCGGATTCCGGGAGCGTCGTCCCCGTAAACGTGGGCATCAACCCCACGGCGCTAGCCATAAATCCGGAAACCGGCGCGATCCTTACCACAAACGTCGCAGGCCAGACGACCTCGCTCGTGGATACGAGCGCGAGCCCCTTGAAAACGATTGGCACGATTGGACTTCCGGGTTCACCGCAATTTGGCGTTGCTATCGACCAATTCACGAATCTTGCCGTCATCGTGGATCAGGCCAATAACCGGGTGTTCATCTACCCGATGCCAAATTAAGGCGACCTCGCGCCAAGGATGGTCGCAGTTGAGAAAGGAATTGGGCTGCAGTCAAGGGACGTGCCTGAACCACTAATGCTTTCTGATTGCAGCACAACGAACGGCTCGCTATACTTTGGGGTTTGTGTAGTGCCCGCGTATCGGCGCGGGAAGGCGGGATTAGTTTCAAGCCAACCAAGGGTTGGCTCCGGTTGGTTTCGGTTTCATCGGGATCATCCAAAAACAAGGAGAATAAAGTGAATTTGAGAATTGTTTTGAAATGCGCTGCTCTGTCCGCAGCTTGCCTCATTGGCACGGCAGCAGCCTCGGCCCAAGCCGCCCCAGCGGCTGGCGCCGCTGCAGTACCCAAGTCCGTGGGCATCATCAATCTTCGCGGTGCGATCGGAAGCACGGCCGAGGGCAAACAGGCCTCCGCAGAATTGCAGTCGCAGTTTGCTCCACGCTCCGCTGAAATCGACAACCAGACGAAGGCAATCACTGATTTGCAGCAGCGCCTTCAGTCAGGTCAAGGAAAACTCAGCCAGGAAGAAGAGGCGCGCCTCACCGCAGAGGGACAACGCCGCACGCAGAAACTCGATCGCCTCCGAACCGAGTTTCAAGATGACGCCAGCGCCGCGCAACAAGACGTCTTGGAGCGCATCGGGCGCAAAATGGTTGACGTTTTGGACCGCTACGCGCGAGAGAACGGCTTCAGCGTGATTCTGGATACCTCCGGCCAGAACTCCCCGATCCTCTATGCGTCAAACCAAGTCGACGTCACGCAGGACATCATTCGGCTGTACGACCAGGCATATCCCGTGAAGAACGGTCCGGGCGCCGCTCCTGCAACCGCAAAGCCGGCGACACCCAAACCAGCCACTCCGCCACCAAGCACGAAGCCGCCTCAGAAGTAATTTGCTGTTAGGCAGTGCACAACAATTTTGTCCTCTCAAAACGCCCCCGACAAGTCGAGGGCGTTTTCTTTTGTTCCGATAAGTCGAGCTGTGTTATTTCGCGGCAGTCTTATTTTCAAAGTGCGGGTTTGAACTAGAGAGAACTTTAAGTCACTTGCTATCCACCACTCTCTGCTAACTATTCACTCGCCTCAACTCCTTCAACTTCACCCTTCGCGATTATTGTTGTTCGAGAGCTTCTTTCGGTTTCGCTATGGTATTTCCGGTGTCGACCGAAAATAACATGTAGTTTCTCAGCGTGTGCGTGTGGTGGTATCGCTTTCCCCGCAATTCCATATACATCTCTGCGTTCCACGGGAGCCATAACGTTGTTTCGCCGTGTTCAAACTTCACCGGGCCGTAGTCAATCAACAGATGATCGCGTGTAAGTTCGAGATCCTTCACTGGCTCGCGAAGATCCGTTTCTATATGCAGCACGTCGTAGCTGCTCGCGGCAATCCACACGCGGCCCTTCAAAGGGATGGAGTACGTGCCGCGAGAGTTTTGCCACATGCGGATGCGCGACGGCACACCCTGTTTTTGCTCGAAGCGCAGCCGCCAAACTGCTTTGCCGCGCCACGTCCCCAGGCCTTCGCACTTATAAACAAGATCGCTTTCGTAATTGGGGTCGAACACGCTTAGAGCGAGAGCGGCCAGCCCCTGCGTCGCAAGCGAGGTTGGAAAAGAGCCAAGGTTTTCTCCGCCATCGCGCTTCTCTTCGAGAAAGGACATGCCGGGCTTGGGGTGTTGCACGAAAATGAGATAGTTGAAGTTCTTCTCGCGCACCGGTCCCGGAATTCCGTGGGCGTCTACTTCTTGGTGCTCGATGTGTTCGGTAGCCAAAAACTTTTCGAAGTTTCCGAGCTGCCGCATCATTTTAGCTTGCGTCCTCTGCACCAAATCGGTTTCCGAGCACGGGACGTCCTCAACGGCTGGATATTCCTTGCTGTCGATATCAGGAGGCGCCCAGGGGCCCGCTGCTGCTGGAGGAAGGATTGGCGGAGGCGGAGGAGGTTGAAGCGCTGGTTGAGTTGGTTGAAGAGTCGAAACCGTCGTGACCACCGGCTTGTCGAGCGCGGCAAGCTGTGTTTTTGCTTCAGGCACGACGGGATCGTTCGGAAAACTCCGAATCACCGTCTCGAATGCTCTCCTCGCTTCCTCGTCTTTTTTCTCCTGGAGGAGAATTTGGCCCAGGAGCACCCATGCTGGCGCCGCATGATCCTTTCCGAGATCCGCGGCGCGCGTCGCGTGAGGAAGCGCTTTGTCATAATTCTTCTGCTGAAAATATGCATTGGCGAGCAACCACTGGGTGCGCCAGTCCGCGCCATTTACCTGGTAGGCCTTCTCGAGGGTCTCTGCAGCCGCTGCCGGGTCGCCGGTCCTAAGCTGAAGTTCCCCGAGCGACAACAGGGAGCGCTCATGCGAAGGATTGAGAGAGAGAGCCGCCTGAAATTTCGCACGGGCAGCATCGAAATGATCCTGTGTGTATTCCAGCATGCCGAGCAAATACTGGATGTCCGGATTGCCCGGCGCCATTTTCGCAGCCTTCTCAAATTGCGCGCGGGCCGCGTCGTACTGATGGCGGCGCATCTTGTCGAGGCCCTTGTCAATTTCTGCCTGGAGGCGCGGCGTCATGACCGATCCGCTGGGTGCAGCACTTGCCGAGGGATTCTCGTTTTCGCTGTGCAGATAAATGTAAACGGTGCAGATTGAGCCTCCCGAGAAAACGGAAACATGTTCCGTTCCCGTTTTGTAACCGAGGGCCGACACCTCCACTTCGTATTCACCAGCGCCCATCCTCGGAAACGTTGCCGTGGAGTTATCCTGCGTGGAAGAAGTGAGGTGGACGCCCCCCTGGGTATAGAGTTTGACGATCGCGTAACCGGCAAGCGGCATGCCGCTTGGTTCGCGCACGCTGACATTCACATCGACGGGCGTCTCGCCGCCGCTCGGCAGGGAAGGGCCTGCGCCCCGCCCAGTGCCTTGCGTCGGAGATCCGCCGGAGGGCCGTTGCGCGCGGAGAGATGGAGCGAGTAGAAACAAGGCGCAGAGCGCCAAAAGACCTGGGAAAGACTTTGCGAGCGGAATGCGCTGAGGAGACATGCGAGCCTTGCTTGACCGTCGAAAGCTGTAGAAACAGTAGCGGAGTCCGTCGCAAGTGGTCAAGTAAATCGTGACACTGCGGGCGTCGGGGCGGCGGGATGGTGCGGAGAGGGCCTTGAAGCTTGAGAAACGGTCGTCAGAATGACTGGGAATTCGATATAGTAGGCGAATCGGAACCAGAAAGAGCACAAGCGCAAGGAGGACTTTATGCCGCCAACAAAATCGCGAATGGAACGGATGCCGCGCCCGCCAGTTTTTGCTACACCCGCCGAGGAGCGCCGCCACCGGAAAGAAAGGCTCGCGGGAGCTTTCCGGCTGTTTTCGAAGTGCGGCTTCGATGAAGGCGTAGCGGGACACATCACGGCGCGCGATCCGGAAAAGCTGGATCATTTCTGGGTGAACCCTTTTGGGATGCATTTCAGCCAGATTCGCGCGTCGGATCTTTTGCTCGTGAACGATCACGGTGAAGTGGTGGAAGGCGAGCGCGAAGTGAACGGCGCGGCGTTTGCGATTCACTCGCGCATTCACAAGGCGCGACCCGACGTGATTGCCGCCGCGCATGCGCATTCGCTGAACGGCAAGACGTGGTCTTCGCTGGGCCGGCTGCTCGATCCGCTGACGCAGGATGCGTGCGCGTTTTATGAAGATCATGTGGTGTTTAGCGATTACAGCGGTGTGGTCTACGAAACGGACGAAGGCGACCGCATCGCCAAGACGCTGGGCGACAAAAAGGCTGCCATTCTTAGCAATCATGGCCTGCTCACGGTGGGGCATACCGTGGACGAAGCGGCGTGGTGGTTCATCACGATGGACCGTTCGTGCCAGGCGCAACTGCTGGCGGAAGCCGCTGGAGAGCCGCGCAAGATTCCTCATGAGACCGCCAAGCTGACGCACTCGCAGGTTGGCAATCCGCTGGCGGGGTGGTTCCAATTCCAGCCGATGTGGGACCGGATCACGCGCGAGCAGCCGGACTTGTTTGAGTGAGATAAAAGTCGGAAACAAAGAGGTAGCGAAGTAATGACGTAAGAACGGCTGCGAGCGAAGTACCCCCCACCCCCGTGTGTCCACGAGTTGTGAAGTAAACTCCTGAAGAGATTGAGGTTGCCCCTCGCCCACGGCTCGGGGTAAACGGGCATTCCTGTGTGTAGCGAGGTTGAACGCAAAGTGGAAGCTCGCGGTCGGGACCCCTCCCCCCTGTTTTTTGCAAGAATGTGATTCGATTGGAGTTAAGGGGTGGTGGTATGCTAAAGATATGATTCTATGGGAGTTAGTGGTGAAAGAGAGATTGGAGTGAGAAACGGATTTGAAGAACGAGGGTAGCCCCCACCCCGGTTGTTTTGCGTAG
>Ga0210391_10004290_pt1 | contig 11928 bp, 11 predicted proteins | sample IncBWC12OmetaG_FD_160573 | JGI IMG/M metagenome (GOLD analysis project Ga0210391, IMG submission 160573) | Forest soil microbial communities from Barre Woods Harvard Forest LTER site, Petersham, Massachusetts, United States - Inc-BW-C-12-O ...
CGCTTCGCTCTCGCATCTTCCATACTACGCGTTCTGCTCGTTTTACCGGATGCTCGCCGCCTACATCATCGCGCTGATTTTTTCGATCATTTACGGCATGGCTGCCGCGCGCGGCGGCCTTTACGAGCGCATCCTGATTCCCGCCATCGACATCGCGCAGTCGGTGCCGGTGGTCGGCTTTTTTCCCGCCGCCGTTTATTTTTTCGTCGCGCTCGCACACGGCAGCCGGCTCGGAGTCGAGATGGCCGCCGTCTTTCTCATCTTCACCAGCCAGGCGTGGAACATGGCGCTCGGCGTTTACGAAGCGGTCAAGACGATCCCCGAGGATTCGAAGGACGCCCTCGATTCATTCGGCGGGCGGGGATGGCTCAAGTTCAAGCGCCTACTGCTGCCCGCGAGTGTGCCGAAGCTGGTCTACAACTCGATCCTTTCGTGGGTCGCGGGCTGGTACTTTCTGATCGCGTGCGAAATCATTACGGTCGGTCCCGCCAGCTACCGGCTCCCCGGGTTGGGCAGTTTTTTGTGGGAGGCGGCCGAAAAGGGCCGCACCTTCGATCTCGCGACCGGCCTGCTCACCTTGCTCGCGATCATCGTGGCGATGGACATGATCGTATGGCAGCCGCTCTCCACCTGGGCTGAAAAGTTCAAGTACGAATTCGCGGCGTCATCCACCGCTGCGCAATCGCTCGGGATGTTCGACGCGTTGTCAGGCGTCGGTCCCGCCGTCACGCGAGCGCTGCGCGCGGTGCTCGTGCCGCCATATAGAATGACCGTCCGCGCGATCGAGGCTTTGCCGAACGGCCCGCAGCTTACGCCTGAGCAAAGCAAGCGCGTCGGCGCAGTCGTCCGGACGCTGATAATCGGCTCCATTGTGATCTTCACTCTGTGGGCTCTCGTCAGCGGCTTCTTCGCCTTGGTCAAAACGCTTTCACAGCCGTGGCCGTCCGACGCGAAACAGATTCCGGAAGCGATCGTGCTTTCGACCATTCGCATGACGATCGCTTACGCGATCTCGCTCGCGTGGACGGTGCCCTGCGCGCTGGCCGCCAGCGAGAACGCCCGCTTCAACCGCATCCTCTCGCCGATTGCCGAAATCGTCGGCTCGATGCCGGCGACGGCGCTGTTCCCGATCATCGTCATCTTCGTGATCGAGTTCACGGGCGGCATGAATCTCGCCTCGATACTGCTGATCCTCACCGGCATGCAATGGTACCTGCTGTTCAATCTGCTCGCCGGCATCAACCAGGTGCCCGAGGATTTGAAGGAAGCGGCGCGCTCGTTCGGACTCTCCCGCGTCGCGCGATGGCGCAAGCTGATTCTCCCGGCCGTCACGCCGTCGCTCATCACCGGCAGCATCACCGCATGGGGCGGAGGATGGAACGCGCTGATCCTCTCCGAATATTTCGTCTACAAAGGCACGACCCATCAGGTCCTCGGAATCGGCTCGCTGCTTGACGCCGCGACCTACCAAACCGGCAACGGCGTGATGATTCTGCTGAGCCTCTTATCAATGATAGCGGTCGTGCTAACCTTGAACCGTCTCATGTGGCGCCCCTTGTACAACCTGGCCACGGAGCGCTACAGGCTGGACTACTGACGCATGTGCGACCCGGACTCACCTGAACCTGACCCATGGCCCTCCTCGAGCTCAAACACATCTCGAAAAGTTTCGCGCATGCCAAGGGCACGCTGCAGGTGCTCAATGACATCAACTTCGACGTCAATGAGGGCGAGTTCGTCGCCATCGTCGGCCCCTCGGGATGCGGCAAATCAACGCTCCTGCGCATCATCAATGGCATCGTGCCGATGACTTCCGGACAGGTCTTGTACCGGGGCCGCCAGGTCGACGGGATCAATCTCGAATGCGCACTCGTGTTCCAATCGTTCGCGCTCCTGCCATGGCTCTCGGTCAAGGCTAACGTCGAGCTCGGTCTCGAAGCGCAGGGATTGCCGCTGGCCGAGCGCGAAAAGCGCGCGGGCTTCTACATCGACAAGGTCGGACTCGACGGCTTCGAAGAGGCTTACCCGCGCGAGCTGTCCGGCGGCATGAAGCAGCGCGTCGGTTTCGCGCGAGCGCTCGCAGTCGAGCCCAAGGTGCTGATGCTGGACGAGCCGTTCTCCGCGCTCGACGCCCTGACCGCGATCACGCTGCGCGAAGAATTGCTCGACATCTGGCAGTCGCCGGACATGCCGGTGAAAAATCTCATCATCGTCACCCACATCATCGAGGAGGCGATCGAGCTGGCCGATCGAATCATCGTGATGGCGGCGAGTCCCGGCCGCATCGTCCAGGATCTCAAGGTCGAATTGCCCCGCCCGCGCGATCGCCGCGCCGAAGCCTTCAACGCCCTCACCGACAAGGTCTTCTCGATGATCGAGGAGCGCGGCTGATGGCGGCCCCGGCTATAACTCCGCTGCCCGATTGCGGGCTGACCTTGGTCTTCGGCCTGCTCGAATTCCTCGAGGATCGCGGCGGCCGCGAGGACGGCTACAAAATCGCGCGCGATCTCAATTTCAAGTTCAGCGATCTGCTCAAGGTGATGAAGGCCGGGGAAATCCTCGGGCTCGTTTCGACTCCCGCCGGAGACGTCGTGCTTGAACCTCTCGGCAAGCAATTTCTCGCCGCCCAGGTCAACGATCGCAAGCTGATGCTGCGTGAGCAGCTAAAGAAGCACAGCCTCTTCAGCTACTTCATCCGCCTGCTGCACGGCCAGGAGGATAAGTCCCTGACCAAGGAAGTCGTGCTCGAACACCTCGCGATGCTGCTGCCCAGCGAGAAGCCCGAGCGCCAATTTATGGCGTTGGTTAACTGGGGGCGTTACGCCGAGCTGTTCGGCTATAACAAGGACGAGGACCGCTTCTATCTCGACCACGAATAAAAGGAGAAACCGTCATGGCTACCGATGCTGAAAAAATCGTGACCGAATTCTGCAACGCATGGCCGCGCAAGAACATCGACGAGCTGCTCGGCTTCTTCACCGACGACGCCGTCTATCACAACATCCCGATGGAACCCGCCAAAGGCAAAGAGGCCATCCGCGGCGTCATCAACACCTTTCTGCCGATGGCCAAGTCGCTGCATTTCAAAATCCTGAACTCCGTCGGCAGCGGCAACGTTGTCTTCAACGAACGCGTCGACATCTTCGACCTCGGCAACGGCAAAAAGATAGAACTCCCGGTCGCAGGCGTCTTCGAAGTAACGGGCTCAAAGATCAGCGCCTGGCGCGACTACTTCGATATGCAAACGTACATGAAACAAATGTCCTGACCCTGATCCCCCGCCTAGATTGTCCCCCTTCCCATCCATGGGAAGGGGCCAGGGGTTAGGTTCTTCGCACGATGGCCACCACCACCCACGCCATCATCGGCACCGCCGGCCACATCGATCACGGCAAAACCGCGCTGATCAAAGCCCTCACCGGCCAGGACACCGATCGCCTCAAGGAAGAAAAAGAACGCGGCATCTCGATCGACCTCGGCTTCGCCTACTTCACCCTCCCCGACGGCACCCGCGCCGGCGTCATCGACGTCCCCGGCCACGAGCGCTTCATCCGCAACATGCTCGCCGGCGCCCACGGCATCGACCTCGTGCTCTTCACCGTCGCGTCCGACGACGGCGTGATGCCGCAGACCGAGGAGCATCTCGACATCCTCCACCTGCTCGGCGCGCGCCGCGGCATCTTCGTGATCACCAAGGCCGACCTCGCCGACGCCGCCCGCATCCGCGACGTGCGCGACGAAATTGAATTGCTTGCCGACGGCACCACTCTCGCCGGCGCGCCAGTCATCGAGGTCTCGTCGACCACCGGCGCCGGCCTCGAGCAATTGCGCGCCGAAATCGTCCGCCAGCTCGACGGCTTCCAGGGCCGCCGCGCCACCGGCGTGTTCCGCCTGCCACTCGATCGAGCCTTCGTCATCAAGGGCCACGGCATCGTCGTCACCGGCACTGCGATGGGCGCCGAGGTCCGCGTCGGCGACAAGCTCCGCATGCTGCCCGCGGGCAATGAAGTGCGCGTGCGCTCGATCCAGGTGCATTCCGACTCTGTCGAGAGCGCCGGGCTATGCCAGCGCGTCGCGCTCAATCTCACCGGCGCCGAAAAACTCGACCTCGCCCGCGGCGACGTCCTCGCCGACGAGCGCGTCGACTCCGCCACCGCGCGCTTCGACGCATGGCTCGAAATTCGCCCCGCCGCCAAACGCGCCCTCAAGAACAACACCCGCGTGAGGCTCTTCATCGGCACGGCGGAAACCATCGCGCGCGCAATCGTCCTGGATGAGGCCGGCACGATCGCGCCCAAGGCTGCCGGCCTCGCGCAGCTCGTCGCGGAAGATCCCGTCGTCGCTCTTGCGGGCGACCGCTTCGTTATCCGCGACGAAACCAACTCGCGCACTCTCGGCGGCGGCATCGTGCTGAACCCGCTCGGCCGCCGCGTCCGCAAGCCGCTCGAGGCCTATCGCGCCAATCTCCTGATGCTCAAGAATTCGTCCGGCGCCGACGCAATAGAAGCGCTGATCAACTTGCAGGAAACCTTCGCTCTTGGGCCGAGGCGGATCGCGACGCTCATGAACATTCCAATCGCCGAGGCCGACGCTGCCCTCAGCGAAACGCCGCGCTTCATCAAGCTGTCGATCGGCGACGAGCTGGCATTCACGACGCGGACCAGGTGGGACGCGCTGAAACACTTCGCGCTCGACGCGCTCACGGCGCATCACAAGCGCGAGCCACTGTCTCCCGGCCTCGAGATGGAAGCGCTGCGCACGCGGCTGCCCTTCGAAATCGGCGCGCGCGCATTCCGTCCCATCGTCGATCGCATCAGCCACGAATCCGAAATCGTGCGCGAGGAAAGCACGCTGCGCCTGAAGAGCCATCGCGTGCAACTGGGCGGTGCGGCTGAGACGCTCGGCACGAGAGTGGCGGCCGCGCTCGAGCACGCCGAATTCCAGCCGCCCGATCTCAAGCAACTGGCCGAGTCGTTAAAAATTCCCACCAGCCAATTGCCGCACCTGAGAACCGTGCTGGTCGCGATGGAACGCGAAGGCCGCGTAGTCAAAATCGCCAGCGAATTATATTTCTCCCGCGCCGCCGCCGACGCCGCGCGCACCCGCCTCGTCGACTATCTCAAAACTCACGACACCATCACCGCCGCGACCTTCCGCGACCTGCTCGGCGCGTCGCGCAAATTTGCTATCGCCCTGCTCGATCACTTCGACCACACCGGCATAACGACCCGGGTGGGCGACACCCGCCGCCTCCGGTCGCCCACTCCGTCCTCCTGAAGCCAGTCGTCTTAACTATTTCGCACGCGCTTGCGTTTCGCCGGCTTCTGACTCCATTAAAATTCATTATTGACACTAGTATGTCGACTATGCAGTCGCGCGAACTGAGTACTCAGTTCGCGCATGATGAATAGCAACTTTCCATGTTGACTCTCAGATAGGTGAGTACCAATGCTGCCAGTAACTTTGTACGGGAGGATGTTATGAACAAGATACTCAGTTACGGATTCGCGGCGGCGCTGGTGCTCTTCACCGCCCTTCCAGCGCTTGCCAACAGTTACGACGTCTGCCTCGACCAGGGCGACGACGTAGTGAATGGATTCAACTTTGCCGCGGTCGCGTCCGTGTATCCTGGCGGCACTGTCAGCAAGTCCACCGCGGGGGTCGCATGTTCAGCGCTCAGCGCGAGCCCGATCGGGACGTTCTTTGCCCAGGGCGTCGCGGTTAGCGAGCTGCCCAAGGCAAGCCCGACCGATTCGTTGTATGTGGTTTGGCATTTCCGCATCAACGGCCAGGGCGCCTTTGACACCACCGGACCGACCGAGACTACGGCAACCTATCCGCAGACCATTATCGGTTCCACCAACATCTTCATCTCGCCGCCCACCGGCCAGGCCACCGTTACTAATCTGGCGCCAAACGCGTTTCGTATCAAAGTTGGCTTGTGATTGCGTCCAACCACGAGCAACTAAAACCAACGCGCCACTGAATCGTGAACGCGGGTTCGCCTTGCCACGGGAGCAAGGCGAACCCTGGATCGAATGAAAAACATTTTTGTCCGGTGCGCGGCTGACTTCGCGTGCCCGATGCGCGACAATAGCCGCGATGTCCAGGAACAAGGACAACAATCCCTCGCGGGGCGATCTGGTTCGCCTGACTGCGCGGTGCAAGGCTGCGGGTTGAGCCGGTAAGCTCGGTCCGGCGGACCTCTCCGCAGTCCTCGCGCGGCTCGAGTTGCCGAGCCATCCTGATTTGCTCGTCGGAATCTCCACGGGCGACGACGCCGGAGTGTTCCGTCTTTCCGACGACCTCGCGATCGTCAACACCGTCGATTTTTTCACGCCGGTGGTCGACGATCCTTTCACCTACGGCCAAATCTCCGCGGCCAACGCGTTGTCGGACGTCTATGCGATGGGCGGAGTGCCGCGCACCGCGCTCAACATCGTATGCTGGCCGCAAAGCGGTCTGCCCGGCGAGATGCTCGCCGATATTCTGCGCGGCGCCGCCGACAAAGCGCGCGAGGCGGGCGTCGTGATCGTCGGCGGTCACACCGTCGCCGACGAGGAAGTGAAATTCGGCATGGCCATCACCGGCGTGATCGATCCGCGTCGAATCGTCCGCAATGTCGGCGCGCAAGTCGGTGACGCTCTCGTGCTGACCAAGGCGCTCGGCACGGGAATCCTTTTGACCGCGTTCAAGCGCGACGCCCTCGGCGACGAATCCTACCAGGCTGCCGTCCGCTCGATGACGCAACTCAACGCCGCCGCCGCATCCGCGATGCTAACCTACGACGTCCACGCCGCCACCGACGTCACCGGTTTCGGTCTCGTCGGCCACGCGCTCAAGATGGCCGAGGGCAGCCGCGTCACCTTCGTGTTTGAGGAATCCGACCTGCCTCTCCTGCCGGGTGTGCTCGAGCAATGCCGTGCCGGAATGATCCCCGGCGGTGGCGAGCGTAATCGCGAATACTACGCGCCCAGAGTCCGCATCTCCGAGGAAGTCTCCGACGAGATCGCGACGATCGCATTCGACCCCCAAACCTCGGGCGGCCTGCTGATAGCGCTTCCCGACGATCAAGCTCTCGCCCTGCTCGCCGAACTTCAGAACTGCGGCCATCGCGAGGCCGCCATCGTCGGCCGCGTCACGCCCCGGCGCGAGCATCCAATCGAATTGGTCTAGCTGTTCGACGCTCAGAGGCTCAGGAGCGGGATTACTTCCTTGGCGAATTGCCTTAGCTGCGCGTTGCGCTCCGAAGGATGCGTGACCGCGTCGATTCCGATGTCGCGCGCACCCGCCCTGATGTACTCGCTCACCTTCGCCGCCACGTCCGCCGGACGGCCCAGTGCGCCGTAGCGTTTCGCCGCATCGTTCATGTCGGTCGCGTAGCGTTTGCTTAGAAATTTGCCCGAGATTGCGTGCGCCGCTTCGACGCTGTCGCCGAGCGTGCAGAATATCTGGATGCAGGTGCCGAACGACGTCAGCGTGCGGCCCGCGCGCTCTGCTTCCTTGCCGATGAAATCCAGTCCGTCGGCGAAGCGCTTCGGCGTCACCACGTACGGCATCCAGCCGTCGCCGTAGCGCGCCGCGCGCTTGAGCGGACCTTCGGCGCGCCCTCCTATCCACACCGGCGGTCCGCCGGGAGTTTTGGGCCGCGGCTGCATGCTGACTTCGCCGAAGCTGAAGTATTTGCCGCGATGCTCGACCCGCTCACCGCTCCACAGCTTCTTCATCACCTGGATTGCTTCGGTCGCGCGCCCGCCGCGTTCGTGAATCGGCACGCCGCACGCTTCGTACTCGCGCGGGAACTCGCCGCCGACGCCCACGCCGAAAATGAAATGACCGGCGCCGAGCAAACGATCGAGCGTCGCCACCATCTTGGCTACCGGCACCGGATGCCGCAGCGGCAGCAGGTACACGCTGGTGCCGAAGGTGAGTTTGGGTTCAAGCGCCGACAGGTATGCGAGCGTCGTCAGCGGATCGTTGACCGGCCCCGTGAACGCGACGTGGTCGGGCGCCCACAGGACTTCGTAGCCCCATCGCGCGATCGACTCGAGCCCGCGCGTCGCTTCCTCGCGGCTCGAGGTCGAAACCATCGTGCCGAATCGAAGCCGCCCGCCGAGCGGAACCGCGTCACTCATGCCGGGTTCACTAGCATAAACCAAACTCGGGGGCATCCGGGCGCCAACTCAGATCGGAAATCTCCAATGGCATAATCATCGTCGGACCTTGGCCGCTCCACTTAGCGCACGATTCCATCGATAAAGAGTTATTCCTTCTGAAGAGAAGATCGGCTCGTACTCATCGGGAATCCTGGGCTCTTCCGACGGCGGTAGTTCGCTGAGTATGTAGGTGGGGTGCTCGGCGATTGCCTCCTTAAAATATACGATTGTTCGCGTTCGGCTGCCGATGTACGGCTCCGGCGGCTCGATCAAAAGTGGGTCATCGTTTACGCCCGTAAAGACTGAGAACCGCACCCAGCTGCCATAGGGGACCACATCATGCACGAGGTGAAGAATATTGGTGCTCGTTGTCAGCCGGCCGGCTCGGATCTCGTTGCGCAGGACGGCGAACAACTGGAATTGGGTGAAATCTGCTGTCCATCGAGGATCGGCGGAGGCTGTCCAGTAACCATTGGTTAGAATGCTGAAGTCGATCATCCAGTTTTCGCCGATCGAGTGTTCGTGATTGAAGTAGTCGAGTCGACCTGGGCGTCGCGGCGAATAAAAGAGAACCGCCAGCAGCATCGTCATAACCGCCGCTTTCGGCAACAACTCGCATCCCACTGCGATGAGCTGTGCGGCAGGAAACACCATCGCGAACGGCATCCAACTATCGGCGATTTTGCGGGTTAGCTCGAAATTCAACAAGTCTGCGAGCTCGCTTGCACCCAGAGGCAGGTTCGTCAGAACGCGTGAAATCGCAAGCGCCGGCAGCAACATAGCGACGATAGCGAACATGATTCCAACCGTGTCTTTGCGCGGCGGCCGAACGATGATGGTAGCCAATCCGGCCAACGCGAGTGTTTCCAACACTACGTAGTTTACCTCGCCATAGACCGATGCGGATTGGGTGACAAAGTCGTGCAAGATAACCGCAGTCACGACGGCCAACACCACGCGGGCAAGAAAAACGGCGCCTCGTGGTTCGGCGCCACCTGCTACCGGATGGAGTCGTGAAGCCCCGTAAATTATCAGAGTCGCTCCAGCTATCACCGAAAGCATCAGCACTGGAACAGGCACCACAATTGCCCGGGCTATTAGAATCTCCGGGGCCCCGACGAGGAATGCGCCGGCGACCGATAAGGCTCCGGCTTTGAATCGTGCCAGGTCCGCGGCGAGAAGCCAGGATCCGCACGCCGCCGCCGCAACGCCGAGCGCCAATGCGCCGTCGACCGCGTGTGAGGGAAGCGATACGCCCAGCATCAGCGCTCCGCACGCCATCAGGGTGCGACTCCGACGCGAGTCAAGGAATAGCGCAAGTCCCAGCGCGACAAGCGCAAAATCGATGTCGGTGGCCCGCATCGCTTCGAGCCTGCGAAAGAAGACGGTGAGAAACAGCATCAGTGCGGCCGCCCCGCCGGTCACGTCGTCGAACAGCGTAGCTCCAAGCCGATAGGTTGCCAGGATCAGCAGCGTGGCAATTGGAACAACCATGCTGCTCTCAGCCAGCACTGCCAGCTGGGTGTGAGAGCCGAGCGCTAGATATGCATAAAAGAGTTCCTGGCCCGGCGCTTGTGAGATTGGGCTCCAGATGCCCCACGCGTAGTTGTTGAAGGGAAGGTAGGTGTGAAACGTGACCACGCGCTGCGCAGAGGCCGACCAGGCAAGCACATCCATGTATGGAGGCACCGGGGATCCGAGCTGAAGCGGCAACAGCGAGAGGGCGGCCAAGGCCACCGCTATCAACGCAAGTCCAATTCCAAAACTTGGACGGCGAAAGACCGCACCAGATATATTTGGATAGAGACCGGATAAACTCGGATAGAGATAGACCGTCGCAGCGAGCGATGCGATCCAAAATGTCGGCGCGCGAAACAGTCCAATCGGACCGAGCAACATTCCCGCGAAATAGGCCAGCACCCAGACTCCCGCTATGCCGATCAGGCCGGCATCAAGCCGCTCGATTTCCGGATCGACCTTTTTGACAAATCCGGCAATCAACAGTGCCGACCACGCCCAAAACGCCCAGACCTTAATGGCAGTGAGTCCGGTGTCAGGCGCCAGTTTCAGGATCGCACTGCAAGCTGTGTGCAGATCGCGCGGCGACCATTGCAAGTCTCTGTTTTGGTAAGTCGAGATCGCAGCAAATACGACTGTAACGGTGGCGACCGTTGCGAGCGGCTCGCTGGCGATGCTGCGAAGGCGTTTCTCCAGCATCCTGTAGTTACCTGGGCATAACTTTCAGTCGTACCGCCTTCCGTGAATGAGGCAACAGACGATGCTAAAACGGGGCCGCGATCAGCGCCGAGTAAGCGGTCGAGCGGAGCGACCATCTTGGCGACGAGCACGGGATACGGCAATGGCAGCAGGCACACACTCGTGCCGAAAGTGAGTGGAAACCGCGTCACTCATGCCGCCGTCTGTAGCACAAACTGGACGCGAGCGCCGACGCTCTCGCGCACGCGCTCGCGCACCGTATCACCGGTAGTAGAAACGTTCCCCCTTTCCCCGCAAACCTCCCCCGCTTGAGTCCTATCCCTTGTTGACGTTGGACGCCTGCAGCCCCTTGGGGCCCTGCGCGACCTCGAACTCAACGCGCTCGCCCTGTTCGAGCGAGCGGAAACCTGCCCCATCGATCGCGCTGTAATGAACGAACACTTCCTGTCCGTCCTCCATCGTGATGAAGCCGTAGCCCTTTTTCGGGCTAAACCACTTGACCGTACCGTTAGCCATTTCCCCCGTACCTCCTGGAAGAAGAACCGGGCCGGAGCGCCCCTCAGACCATTGCCCCGGCCGGCCACGCTGCTTCCCACGGCAGCGCGCGTAACGGCGGGCATATAGCACAAGATGGGGCGCTTACCAAATGGGTAAAACGCAAGAAACAATGCCGTAATATGTTTGACGATCGAGAATGCCGCAGTGCAGCGGCTAATATTGCCAGCGCCGAATAGGACGGGCGTGCATGTGGCAGTGGTCGGGAATCTGTCGCATAACGTCGTCGATGCCGAATTTGTCGGCGCCATACTTCGCGCGCGCGACCAGCGAGAGCGCTTCGATCATGAAGGCCTTCTCTTCGTCAGTCGGCACCGCGCGATGGTCTCCGAGCACGGCCATCGGAGTGTCGCACGAATCGCAATCGAGAATTGTAAATTTGAAAGGGTGAACAAAATCGGCATAGCGCTGCGTGTAGTCACGCAGCTCGCACAGTTCGCACTTCGCCATCGCGATTAAAATTCAAAGCGCGGGATGAAGCGTCGCGAGCCATCAACGACTCGCGACGCATCGGATCGACGCGCCAATTCCTACTTCGCCAATTCTTACTTCGAAGGAGCCGCCGCCGGTGCTGCCGACGCCGCCGCGGCCGGCTTCATAGCCGCAGGCGCCGCCGCCGCGGGTGAAGCCATCGCAGCTATCGCCGAAGCCTGTGTCTGCGACTTCATCGAGGCTTTCGCCGCATTCTTCGCGTGCCGCTTGCAGCGATACACGCTCGAGGTCGAGATGTTCAGGTCCTTGGCGATGTCCTTGGCATGCTTCCCGCTATTGACCTCGTTCATCACGGCGTCGCAATCGACTTTGCTCGTAGCAAAAGCCGGCTGCGCAGCCGCCGCGAACATCAGAGTCGCCGCCAGCATCGATGAGGCAGCAGCAAGCACAACTTTCTTCGTTAACATTTTGGTCCCCGCTCCAGTTAAGGTCGTTTTCAAGCGCGCAAGATTATTTCAGAATGCACGCCTCATCAAAAGGGGGTCAAAAATTGGTCCTGTCGCAATCG
>Ga0210391_10004293_pt1 | contig 11924 bp, 12 predicted proteins | sample IncBWC12OmetaG_FD_160573 | JGI IMG/M metagenome (GOLD analysis project Ga0210391, IMG submission 160573) | Forest soil microbial communities from Barre Woods Harvard Forest LTER site, Petersham, Massachusetts, United States - Inc-BW-C-12-O ...
ACGCGTGACCCTCGACAGATTTAGCCGTGGACAGAGATGCCGGAGAAGGTGAGGACCACCTGGCTGCGTACCGGGACGCCAAAGACACTGGCTGGCTGGTAAATGCTCATCAGAAGATGATCGGCAATCTGGTTGCGAACCGCCGCACCTTCCGGACCGGAGACGATGTTGTAGTCGTAGACACGGCCCTGGTCGTTGATGAAGGCTTCCACAACGATCAGGGAGTCATGATCGCTGACAATGTTGGCCGGACTGGCTGTCGAATAGAGGTAGTGGGGCGCCGTCATGGCTCCCAAGGGCTCGTCGTTGGCCATTACCGGCTCCGGCGCCGCGACCATTCCGAGCAGAAGCCCAATGCTGCCAACGAGAAGGACCGCTCCAACGAATCCGGCGGAGACCTGCAGGAGCATCGGACGGACGGTATTCTCCCACTTCACGCTCAAGGAGTCGCGCCAATTGGAGGTTCTGCGGGCCTGCTCGTGCGAGATGGCGAGGCGGAGCCTGAGGCCGAGATCTGCGGGGGCCTTGGCCGGCCCGAGCGTGGCGAGCGACCGCTGTATAGCGCGCAAGGCCGAGAACTCGCGGTTGCACTCCGAGCAGCCTTCGAGATGGCTAGCGATGCGCTGCATCTGCCTGCCGCTGACGGCTCCATCGAGGTAGGCGGAGAAGGAAGACTGAACTTTGCGGCAGAGCAGCGGGGTCATTGCCCAACCTCCAGAGTGGATCCATCCGATACTGGAACCGATGCAGAGGAGTGAGCAAGAGTTTCGGAATTAAGCAGAGCGCGCAGGGCGGAGCGACCGCGAGTCAGACGGGATTTGACGGTGCCGAGGTTCACGCTGAGGATTTCGGCGATCTCCTCGTAGGCGAACCCCTCGATCTCGCGGAGGATGACGACGGTCCGGAAGGCCTCAGGGAGTTGGCGCAAGGCGGCCTCGACGCGTTCACGAACTTCGGCCTGGGCGGCGTGATCGAAGGGTGAATCCGCGCGGTCGGCGAGCGTTGCACTGAGGCAAAGGCCATTGTTTTCGTCGTCGGCACCGGACTCGTAGGGCGAGTCGATGGTGATCTCCTGCTTTTTATGGCGCGACCACCAGCGGCGCTGGTTGGAGGCCTCGCGAAGGGCGATGCGGTAGAGCCAAGTACGCAGGCTCGAGTCGCCGTGAAAGCTCCGGATGCTGCGGAAGACCTTGATGAAGACTTCCTGGGTGATGTCGGCGGCGTCGGCGGGGTCGTTGAGGCTTCGGGCGATGAGGGAGTAAAGCGGCTGATGGTATTGCGCGATGAGGATCGCGAAAGCCTCCTCGGAGCCAGCCTTGAGGTCGGCAACAAGTGCCGCGTCTTCTGTCGTGATACCAATCGCGCTGGCTAGATTGCCCACTATCGTGCCCGCCTGCATACCGGGTACCCTCTACATTACGGCTTCGTAAATCGAAGTTGCAAGTACTGAGCTGCGAGGCTCTGAGACACGAAAAAACTACGCCCGCGCGGGCCGAGTGCTCGCTCACTCTATTCCCTTTAGACACGCGAGATGCAGGATTTGTTCCCGTTTGCGTTGGGATTTCCCGGGAGTGAACGTTTGACGAATATGGCGTAGTCGGCCAGAATAGATAGAGTCCTTCCTGAGAGTGGGCCTGTGGCGCAGCTGGGAGCGCGCTTCCATGGCATGGAAGAGGTCATCGGTTCGATCCCGATCAGGTCCACCAACTAACTTATTTCCTATCAAGCGATTAACGATCTCCCCTTATCAGCATGGCGAAGCGCAGCGCGGGTCTTTTGATGTTTCGCGTGGTGGAGGATGAGGTAGAGGTCTTTCTGGTGCATCCCGGGGGACCGATCTGGGCTAAGAAAGATAAAGGTTCGTGGACGATTCCTAAGGGGGAATACGAGCCGGACGAGGATCCTCTGGTTGCCGCGCGGCGTGAGTTTGAAGAGGAGACCGGCTTTCGGGCGGCTGGGAAGTTTCTCGAGTTGGGGAAGATCAAGCAGAAGAGTGGGAAGGTTGTGAGCGCGTGGGCGTTTCAGGGGGACTGCGACCCGGATAAACTGACGAGCAACAGGTGTGTCATCGAATGGCCTCCGCGTTCCGGAATTCAGATTGAGATCCCTGAGGTGGACCGGGGCCGGTGGTTCACTCTCGATAAAGCGCGAAAGTACATTCGTGAAGAGCAGGAAGATTTGCTGGACAGGCTTTGTGCCGCGGTTCCTTGCCGGTCGAGCTAGATCGGTTTCTGCGTTTCACACTCGCAGCGAGCGGGCGATGGTGGGATGCAATAATGCGGGAATGAACGAACAGGAACGTGGGTTGGATCGGCGAGGCTTTCTTGGCGTGTGCTCCATAGTGGGGCTGGGACAGACTTTACTGCCAGGCGCATTGTTTACGCTGGCCACGCAGGCCAGAGCGCAGAGCTCACCGATCATGGGCAGCGGTGATGTCAAGGCGAGCACGGACACTTTGGCCAAGATCACGCCGGAGATGATCGACGCCGCTGCTATGATTGCCGGGATTAGCGTGACGGACGAGCAGAAGAAGATGATGCTCGAAGGCCTGGAGCAACTTCGCAAGTCGTATACAGCCATTCGCGACCTCAAGATTCCTAATAGCGTGGCTCCGGCGTTTGTGTTCGATCCCGTGCCGGGCGATATGACGCTCGACACCGTCAAGAAGCCAATGAAGATGAGCGCGGCGCCGGATGACAGCAAACTGGCCGCAGGCGTTTCGGCTGGAGTTGCAGGAGATTCGGATGCTCTGGCGTTCGCATCGGTGCGGGAGCTGGCGGAACTGGTCAAGACTCGCAAGGTGAGCTCTGTCGATCTGACGAAGATGTACCTGGCGCGGCTGAAGAAGTACGATCCGCAGCTTCATTTTGTTATCACGCTGACGGAAGAGCGGGCCATGCAGCACGCGACCGCAGCGGACAAAGAGATTGCTGAGGGGAAATATCGCGGGCCGTTGCAAGGCATTCCATGGGGCGGGAAGGATCTGCTGGCGGTGAAGGGTTATCGCACTACATGGGGCGCGGGCGGCTTTGAAGATCAGAGCTTCGACTACGACGCGACCGTCGTGACGCGGCTCGATGATGCGGGAGCGGTTCTTATCGCAAAGCTCTCGATGGGTGCGCTGGCACAGGGCGATCTGTGGTTCGGCGCGCGGACGCGAAACCCGTGGAAGAAGCGGCAGGGGTCGAGCGGATCTTCGGCAGGAAGCGCGAGTGCAGTGGCTGCGGGGTGTGTGGGCTTTGCTCTGGGCACTGAGACGCTCGGTTCCATCTCGTCGCCTTCGACGCGTTGCGGCACCACTGGACTGCGGCCTACCTTTGGTTTTGTGCCGCGCACAGGAGCCATGGCGCTGAGCTGGACGATGGATAAGATTGGGCCCATCTGCCGTGCGGTGGAGGACTGCGCGCTGGTGTTGTCGGCCATCTATGGACAGGATGGTCACGATCTTTCCGTGCAGCCTGCGGCGTTCAACTGGGATGCTGAGTTCAATTGGAAGACGCTGCGGGTGGGTTATATCAAGAGCGCGTTTGAGGTGGCGCCGCTGCAGGCGGGAGCGACGGACGTGCAGAAACGGAACTTTGAGCGGCGCGGTTATGACGCGAAGTATGGGGCCACGGCTCTCGATGAGCTGCGCAACATGGGGGTCAAGCTGATTCCTGTCGAGATGCCGGAGTTTCCCTTCGCCGCGATTGTGCCGGTGCTTGAGGCCGAAGGCGCCGCGGCGTTCGACGATCTGACGCGCAGTGGGCGCGACAAGCTGCTCACCGGACAACTGCCTTTTGACTGGCCGAATCAGTTCAGGATCGCCCGGTTTTATTCTGCGGTGGACTACATTCAGGCGATGCGTGCGCGGACGCTGGCAATTGCCGCGATGGAAAAGCTGTTCGAGCAGGTCGATGTGATCGTCACGCCTTCGCAGGGGATTCAGTTGCAGGCGACGAACCTGACTGGGCATCCGGCGGTGATTGTGCCGAATGGAATTCGCGGAGATGGCGCGCCCAAGAGCGAGAACGACGAGGATGGAGCGTTGGCGAATGCCGGTGGGCCGGGGACGCCGGTTAGCCTCACGTTTCTGGGCGCGTTGTATTCGGATGCGCGGCTGGCTGCGTTTGCCAAGGCATATCAGGATGCGACCAGCTTTCAACTGATGCATCCGAAGCTGGATTGAGAATGACTGGCAATGTGCTGGTGGAGGCGCGGCGGTTAGTGAAGGAGTACGGCGCGGGACGGCGCGTCGTGGACGGCGTCTCGTTTACGATCGCTCGCGGAGAGACGCTGGGCCTGGTGGGAGAATCGGGCTCCGGCAAAAGCACTGTGGCGCGCATGCTTCTGCGTTTGGCGGAACCGACCGGCGGCGAAGTACTATACGAGGGTCGGAACCTGCTGACCCTCGGGTCCGGCGAGATGCGTGGCATGCGAAGGCGCATGCAAATCGTCTTTCAGGACCCCTTTGCCGCGCTAAATCCCCGGATGCGTGTGCGGGAGATTCTCGCCGAACCGTTTTCGATCCACGGCGAGAGGCCGACGGAGGGTTTGGCGGCGAGGCTCGCGGAGATGCTGCGCACGGTCGGAATGGACGGCTCCGCGCTCGAGCGTTTTCCGCACGAGTTCAGCGGTGGGCAAAGACAGCGAATCAATATCGCTCGCGCGCTGGCGTTGCGGCCGGAGTTTGTCGTGCTTGACGAGCCGGTGAGCGCGCTTGATGTCAGCGTGGGCGCTCAGGTGGTCAACCTGCTGCGCGAACTGCAGCGCGAGTTCGGGCTGACGTACCTCTTCATCTCCCACTCGATGCCGCTCGTGCGCTATCTCTGCGACCGAATTGCTGTAATGCAGCGCGGGAGGCTGGTGGAGCTGGGTGACTGCGAACAGGTCTGCGACTCTCCGCAGGAGGAATACACCCGCAACCTGATCGCCGCGACCCCGGAGATGCCAGAAGCCACTTAACATCCGTGGAATCCGCGGTCAGTTTTACCGGTTGCGCAATCCGAGTCGTTACAATTGAAGATGGATGATTTCGATTCTGCACGCACATTGGCGGTACATCTGGCTGGTAGTCGCCTCGCTGATCGCCGGGGTGATGAACGCGATGGCCGGCGGCGGATCGTTTATCTCGTTTCCGGCGATGCTGTCGATCGGGGTCGCGCCTATTCAGGCCAATGCAACGAATACGGTGGCGCTGTGGCCCGGCCAGCTCGCGTCAGTTGCCGCTCTGCACCCAGATCTACGGCGCGATCTTTTGCCGGTCGTGTGTGCGGCTTCGATTCTCGGCGGAGTGAGCGGTGCTGTTGTGCTGCTCCATACGCGCCAGGTTACCTTCATGCATCTGGTGCCATGGCTTCTGCTTGTCGCATCGGTTCTGTTCGGAATCAGTGGGCCGGTGTCGCGTTGGCTGCGTGCGCGCTCGGCCGAGCCGCATGTGCCGAAGGCTCCAGCTGTGGTGCCATTGTTCTTTGTGTTGCTTCCGGTGTGTTTTTACATCGGATACTTCGGCGCGGGAGCCGGCTTTCTTATCATGACGGCGCTGGCTCTGTTTGGTGTTGAGGAGATGAATACTCTCAACTCGCTCAAAGTGCTGGCGGCTTGCCTGTCCAACTTCTGCGCCGTGTTGACTTTTGTCTTCAAGGGAGCAGTTATCTGGCACTACTGCGTTATCTCGATGGTCTTTGCCGGAATTGGCGGCTATGTCGGGGCTCAGTATGCGCGGCGAATGAATGCACAAGTGCTGCGAACAATCGTCGTCATTACAGGATGCGCGATAGCGGCCTATTTCTTCTGGAAGCAGTGAGGTGGCAATGAGCGCGCGAATGGTCGAAAATGTTGGATTCATAGCGGCATTCTGCACGACGACCGCCTTTATTCCTCAACTGGTGCGAGTCCTCAAGCTGCGCTCGGCCAGGGATATCTCGCTCGGAACCTTTCTGCTGTTTTCGGTCGGCGTCTTTCTCTGGCTCGTTTACGGCATCTATAGCGGCTCGAAGCCGGTCATTGCTTCCAATGTAGCGACCCTTGGTCTATCGATCAGCATCTTAATATTGAAGATTCGATTCGAACGAAGATCGATGAAAGAGGATGTATGAGTCACGAAGGAATTCGCATCGTCGATCGAGAACAGGCGCGACGGGAGGATTCGGAGCACAAGTCTTTGCCCACAGAAGCCGTCACCCCGAACAAGGTGCGAGTGAAGAAGACGGAAGGTACTGGGGTCGAGATCGACTGGAAGGACGGGCACCATAGTTCGTGGACATTTTCTTGGCTGCGCAATGCCTGTCCGTGCGCGACGTGTCATGAGGAGCGCGAAAAGGCGGGTAGGCCGTTAGGGGTCGCGAAGCCTAAGGAACAAACACTCCTGGTGATGTACGAAGCTCCAGTAAGGCCCATCGACGTCGCTTCGGTTGGCAAATACGCCCTGAAATTCAAGTGGAGCGACGGCCACGAGAGCGGAATTTACTCGTGGGATTATCTGCGTCGCGTCTGCCAGTGCGAGAGATGTCATGCGGAACGTGCATCGACAAGTCAGAACCGTGTCTGATCGAGCAGTTGTGCCAGGGCGCTCTCCACTGTGTCCGCAACAAGGAGGAGTTCGCGGTTCTTTAGCTTGAGCATGCCTTCCGCAACACAGTGGTCGAGAAAAACGAGAAGCTTGTCATAGAAGCCGTTGACGTTGAGGAGAACGATAGGCTTCGCGTGAATTTTTAAAGTTTGCCAGGCCAACACTTCAAATAGCTCCTCGAAGGTGCCGAAGCCTCCCGGCAGCGCGATGAAAGCATCGGCCTTTTCTCCGATGAGCGCCTTGCGCGTGTGCATGGTGCTCGTGATATGCAACTCGGTGATGCCGTGATGAGCGACTTCGAGATCGACCAGCACCTCGGGGATTACGCCGATCACCCTCCCATTTGCGGCCAGGGCCGCCTCGGCAACCGCTTTCATCAAGCCGACGTTCGATCCGCCGTAGATTACTCCAATGTTGCGTGCGGCGAGAGACTGTCCGAGCTCCTCGGCTGCGGCCTTGTAGATGGAGTGCGAGCCGTTGGCCGAGGCGCAGAAGACAGCGACGTTACGAATCATAGAGACGAGGATAGCAAGGGAAGCAGTGGATCGTTGAATTGTGATGGGAGAGGGCCGACCGCTGCACCGTATGGAACGATCGGCCTTGAGAAGAGGAGGGACTGCCCACTTACCGCTAATGCTGGTTGACGTTCTAGCGGAGGACGATCGTGGCACCATTGTGATTTTTGTTGACCTCCTCGATCAACGAGCCGACCGGATGATTCGGAGTGTCTGAGCTGGAGACGATACGCGTTCCAACCTCGAGATTAAGGCTGACCAGTTTGCCTGGATCGAGCGTCATCACCTTGTCTCCCACCTTCACGTCCAGGGGAGCAGCGGATTCGTTCTTAAGGTTCAGTTTGACCGTATTCGATTTCGTCTTTCCGAACATGGCGTGAACTGGGGAGGAGATGCTGGCAGGAGCGGCATAAACAGCCGGGGCTGCAAGAAGTGAAGCAGCGACAAAAGCGATAGTGAGACGGTTAAGACGGTTCATTGTTAGCTCCCGATACTCTTGAATTGCGACGGGAGTTTTCTGCCATGGTTCAGAAAAGCTCGTCGTGGGAAGAGGTACGGAGAAGTTTCGAAGATAGTTCCCGAAAAAAAACGAAATTGCGATTCTCTTGTGACGAATGCGTGAATTGTTGTGACGAATGTCCGCACTCGAACACTTGTTCGTAAATGGACAATAAATACGCGCCTTTTCGACGTTTTCAAGAGGTGTGCGAACGCGGAATTTTTACAAAGATTAAAATAGAGATTGGAGTATTGCCACGTTGAGTCGCCTTTTAGAAAACATGAATCGTCAGCAGCAGGAGGGCATCCAATCGGTCGATGGACCCGTCCTTCTGCTTGCAGGCGCGGGGTCCGGCAAGACTCGTGTGATCACGCATCGCATCGCGTATCTCATCGAAGAGCGGGGCGTGCCTGCAGACTCCATCCTCGCAGTGACGTTCACCAATAAAGCTGCGAAGGAGATGGAGGAGCGCGTCGACAAGATTCTCGGCCACTCTTCTTTGGCAAAACCTTTGCTCGCAACCTTTCACAGCTTCTGCGTGCGAGTCCTTCGCCGAGACATCGAAGCACTGCGGGTAAACGGAGTCGGGCTCACGCGCACTTTTGCCATCTACGACGAGGCCGATCAGCAGGCCGTGGTTAAGCAGGCGCTTAAGCGGCTCGGCGTCGACGACAAAACTCTCAAGCCGCGAGTCGCGCTGGGAAGAATCAGCTGGGCGAAGAACCACATGATCGATCCGCAGGAGTATTTTCTTGCGAGCACTAACCCCCTCGAAGAAAAGATCGCGCACATCTTCGAGATCTATAAGAAAGAGCTCTTCAAAGCGAACGCCCTCGACTTTGATGACCTGCTGCTCGAGACGGTTCGACTGCTGAAGTCCTCCGCCGAGACGCGAGAAAGGTACAACCGTCGTTACAAATACATCCTGATCGACGAGTACCAGGACACGAACCGTCCCCAGTATGAGCTGATGAAGCTGCTTGCTGGCGAGAGCGCGAACGTCTGCGTCGTTGGCGATGAAGACCAGTCCATCTATAGCTGGCGAGGCGCGGATATTAAAAACATTCTCGAATTCGAGAAGGACTTCCCTGGTACAAAGACCATTCGGCTCGAACAGAACTACCGCTCCACCCAAATGATTCTCGAGGGTGCGGGCGCTGTGGTCGCGCAGAATACTCAGCGCAAGGGCAAGACGCTTTGGACCGCGCGCGAGGGCGGCTCGCAGATCGGCCTTTACGAAGCTCCTGATGGCGAGAACGAAGCCCTCTTCGTCGCCGACCGAGTCCAGAGGTACCTTCGCGAGGCGGGCGCACAGGATGACCTACCACGTTGCGCCGTTCTCTATCGAACCAATTCGCAGTCGCGCCTTGTAGAAGAAGCGCTGCGGCGATATCAGATTCAGTACCACATGGTTGGCGGCTTCTCGTTCTACGACCGCGCCGAGGTCAAAGATATCCTCAGCTACCTGAAGCTGGTGCAAAACGTGCATGATTCGATCGCGCTCTCGAGAGTGATCAATTCTCCGCCGCGCGGCATCGGAAAAACCACTATCGAGACGCTCGAACGAATGGCGCTCTCCACCGGCATGAGCACCTGGGACGCTATCGGCCGCGCGATCGAGGATAAACTGCTGCCGCAACGCGCACTCGTGGCGCTCAGCAGTTTTCGTCGGCTGATTGAGGACGCTCGTGCGATGCTGGGACCGGACTTTGCGGAAAAACTCGCGGGGGATCTCGCCGAAGGGACCGCTTCCCTTCCCTCCGATCTCTCGGATCTCTCCGACGACTCCGACGTTTCCTTTGATGTTGGCGAGGAGGCGCCCGCCGGCGAGCCTGAAGACACGGGTGCGGACACCTCCTTCGACACCAGCTTTAACTTCGGGTTCGACTTCGGGCCAAGCGAAGAGATTTCGACCCTCGCGCCTGAAAATGCAGTGGACTCCGATGAAGCGCATGGTATTGATGCTGCGAGCTTCAATCCATTCGCTCCGGTCGTTCTGAAAAAATCGGCCGGCACTACCATGGAGCGGGCCGCGGAGTTGAAGATGGAGGATGAAAAGCCTGCGTTTCGCAAGCCTGGAGATCCAGCGACCTTGCCCGAGCTCATCAAGTTTCTCAACGATCGCAGCGGTTATATTCGTGCGCTCGAGGAAGAGGCCACGCCCGAGTCTTTCTCTCGCATCGAGAATCTCAAGGAGCTCGCGAACGCTGCGCAGGACGCACAGGAGCGCGGGGAGTCGTTGCACGAGTTCCTCGATCATGCCGCGCTCGTCAGCGATGCAGACAGCTACAGCGCTGAGGCGAAGGTCACGCTCATGACCCTCCATGCCGCCAAGGGGCTCGAGTTTCCTCTTGTCTTTCTCACCGGCATGGAGGAGGGCCTCTTTCCGCACTCGCGCACACTGACCGATCCCACCGGCCTCGAAGAGGAGCGGCGGCTCTGTTACGTGGGTATGACCCGTGCGATGGATACGCTGGTGATGACGCGCGCCCGCTATCGTCGCCGTTACGGCAGCGATATGCCTGAGCCTTCCATCCCATCGCGTTTTCTGGAAGAGGTTCCGGCACATTTGGTCGAGGATCTTGGTAGCCCGCCCGCCCGCCCTCAGTTCTCCGGTTCCGATTATGGATACCGCAACGCCTACGCGACTCCGTACCCCAAGGCCAATCGATTTGGCCGCCCGCAAGCGGACGAAGGCGATCGCCACTATAGCTATGAGGACGAAGATCAGAGCGGAGAAGGCCGCAACCCCTCCACAAGGCCCGTAAACCGTACGAAGCCTTCCGGAACAGGGCAGTCGCTCGACAACATCGCCAGCTTCTTTGCCGCGCGCGGACAAAAGGTCACGAGGCCAAAACTCGAGGTCGAAGCGCCAACTGGAAAGACCGGGCTGAGGCAGGGGACCCGCGTTCGCCATCCAAAGTATGGTGAAGGAACCGTCTTTCGTCGCGAAGGCGATGGGGATGACGCGAAGATTACAGTACAATTTCAACAGCACGGCGTAAAAAAGCTGGTGGAGAAGTTTGCCCAGTTAGAGCGCCTCTAAGTTCTGAAAATCGCATTCATAGAAAGAATTGACTGATCCATGGCAAATACTAAGACCATCACTGACAAGCAGGAACGCAAGAAGGTAAAGCGCACAGCTCGCAAAAAAGCAGCCCCCAAGGCGGCCCGCACCCACGCTCGCGGCGAGAAAAAGGCCAAGATTCGCAAAGCTTCGCGCGGCCAGAGCAAGCGTTAAGCATTCCGGTTAGAGCGAAGCGCTCCATCTTCGGCGGCGGCGCTCCGCCCTACCGCAAGCCATCTTGCATAGCATCGAAAACTGCATCTGTTGTTTTTGAACCGCCCGGCACCAATTCTTCCGTAAGCAGGAGCGAGCGCGCTGGCCAGGCAAATCTTTCGAACCAAATCGATCGACAAGCTGATCTCGGAGTCGGAGCGGCCCGAACAGGCGTTGAAGAAGACGCTTGGGCCGGTCTCTTTGACTGCGCTCGGTATCGGCGCGGTCATCGGGTCTGGTATCTTCACCGTCATCGGCACCGCCATCGGCGGCAACCCGGCAAAGATCGCCGACTGGAAAGGTTCGCCGATTCTCGACCTGATCGTCGGATGGCTTCACCACACCAGCGGGGCAGTGGCCGGACGCCCGGGCGCCGGTCCAGCCCTGGCCATCTCGCTGGTGCTGGTGGCTATCGTCTGCGCGCTCACCGGCCTCTGCTATGCAGAGCTGTCGAGCATGATCCCCATTGCGGGCTCAGCCTACACCTATACCTACGCAACCCTCGGTGAGCTCGTCGCATGGGTCATCGGCTGGGATCTCATTCTCGAGTACGCCTTTAGCAATATGAGCGTCAGCGTGGGCTTCGCTGCGCACGTTGTGGCGCTGCTCGAATGGATCGGAGTGCCCCTGTCGCCCAAGTGGCTCTCTCCGGCATACCTCCCGTTGGGCCTCCAGGACCTGCAGGGCAGAGACATCTACCCAGCTGGATTTCACGCGGGCTTCAATATACCCGCATTCCTCATCGTGATGCTGTTGACTGTTGTGCTCGTGCGCGGCATTCGCGAGTCGGCGCGCACCAACAACATCATGGTGCTGGTCAAAATCTTCGCCATCCTGCTCTTCGTCTTCTTCGGCCTCAGCTTCATCCATCCGGCAAATTACACGCCCTTCTCGCCCAATGGATGGTCGGGTGTTCTGGCCGGCGGGTCCATCATCTTCTTCACTTACATCGGTTTCGATTCCGTCTCCACCGCCAGCGAGGAGTGCAGGCAGCCCAGACGCGACGTGCCCATTGGCATCCTGGCGACGCTCGGAGTCTGCACGATTCTTTACATCGGGGTTGCGGTCGTCCTTTGCGGA
>Ga0210391_10004294_pt1 | contig 11924 bp, 9 predicted proteins | sample IncBWC12OmetaG_FD_160573 | JGI IMG/M metagenome (GOLD analysis project Ga0210391, IMG submission 160573) | Forest soil microbial communities from Barre Woods Harvard Forest LTER site, Petersham, Massachusetts, United States - Inc-BW-C-12-O ...
GACATCCGCCTCGAAAGTGGGAACTGGGGTGGATGCTGCGAATACGCCGCGGCTCCAATGAAAGCACTAGACGACTACGTTCTCAGAAGTAAGCCTTTCACCTATAGCGTCGGCGAAGCCAAGGATGGCGGCACGATGAGAGGAGTCGCAAAGCTGGTGTATGGCGATAAAAACATGTGGACACAGATCTATGCAGCCAATCGGAATGTGGTGAACGCCCCGAATGCGCTTTCGCAGGGAATGTTGCTCACCATTCCGCCGTCACACCAGTCGGTTCCGAAGCTGGAGACAAAGGTTCTTCCGCCCTATCCTTCAGAGGCTGCCAGCCAGCATGTGCATGGCGACGTAGCCATGGACGTGACGCTGAACGACGACGGTAAAGTGCAAGAGGTGAAAGTCATTGAGGGCAATCCGTTGCTCAATAGCGCAGCCACCGATGCGGTGAAGCAATGGAAGTACCGGCCGCTTACGGTGCACGGCACGCTGGTGCTTAGGATTGTCGTCGTGCTCACGTTCGAGAAAAACGGCAAGGTGCGTTAAGTTCGGGTCAAAGCCAATTAAACTCCTATTTCTGGACGGCGTCTTTGGCCGCAACGGGCCTTAATGCACGCAGCATAATGGCAAGCCTGACAGGTCGAGAGCAATTCAATCGGTCAGTCAGTCAAGTTAAGTTCAGACTATTGCAGACTATGCGAAGCTGTCACTCTCTAACGAGCAGCCCATCATGCTGGCCCTAAAGAAGTTCATCCCCTGCTGCGCTGCGGCACTCTGCATAACGACGCACGCCGCATTACCGCCGGATTGGATTCGGTTGAGCGCTCTGGATTTGAGTCCAACGCTCCGATGATTGAACTCCCCACCGAGTACTGTCTTCCCTCCCCGTGGTGATCGCTGGCCAGGGGTCCGGCGCGGACAAAATTACGCCTGATCTCGCTGGCCCAAAGCATAACCCCATGGCGTCACAGAAGTGCGGCCTTCAGGGTTGTCCATCCCAGACTGTAGCGGCCGCCCGCACTAAATCGTGTTCTCTTCGGCTTGCAAAAAAAGGCGCCGGAAGTTACCGGCGCCTTGAGGCTCGCGAGATGCGGTCTAGCGAGTTTCTAAAATCGACTAAACTTATTTGCTCTCCGCGATGGGGCTTACACCCAAATCTCGGCGACCGTTGACGGCAGTCCGGGCCGCACGAGCAGCGGGCATATTGGCGGCAGCGGCTCCGTAGCGCTCCAGCAGCACCGGCGCCATGGTGTTCTCCGCTTCCTTGACGAAGATCATCTGAGCTTCCGCTGCCATATCGACGCGGACAAAGTCTCCCAGCTTCACCTGACCGGTAGCAACCAGATTCGCGAGTGGGAACACCAGATGCCGTTCGATCGCCCGTTTCAGATGACGCGCGCCGTACCGCGGGTCCGTGCCTTCCTTCAACAGGAACTGTTTCACTCCCGTCGTGCAGTTGAAAACGAACTGATTAGCGCCGGCAGCCATCAGCACTCGCTGCTGCACCATCCCAAGCTCAATCTCCAGAATCTGAGCCAGATGCTCGTCCCGCAGTGTCTTGAATACCACGGTCTTGTCGATGCGGTTCATGAACTCCGGCGTAAACTTGCGCCGGGCCGCCTCGACCGCCGTGCGCTGAATTTTGTCGTCAAAGTTGTTGTCGACTTCCACCGCCTTCGGAGCGAACCCAAACCCGCCGTCCACCAGATTCGTCATCTCACTGGCGCCCAGGTTCGAGGTCAGGATGATGATGCATTGCGAAAGATCGACGCGCCGATTGTCACCCAACGTGAGCGTCGCCTTGTCCAGGATTCCAAGCAGCAGTTGCCACAACGAATCACTCGCCTTCTCGATCTCGTCAAACAGTAGAATCGAGAGCTTCAGCTTTTCCGTGAACCACTGGTTCAGCGCTTCCTGGGTCAGCAGTGGATGAGTCTCGCGGTGCCCAAGGTATCCCGGAGGCGAACCGATCAGCTTCGCAATCTCGTGCGAGTGTTGGAACTCAGCGCAATCAATCTTGATGCAAGCCCGCGAATCGCCGAACAACGCCTCCGCCATTGCTTCCACTACACGAGTTTTTCCCGAGCCGGTTGGACCCAGAAAAAGCAGGTTGCCCACCGGACGCCCCGGAGCGTTCAGGCCCGCGAGGAACATCTGATAAATCTCGGCGACCTTTTCGACAGCCTGATCCTGGCCTACGATCTTGCGGCGCAGGGCGGCTTCAAACTCTCCAGCATCGTTGCTGCGGCGGGTAGGATCGAGCACGGTTGCGAGATTCGTTCTCATAAATTGATGGTCCGGTTTGCACCGGCTGTTTCGTTCCTTTTCCAGGCCGTATCCCTGACCTTTTGCCTGCGTCTCCAAGGATCCCACGGGCCCTTCTTCGCGGCTCCCCACGTTCCTGAGATGACAGAATTTGTCATTTGGAAACCTGCCGCCCACCAGGCCCGGGAGTACGTCCCCGGTGCCTTACGAATAAGCAAGCTGCTGGCCATGGTAAGACGCCGAATGATGGAATCGAAAACCCTCTATTGGCAGGAGTTACGTCCTCAGCCCTGAGATTAGAACAGGGGTCGGCGAAAAGTTAAAGAGTCATGAGAGAAATAATTTGCGCAAGAAGGAAGGGACTGTCCCGGCGCGGAGCCCACCGTCTTTATCCGCGTGGGCGTCGGAAGGACACCGATTCTTGCTCGCTACTCGAGCACGGGGTTTCTCTCTTGCCATTCGGCACAGGGCCACTGGGGGTCAAGGCCAGCTACTCGGGAACCTTCTCTCCTAGGTAGTCCGGACGACGGCAATACCGTGGAAGAGCAGCCCTTCAGCACGGCGGAAAGAGGGCTACATTGCGCGGTGGCTTCGGCCCCTCACGACAGGGAGATGACCGCTAGTAACTAGCGGGTCCACTGCCTGCGCTTTAGCATCCGGGTCAGGCGGTTCTCGGAGGCTACTTTGCGTCGCTCGTCTATTCTCATAATCTCTGCCTTCTCGTGTGTCCTCTTCGGGGTGGCCGCCGTGCGCCTGAACTCGCACTCTTCTTCCGCTGAGGCGGCACCTTCCCAAACCCCGCAAACAGTCGGCTCCCCGCCCTCGGTGGCGCAGGGCGGCCATCTGGAGCCGGTCAGCACAACCCTCTCCCCAGCTGCAAACCCGGCGGATATTCCGTCGTCGCAGCATTTATCCCCTCCCGGAACCGCACTCTACACCGCGAAGCGAGGAGATACTATACCCGCTGTCGCTCACCAGTACCTGAAAACCACCTCATATCTCACCTCTTCCGAACTCGCCGAAGCCATCCGCCATGTTAATGGCAACCGCTCCGGCAACATCTTAAGAACTGGGGACCAAATAACCATTCCCGGACTCCTTCCCGCGCCCATCGTGGAAAAAACCGTTCCCGTCGCCAAAGATTTTGAAGTCCGCGCCATCTACCTCACCGGCATCATGGCCGCCAGCGACCACGGACTTCGCATCATCCGCCGCTGGCGCGAGGTCGGCGGCAACGCCGTCGTCTTCGATATCAAAGACTCCGACGGCAGCATCAACATTCCCTTCGAGCACCCTCTCCTCGGCAAGCACCAGGTCTATATCCGCGACCTTCCAAAGTTCGTCCACTTCCTGCATTCCGAGAACATGCACGCCATCGCCCGCATCGCCATATTCCGCGACGAGCGCATGGTCGTCGAACATCCCGAACTCGCAGTCCAGTCCAAGAAAACCAAGCAGCCCTGGCGCGAAAACGGCAAGCTGGTCTGGACCGATCCCTCTCAACCCAAAGTGCAGGATTTCGATATCGCTCTCGCCAAATTCGTGGCCCAATCCGGCGCGGATGAAATTCAATTCGACTACGTCCGCTTCCCCGCCGAAGGCGACCAGAAAGACGCTACCTTCCTGTATCAGACAGACCATCCTGACGCAGACTCACGCGGAGCAGACGCACCTGGAGCAAACTCAGATGGCGACGGCCGCCTCGGCCGTCCCGCCGATGCGCGGCAAGGCGGAACCTCCACCGACGTTCAATCCACAACCGAGCCTTCGGGCTTAAAACACCCTTCCGCTAAAGGTTCCGTAGTCAGGCCTGCAGCTATTCCGCGCGGCATGCAGCGCTCCGACGTAATCACCGCGTTCCTGAAGAAAGCCTACGCCGAACTCCATCCCACCGGCGTCCTGCTCTCACTCGACGTCTTCGGCGTCATGGCCTGGCAGCGCCCCGTCGATCTCTCCCATACCGGACAAGACATCGTCGGCATGGCGAAATATTGCGACGTGCTCTCACCCATGATCTATCCCTCGCACTTCTTCGGCATGGACCATATCGAGCACCCCGGCGACGCCCCTGAACATTTCATCGGTGAATCCATGCAGCGCTTCGAGCTGATCACAAAAAATAGCGGAGTCGTAATCCGCCCCTGGCTGCAAGCCTTCCGCTGGCGCACCAAGACCTACTCGCCGGAATACATCAAAGTGCAAGTCGCCACCGCCAGAGAGAAGGGCGGCATCGGATTTTTATTCTGGAACGCCGCCAACGACTACAGCAAGCCCTACGCCGCCATGCCCGAGATGCGCGAGGCCAACGCCAAAGAAAAAAACAAATTCTTCCGGGGAGACGAATTGCCTACTACCACCGTGAAAGCCACCCTGACCCCCGCCACCATCACCGTCCCCTGATCAATACTCGCCCGAATCATGTAGGGACAGGCGCCCTCGGCTGTCCGGCGGCCCAGGTGTATCAGCCCGCTTGTTGTGGTCCCCTATCTCCGACCCCGCAATTTCCCCAACTTCTCCGCCGCCGCGTCCAGCGTCTCTAGCCTCTTGCAGAATGCAAAACGCACCTGCCGTGCCCCATCCCGCGCATCCTGATAAAAACTTGAACCTGGCACCGCCGCCACGCCAACGTCTTTCACCAGATATTTCGTAAACTCCAGATCATCGTCAAATCCAAACGCCGAAATGTCTGTCATTACGTAATACGCTCCGCGCGGACGAAAACATTTAAATCCCGACGCCTCCAGTGCCGGAATTAGATGGTCCCGCCGCACCCGGTATCCTTCCGCCAGCTTCGCGTAATACTCCTGCGGCAAACTCAAGGCCGCCGCGCCCGCTTCCTGCAGGGGAGCCGGCGCACCCACCGTCAAGAAATCATGAACCTTCCGGATCGCGTTCGTGAGCTTCTCCGGCCCAACCGCCCAGCCCACGCGCCATCCCGTCACACTGTACGTCTTCGACATTCCATTAATCGTCACCGTCCGCTCCCGCATTCCCTCCAGCGACGCCATCGAGATGTGTTCGGTCCCGTCATACAAAATATGTTCGTAAATCTCGTCCGTAATCGCCAGCACATCGAACTCCACGCACAAATCGCGAATCAGTTCCAGCTCCGCCCGCGTGAAAACCTTCCCCGTGGGATTGTTCGGCGTATTAAGGATGATAGCTTTCGTATTCTTATCGAACGCCGCCCGCAATTCCTTCTCATCAAAAGTCCACTCGCCCGCAGCGCTTTCCGGCGGATGCAGCGTCACAAACCGCGGCCGCGCTCCGCTCAATACCGAATCCGGTCCGTAGTTCTCATAAAATGGTTCGAAGATCACTACCTCGTCACCCGCGTTCGATACCGCCAGCAAAGTCGAAATCATCGCCTCGGTTGACCCGCAACAAACCGTAATCTCCTTTTCCGGATCAACCCCAATCCCCTGCCACACGCCCATCTGCCGCGCAATCGCGTTCCGCAAATTCTTCGCGCCCCAGGTGATGGCATACTGATTCAGGTCGCCATCGATGGCAACGCGCGCTGCCTGCTTGATCTCCGCCGGAGCCGCAAAATCCGGAAATCCCTGCGCCAGATTCACCGCGCCATACAGCATCGCCTGCCGGGTCATCTCCCGGATCACCGATTCAGTAAAGTGCGAAACCTTGTCGCTGAGAAAATGTTTTTTCTGAAGGGATAGAGAAGAAATAACGTCCGCCATAGCTGGCAGATTAGCACAACATCTCAACTACGATCGGTCATCCTGAGCGAAGCATCTGCAATCGCCAAGCGAAAGCAAATGCGCAGTCGAAGGATCCCCAGGTGCCACCGCAAACCCTGGCGGGGAGTTCGCAGTATCAGCTACGTCCGCTGCACTCCCCCCAACCCCTCGAGAGCCTTCACAATCTCTCCCGACCATTGCGCAATCTGCTCGTCCCGTAGCGTCGCTTCATCCGACTGCAACCGCGCCCGCAGCAGAATGGAATACCTTCCCGCCCCAATTGATCCCCCGCGAAAAATCTCCACCGGCCTGAATTCACACAATGCGCTCAGCCGCAGCTCCATGACCGCGCGTCGCATCGCCTCAAACTCCACATTATCGCCGAACACGAATGAGAAATCCCGCTCCACCGCCGGATATTTTGGCAGCAGCGCAAGTCTTACCGTCCGCAACCCGCGCCCGTGCAACTGTTCCAGATCGATCTCCGCCAAGAAAACATCCTGTCGCAACTTCCTCGCCGCTTTCACGCTCTCGGAAATCTGCCCGAACTGTGCCACTACTGCCCCGTCCATCAACACCCGCGCCGATCGCCCGGGATGAAAATAATCCGCCGTCTCCCGGTCAAAGTTCAGCTCACTGCATCGAAACGCGGCCAGCAGGTTCTCCACGTCTCCCTTGACGCAGCGAAATGCTTCCGCCGCCGCCGCATGCTCGTCCTTGCTCACATCCAGCAGCCCACCCACGGGCAGCGAACCCTTCACGTCTGACAGCGTAGCCCCCAGGCAAGCGCGTGCTGGTTCAATCCGCTCCCCGCCTCGCATTTCATAGACGCGGCCTGTCTCGAACAGCCGGACGTTCTCAGAATCGCGATTCAAATTCCATGCCAGCATATCGAGCATGCCCGGTGCCATTGAGGTCCGCATCACCGAAGCTTCTTCGCTCAGCGGATTCTCCAGCTCCAGCACCTTCGCGGAGGAAAATGTTTCCGCATCGGCATGCGAAATAAATGTCAGGGATACAACTTCGTTGTAACCCAGAGCCAAAGCCCGTTGACGCAACGTCTCGTCCATGGCTGCCTGTGGCAGTTCCACCACCGCGCCCCGATAAGCCGGCAACGTGTTTTCGAATTTATCGTAGCCATGCAGACGCGCGATCTCTTCGATCACATCGATCTCGCGTTCCACGTCCAGCCGCCAGCTCGGGATATGTACCTGAAACCGCTCGTCGGCTTGTCCTTCAGGAATTACCCCGAAGCCCAGCTTTTTCAGGATGCGAAACACCTCTCCCGCATCCAGATTCCCGCCCAGAATGCGCTGTACCTCGGAGAGCCGCAGCACTACCGGCGCCTGGTCCATGGTTCTCGACACGACATCGATAGCGTCGCCCACCAGTTCTCCGCCACCTGATTCGAGAATCAGTGCCGCCACCAAATCACACGACAAAATTGTCGACTCAAAATCCGCTCCACGCTCAAATCGATGCGACGCATCAGTGTGAATTCCATGCCGCCGCGAAGTCCTCCGCACCGTCACCGGATCCCACCATGCGGATTCGATCAAAATGTTCCGCGTCTTCTCAGTGATCATGGTGTCGAACCCGCCCATCACGCCAGCGAGCCCCACCGGCTTCTTCGCATCAGCCACGACAAGATCGTCGGATGTCAGCGTCCGCTCCGCACCATCGAGCGTCTTCAGTTTCTCGCCGTCTTTCGCCTTTCGAATGATGAGCCTTCCGCCTTCGAGCAAGTCCATATCAAAGACGTGCGTCGGTTTGCCCATTTCCCAGAGAACATAGTTGGTAGCATCGACAGCATTGCTGATGGGCCGTTGATCAAGCAACTGCAACCGGTGCGCGATCTTCTCTGGCGATGGCTTGATCGTTGTCCCACGTATAACCCGCGCCGAGAATCGCGGACAAAGCTGCGGCTCCTCGACCGTGATACTGAAACCGGTAGGATTGTGGGTAGCGCAGCGCTTCGGCGCCAGGGCAGAGTCCACCGGATTGGATGAGACTTTATTCCCTGCGGGAAGCTTTGCCTCGAGCGCCTTCAGCGGTAAGTCATAAATCGCGGCAGCCTCCCGCGCCACGCCGTAATGATTCATCGCGTCGGGGCGATTCGTGCCGATCTCCATCTCGAAGACGGTGTCGGCACCCGACCCGATGAGTCCTTCGACAGCAATCCCCGACGCAGTCAAATCCTCAGCTAGCCGCCGGTCATCGACCGTCAGCTCAACAAACTCCCGCACCCACTGTGGAGAAAGTCTCATCGTGCTTCTATAGCACCGGCGTCCCGCCGGCTCTGCCACTGCCCACTACGCCCACTGCCTCAAGAACCTCACGTCCCCCTGAAAGAACAACTGCAAATCGTCCACCCCATACTTCAACAAAGCAATTCGATCCGCCCCCATGCCAAAGGCGAATCCCGAAACTCTCTTCGGGTCATACCCGTTGTCCTTCACAAACTCAAATACATTCGGGTCGACCATGCCGCATCCCAGAATCTCAATCCACCCCGTCTGCTTGCAAGGACGGCAGGGGTCTGACCCGCGCTTCCCGCTCCCGCCGCAGATGAAACACGAAACAAACATCTCCGCGCTCGGCTCCGTGAACGGAAAAAACGACGGACGAAAACTTGTCTTCACGCTCGATCCAAAAAATTCCTTCATCGCGTGATCGAGCGTCCCCTTCAAATCGCCGAATGTAATGTTAGTGTCCACCGCCAGTCCCTCGATCTGATGGAACATCGGCGAGTGGCTTGCATCCGGAGGATCGTTGCGGTGCACCGTCCCCGGAATCACAATGCGGAGCGGCGGACGCATCTTCTCCATCGTCCGAATCTGTACCGGAGAAGTATGCGTGCGCAGCAGCAGGCGCTCGCGCTGAGGCGTCCCCTGCTGACCCGCGATGAACAAAGTATCCTGCGTATCCCGCGCCGGATGGTTGGGCGGAAAATTCAAAGCCTCGAAGTTGTAGTAGTCAGTCTCGACGACCGGTCCGTCCGCCACGGAGTACCCGAGCCTCTGAAAAACCCCAACCACCTCGTGCATCGTCTTGATTACGGGATGCTCCGCGCCGATGGGGCGCCGCACGCCAGGCAAGGAAATATCAACCCGCTCGCTCGCGAACGGACTTCCGGTTGAACGTTCGAGCCGATTCGACGCAGCGGTCTGAAGAATGTTCTCGACCGCCGCCTTGACCTCATTGACGACGTGTCCGACGTTCCTTTTGCCTTCCTGCGGCGCAGCCTTGAGCCACAGATCATTGATCTGCTTCAGAATTCCGCTCTTGCGCCCTATCCAGCGGTCGCGAAACGCTTTCAATTCAGCGTCATTGCGAACCTCCGACGCTTCCTTCTGGCATGCGCGAACGCACTCGTTGGCGGCGCTTTCCAGCGCCGTCGCCGAATAATCCGTCAATTTGGAAATGCTATACGCCACGTCTCAGTTCAGCCCTCGCCAAAATTGTCATCCTGAGCGCAGCAAACCGATTCGCGCTTCGCGAATCGGTTTGCGGAGTCGAAGGATCTGCTGTTCGCTTACACAACCACCGGTTCTGAAAGGAGTTTCTGCCGGGTGCCCCGTCCTTGTCGCGGCGTTGTGCTTTGCAGCGGCAGGGCGGGGAACTTGATGTTCACTAGATGAAACCGATCCGCCCGACGTCGACAGCCGAAGCCTGAAAGCGGCTATGCCAGCGCCGTCTTCGCCTGCTGCGCCAGACTGGCAAACGCCGCAGCATCCCGCACCGCCAGATCCGCCAGAATCTTGCGGTCCAGTTCCACTCCCGCCACCTTCAATCCGTGAATGAACTGGTTGTAGCTCAACCCGTTCAGCTTGGCCGCCGCCCCGATGCGAACGATCCACAACGAGCGGTACTGTCGCTTCCGCTGTTTGCGTCCGGAAAAAGCGAACTTGAGGCCGCGTTCAACGGCCTCTTTAGCCGACCGGTATAGCTTTGATTTAGTGAGGAAGTAGCCGCTCGCGCGGCCTAATATTTTCTTGCGCTTGGCGCGGCGTTTGGTTCCGCGTTTTACCCGTGGCATGAGTTTCTCCTTTTTGCTTTCTATGTACTGGCGGCTGGAGGTAAGGGCGATTCACCGTAGCGGCGATCTCTACCTCTTCACGCACCTGCGGGGCTTAAACTCGACCCGCAACGCGGACTCGCGGTCCGCTTCCTTCGTGACGCGAAACTTCGTGAAGGAAAACTTGTGTTACTGATACGGAATCATCCGCTTCACTTTGCGGAGATCGCCGTCGCTCACCAGCGTCGAACTGCCCAGCTTGCGTTTGCGTTTGTGGGCCTTCGACGTCAGCATGTGCCGCAGACCCGAATGGCCCCGCTTCACCTTGCCGCTGGCAGTTTTCTTGAAGCGCTTGGCTGCGCCTTTGTGCGTTTTCAATTTCGGCATAGTTCCTCGGAATCAGGTGGAGGCCGGTCTCGACCGCGCACCTCTGGATATTCAACTGCTACGGTTCAATTGCTCTGGAATCGTTGGCGCGATTCGCGCCCGTCCTCGGCGATCTCGCTAAGCCTGCGAACTAAACCTGCGACCCAGGATTCGGAGCACCCACTGCAGCGGCCTCAGCCGGCGCCGCTTGCTCGTCCTTTTTCTCCGGCGCTAACTTGGCCTGCGCCATTTTTTCCTGCAACATCTTTTCCTGTCGCTCGGCTTTCGCTTTCTGCTTGGCTTCTTTCTCTTTTTCCTTTTCCCGTTCCGCCGCAGATTTCTTCGGAGCCAATATGGCGTGCAGCGTATTCCCCTCCTGCCGCGGCCGAAACTCCACAATACTCTGCGGTTCTACGTCCCGAATCAACCTCTCCAATATTGTTCGACCTAAACCGGTGCGGGTCATTTCGCGGCCGCGGAAGAAGATGGTGGCTTTTACTTTGTCTCCTTCGTCGAGGAAGCGGAGCACGTGATTCTTTTTGGTTTCGTAATCGTGGTCGTCCACATTGATGCGGAACTTGACCTCTTTTACGGTGATGGTCTTCTGGTGTTTCTTGGCCTCGCGCTCTTTCTTTTCCTGCTGATACAAATATTTCCCGTAGTCCATGATGCGGCACACGGGAGGTTGAGCGGTGGGTGAAATCTCGACCAGATCCAGATTCTTGGTGCGGGCTAACCTGAGCGCTTCGAATGGGGGCATCACGCCGATCTGTTCCCCTTCATCGCCGATCACGCGAATTTCGCGTGCCCGGATGCGGTCATTGGTTCGGATAAAACGTTTATCGATACAGTCCTCCGCGCTCTAAGCGATTGAGAATACAAGATTATAACATGCGATTGCAGATGAAAGAGCGCTGGACTCAAGGATCGGCGTAGATAGAATGTTGGCTCGATTCAGAGAAACAGTAAAAATCTGAACGTCACCGCCTTATACCCTCCGCCGATCCGCTGACACTGTTCGTCTTCGGGGAGTCCAAACCTGGGACCGAGCCAAGGCGAGGTCCGGGATCGCTTTTAAGATGCTTCTTCGGTGCCATGTGTTGATCTTAGAATCCTGAACCCAACGGTGTGATTATCATAAAGTTCTCCGACGCGGACGCGCGCGCGACAGCCGGTGGGGGCGCCGGCTATGCGAAAGTCCGGGACGATTGCGGACCGTGGAAAGGATTATTTGCAGAAGAAACCCAGCAAAGACGAACGCTCTGCCAGCGAAGGGACCATCACCACGCGCGTCGAACCGAAGCAGCTTGAGGAGCGGTTGGCGATTGCTACGTATGTGGTGGTTTATGAAACCATTGGTCGTGAAGGCGAAGAGGAACTGCATCGCACGACGTCAGCATTGCGATGGTCCCCATTGGCGGCGGGACTCTCGATGGGATTTTTTATCGCGGAAGGCTTTCTGATGGCGCATCTGCCGGATGAGCTGCTGTCCGGCGGAGATCGGCGCGTCACGCATGGGTGCAGGGTTTGGAACGGTGCGGGATGCGCGCGATTTTTGCCGGCTGGCTGATTGCTTTGATGGT
>Ga0210391_10004295_pt1 | contig 11923 bp, 12 predicted proteins | sample IncBWC12OmetaG_FD_160573 | JGI IMG/M metagenome (GOLD analysis project Ga0210391, IMG submission 160573) | Forest soil microbial communities from Barre Woods Harvard Forest LTER site, Petersham, Massachusetts, United States - Inc-BW-C-12-O ...
TGTCGCGCGCCGCGGGATCAATGCGCGGCGCAAGCGCCGCAAGGGCCGCGCGTACCGCGTCCTCGCCCTCGGTTGCGGAATTCATCTGCGCGGAACACCCCTCAGCGCGGAATTTTCTCGGCGGGAGCGCCGTGGTCTCCCTTCCCAGATCTCATATGAGACTATAATCATCGACCCATCGTGTCTATTATTAAATGATGCAGAGTGAGGGGGCGATCATGGCTGCTGAAGTGAAACTGGGAAATTCCCCGGCCGATGCACCGTTCAAGGATTGGCCTGTCAGAGGGCCCGCGATCACCGTGGAGTATCGTGATGACGGGTGCATTCTGCTGAGGTCGAAGCACGCCGCCGGCAAGGAGCCGCGTTCCATAGCGCACCTGTTCATCGACCAGGCTTCGACTTTTCCGGAGCGCCCCTTCATGCAGCAGCGGCTTGGCGGCCGCGGACCTTGGCGCGCCATCACCTACGGCGAAGCGCTGCGTGCGGCGCAAGCAATCGCTCAACATCTGCTCGATCGCAATCTGTCGGCCAATGACGGCGTCATGGTGCTGTCGAGCAATTCCATCGAGCATGGTCTCATCAAGCTGGGTTGTTACCTGTCGGGCGTTCCCGTGATCCCGATCAGCCCAGCCTTTTCGCTGCTACTGGGCGATCACGGCCGGTTGCGGCACTGCTTCAACACGACGCGGCCGCGCATCATCTTTGCCCAATCAGGTTCAAGCTTCGCCCCCGCGTTTGCCACCTTGCGCGCGCTGGATTCGAATCTGAATTTCATCACCGCCGAGGATCACTCAGCGGACTCCATCGCGCTCGACGTGTTGTTGAAAACCAAACCGACCGGTGCCGTGGCGGATGCGCTGGAGCGGGTAGGGCCGAACACGGTGGCCAAGTATCTGTTCACCTCGGGATCTACCGGCATGCCGAAGGCCGTGCCGCAGACCCACGGCATGATGACTGCGCTGATCGCCGGCCTCGAAGGACTGAATCTGCCCGAGCACGTCGAGGAGCCCGACTTTGTCCCGCGAACGCTCGAATGGATGCCGTGGAGCCATATCTCGGCGGGCAATATTGGTTTCAATGGCGTGATCAAAAGCGGCGGAACGGTGTTTCTGGACGATGGCAAGCCCATTCCCGGCCTGTTTGAAATCACCATGAGAAATCTGCGTGAAGTGCAGCCGGTGGTGTTTGGCTCTGCGCCGATTGCATTCGGTCAGCTGGCTTCGGCGATGGAGAAGGATGTTGAGTTGCGCCAGGCCTTTTTTAAGAACTTACGCTACATGGCCTATGGCGGCGCGACGCTCTCGAATGATATTTACGAGCGATTGCAGGCCCTTGCCGTATTGGAGACCGGCCAGCGAATTCCATTGACCACCATGTATGGAGCCACCGAGACTCAGGGAATCTCCATGACTCACTGGGTGACGGAGCGGGTCGGTTTGATAGGCCTGCCGTTGCCGGGACTGACCATGAAGCTGGTGCCCAACGGGGCCAAGCTGGAAGTTCGGGTTAAGGGTGCGACGGTCGCTTCCGGGTATCACGGTGATCCTGCAAAAACCGCGGCCGCGTTCGATGAGGAAGGATTTTACAAACTGGGCGATGCGGTGCGGTTCGTCGATGAGAAAGACCCGTCCCAAGGGTTGGTGTTTGACGGGCGCGTGACCGAGGACTTCAAGCTCGATAGCGGCACCTGGGTGTCGGTCGGCGTATTGCGGCCGGCGATCGTGGGCGCGTGCTCGCCCTATGTGCTCGACGCCATCGTCACCGGCCAGGACCGGCCGTACGTGGGCGCTCTGTTGTGGCCGTCGGCCCCGGCGCTCGAACACTTTCGCAACTCCGATGGCGGTCTTGATCTCGAGGCGCTCACGGAGGCGATCCGGATCACTCTCGCCCGGTTCAACGCCACCGCCGGCGGATCTTCGCGGCGCGTCGAGCGCTTTGCGATTTTGACCGAGCCACCTTCTCTGGCAGCCGGGGAGATGACAGACAAGGGCTACGTCAATCAACGGCTGGCGCTGGAAACCCGGGCGGCCGCCGTTGCCGGTCTCTATCAGAACCCGCCACCCGCTAACGTGGTAATCGTCCGATGAACATGCCGATCGAGTGATCGGTCAAAGAGCAGGGGAGCATTGCAATGGATATATCCAAACAGGTGGCTGTCGTTACCGGAGGGGCGAGTGGGCTGGGTGAAGCCACCGCCCGCGCGCTCAATGCGGCCGGGGTAAAGGTCGCAATCTTCGACCTCAACGAAGCCAAAGGCGCCGCCCTGGCAAGGGAAATCGGCGGTGTCTTCTGCAAAGTGAACGTGACGGACGAGGCCAGCGTCGACGAGGGCTTCGCCAAAGCGCGAGCCGCCCTCGGACAGGAGCGAATACTGGTCAACTGCGCCGGTACCGGCAATGCAATCAAGACCGCGAGCCGCGACAAGACCACCGGTGCCATCAAGCATTTTCCGCTGGATTCCTTCGAAGCCATCATTCGCATCAATCTGATCGGCACGTTCCGCTGCCTGGCCAAGTCGGCCGCGGGCATGATGACCCTGGCTCCGCTCAAAGACGGCGAGCGCGGCGCGATAGTCAACACCGCAAGCGTTGCCGCCGAGGACGGACAGATAGGACAGGCCTCCTACTCGGCGTCCAAAGGCGGTGTGGTGGCAATGACTCTGCCGGTGGCGCGTGATTTGTCATCAGAAGGGATCCGCGTCAATACCATTCTGCCGGGTATCTTCGATACACCGCTGCTGGCCGCGGCACCGGAGAATGTGAAGGCTGCGCTCTCCGCATCCGTGCCTTTTCCCAAGAGGCTGGGTGCGCCGGCGGAGTTTGCCAGCCTGACGCTGGAGCTGTTGCGCAATTCGTATTTCAACGGCGAGAGCATCCGCTTGGACGGCGCCATTCGCATGGCGCCGCGTTAAGGCGCTCGCGAGACAACGTGGCAGCGGCTGCACATCCTAAGGGCCGGCTCAATGGCAAGACCGCGATCATCACGGGCGCCGCTTCCGGGATCGGGCTGGCAACACTCGAGCGCTTTGTTGCCGAAGGCGCCCGCGTCGTTTTCTGCGATCTTGCGCCCGCCCAAGGAAGGGAGATGCCAGCCCGCATTGGCGCCGCGGCATCCCGTCTGCATCACAGCCGCAGATCGGAAGGCGGACCCAATGACGGCCATGCCATCGCTGCCCGGCTGGGTGCGTCCGCGCATTTCCTGCCCGCCGATGTGACCGATCCAAAATCGCTTGCCGCGGTCATCGACCACGCGCGGCAGCAATTCGGCGGGCTCGACATCCTGGTCAACAACGCCGGCGTCGGCGGCGGCGAGGGCAGCGTCGAGGCCTGTTCCGAGGAAATTTTCGACCGCACCATTGCCGTCAACCTGCGCGCACCCTGGATGGCCATGAAGCTGGTGTTTCCGCTGCTGCGCGAGCGCGGCGGCGGCTCGATCATAACGACATCCTCGATCTCTGCGCTGCTGGGAATGCCGGGCCAAGGCGCTTACGGCGCGTCCAAGGCTGCAATATTGCAACTGACGCGGGTGGCGGCCATGGAAGGCGCGAAGGATCTCATCCGCGTGAATGCCGTCTGTCCCGGCGGAATCCTGACGCCGATCATTTACGATACGCCGCTGCTCGATCGGCCCACCGATGTTGCGCTGGTTGCCAACGCGCTCGCCAAAGCGCAGCCCATTCCCCGCGCCGGCCGGCCCGAGGATATCGCCAATGCGATTCTTTGGCTGGCCTCCGATGAGAGCAGTTTTGTCACCGGCCAGGCAATCGCGATCGACGGCGGTTTGACCGCCGAGTTCGGATCTGAATATCGGCTCAAGCCGGTGCAGAAAGAATAGCCAAAAACATGTTGGCACTCTCGTGAATCGACCAGACATGCGGGAGCTTCCCGGCGGACTCAACCTCGCCACCAAGCTCATGTACGGCTTCGGCACCGTCGCCTACGGCGTCAAGGACTACGGCTTCAATTACTTGCTGCTGCTTTTTTACAACCAGGTGTTGGGCTTGCCCGCAAGAATGGTCGGATTGGCGATCATGATTGCCCTGGTCGTGGACGGTTTCGTAGACCCGTTGATCGGGCATGTATCCGATCGGCTGCACTCGCGTTTCGGGCGCCGCCACCCCTTCATGTACGCATCGGCGTTGCCGGTGGCCTTGGTATATTATTTTTTGTGGAACCCGCCCGCGGCGCTCGGGCGCGGCGATTTGTTCGCCTACCTGCTGATCACCGCCATCATCGTGCGGATGTTGATCGCCTGTTACGAAATTCCCAGCGCCGCGCTCATTTCGGAAATGACGCAGGACTACGATCAACGCACCTCCTTGGTGGCGTACCGATTCTTCTTCGGCGTCCTTGGCGCGGTGTTCATCGGCGTGCTCGCATTCGCCGTGTATCTGCAGCCATCGAAAACCGAGTCGGTCGGATTGCTGAATCGCGCCGGCTACCATGGATACTCGATTGCCGCCGCCTTCGTCATGTTCGCCGCCATACTGATTTCCACTGCCGGCACGCATCGCTTCATTCCATACCTGCGTGCGGCGCCGCCGAAACGCAGATTCAATCTCTCCGCCGAGATCAAGGAACTTCGCGCCGCGTTGTCGAATCGCGGCTTGCTGGCGATGCTGGGTACGGGCTGCTTCGGTTCGATGGCCGCCGGCATCGTCGCTACGTTGAGCATCTATTTCGCCACCTATTTCTGGCGCTTATCGCCCGATCAACTGTCGGTGATCTCGCTCTCGGCCCTGCTGTCGGCGATGTTCGCCTTGCTGCTGGCTCGATTCCTGTCGAGCCGTTTTGACAAGAAGCCCGCGGCCCTGGCAACCGCGATCGGCGCGCTGTTTTTCGCGCCGCTCACCATTGCCTTGCGGTTGCTGCATCTTTTTCCCGAGAATTCGTCGCCTGCGCTATTCCCCATCATTCTCGGCATTACGGTGATCCACACGACCTTGATGCTGTTGTCGGCAACCCTGCTCACCGCGATGCTGGCAGACACCATCGAGGAAAATGAGATTCAAAATCGGCAGCGCTCCGACGGCCTGTATTTTGCAGCCGCGTTTTTCGTGCAAAAGTGCGTGTCGGGCCTCGGCATATTCGCCTCGGGTCTGGTGCTTTCCTGGGCCCAATTCCCGGAAGGTGCGCGGCCGGACGCGGTTGCGCCGCAGGTGCTTACGAATCTGGGGTGGCGTTACATTCTGATCATCGTGGTGCTGTATGCAATTTCGATCTTCAGCATTACCTTCTACCGCATCGGCCGCGCCGACCACGCCGCCAATGTGTTGCGGCTGCAGCAAGAATCCACACAGGCCTGAAGAGGAGGGCGTCAAGGCTGTGATCGACACGATGATGGAAACGAGCGCCGGAGATCCGGCGGCGCTGACCTTCCGCGCCGCGGCAGCCGCGGATGTCGCTGCTGCGGTGCCGCTGATCTACAGCTCGGGGCCGGCGGCATTTGACTATGTCTTCGATATCGGCGGCACGCGGCGCGCGCAGGATTTTCTGCGATTTGCGTTCCTCAAGGGTGGCGGCGAGTTCGGCTGGCGGGTTCATCGCGTCGCCGAGTTCGACGGGCGGGTTGCCGCCGCGGGCGCCGCGTTCGATGGCGGTGCGGTACTGCGCTTCACGATCGCGAATGCGCTGCAGATATTGCAGTTTTTCGGCCCAATCCGCGCCTGGGGCGTCATGGTGCGCGGATTGCGGGTCGAGGCGATCATCCGGCCACCGCACGCCGAGGAGTACTATCTGTGCCATGTCGGCGTCCGAGAGGAATTGCGCGGCCACGGTATTGGCACGCGCTTCATGCGAAATTTACTTGAGGGCGTCGCCGCGCATCGACATCGCTGCGCGGCGCTCGATGTCGCCGTGACAAATCCGCGCGCCCGGTCGCTGTACGAGAAACTCGGGTTCGTGATCGATGCGCTGCGCACCTCATCGCTGCAAAACCGGCTCGGCCGGGTCCCGGACCACTACCGGATGAGCCGCTCTGCCGGCGACCGAGCGGGCTAAAAGTGTTACTTTTTCGCAATTGCGGTGGTCTAGGGCGATAAGCCCCTTTCAAGGAGTGCTTCATGACGCTTGCTGACGAACTGAACAAACTGGCGGAACTGCGCGCAAACGGTGGCTTGACGGAAGATGAGTTCAAGCGCGCAAAGGAACGCCTTCTGAACACCGAACAAGCGCACTCCAATGACCCACTGGTGTCGGCAGTAAATACCTTTCGGCGCAGCCGCACGGACCGCGTGTTCGGCGGCGTGTGCGGGGGAATCGCGCGATCGACGGGAATGGAGTCCTGGGTTTGGCGGGTGCTATTTGTGGCGCTTTTCCTCTGCGGCGGAGTCGGCTTCCTGCTATACGTGCTGCTGTGGCTTTTTGTGCCAAGCGAATGATCATTGCCTACCCTCGTTTACTTCATGCATGATATTTGCGCCGGTTGAGCTTGACACGCGATGAATAAGATCACGCCTAGAGACTTTCGCAATGCCTTTGTTGCCGTCATGCAAGCGGAGCGCGACAACTTTCGTACGGCGGTGGGTTTCGAAACCAAATCTTATAATTTTTACATGCGAACCAGCATCTATCCCCGAGTCGCCAGGCAATTGGGGTTGCTGTCATGGAACAAGGAGTACTACACGCTTGACGGGATGCTGTACGAGGAACGCGGCGTGGACCAGACGGGAAAGTACGCCACTTATGCCAACTGGATTTCCGTGGCGATCGAGCACGAAAACGACAGTTCTCGTGCTCACGAAAAGATCAACAAGCTTCAGTCGTTCAACGCTCCGTTGAAGGTATTGATCACCTATGCCGCCGAAGGCCCTGCAACCGAGGCGCTGCTCAGAAACTACGAACACCTCATCAAGATCTCGGACGTGTTCAATGATGTCGCGACGCTGCGCCAGCAACTGATCATCCTGGGAACACCCCGGACCGTTCTTGAATGGCGATTCTATGCCTACGAGAATGACGGATTTGTGCTGATGCTGCCCAATCAAGCAGTTCCCGGGGAGGAATGAGGCAAGGCGCAACGCATCGGTGTTGGGGTAGTATTGTAGGCAACGACCAACGCCAGCTACCGTGCCGTGGAGAAGAGAATGCAGACATCGAGCTTAACAAAAATCGTCGGCTGGTCGACGATTCCGGTGGTGGCGGTATTGTTGGCCGGCATGTGGCCGACGCACTCGACGGCAGCGCCAACCAAGGAGTCCGCGGCTCCAATCGGTAAATTAAGCGTGCTGCAGCGCTGGAAATTGGGCGGCCCCGGGGGCTGGGATTACCTCACGCTGGATTCGACCGGCGCGCGGCTGTTTATCAGTCGCGGAGATCACGTCGACGTCCTGGATACCGCTTCCGGCAAAGTGACGGGTACGATTCCGGATACGAAGGGCGTCCACGGGATTGCGCTCGCCGAAGATTTGAAGCGCGGCTTCACCAGCAATGGACGGGGGGATTCAATCACTGTATTCGATCTGGCCACGCTCGCGGTCATAAAGGAAATCCCCGTGCCCGGCCACAATCCGGACGCGATTCTGTATGAGCCCGTTCTTAAACATGTATTCACGTTCAACGGCCGTAGCAAGGACGTGACCGTCGTGGATGCCTCGAGTTTCGCCGTGCTCGCGACCATACCGGTTCCCGATAAGCCCGAATTCGCCGTGCACGACGCAGACGGACAAATTTTCCTCAACATTGAAAGTGAAGCTGGGCAGATGCTGGTCATCGATGGCCGCAAGCTGGTTGTGAAGGCAACGTGGCCGATGCCGGGCTGCGCCACGCCGAGCGGCCTCGCCATCGACAGACTGCACCATCGCCTGTTCTCGGTTTGCGATGCGAAAGTCATGGCAGTCACAGACTCCGTGACCGGCAAGCAGGTCGCCAAGGTGGAAATCGGCGAGGGGCCGGATGCAGCCGCCTATGACTCGAAACGCGGACTGGCATTCAGTTCAAACGGTGAGGGCACGCTGACGGTGATTCACCAGGACTCGCCCGATAAGTACACGGTTGTGGACAGTGTTAAAACCCAGCGCGGAGCGCGCACCATGGCTCTCGACCCGTCAAGCGGCCGCGTCTATCTGGTGACCGCGGATTTCGGCCCGCCACCGGCGGCGACTCCCGAGGTTCCGCGCCCGCGCCCTGCAATGATACCCGATACATTCACGGTACTCGTGGTCGGAGCGCCCTGACCGGCGCTCGCGTCCGCCGTCAATTCGGCTCGCGGCTATCCAGGCCCGACGCGGTAAGCGCACAGCTTGTTGCCATCGGGATCGCGGAAATAGGCCGCGTAGAAGGCCTGCGGCCCTTCCTCTCCGCGCACGCCCGGCGGACCCTCATCGGATCCGCCCAGCTCCAGCGCTTTCTTATAAAGTGCGTCGACCTTTGCCCGTTCCTTGAGAACCAGAGCAAGCATGTTGCCGTTGCCGGGTCTCGCCTCCATGCCGTCGTATGGCGGAGTGATTGCAAGCGCCGGCCGGTCCAATTTGGCTCCATACATGGTGAAGCCATGCGGCAATTCCATCAGCCGCTTGGCGCCAATCTCCGTCAGTAGCGCGTCATAAAATGCCCGCGCGCGCGCCAGATTATTTGTGCCAAGGGTTGCGTAGCCGATCATGGTCTGTCTCCTTTGCGGTTCACGTGGAAATAAAAATTCAGGCTTGGTTCTGTTTAGTTTAACTCCAATGGCTTGGCGGCCAAAACCCGGGAACACCAGCGTTGTTATTTCTTTGCCGCCTCTTTGGCAGCTGCGGCTCTGGCTGCCTGTACCTTCAGGTACTCAGCGTATGCTTTCGCTTCGACCGCCTGGCTGATGATGTGCATCTGAATCTCATCGCCGACTTGGGGCACGTATTTGCCCAGGCCGAAGTCGGAGCGCTTGAGCGACGTCTTTGCGTCAAAGCCGATCGTCGGCAGATTGCTCCTCGGGTTTGTGCCGACCTTGACAACCATAACGTCGAGTATGACCGGCTTGGTCACTCCATGGAGGTTGAGATCGCCGGTAACCCTGAGCTGATCAGCCGCGAGCTTCTCGACTTTGGTGCTTTTGAATGTCGCGGTCGGAAATCTGGCTGTATCGAAGAAATCCGTCGATCGGAAATCGTCATCCAGAGCGGCGACGCCGGTGTATAGGCTGCCCAGCGGAATCGAGACGCTGACGGAGGACTTGGTCGGATCGGCCTGGTCAAAGTCCAGCGTGCCTGCACCTTGGGCGAACTGCGCTGCCGGACTCGAGAAGCCCAAGTGATTCCATCGAAACACGCCCTGCGTATAATCCGATTCGAGCGTGTAAGTGGTGGCATATAGCGGCGCTGAGGCGAGAAGCAACGCGGCGGCAAAAGCGAATCGATTCATGGGACGGACTCCTGATTTGGTGGGGCCGACGAAGGCCGATTAAGTGCGGAGCGAATATCGCCTCGCCCGACCAAGTAAGTCCTGAAACGCGCCTGAATTCCGCTGAATTCCTCTGAAAACAAAGGTCCGTGACCACGCCGGTGAATTGCTATAGTGCGCACTCGCAACGAATATCTCCCCAAGATCGGGCCATACCCTAATACACATGGATCGCCCAACTGCAATACCGCTTCGCATCGGCGCCTGGTGCGTCAATCCGACATCCGGCCTGATCTCGCGAGCGGGAGAAACCGTCCGGATCGAAGCTCGGACGATGCGGCTGCTTTTGTGCCTGGCCGGGCGGGCCGGCGAGGTAGTCAGTATCGATGAGCTGCTCGATCAGGTTTGGTCCGGCGTCGTTGTCACTCCGGATTCGGTCTACCAAGCTGTCGCTTCGCTGCGCCGCCAATTGCGAGACGACGCCAAGGAGCCTGCATACATCGCCACTGTACCGCGGCTCGGATATCGGATGGTGGCGACCGTGGCTCCCTGGACGGATGAGCCGATTGCGCCAATGGTCTCCGCGGCAGCGGCAAGCGGGTCGGCATCCAACGGGGCGATCGGCGGTGAGTCGCCCGGCCCTGACCGCCGGTCACGTGTGCTCGCCGTCGGCGCCGCGGTTTGTCTCGCGCTCGCGTTCGCTTTTCTGTTCTACGACAAGGGGCTTCACATCCCGCGCGCGACTGCAACAGCCGGTGCACCGCAAAAATCGGTCGCGGTGCTGCCCTTTCTCGATCTGACCAGTCAGAAAATGGATGAGGAATATTTCGCCGATGGCATGACCGAGGAGCTGATCGACAGACTCAGCAAGATCCCCGGCCTGCGGGTGCCGGCGCCGACTTCCTCGTTCTATTTCAAGGGCAAGAAAATAACCATCGCCGACATCGCCAAGTCCCTCGGCGTGGCCTATGTGCTCGATGGTAGCGTGCGCAAATCAAGCGCGACTCTGCGCGTGGCGGCGCGGCTGATCCGCGCGAACGACGGTTACGTCGTATGGACTGAAACCTATGATAGGCCTTACGACGACAAGTTGGCCGTACAGGACGAGATCGCCAGCGAAGTGGCGAAAGCGCTGAGCGCCTCGATCAAATAGTCGTGTGCTTGATTGCAACTTTTCGCGTCCTGGTGGGTTTTATTCAAATCAGAGCCGGTAGCAGCAAGGAGAATTCGCAATGGCCATACTGTTCAAGCAACTCACCTCCAGACGTTCCGCGAGTATCTGCGTGGCGCTGCTCGGCACAGCGGCCCTTGCCAACATGGTCCACGCCGGGGACTACAATCAGACATTCGTCGTCTCGAATCGCGCCAATGTGCGCGTCGACACGAACGATGGCAGCGTGAGTGTCACCACGGGCGACACCAAGCAAGTTGAATTTCATGTTGAATACCAGGGCTATGAGCTGAACAAGAATCTGACCATCGAATCCCATCAACAGGGTGACGAGATTGAGCTCAGCGCGCGAATTCCTCGGTGGCAGTTTTCTCTTGGCACGATCAGACGATTGCATATCGAGGTTCGCATGCCGAAGGACGGAGATTTGCATGTCAAAACGGGGGACGGTTCCATCAAGGCCGGCGGCCTGTCGGGGAATATCGATCTCAGTACTGGCGATGGCAGCGTCGCGGTGAATGCGCTGATGGGCGATATACGGCTGCGCACCGGCGATGGAACGATCGAAGGCAGCGATCTCGACGGCAAATGCGACGCTGTTTCCGGCGACGGCCGAATCCGCCTGGCAGGGCGATTTGACGTTCTGAGAGCCAAGAGCGGCGACGGCGGGATAAATGTACGCGCGCTTCATGGCTCGAAGTTGGGTGCAAGTTGGAGCATCGGCTCGGGCGACGGCAGCATCGACGTTGCGCTGGCGAATGATTTAGCGGCGGATCTCGAGGTGAGTACCGGCGACGGCAGCATCAGCTCGGACATTCCCATCACTGTGGAAGGCAGCATCAGCAAAACGCGAATCCATGGAAAAATGAATGGTGGTGGACAGACGCTGACAATTCACACCGGAGACGGATCCATTCGCCTCAGCCAGGCTTAAAGGGTGAAGATATTCTTGCCGCCCGTCATCCTCTCGGCGCGAGGGCTGTGGGAGCATTTGCCATGGCGTACCACCGCGCAGCACAAACAAGGTGCCCCTGCGTGAGGCTCTGATGGGTCGTTGACACCTGAAAGGTCACGGGACTATGGTCGGAGTAGTCGATAACCGGAATACCAACATGACTACGACCCTCGATACCGGAACTTCCGATCTTTTGTCGGTTTTGGAGCATGGCGTGTTGACGCTGACTCTTAACCGCGCCGAGGCCCGCAACGCCATGAGCGAGGCGATGAATCAGGCATTGGCCCAGCAGCTTGCGTCGGCGGAGCTAAACCCGGCGATCAAGTGCGTGGTGTTGACGGGCGCCGGAAAAGGCTTTTGCTCCGGGGGCGACGTCAAGGCCATGTCCAATCGCGGCGCTCGCGGCTCAATCACCGTCGACGAAGCCATCCATCGCCAGCGCGTCAATCAGCGCGAGACCGTGGGTAGACTCTTCAAGATGCC
>Ga0210391_10004297_pt1 | contig 11921 bp, 10 predicted proteins | sample IncBWC12OmetaG_FD_160573 | JGI IMG/M metagenome (GOLD analysis project Ga0210391, IMG submission 160573) | Forest soil microbial communities from Barre Woods Harvard Forest LTER site, Petersham, Massachusetts, United States - Inc-BW-C-12-O ...
GGCTACGCCAGGTACCTTCGCTACTACTAGCCGTTACACATTCATGACGATGCCGGCAAATATTTCCCCGCTGGTAGTGCCAACCTACGGTCACGTAGGTTACGGTTACGTAAGCGTATTCTGCACGCGCCCCTGACCACGGCTATGCAGGACGTTTAATCCCGCAACTATCCGGTATGAGTGCCAGGCGAGGATCACATGACCACTGCCATAGACACTGCGACCAGCGGCGCACCGGAGGCCGGTGGCACCCGCGCGAAGGCACCACTGAGCGACCTCCAGGACGAACCCAAGGGCCGCTTCGAAAAGGTCCTGGTCGGCGTCTTCGTCGCCGTGCCGATGCTCGCACTGATTGCGGCGATACCACTGGCCTGGGGCTGGGGCCTCGGCTGGCACGACATCGTCCTAGCGGTGGCCTTTTACTACATCTCGGGCCTCGGCATCGCGATGGGGTTCCACCGCTACTTCACGCATTCCTCCTTCAAGGCCAAGACCGGCCTGCGGGTCGCGCTCGCCATCGCCGGCTCGCTGGCCGTCGAGGGCCCGGTGCTCACCTGGGTCGCTGACCACCGGCGGCACCACAAGTACAGCGATCGGGAGGGCGACCCGCACTCGCCGTGGCGCTTCGGCGACGACTGGAGGGCGCTCGCCAAGGGTCTGGCCTGGGCGCACATCGGCTGGCTGTTCGACGCTGAGCACACCTCCAAGGAGAAGTTCTGCCCCGATCTGCTCGCGGACAAGAAGATCGCGCGAATCTCGCGCCAGTTCCCCATCTGGGTCACGGTCTCGTTGCTGGCTCCTGCTCTCATCGGCGGCCTGTGGGCCTGGTCGTGGCAGGGCGCCGTCACCGCATTCTTCTGGGCGACTCTGGTCCGGATCGCGTTCCTGCACCACGTGACCTGGTCCATCAACTCGATCTGCCACACCTTCGGCAAGAAGGAGTTCGAGGCCAGGGACAAGTCGAGGAACGTGAACTGGCTGGCCATCCTCTCCTTTGGCGAGTCCTGGCACAACCTGCACCATTCGGACCCGACCTGCGCCCGGCACGGCGCCCTGCGCGGTCAGATCGACACCGCAGCTCGGCTGATCTGGTTCACGGAGAAGCTCGGCTGGGCCTATGACGTCCGGTGGCCGGACGAGGCCAGGCTCAGCGCCAAGCTCACTGGCACCCGCCGCCTGGGCTCGATGACGCGACGGGCCGCAGCGGAACCAGTTAGCCGCATTGGGGCCTAACCGACCATGATGGGAACGTGACACATCAGGCCCCGCCGAATAACCGTCGGCGCATGACCGGCAAAGAGCGCCGTGCGCAGCTTCTGGACATAGGTCGGCGGCTATTCGCCGAGCGTGGCCTGGACGGCACTTCCATCGAGGAGATCGCCGCCCAGGCCGGCGTGTCCAAGCCCGTCGTCTACGAGCACTTCGGTGGCAAGGAAGGGCTGTACGCGGTCGTCGTGGATCGTGAGGTCGAGCGGTTCCTCACCATGGCCACCAGGCTGCTGGAGGGTGAGGACACCATGGCCAAGTTCGAAGTGGCCGCGGTACACCTACTCCGGTACATCCAGGAGAACTCCGACGGCTTCCGGATCCTGGTCCGCGACTCGAACCCGACCTCAGGCTCCGGTACCTTCGCCAGCCTGATCAGCGATATCGCCAGTCAGGTCGAATACATACTCGGCGACGTGCTGCAGGTCAGGGGCTACGATCCGAACCTGGCGCCGGTCTACGCGCAGATGCTGGTCGGCATGGTGGCGTCGGCCGGCCAATGGTGGCTCGATGCGCGGAAGCCAGAGCTTGAGGAGATGGCCGCGCACCTGGTGAACCTGGCCTGGAACGGACTGCGCGAGCTCGATCCTAAGCCGCGGCTCTCCGCCGAGGCCACCGAGCTACTGCGCCAGGGCAAGTAGCCGCCGCCGGCGGCGCACCGCCAGCGTCGTCAGTCAGGCCTTGTGCGCGACGACGAACACTCGACGGAACGGCAGGACTGTGCCGTAGGGCTCGGCCGGATAGGCCGCCCGGACCTGCTCGCCGTACTGCCGGACAAACTCAGCGGACTCGTCGGCCGGAAGCGCCGTCAGCACTGGCCGCAATCCGGTGCCCTTGACCCACTCAGTCACCGGATCGGGTCCGGGCAGGACGTGCAGGTAGGTCGTCTCCCACGCGTCCACGGCCAGGCCCTGCCGGGCCAGCAGGTCCAGGTACTCGCCTGCATCGGCCGACTGACGGTTGAGCTCGACTCCGGCCAGCGCGGTGCGCCACCTATCGGAGCGGGCGAGGTCGCGCAGGATCGCATGGCTCGGCTGGTCGAAGTTCCCCGGCAGCTGGAACGCGAGCCATCCCCCGTCCGCGAGCCAGCCAGCCCACCGCGGGAGCAATTCCAGGTGATCCGGTACCCACTGCAAGACAGCGTTCGAGATGATCACGTCCACCGGCCCGTCGGGTACCCAGTCGGCTAGGTCTTCGACCCGGAAGCTGAGCGTGCCTCGGCCTGCCATCCCGCGGTCGTCGATTCGCTGGGCGGCAGCGATCATCTCGGCTGATGAGTCGAGGCCGAGAACGTTCGCGTGCGGCCATCTGGCTGCGAGCGACGCCGTGAGCTGACCGGGCCCGCAGCCCAGATCCACGACCGAGCCTGGCGACGTAGCACCGATGCGCGCTGCGAGATCGAAAAACGGCCGTGAGCGTTCGTCAGCGAAACTCAGGTACTGGGCGGGATCCCACATTCGACCACCATCTCTCGTGACGTGATTATCTCTTGACATCAAGATACCCATCGGCTTTTCTACCGCCACGGAAGTCTCGATGTCAAGAGATATGATCTGGTCATGTCACCTGCGCCCCGGCCAGTGCGGGACGAGGTCGACGAGATCGTTGCGCGCTGGCGATCCGAGCGGCCTGACCTGGATGTCGCGCCCCTGGGCGTGCTGAGCCGCGTGACCCGCCTCGCCCGCCACCTGGACCGGGTGCGGCGGGACGCCTTTGCCGCCCACGGACTGGAGACGTGGGAATTCGACGTGCTGTCGGCTCTGCGCCGGGCGGGCCCGCCGTACCAGCTGAGTCCGGGGGCGCTGCTCCGCGCGACGCTGGTCACGTCCGGCACCATGACCAACCGGATCGACAGGCTGGCTGCTGCGGGCCTGGTCAGCCGCAGCCGGGACCCGCAAGACAAGCGCGGAGTCCTCGTCCAGCTGACGGACGACGGCCGCCGCACCGTCGATGGCGCTATGTCTGACTTGCTAGCCCAGGAGCGGTCGATCCTCGCCGCACTCGACGCGGACCGGCACACCGAGCTAGCCGGCCTGCTGCGCATCCTGCTGGCGCCATTTGATGCGGCCGGCCTGAACGACACGGGATCGGCGCCCGATTAGCAAGACGCCGAGTAGCAAGCGGCCCGAGTAGCAAGCGGCCCGAGTAGCAAGCCGCGCGACGCCGACTCCGGACGAGCGTGCTGACGCCTAGCTGATGTCCTCGGCAACCTCGAGCCAGCGCTCCTCGAGGCTGGCGCGCTCCGTCTGAACGCCGCGCAGGTCCGCGCCAAGCTCAACGAGCTTCGCGTAGTCGCTGGCATTGTCGGCTAGCTCGGAGGCCAGGCGCGTCTCGGCCGCCGTCAGCCGGGCGATCTGGCGCTCGAGCCGGGCGAGCTCCTTCTGCCCGGCACGCTGCTGCGACGCCGCCCTGCCCTCGCCCGGTCCCGCGCTCGCGCGCACGCCGGCTTCTGCCGTCTCGCGATGCTCTGCCGCCGCTGCCCGGCGGCTAAGGTACTCGTCCACTCCGCCGGGCAGGTACGCCAGCTGCCCGCCGAGCAGCCCAAGCACGTGATCAGTGACCCGCTCGAGGAAGTACCTGTCGTGGCTGACGACGACGACCGAGCCCGGCCAGCCGTCCATCAGGTCCTCAAGTTCCGTCAGCGTCTCGATGTCCAGGTCGTTAGTGGGCTCGTCCAGCAGTAGCACGTTCGGCTCGGCCAGCAGCATCAGCAGCAGCTGCAGCCGGCGGCGCTCGCCGCCGGACAGGTCGCCGACCCTGGTCCACTGCCGCTCGCTTGTCAGCCCGAGCCGGTCGAGTAGCTGGCTGACCGAAAGCTCGTGCTTGCCGCCGACCACCGCTGAGCTGCGCACCTGCTCTGCTGCTTCCAGGACGCGCAGGTCCGGATCGACCGCGGCCGGCTCCTGCGTCAGGTAGCCGAGCTGGACGGTCGCGCCGGTGATCACCCGTCCGGTCGCGGCGACCTCGCCGGCGGACGGCACGGGCAGGGTCCCGGCTAGCAGCCGGAGCAATGTCGTCTTGCCGGTGCCGTTGACGCCAACGATGCCGACTCGGTCTCCTGGACCGAGCTGCCAGCTCACGTGATCGATCAGCACACGGGGGCCGGCCGTGGCCGACACATCCTCAAGCTCCACGACCGTCTTGCCGAGTCTCGTCGTCGCCAGCCTCGCCAGCTCGACACTGTCCCTGGCTGGCGGCTCGTCCGCGATCAGCGCGCTCGCCGCCTCGATCCGGAACTTGGGCTTGCTCGTCCGGGCCGGCGGTCCCCGCCGCAGCCAGGCCAGCTCCTTGCGGAGCAGGTTGCGGTGCCGCTGATCCATGGCCGCGGCGATGCGCGCGCGTTCGGCCTTGGCCAGAACGTACGCGGAATACCCGCCCTCATAGGCGTGCACCTGGCCGCCGGCCACCTCCCAGGTCTCGTCGGTCACGGCGTCCAGGAACCACCGGTCGTGCGTGACGACAACAAAGCTGGCCGCGTGCTGCCGCAGGTAACCGGCCAGCCACGTGATGGCCTCGATATCCAGGTGGTTGGTGGGCTCGTCCAGCAAGAGCAGGTCGTAGCTGCTGCGCAACAGCGCCGCCAGCGCGCTGCGACGGCGCTCGCCGCCAGACAGCTGACTGACGTCCGCCTTGGTGTCGATGTCACCGAGCAAGGCCTCGACGACGGCGCGGCTACGCGGGTCGGCCGCCCACTCGTGCTCGGCCACACCGCCGAAAACGACGCTCCCGACGGTGCCGGTGAGCTGTTCCGACTGCGGCAGGTAGCCGATGGTCACGTCCCTGGCCCTGGTTGTCCGGCCGGAGTCCAGCTCGGCGGTGCCAGCGAGCGCCGCGAGCAGCGTCGTCTTCCCCGCGCCGTTGCGACCGACGACGCCGATCCGCTGTCCGGCCGCAACGCCGAGCGACACGCCGTCGAGCAGCACTCGTTCGTGGTAGGCCTTGGCCGCCTGCTCCAGGTTCACCAGGTTCATGAAGGCTGGCGGTCCCGGTCCCTGACGATGATCGCGCCGGGCACCGGGCCGCTGGCCCTCGCAACAGCGCGGCACACGCCCGACCCGGTGAGGGCCACGGCCAGCTCACGGGCACGAGCAGCGTCGTGAGCCAGGAACGCGCACGTCGGTCCCGAGCCCGACACGATCGCCCCAAGCGCGCCAAGCTCACGCCCCGCTGCCAGGGCCCGCCGGAGCGCAGGCTGCAGCGACAATGCGGCGGGCTGGAGATCATTGGTCAGCAACGGACCGACCTGCGCGGGATCGCCAGACCGGAGCGCCGTCATCAGCGGGTGACTGAGCTCAGGCTCGCGCGTGCCCGGCCGATCGCCAGCAGCGGCCCTGGCGGCGCGGAGCCGGTCGCAGGTGGCGTAGACCTGGGCGGTAGACAGCCCGTCATGGCCGAAAGCCAGCGCCCAGTGGTACGTGCCAGCCGCGAGCGCCGGCGTCAGCTGCTCGCCGCGGCCCCGCCCGACGGCGGTGCCGCCTACTAGCGCGAACGGGACGTCGCTGCCGAGTCCGGCGGCAAGCTCGGCAAGGTCTCGCGATGACAGGCCTGTCTGCCAGAGCTCGTTGCAGGCGACCAGCGTGGCCGCGGCGTCGGCGCTGCCGCCGGCGAGACCGGCAGCCACCGGGATCCGCTTGCGGATCTCGATCCGCACCGCAGCGCTACGTTGCCCGGTGGCCTTGGCGAGCGCGCTTGCGGCCTGCCAGGCCAGATTGGACCGGTCGGTGGGCACTGCCGCCGCGTCTTCGCCGGTCACCGTGATGGCGGTCCTGACCGAGAGCTGAACTGTCACCTCGTCGAACAGCGACACGGCGTGGAAGACGGTGACCAGGGAGTGATAACCATCGGCGCGCGCGGGTCCGACGGCGAGCTGAAGGTTGACCTTTGCCGGCACCCGGACAGTCACCGCCGCCGGAGCTGGCCTGATTGCTGAGATCACGATTTGCTGATCGTATCCGGAGCCGGGCCTGGACTAGGAAACGCCGCCGCGGCTATCCGGGCATAGTCCGCAATCCCGAGTGCCTCGCCGCGCAGCGCCGGATCGACGCCAGCCCGCCGCAGCACCTCTTCCGCGGCGGCGGGTGAGCCCGCCCAGGCCGCGAGCGCAGCGCGCAGTGTCTTGCGCCGCTGCGAGAACGCAGCGTCGATAACCGCGAAGGTCTCCGCCCTGCCGGCGGATCCCCTGAGCTTTGCCGCCTGGTCCGCCCCAAGCCGGACGATCTCCACTAGGCCTGAGTCGACGCGAGGCACGGGCCAGAACACTCCGCGTCCCACCGAGCCGGCCCGGCGCGCGGTGGCGAACCAGGCCAGCTTGGCCGACGGCACCCCGTACGTCCGGCTTCCTGGCGGAGCGCACATCCGGTCGGCGACCTCAGCCTGGACCATTACGACGCCACCGCGCAGCGACGGGACTGTCGCCAGCAGGTGCAGCAGGACTGGCACCGACGCGTTGTACGGCAAGTTGGCGACTAGCACCGTCGGCGGGTCTCCAGGCAGGTCCGCCACCCTGGCCGCGTCGGCAGCCACCACGGACAGCCGTTCGGCCAGGTGCGGCGCCCGGGCGGCGACGGTCAGCGGCAGCTCGGCCGCGAGCACCGGGTCGAGCTCGACGGCGATGACCTGGCGTGCGGCGGCTAGCAGCGGCAGCGTCAGCGAGCCGAAGCCCGGCCCCACCTCCAGCACCGTGTCGTCACCGCGCAGGCCCGCCATGCCAGCAATCCGGCTGACGGTGCCGGCGTCGACGACGAAATTCTGGCCCAGGCGCTTGGACGGCTGCACCCCGAGCCGCGCGGCGAGCGCCCGGATCTCGCTCGGACCGAGCAGCTGCGCGGTCCCGAGGGCCGGACCGGGCGCAGCAAGACTAGGCACAGCAGGACTGGGCTCAGCACGGCCGGGTTCAGGCGGACTGGGCTCAGCCGGGCCGGGCGCTAGCCCGGCCACGGCCCGAAAAGGCGCTCCCCGGTCGCCTCGATGACCTCGCACAACTTGGCGACGTCCATCAGCTTGGCCGCCGCGAGCGCGCGCACCGTGTGCGCGACCTGGGCGGGCGCGTTCGACTTGCCGCGGTTCGGCGCCGGGGAGAGGAACGGCGCATCGGTCTCCGCCAGGATCAGCTCGGCGGGCGTGACGGCAGCCGCGGCCCGCAGCCCGCCGGCGTTCGCGAAGGTCACGGTGCCGGCGAAACTCAGCACGTAGCCAGCCTGCACGCACCGCTGCGCCAGCTCGGCATCGCCCGAGTAGCAGTGGAAGATGACCTGATCAGGCGCGCCATCGGCGGCGAGGATCGACAGCACGTCCTCATGCGCATCTCGGTCGTGGATCATGAGCGGCTTGCCGGCCTGCTTAGCGATGTCGATGTGCGCACGGAACCAGTCGCGCTGCACCTGCGGCGGGGCACTGTCGCGGTAGTAATCAAGGCCGGTCTCGCCGACGGCGCGAACCTGCGGCAGCGCGGCCAGCCGCGCGACCTCCGCCAGCACGGCATCCCGCCCGCCGGGCAAGGTGGCCGCCGCCGCTGTCTCGTTCGGGTGGATGGCGACCGCCGCACACACAGCTGGGAACGTGGCCGCGCAATCCGCCGCCCATTGCGACGACGGGACGTCACAGCCAACGGTGATGACCTTGCTGACGCCGACCGCCGCAGCCTGCGCGAGCGTGTCGGCGACCGCCATCTCGATCAGGTCCAGGTGGCAGTGGCTATCGAAAGCGGCGCCTGGCAGCGGCTCAGGCACCGGCGCCTGCGGCCGCCCGACGCCGCGCCCTGGCCCGAAACGCCCGTCTGCCCCGAATAGGTTGGCGCCGACCGGGCGATCGGTCACTTGCGCTCCAGCCTGGCCAGTTCCTCGTCCACCACGGATGGGTCCAGCTTGGGGAACAGCGGAACCGGCGGGTTGAGCGGAGTACCGGGCCGGATCGGCATGGAAGCCCAGCGGGCCGCCGCCACCGTGTAGTCCCCAGTGATCACCGGATACAGCGGGCCGCCGTCCTCGCTGACCTCGTCTATCCGCGGCATGCCCGACCAGACACCGCTGCCGCCGAGCATCTCAAACACCTTCTGCGACGACCGCGGCAGGAACGGCGTCAGCAGCGTCTTGCCGTCATCGACGAGCTGAAGCGCGACGTGACAGATCGTGCGCATCCGGTCTGGGTCCGATTCGCGCAGCTTCCATGGCGCCTGGTCGGACAGGTACTTATTCGCCTCAGCCAGCGTGCGCATGGTCTCGGTGATCGCGGCCTTGAAACGGGACCTGCCGAGTGAGTCGCCCACGGTCTCGAAGGCGGCCCTGGACCGCTCGAGGGCGGCGCGGTCGGCGTCGGTCAGCTCGCCGGCGGCCGGGATCTCGCCGATGTTGCGGGCCGCGAACGAGATCGAGCGGTTCACCAGGTTGCCCCAGTTAGCGACCAGCTCGTCGTTGTTGCGCCGGACGAACTCACTCCAGGTGAAGTCGGTGTCCTGGTTCTCCGGGCCGGCCACCGCAACGTAATAGCGCAGCGCGTCCACGTCATACCGGGCCAGGAAGTCGCGGACATAGATGACCACCGACCGGGACGAGGAGAACTTCCTGCCCTCCATGGTCAGGAATTCGCTGGAGACGACCTCCGACGGCAGATTCAGCGCGCCAAGGTCACCGGGCTGCCCGCCCCTGGCGCCCTGCCCGTCGTAACCCAGCAGCATGGCTGGCCAGATCTCGGCGTGGAAGACGATGTTGTCCTTGCCCATGAAGTAATAAGACTCGGCGTCCGGCGCCTGCCACCACGCGCGCCATGCGTCCGGGTCGCCAGACCGCCTCGCCCACTCGATCGACGCAGACAGGTAGCCGACGACAGCGTCGAACCACACGTAGATCCGCTTGTCCGGCTTGTCCCGCCAGCCATCGAGCGGGATCGGCACGCCCCAGTCCAGGTCCCTCGTGATAGCCCGCGGCTGCAGCTCGCCGAGCAGGTTCAAGGCGAACTTCAGCACGTTCGGGCGCCACTGGCCGCTCTTGCTCTGCAGCCAGCTGCCCAGCACGTCCGCGAACGCGGGGAGGTCCAGGAAGAACTGCTCGGTCTCGACGAAGACCGGAGTCTCGCCGTTGATTTTCGACCGCGGGTTGATCAGGTCGACCGGGTCTAGCTGGTTACCGCAGTTGTCACACTGGTCGCCGCGGGCGGCGTCGTAGCCGCAGATTGGGCAGGTGCCTTCGATATAGCGATCCGGCAACGTCCGGCCGGTAGACGGCGAGACGGCCCCAAGCGACTTGCGCGGGAAAATGTAGCCGTTGTCGTACAGCCCGCGGAACATGTCCTGCACCACGGAGTAGTGGTTACGGGTGGTCGTCCGGGTGAACAGGTCATAAGACATGTCCAGCCCGGCCAGATCTTTGGCGATCACGAGGTTGTACCGGTCGGCCAGCTCGCGCGCGGTCACGCCTTCGGCGTCGGCCTGGACCTGGATGGGCGTGCCGTGCTCGTCCGTGCCGCTGACCATGAGTACCCGGTTGCCGATCATCCGCTGATACCGGGCGAACATGTCGCACGGCAGGCCGAAGCCGGACACGTGTCCGATATGACGGGGGCCGTTGGCGTACGGCCACGCCGGGGCAGCGAGAATGTGGCGGCTGGTCATGACTCCCAGCGTAGGGGACCCTCAGGTCCGGTGCGTGCTGGCCACGACCGCGTCGTAGACCGTGCGCCGTGGCAAGCCCGTCTCCCGCGCGACCGCCACAATCGCGTCCTTGCGCGGCAGGCCGGCCCGCTCGCGCTGGGCGACCGCCCCGGCAGCCTCGGCTGGAGTGGCGACGCTCTGCATAGCCGGCGCGCCGGCCACCACGAGCGTGACCTCGCCGAGCACGCCGTCGGCCAGCTGGCCCGCCAGCTCGGCAAGGGACCCCCGGATGACTTCCTCATGCGTCTTAGTGAGCTCACGGCAGACGGCCGCCCGGCGCTCGGGACCAAACGCCGCAGCCAGCTCGGCCAGCGTGGCCGGTACTCGCCGCGGCGACTCGAAGAACACCAGCGTTCGGCGCTCGGCGGCCAGCTCAGCGAAGCGCCGGCCGCGTTCGCCCGCTCGCCGCGGCGGGAAGCCCTCGAACACGAACCGGTCGGACGGCAGGCCGGAGATCACCAGCGCCGTAATCACGGCCGAGGGTCCGGGCAGCACGGTCACCCGGATCCCGGCGTCGGCCGCGGCGGCGACGAGACGATATCCGGGGTCGCTTACGCTCGGCATGCCCGCATCGCTGACGAGCAGGACATCCTGCCCGGCACTGAGCTCGGCCAGCAGAGCCGGCACGCGCCGCGCCTCGACGTCGTCGTAGTACGACAGCACCCGGCCGGTCAGTCGGACGCCGAGGGATGACGCGAGCCTTCGCAGTCGCCGCGTGTCCTCGGCCGCGATCACCGGCGCGGAGGCGAGCGCCTGAGCTAGCCTGCCGGACGCGTCGCCCGGCTGGCCGATAGGCGCGGCAGCGACTGTCAGCGTGCCCTGGCGGCCGCTCGCGTCGGGCGCTGGGACCGGCCCGGACCTAGCTGGCGCGGAACCAATCTCCGTGCTGGCCGCTCGCTCGCCGCTCACCTGTCCCATGTCCCGGCCCAGGCTAGCCGGTCCGGCCCCTAACATGGCTGTCGATGAATGCCTACCAGACGGTGTCGGCCATCGGCACCGATGAAGGCTCACGGCTGGCCAGGGCCAGCCGGCGCAGCAGCGCGCTCGTGCTCGGCAGTCCGTTCTGGGGCTGGGCCGGCCCGGTGCTGATTATGATCTTCGGCGGCTTCCTCAGGTTCTACCGGCTGGGCCAGCCCGACGCGGTCGTGTTCGACGAGACATACTACGTGCCCGACGCGAACTCCATCCTTCATCACGGTGTCGAGCTCCAGCACGGCAGCAACGTCAACAAGCTTCTGGTGGCGGGCAACCCCAACATCTTCGTGAAGAGCTTCGACCCGGCCACCTGCGCTCCGCACCGGGTGCCGTGCTACGTCGGCGAGCTCGTGGCGCATCCGGCGCTCGGGAAGATCCTGATGGCGTTCGGGCAGTGGACGTTCGGCCTGACGCCGTTCGGCTGGCGATTCTCCTCGGCTGTGGTCGGCACCCTGGCCATCTTGATGCTGGCCCGCATCACCCGGCGGATGACGCGCTCGACGATGCTCGGGTGCGTTGCGGGGCTGCTCCTTGCGCTCGATGGCCTCGAACTGGTGCTGAGCCGTACCGCGATCCTCGACATCTTCGTGATGTTCTGGGTGCTGGCGGCCTTCGGTTTGCTGGTCATCGATCGCGATCGGCTCATCGGCAGGCTGGCCGAGGCCGCAGCCATGCCAGGGCCGCACGATCCGGCCGGACCGAAGCTGGGCATACGGTGGCTCCGGGTAGCCGCGGGCCTGTGCATCGGGGCCGCGTGCGCGACCAAGTGGAACGGGATCTGGTTCCTGTTCGGCTTCGCCTGCCTGGCGATCGCCTGGGATTTCGGCGCCAGGCGGGCCGCCGGATACAGCCACTGGCTCGCCGGCGGGCTGCGCAGCGAGGGCAAGTGGCTGCCTGTCTGGTTCGGCCTCGCCCCGTTCGCGGTGTACCTAGCCTCGTGGTCCGGCTGGTTCGCCACCAGCAACGGATACGACCGCAACTGGGCCGCGGCGCACGGCAACCACACGCCCGTCTGGTCCACCATCGACTCCTGGTA
>Ga0210391_10004301_pt1 | contig 11914 bp, 9 predicted proteins | sample IncBWC12OmetaG_FD_160573 | JGI IMG/M metagenome (GOLD analysis project Ga0210391, IMG submission 160573) | Forest soil microbial communities from Barre Woods Harvard Forest LTER site, Petersham, Massachusetts, United States - Inc-BW-C-12-O ...
AGCTAGCCGCCATGTACTCCAAATTCCGCAACCGCGTCATGTTCCCCATCTCCAGCGAAGCCGGAAAAGTAATCGCCTTCACCGGACGCACCCTGGCCGCCGACGAGAAATCCGGCCCGAAATATCTAAATTCCCCCGAGACGCCGATCTACTCCAAGGGCAAGGTCCTGTTCAATCTCAACCTCGCCAAGGAAGCGATCAAGGCCCTGAACTATGCCATCCTGGTCGAAGGCCAAATGGATTGCATCTCCGTCTTCGCCGCGGGCATGCACAACGTCATCGCCAGTTCCGGAACCGCATTCACCGAGCTGCAGGCAAAGTTGCTCGGTCGTTTCAGTAAAAGGGTTGTAGTCAATTTCGATCCGGATACGGCAGGCGCGAAAGCAACCGAGCGCACCCTCGGATTGTTAGTCGAAGAAGAATTCGAGATACAGGTGCTCACCCTCGAAGACGGATTCGATCCCGACCTCTACATCCGCCGCAAAGGCAAAGAAGCCTACGGCGCGGCGCTGAAGAATTCGCAAAAATACTTCGACTACCTCATCGAGCGTGCCCGCACCCAATTCCCCGTGCGCAGTGCCGAAGGCAAACACAAAGCCGTAAATTATCTGTTGCCGCACGTTCAGCGCATTCCAAGCCGAATTGTCCGCGACGAATTGGCACAAGAAATCTCGCAAAAACTAGGAATCGATTCCGCAGTGCTGCGCCAGGAATTACGCCACGCTGCTAGCACGCGTGAGACGTCCGTCGTCAAAGCCCGCACCGAAGCACAAGTCACCGACGCCGAAAAAGTTCTCATCCGGGCTCTGGCCTCGGCCCGCCAAATTCATTCAGGCGACGAGCATCATTCCGCTCGCGACGGAGCATGGGTGAACAAGGAAGCAGAATTCGATCCCGCAGGCCAAGCGAGGTTCGTGCTACAAAACGAAGCCCTGCACCGCGGCCTGGCGACGGAGTCGCTAGCCGAGTCCCTATTGAACGCCGCTCGCGAATCCGCCGATATTCACGGAGATGATCACGGGGATGGTTATGAAGACGTTCCAGAAGAAGCGCCCAAGGATGTTCTCGACCTACCGGCGACCGAGTCCGATCGCCGCATGCTGGCCCTGATTCTGCTCAAGGAGGACGAAGATCTCACCGCCGAAGTCTTAGAAGCCGCAGTCCGCGCCCTGCGCCGCATTCACCTGCGCCGCCGCCAAGAGCAAGTCCAGCAAGAACTAAAGAAGCCCGGCCTCGCCGAAAATAAAGATCACCTGCGCGAGCTGCTAACCGAACTCGAACGCATCAGCCGCGCCCTCCGCGATCCTGGTTTAATCGAAAGCGGCTTAGCCGAGAACGCAGGAAACAAGAAGAGCGCGTGAAACAAAAAACGCCCCGCCGTCATCTAAGTAATTAAGGAAATTGAAGATAAGGGACGCGGCAGGGAATCAAGCGGGCCACCGATAGACGCTACAGAACTTGTTTGCTAAAATCGATAGGTTTGTGCGGTACGCACGGCCCCGCAACACCCAGCTTCCCACCCTTATCGGTACAGTATCACAAGCTCCTGTGGAGCGGATTGAACGCACAGAATTAAAGCAGTTTCGAGGACACACCTTTTGGCTCTAGAAGACAAGTTCGACGACATTAAGAAGCTGATCGACACAGGCAAAGAGAAGGGATATCTCACCTACGACCAGGTCAACGACCTGATCCCGCACGACGTGCACAGTCCCGAAGACCTGGACGATCTCCTCACCACCATCGGTACGCAGGGAATCGACGTGCTCGAAGGCCCCAAGCTGCCTTCCGCCACGCTCGACAAAAAATTCGAAGACAACGAAGAAGGCGAGGACGTCGAACTCGACCTGACGCCCGGCGCTCTCGAAAAAACCAACGATCCCGTCCGCATGTATCTGCGCGAAATGGGAACGGTCCCGCTGCTCACCCGCGAAGGCGAAGTAGAAATTGCGAAGCGCATCGAGCGCGGCCAGATCCGCGTGCTCAAAGCCCTCTCGCGCTCGCCTATCGTGATCCGCGAATTGCTGGCTATGGGCGAGGACCTCAAAAAAGGCGTCCGCTCGATCAAAGAAGTGGTCACCTTTGACGAAGAAGAGATCACCGACGAGATCCTGCAAAACCGCCTGAACGAGTTCACCGGCAAAATCGACGACATGGCCAAGCTGTATAAAAAGGCCGCGCTGCTCGAAGAAAAATATCTCGAAGTTTCAAAGACTAAGAAGCCCAAAGATCATCGCCGCGCCCGCCGCAAGCTGGCGCGCGCCATCGTCGCCACCTCGAAAGCGGTGCGCAAGCTGGGATTCACCAACGCCGAGCGCAAACGGCTGATTGAACGTCTGAACAAGACCGTCGACGGCATGCGTTCCCTCGACCGCCAGACGCAGAACCTCGAACGCAAGGCCGACGCCACTCGCAGCGAAGAACAAAAAAAAGAATATCGCCGCCAGGCCCGCGCGATTCGCGGCGAAGTTGAAAAGCTCGAACTCGAAACCGGCGTCTCGTTCGCCGAACTCAAACGCACGCAGCGCGAGATCATCTCCGGCGACATGGACGCGGAGCAGGCCAAGCGCGAACTCATCGAAGCCAACCTCCGCCTGGTCGTTTCGATCGCGAAAAAATATACCAACCGCGGCCTGCAGTTTCTCGACCTGATTCAGGAAGGCAACATCGGCCTGATGAAGGCCGTCGACAAATTCGAATACCGCCGCGGCTACAAATTTTCCACCTACGCCACCTGGTGGATTCGCCAGGCCATCACCCGCGCCATCGCCGATCAGGCCCGCACCATCCGCATCCCGGTGCACATGATCGAAACCATCAACAAGCTGATCCGCACCTCGCGGCAACTTGTGCAGGAACTCGGCCGCGAGCCCACCTCAGAAGAAATCGCGAAGCGCATGGACATTCCCGTCGCGAAAGTACGCAAGGTCCTCAAGATCGCGCAGGAGCCCATCTCCCTCGAAACCCCCATCGGCGAAGAGGAAGATTCGCATCTCGGCGACTTCATCGAAGACCGCGGCGTAGTCTCTCCCGCCGAGGCCGTCATCAACGTGAACCTCAAGGACCAGACCGGACAGGTCCTGCGCACCCTGACTCCGCGCGAAGAAAAAGTAATCAAGATGCGCTTCGGCCTCGAAGACGGCAGCGAACACACCCTCGAAGAAGTCGGCCAAAGCTTCGCCGTAACCCGCGAACGCATCCGCCAGATCGAAGCCAAAGCGTTGCGCAAACTGCGACACCCGTCAAGGTCGCGCAAGCTGCGCGCGTTCATGGATGGGGTCAGGGACTAAGTAAGAAGTCAGAATGCAGAATGGGTACGGCTCCGGCCGCGCCTTTCTCTCTTTCGGTGCTTCCCGGATTGGAACGGGAGCGGTAATAATCCACGCTGCGCTACCGATTTCGGATGGGTCCGGCCATAGAATGGGCATTCGCGGATCGGCGTTTAGGAGGGTATTGCCAGTGGGTACTGGACGGCGTCCGCGAAACGTCGAGTGGTTTTGCAGCCACTAGGGTTCGACTCCCTTGCCCTCCTCGGGTCACTCGATACTAAAGTTCTCTTGCACTCAGCCTGAATGCGGACTAACATAAAGGTGTTTCGCGGACGCCGTTTGGTATCTATAAGCCTCGAGTAACTCTCGGGGCTTTGGCTTTTTAACCCCACGTTTTGCCAGCGTTCGTGGTTCCCATCCGTCGAGAACCGCGACGGATGGGGCAGCCTCGATTGCGGTTGCGCACAGAGGGCCTGCCCTCTTTCTGCTCCCAACGTCTCACCCGCAGGACTATACTTCCTCCGATTCTTGGTCCCACGCCGAGGTTCGTGCAATGACGCTCCACCTCCATCCACTAAAGTTCCGCCCTGAACTCCCGGCCGCGATCCTTGCAATCAGCCTGCTCTGCGCATGTGCCGCGAAGAAGACTTCGATCGCCGCGCCCACGCCTCAGGCGCCCCAAGCCTCTTCGTCTGCTGCGACGACGGCGCTCGCGTGGACCGAAGTTTCCACTCCATTTCCCGCAGCCGACATCACAGCGGTCGGGAATGTTTTCTGGGTCTGTGGCGCCGATGAAATGATTGCGTCCTCTTCCGATGGCGGAAACACCTGGCAACTCAAACACCAGAGTCCCAACGGCAAGATTTTGACGCACATTGCCTTCGTCGATGACAAGATCGGCCACGCCGCTGGTAAAGGTGGACTCTTACTCTCCACCAACGACGGCGGTAGAACCTGGAAGGCTCACGACGCCGGTGACGACGTGCTGGCCTTCTCGTTTGCTGACGCGAAAAACGGGATCTCCCTGATCGGGCCGGAGGGAGACGTGAACCGGTCTTCCGTCAATGTTCATGGCTACCAGCGTTCCCCGATGGGCGGTGCGGTGAAGCTCACCCACGACGGCGGCGAACACTGGGACGACATCCCCGCTCTAAACTCTGAGGAGTTCAAACCGTTTACGCGCGTCGTGGCCGTGGCCGCGCTCGATCATTCGCACTACCTCATGATCCGCAATGAAGGATTAATTGAAGACGTCTTCGTTGTGACACAAGATGCCGGTAAGTCCTGGAAGCTGGTGCACCAGAGGAATGACGCCACGAATCGAGAGTTCGCCAAATACATATTCGTGCACAGTGGCGAGTACTGGGGGTTCGGCATGGAGATGATAAATCGCCAACTCGGCGGAGGCTCCGGTGTGCCCCTTGCTATACACTCAAAGGACGGGGAAACTTGGGTCCGCACGAACAATAAGGTCGAGCAGTTCGGAGGTTGCAACGCGGAAGGTTGTCATATGTGGGACGGCGCGGTTGTGAGTCTGTTTGGAGCGCGTGAGCAATACTGGACGCTGCCCCAGGATGGTTCGTTAAGTGACACTTGGGCGATCGCTGGGGATCGTGTCTGCACCATCGACACGATGATCGAGTGCGGCCCGGCGGTTCACGCCGACCAGCCACAACCCCGGCATTACAACTTACCGCGAGCCGCTGGACAGCCATACAAAGTTGTGAACCTGCCCTTCGCGAAAGATTGCGTGACCTGCGGGGTGAAAGTGATTCGACTCGACCCCGGAAAGAACTGGCAGGGGCGCGTGGTCGTCAGTTTCGAGCTCGCCCCTGAAGGAGCGGTGACGAATCTCTACGAGGACGGCGCGCCCGACGGCCCGCTCGGGGCTCTCATAGAGGACCAGGTGCAGCGCTGGCGCTTCCGACCCCCAGCCGCGGGGGCGAGTGTAACGGCTGAACCAAGACACGTGCCCATCGACGTGAAGTGCGTCGACGCTCCAGACGTGCTTACGATGGATGGCTGTCGGCTCGCGCCAGGGAAACAGTCGTAGAGGCTGTCGGCCCATGCCTTGGTTTTGCTGCCAGCGATGACGCGATGGGGGCCCGGCTCTTCGCGTGCGTGCGAAGGGTGGGAACCACGAGGGCGTGCGCTTGTTGGGTCGGCTGCGTGGAAAAGCAGGTTCCTCACCGCGCTTTCTGCGTGGTTCGGAATGACAACGGATGGGTTTTCCGGCTGTTTGCGGGAGTTGCAAAACACGACTGAAGTCGTGCCCTTCCCGTTCGGGGATGGGCGCCGTTACCGCATCGAATCTTCCGGGTCGGGCGCCGTCCTCGGTGCGGTCCGCAGGAATCTCATCAATCCGGCTCCGGTTGCTTTTCCCGATCGTTTCTCAAAAAAGTCAGCCGCGGTTTCGATCACCCCGACTTTTTCCGCGACCGCCGCGGCAATCCACTGATTCAGCGAAACGCCATCTTCCTTCGCGAGGCGCTGTGCTGCCTTCTTGATGGAGAGTGGAAGTTTTAGTGGATAGGTCGCTTTGCTCATCGTTTCACTTTCCTCAGCAATTCAGCCGGCCGTAGAACGGAGATTTCAAATCGCTCCGCTGCCTCGGCGAAGTCGGCCACATTGTATGTAACCACGGCATCTGCCTCACCGTTGATTGCTGCTTCGAGCACCATCTCGTCGTTCGGGTCACGCGTCTGCGGTCGCCATTGAAAATGAACTTCAACAGGCTCGATCAGGGCAGCCAGTTCTGCCAGGAACTCATCAATTTCCGCCGGCGTCAGACCGTGCGCCAGCCGATGCTCGGGACGCTTCAACACATCTTCATATTCCAGGAACAGCGGAGGAGTCGCGAGGATCCGTACTCGCTTCTCTGCGATCAGTCGCAGGACGGCATTCCCTGCTCCCAACCGCGTTCGCAATCCGGCAACCACGACCGACGTATCGAGGACAATCTTAAGCAAGACATCCTATAGGGTATCACATCGTATGAAGTATCACTATCGTCTCTTCATTGGGCAGATGTAACTCGAAAGCCGTTCCCGTTTTGGGATGCGCTTCTACTTTCCCGCTCAATTCCCTTGCCTCGGACTTTTCATTCTTGTCGAATCGAAGCATAAGGCGGCTTTCGCGAGTTTTTCCGTGATGCTGCCTTTTTTGTTTTGAGGGTGGGCGAATGAAGAGCCGGAAGCCGAAAATTATCCCCGACAAGAAAAAACGCGGCGAGTGGGCGGAGTCAGTTTTCATGGCGCGCGCCGCCGAGCACGGCCTGCCCGTCAGCAAGCCCTGGGGAGAAATGTCCAGCTACGACTTCGTCATCGGCAAAACCGGACGCTTCGTCAGCGTGCAGGTGAAATCCACCATCTGCGAGGAGGGCACGGGCTACGAGTGCACCGTGCGCGGCGGGCATAAGGCGTATCCCGCCGGCGCATTCGACTTCCTCGCCGCATTTGTCGTCCCCGCGGACGCGTGGTACTTCATCCCGCTCAAATTGATCCGGGGCAAAAGGTCCATCATGTTGCATCCCGATTCGCAAACGGGCGAGTACGAGAACTACCGCGAGGCGTGGCATCTTTTGCGGGAGGCTGCGGAAGGTGGTGAGGCTAGCGAGACTAGCGCCGAGGAGACGACAGCTCCCGTCGCGGCGTCCGGACGGTTTCCTAGGAACGCGGTGGAGCGGATGGAGGCGGCTGCGAATTTTGCCCGGCGGCAGATCGAAGGCAATTATCTGCGTCCGCAGAAGGAGCGCGAAGATGGATAGCATTCGTCGGCTGCGTCGACCGCGTGAGAAAACTAGGTTCCTCACCGCGCTTTCTGCGCGATTCGGAATGACAACTTTGATTGGGTGTGGGGCTGCGAACTCGGGCTCGAAAATTTATTCTTAGTTTTCCTCGGGCTTCCACAGGGAAGACACATCGTCCACAGTTTCTGCACAAGGGGGGAAGTTTTTTCGGTTGCGGGGCGCAACGAAGTGGCTGAGAGTGGGTTCAGCGAAACGTGAGAGTTCCTGTGCTTGCCGGATGATTGCGGCAGAGCCAGCGGCAACCGGCGATTCTCGAGGGTGAATTGCCGGGGGACAGATCAGAAACGCGCGCGAGCGCGACTGGTTGCCCGGGCGTTGCGGCCTCCCCCTCTTGCTCGTTGTTTCTTGGCCCTTTGCTCTTCGGAGCGGAGGCGACGAACAGCGTGCAGGAAACAAGGGCCGCTGGCCGCCGCAGCGGTTGCGCCTTTGTCATCGCAGGATGATGAATGGGCAACTCGCTTTGGCCACGGTGGCGCTTCTCGTTCGAAAGAGCGGGGGCGTTGCCGGACTGAAGCGGTCATTTCGTCGCCAAGCGGTGACAAGGCAGAAGCAGGAATCCACGAACGATGCGGCTCGGTGGCTGGCCGAGCCGCATTTGTTTTTGACACCAAACCATTTCGCCGCGGATTTGCGCGGATCTGCGCGGATTAAAAACCAAAAACTTATTTCTTCTCTTGATTCTTTCGCTCGCGCGAAATTCTGTCGCGGACTCTGTGTTCGGGACTTGTTTTCGCGGGGCTTCCACAGGATAGGCGCGGGCTTCACAGCTTCTGCACAATTCATTTTGCGTTTCGCTTTCCATTCGCTTATGCTGAGACTACGGATGGGGCAGAGTGCAATAGAGACTGGCAATCAAAACTATGGCGACTACTGATTACGGCCTTAGCACGCTTCCGGCGAATGTGGAGGCTGAGCGCTCGATTCTGGGGGCGATTCTGCTGGACAACTTTGCTTATAACCAGGCGGCGGAACATTTGCGGGTCGAGGATTTTTCGCTGGATTCGCATCGGCGGATTTATTCGCGGATGGTGGATCTGGCGGAGTCGTCGCGGCCGATTGACATGATCACGCTGATCGAGGAGCTCGACCGGCACAAGGATCTGCAGCCCATCGGGGATGTGGCTTATGTGTCGAGCCTGGTGGATGGGGTGCCGGACCGGCCGAGCATTGAGCACTACGTCAAGATTGTGCGCGACAAGGCGATGCTGCGCGGGCTGATTTCGGCGGCGTCGACGGCGATTGCGCGGGCGTCGGATCAGTCGGACTTGGCCGAGGATGTGTTGAGCGACGCCGAGGCGGCGATTTTTCAGCTGTCGGAAAAGCGCATTGGGCGCGGGTTCATGGGGATCCAGGAAATTGTGAAGGAGTCGTTTGGGTCGGTGGACGCGCTGCTGCAACGCGGGCAGCGCATCACGGGGCTGGCGACGCACTATACCGACTTGGATGAGATGACTTCGGGATTGCAGCGGAGTGATCTGGTGATTATTGCGGCGCGGCCTTCGATGGGCAAGACGGCGTTTGTGATGAACATTGCGGAGAATGCGGCGATTGAAGACAGCCAGGTGGTCGGAGTGTTCTCGCTGGAAATGTCGCGGGAGGCGCTGCTGATGAGGTTGCTGTGTTCGCAGGCGCGGGTGGATGCGCACAAGATGCGGACTGGATCGCTGTGGCAGGACGACACGCGGAAAGTGGTGCGGGCGATGGAGCAGCTGGCGCATGCTCCGATATTTATTGATGACACGCCGGGGATTTCTTTGAGCGAGATGCGGGCCAAGGCGCGGCGGTTGAAGCAGGCGCAGGGCGGGCGGCTGGATTTGATCATCGTGGATTATTTGCAGTTGATGTCGGGCGGGGGGAAACGGTTTGAGAATCGGACGCAGGAAGTGTCGGCGATTTCGCGCGGGCTGAAGGCGCTGGCCAAGGAGTTGGCGGTGCCGGTGATTGCGCTGTCACAGCTGAGCCGCGCGCCGGAGAGCCGGGGCGGGGATCATCGTCCGCAGCTGGCGGATTTGCGCGAGTCGGGATCGATTGAGCAGGATGCGGATCTGGTGATGTTTATTTTTCGCGAAGAGATTTATAAGCCCGACGATGCGGAGTTGCAGGGGAAGGCCGAGATCATTATCGCGAAACAGCGCAATGGGCCGATCGGGAGAGTGAAGATGGCGTTTTTGAAGAACAGTACGAGGTTTGAGTCGTTGGCGGAGGGTGGGGTGGGGGATGAGGAGTAGGGGGCGGTACGTTTGTCAGGGCACGAGGAGCAGAGACGATGAGCCATGATGTCGAGTTATTTAACTTGAAAGTGGATGAGAATCCTCACGAAGACGGCACCACAACCATGTCCGGTGACGGCATCATTTTGACGGTCACACCCGCCAAGACCTTCCCGACAGTGATACCGGGAACATCCGTCACAGTGACATTCGAGTTCAACCCACAATTGGGCCGCGCCGAAGAGCACCCGCTGAAAAAGTCGAGCGCGAGCTAGCCGATTACTATAGGCGGCGAAAAGGCGGTATTCGGACTCGCTTTATTTGATTGGCTTGCGTCTGAAGGATTTCATCGTAGGTGATGACCTTCACGTTCAGCTGAGATTGACGACGCTCGAAGATTTCTCTTTCGCTATCATTCCCGGGCGCGCGCCCAATCAACACGGCAAGTTTGGACTTCGCAGGAACATGGCCGAACGCCTCTTCCACGACTCGTAAATTGTCGGGATGTCGAACATAGCCGTCATAATCCCTCACTTGGTCGACCGCCGCGTGCACCTTGGCAGAAAACCCCCGATGGTGTTGTCTCGACACGGTGAGTTCTCCGGGACCTTTCAGTTCCATAATTTCTATTAGGCGGTTAGTTTGCGGCCCGAGTATCGGCGTGAAGGCGAAGTCAAGCTTGTTGTTTTTTGGGTTTACGAAATTAGGGCGATGCGAGATTGGAATTCCCAGCCGCGCTTCCATCAGGAGAGCGGGATGTTCCTCGAAGAATTGGTGCATCCGGGTCTCGTTGGCTCCAGTGTCGATCAGATGTTGGAAGAGTTCTACGTCGTGCCTTAGGCCCTCGCTATCCCGCTTCACCGTAACCCAACTCGTATGAGTCCGGCGATCCGCTGGGGCGTAGTAGTATTCGCTTTCAATGTTTGGATCCTTCTTTTGCAGGGCAGGCCCGATCTGGGCGCGGCCATTTTCGAACCGGATTATGATGCCGACATTGCGATAGTCTTTGAGCACCTTATCGTGATACCCATCGACGATGGTTTGAATTTTCCTAAGCGTCAGGTCCGAATGATGCTGGGCGACGAGATGAGCGTGAGTATCTGGTTTCTCTCCTTTCAACTCGTAGTTCCCCATACTGAACAGGATCACGAAGGGTAAAGACTTCCATTTGCGCCCGTCTCGCATCGCGCAGCTCTCTGGCAGTGCATGAACGTCCTCTGCGACCTTCAAAGCTCTCGTGATTGGGAAATTGAGGGATGGACCGAATGGGCCAAAGTCGATCATGTCCGTATCCGCCGCGCAAACGATTGCGTCAACGAGCGCCAGACCGCTGGAGACGTCGAACCTCAAATAGGAGGTCAGTCGCTCCATCGGCATCGTTTCGACGATGTGATACTGCTTTCGCCAAACAACAATGTTCTCTTGCGACTCCAGAGTTTGGAAGTTTCCCGCCGTTGTGTAGAGAAGATTCACGACTTATCTGTGAACTCAAAATGTCTTTGCGTCGGGGTAATTTGAATTGTATAGGCGGGTGGCCTAGCTCCGGACTGTTTTCCCTCCCGTTTCGTGGTGCCCACGCTTCGAAAACCGCGAAGCGTGGGGCAGCCAGTGCCGGGGTGGTGGCAATTACAAAAGCTGAGGATGCGCGGGCCTCGGCACTGAAGCGCGGTTGAATTTGGGGGGGCTTTAGCGGCACGAGTGGAACTCGTGCCCTTCCCGGAGTCACGCACGAGCGAGCTCACAGCTTCCCCGAATTAACCGCGAGCTACGCCTCGGCCTTCCTGTATCGATGCGCGGGAGATCCCTCGCTTCGCCTGAAGAACGGCTCCGCTCGGGATGACGCCGACTTCGGTTGCGAGACGTTCCGCGTCATTTCAGGAAGTATTCGGACGGTTCCGGATTACGGGTTGGGAGTTCGTGCGTCTTATTCGGGTGTGGTCAGGCGTTCGCTGACCAACGGTGCTGACAATTTCGCGGGAAAGATTGGGGGATGGGATGAGTGCTCATACTGTCGCGGCAATTTCTGGGAGTGGGGTGGGACGGAGAGGGAGTGCTTTACTTGCGATCGTCGTGGGTGGGCTGATTGTGGGGACGCTCGATCTTATGCAGGCTTTTATTTTGTTTGGGCGGAAAGTTCCGCTGGCGATTGCAGCGGGGTTGCTGGGGCCGTCGGCTTTTGAGGGAGGCGTGGGGACTTATGTGTTGGGGGTGTGCTTGCATTTTTTTATTGCGGGCACGGCGACAGGTGTTTACTACTCGGCTAGCCGGAGGTTGAGTTTTTTGACGGAGCATCCGGTGGTGTGCGGGTTGTTTTATGGGATGGCTGTTGAATTGGTAATGAGCTATGTCGTGTTGCCGCTGTCGGCGCTGCACAGCCGGGGGCCGTATGAATTGCATGACGTGTCGCAGGGGCTGCTGGTGCATATGGTGGTGGTCGGGCTGCCGATTTCTTTTAGCGTGCGGAGGTTCGGGAAGTAGACTTTGGCGGCGGCGGCATACCGTAAACACTGTAGGGGTGTTGCGGTAAGTGTTTCAGGGAGTTGGGCTTGCACTGGCAAGCTGGAATTTGGGGGCAAGGCTGTGGAAAAGATTGTGGAATTGAAAATCATTTTCGAAATAACTTTGGG
>Ga0210391_10004304_pt1 | contig 11909 bp, 7 predicted proteins | sample IncBWC12OmetaG_FD_160573 | JGI IMG/M metagenome (GOLD analysis project Ga0210391, IMG submission 160573) | Forest soil microbial communities from Barre Woods Harvard Forest LTER site, Petersham, Massachusetts, United States - Inc-BW-C-12-O ...
GCCGCCTTCCTTAGTGAGCCCCGATCGCTCGATCAAATCGCCGCAATATCAGAAATGGAGCCTCGAGGTGCAACAGGCGTTCGGCCCGAGCACTTCGCTGAGCGTCGGTTATTTCGGCAACCACGGTATCCACGAACTGATTCAGAACAGATCCGCAAATGCGTTTGGGTTCGGTACATTGCCACCGGGAGAATGCTCGAGCCCGCCGGTACCTCCTTGTGCCGATCCACGTTTTAGCCAGGTGACACAGCTCACGACCGCCGGCATTTCGAATTACAACGGCCTGGTTGTCTCCTTCCAGCATCGGTTCACCGGTTGGAGCAGCGGGATTGTCCAAGCGAATTACACGTACGGACACGCCTTCGACGAAGTGTCAAACGGCGGCTTATCTGAATTCGCCAGCGGCAGCGCCCCGGTTCCTCAAGATCCGAACAATTTTCGGGGCAGCTATGGGCCAGCGGATTATGACGTGCGCCATTCGTTCAATGCCAACTACGTGTGGGAAGTACCGGTGAAGGCGGCATTGCGCGGCCACGGACCCGATCTTATGGTGAAAGGGTGGCAGGTGGCAGGCGCTGTTTTCGCGCGCACGGGTTTTCCCTACACGGTGTTTGATCTCACTCAGATTTTCAGTCTCGAGGCCAACAATTTTTTCAACCCGATCTATTCCGTTCCAGTGGGACCGCTCCCGGCTGCGACGCCGTGCGGCAAAGGAGCGGCGATTCCGCTGGCTCCGCGTCCGTGCCTGCCGCCGGAGGTTCTCTCGGATGGTATCACCCCAAACCCCGCGGCACTTTTTATCCAAGCCGGTTGCGAAACCGGATTCAATACCGGCAATCTGCCGGGGCCGGGCGGCCCGTGCAGCGGTCCTACCGTTTCGTTGCCCCAAGGCCGAAATCATTTTCGCTATCCGGGATATGTGGATACGGATTTCAGCCTCATGAAGAATACAAAGATTCCGCGTTGGGAAAGCGGCCAGCTCGGGATTGGTTTTCAGGCGTTTAATTTCTTCAATCACCCAAATTTCGGCCGCCCCATGAAGTTCAGTTCGATCCCGTCGTTTGGCCAGATTTTTAACATGGAAAGTCCGCCGACCGGCATCCTGGGAAGCGGCCTGGGTGGCGATTCATCGCCACGAAATATTCAGCTGAAAGTGCAGCTTCAATTCTAAAAGGCAGGATCTAGATAAGGTGTTGATAAATCCTCTTCGCACCACCTATCTCAAATCGAGATTGGTGGTGATAATCCCTGTTCTCAACATCTATTTCTGTACTTCTGCGCCGAATTGTTCTCTTCTTGAAACGAACCTGGCTGTTGACTCACTACTTTCCGGGGACTCGGATGCGCTTGAGTGGAATTTTTCCTTTGGGAACAGGCTTCGAGGGCACGAATCTGTTGGCGAAGATTTGTACGTGATCAGCTACTACGCGAGTTCGGCCCACTAAGATACCTACGCGCTAACCGCAAGAACAGCAAACGCACGCAGGTAGCTGTCAGGGCGTCCGTCAAAAAAAGAACTTCAATCCGAACCATATCGCTCGGCTTCCGGCGGTCTGCACCTTCGGATTCGCGAAGCCGACTCTCTCGGCAAACAACCCCGCATCATCAATGAACGGGTCAATCGTCAGATAGTTAGGATGATTGAAGGCATTTAGAAAGTCCGCGTTGAACTGGATGTTAAACTTGTCTGATATTTTAACAGTCTTGAAAATGGACAGGTTCAGTACGTTCGTCTTCGAATCGCGCAGCGTGTTTCGACCAACATTGCCGAACGGCGTCCCAAACACCTTGTCAGCCGTTGCTGTGTTCGCAATGAAGCGCACTTGCTTGGCATCGACGACGCCCGCCGGATGAAGAGGATCCGGGATTGTAATTCCCATATCTGTTTTTGTTCCTGTAAAGCCGTTGTTGAATTCATTTAGGCTCACCAAAGTAGTGGCGCGGATCGCGGGATTCCCGCAAAGATTCCCATTGGTGTCCACGGCACAAATATCCTGCGCAAAGATCCCGACCGATTGCACCGGAGCATTGAACGCGCCGAGGAAAGGCCTCAACGAACCATCCGGGCCCGCGAAAGCGGCGTTAAATTGGGGATCATATGGATTTACGTCGTCGGGAATTCCACCGCACGCGCCGCCTCGGCTCGCACAATTAAGACCTGACTGCGCTGCCGTGTACGGTTGACCCGAAGAAAGTGTGTAGACTCCCGAGGTTTTCCATCCTCCAAACACGTGACCCAGAAAACCCTGCTCAGATCGTTGAAACGGTAATTCTTCCAGCGCTGTGAGGACCCAGTTTTGGGGAAAGTCGAACCCCGAAAGCCCATGCTCCCCATCCTTGAAATTGACCTGACTTTGAGATAGGGCGAATGTTCCTCCCGCTGCCAAAGTCGCGCCGATCTCGCTTGCGTTGTCAGTTGTCTTGCTGAAGACATAAGCGGACCTCAAAGTGAGTTGGTTCCACAAACGATGGGACCTCAATTCGGTCTGAACGCTCTGATAATCGGAATATCCCGTGTTCGTGCGTTCGCGAACTAGAGCACTACCGTCGCAAGATATTCGTCCGGCGGTTTGTGGCACGGCTGCTTGCGGTATCGGACAGGGAACAAGACCAACTGGCACGAGGCCGGGATATTCATTTGCGAGCCCTTGGATGAAGGGATTGCCGTTAATGGTCTGAAACAGATTTTGAGCGCGGTTGCCAACATAGCGTATTTCGAACAGCGCATTTGGCACTATCTGGAGCTGAATTCCGAGCGACCATTCATGAACACGATCCGGTCCGAAATTCGGAGAAATAGAGGTCTGCAAAAATGTTCGAGGATCAAAAATTCCTGTTTGCAGGTGAGGTGCGAGCAACGCCCTTATATTCGTTCCGGTGATCACTTCCGGTAAGGGATTCGCGCTGGCATCTGACCCAGTCAACGTCGTCAGAAGCACGCTGGGCGCACTGGTCGCGATTTTGAGATAAAGATTGTAGTAAGGAGGATCGTAGGCAAGTCGATATCCGCCACGAACAACCACTTTCTGGGGACTAAGCCGGAACAATCCATTCTCGGGCGACCATGCGAATCCGATGCCCGGCCCCCAACTATTCTTCGGAGCCGGAGTCGATGGAACAGTAGTGACGCTCAACGGGAGAATCGGATTCCAAAGGGGATCGCTGCTTGTTTGCATTCGCGTCGTTAGATCGTGAAGAAGGTTGACCGGCTGCCCGAAGTACGACCAGGTCAAACCAAGATTCAGCGTCAAGTTCGTCGATATTTTAAAATCGTCACCCGCATACACAAATGTGTCCTTTTCCCGAAAGTTTAAATTGGGGTTTCCCGATGCAATCTGAATTCTGTTAGGAACATTCGCACCGAGTGCGCCGTAGTCGTCGAATCGAAATTCGCCGTTGTAGTTCGGCAGAACCGTATTGGATGATCGCAAATATGTGAAATTTACTCCGGCCTTTAGCGCGTGGCGTCCGACAATCTGAGTCCAGTTATCCTGAACTTGATAGGTATGATCAGTGCGGCCTTGGGGAGAGCTTATAGGTATGCCCAAGCTGAGCAATGATGGATCGTTGAAATTAATAAACGTTATCGCATTTCCGAGTTCCCTAAACTGCGGAACTGTATTGCCATACGAGTTGCCGCCATCTTGAGCGCTGAGCCTGCCATAAGAAGCGCGGAATTCGTTCGCGGTGTGATCGTTGATGAACCGCACCCAGCTGAAGCCAAAATCCTGAGAAAGCGCTGAAAGATCGGACGGATAACCGGCCTCGGGATTTCCGCTGCTGTTCACATTTTTACCGTTACTGTAGATATAGCGGCCATAAAAATGGTTTGCGTTCGTTTGATAATCAAGCCTTGCCACAAAATTATACTTCCGCCCGTCGGCGGGTAGCGCTCTCTGTATCCCTGCCATGGTCACACCGGGACAATTCATAAAATTCTCTACTACTGCCGGCGCTTGCGGTGTGGGATTTCCAGCCTTCACAGCGTAGGGACCATAATTTTTCAGGGCCGTTATAGAGGTGCTTCCTGAAAAGCAGGCGGCCAATGTCGCGATGCCCGCCGGCGTAGGAGTCAGTTGCCCGGTGCCGAAAACGCCTGCTTCATTGAGAATTTCCGAATCGACGCCGCCAAAAAAAAACAGTTTGTCCTTCACGATCGCTCCCCCAAGCGTGGCACCGGCAAACGCATCGTTAAAAGGCGGCACTTGAGTCAAACCTTCGAATAGTTTCTGGTTCGCCGACAAGGCGTTGAACCTCCAATTCCCTTCGGCCGCGTAAGCGGAACCGTGAAGATTGTTTGTTCCGGATTTGGTTAGAACATTAACGACGGATCCCGCGTTCCGGCCATACTGAGCGCCGAAGTTACTCGTCGTAATCTGATATTCAGCAACAAACTCTGGATCCGAAATCGGCAGGCTCGGACCAGTGGCCAAATTATCATTATTGTTTTGCCCATCGATCTGCTGGTCGTTACTTCTCCCCCGCAATCCATTCACCGCGAATTGCGCTCCGTTCGCAGCAGAAAATCCCAAATCCCGGCTGTTGACCACTCCCGGCACAGAAAGGGCCAGATTATCGAGCCCGTTATTCTCCAGGATGCCTGAAAACGTTGTTAAAGTTTCGGCGCCAAAGGAACTGGAGATTTGGGCTTCGGTCAGGGTTATAAGCTGAGGGTTCGACGCCACCTCAATCGTAGTCTCAATATCCCCGACTTTTAATTGCAGAATCCCGAGACCTTGATTGGAACCCGCTCTGACAGAAACGTCCCTAAGGATCACTTTCTGGAACCCGGTCTTGGATATTTCCACTCTATAAATCCCTATTGACAACAAATTCGCCTGGAAGAAACCGTCAAGGCCCGTAATTAATCTGAATTCCTGGTTCGTTTGGGAATCGATCACTTTCACTTCGGCGCCTGCAACCAAAGATGCTTGGGAATCAACGACCGTCCCTGATATCGAGCCACTACTGACTTGTGCGAAAGAAATTACACCTCGAAACACACAAAACAGAAGCACAAGCGCGGTTCCAAACATCGGTCTTTGGCATCGCTTCGACACTTGGCTTTTGCCTCGATTGCTGTCGGTTGGGCGTTTCGCCACGGAAGTACAACGGACGAGGACGGAGAAATCGAACGCCGAGACCTCAGATTCCTTCACCGCCGTCTATTGTGGCAAGCCGATTCGCCGTACGAGCTCTCGGTAGCGGGCATTATTGTGTAAGGGGTCTAACATTGGATTGAGCTGCAACCGCGCTACCTCGTAGGTATGCTCTTGGTAAGCTGTATCGAGATAATTCATTGCCATGTCGGCGTTACCCATCGCTGTATAGAGTTCCGCAAAATCGAATGGAGAAATGCTCTCTGTTTCCGCCCGTTTTTTCAACGCTGACAATCTCTCCATCAGCCAGCCGGCGTAGCCTCCATTCTCATAGGCGCGGGCAAGTAGGTCTGCACACGCTAAACACCCGTCCGCGCGCAGTTGTTGATCGGTTTCCTGCACCTCTCGCGCATATTCCCTTCTGACCCTGAAGACCATCGCCCTTTCCTGATGAATTCGCGAAGGATTCCCTGAAAAAACCTTCTCGACCTCTGCGAGAAACAGATCGTAGCGCCGACTGAACCGCAAGGCGCGCTGAACCGCAGTGCGTTCGCCCATCGGATCGAGCTCTTCGGCGCGATGAGCCTCCGCTATGCTTTCATCAAATCGCCCCGTAATCGCCAGTAGGTGGGAATAGAGATTATGCAGCTCTGCGTAATGAGGATCAGATTCCAATCCCCGTTGAATTTCCCTTTCCGTGCCAGCCCAGTCCCAATCGTAATAAAGCAGCTTGCTAGCGAGCGAGCAATGCGCTTCCGCCATCGATTTATCCAACAGGAGCGCTTTTCGCGAGGCTTCTTCCGATAATCTCCATCCTTCGGCCACCGGCATGGACCCCATCCCCGCTTTGATTCCATAATAGTTAGCTAGGCCGCTGTAAGCGATTGCATAACTCGGATCGTATTGGAGAGCTTGCCGAAACGCCTCGCCACTTTTCTCTACATCATCAGGTTGGCCGCCGAAAGTTTTGCTGCGAAACCAGTAACCGCGCCCCTTAATGTATGCGTCATAAGCACGCGGATCGACCGCGTGAGGCTGAGTAAACTTTTGCTTTTCGGAGGGAGCAAGGTTTGCCTGAACCTTTGTAGCAATCGCCGATGCTATGTTGGCCTGCAGGATTAGAACATTGCGCATCTCTCCTTGATAGTCCTCGGCCCAAATGTGCCGGTCCGTTGACGCATCAACCAGTTGTGCCGTTATCCGCACTTGATCGCCCGCGCGCAGCACGCTTCCTTCTACAAACGCGTCAACTTTCAAAGCTCGCCCGATCTCAGACGCGCGCGCATTTGTATTCTTATATGCCATCACCGACCCGGCCGAAGCTACGCGCAGAGAACTTATCTTCGCCAATTGTGTGATCAGTTCGTCAGTCATGCTGTCGCTGAAATAATCCTGTGCAGGATCGCCAGACAGATTGTGTAGTGGCAGTACCGCAATGGACTTAATGTGAGCTGCAGGACGACTGAATGCCTCTTTCTTAAGAAGGAAAGTAATAAGAATTGCAGCCACGAGGCAGATCGTGACAATGCCAACAGCGCCGAAACGGGACTGCCGTCGCGTTGCTTCGGCAATCGCAGTTTCAGTCCGGGGCGCGGAAGACTGAGTGACGGCTTGGATCGAGGTTGCGAATTCAGAGCTTGTAGCTGGATTGACTATATCTGCAATGAAGCGGTACCCATTTGGAAGTGTCTCAATGAATCTCGGATTCTCGGCAGAGTCATTTAGCGCCTCGCGAATCTTATTTATCGCGGTGTTCAGCCCATGATCGAAATCGACGAACGTCTCAGGGTTCCATAATAGCTTCTTGAGATCACTGCGGCTCACAGCAATGCCGGCGCGTTCCAATAAAATCGTCAGCACCTGGAAGGGCTTCGGTTGCAATTTCACTCGGATGCCGCCCTTGCGCAACTCTTGGCTGAGCAAGTCGGCGTCATACGAGCCGAAGCGGATTACTTTCCCACTTTGGAGGGCATTACTCATCGCGATAAAAACCCAGTGACCGCAGCCTAGCACCCACAACGACACTTTTCAACAACCGCCACGCAGAGGATTTGTCACCGAAAACCTCGCAGAATCAATGCGTTGGCCGATGAGCGAAAGACGCGCCGGCGTGCATTGACGAAATTTCAGAATATGCCGCATAGTCCCGCCCGGCTCTGCACTTCAATGATTGCTGCCCACGGAGACACTGGCTTCGAAGACATACACCGCTCCACAGCGGTGCCCACTGGTGGCCAGTAGTGATGTCTGTCGCATCCGTCACCGACAGCTCAACGCAATCGGCCCCGCACTACGACAGCGCACGAGCGGAGGAATGATGAAACGCTCTCTAGCAGCAATATTCTCAATGTTTCTTCTCTGCTTTCTAAACGCTTGCGGTGGCAGCTCGAACGCCGGAGGTGGTGGGGGCGGAGGTGGCGCTCGAAATGCCACTCATTTCTCTGTCACGGCTCCTTCGGCAGCAACCGCGGGCACGTCATTCAATATTACGGTAACCGCGCTCAACGCCTCGAACGCGACAGTAGCCGGGTATTCTGGAACCGTACATTTTACGAGCAGCGATGCCCAAGCCGTGCTGCCAATAGATTCAACTCTGACCAGCGGTACGAAAAGCGTTCTGATAACACTAACGACTGTAGGCGGCCAAACCATCGTGGCGACCGATACCGTCACGCCCGCAATCACGGGTAGTTCAAATTCCGTTCAGGTGACAGCGAGCGTCAACCTGCACGGATTCCACTCCACCGGAGACATGGGAGACGAGCGTGCGGGGCAAACAGCCACATTGCTCACAAACGGGAAAGTGCTTATCGCGGGTGGAGCGGATACGTCGGGCGCGGTCGCCACTGCAGAACTATATGATCCTGCCACGGGAAAGTTCACGGCTACTGGCAGTATGATCAGTGCCCGCAGCGCGCACACGGCCACTTTGCTCGCTCACGGGCCAGCAGCTACGAACGGCAAAGTGCTGCTCATAGGTGGGAGTAGCGACAACACTGCGGAGCTTTTCGACCTTGCCACCGGAACTTTCACGGCCACCGCCACGCCAATCGAGCCGCCAGGCGATACCGCGACACTGCTCGCCAACGGCAAGGTTCTCATAGCAGGGGGAGTCGACAGAACAGCGAAGCTGTTTGATCCCGCGACAAATTCGTTCACCCTCACGGGCGTCATGACAACCAAGCGCGATGGAGCCACTGCGACCTTGCTCAACGACGGAACAGTGTTGATCACCGGTGGCTTTGACTCGAATATGGATCCGATAATCACAGCCGAGCTGTACAACCCAGATATGGGAACCTTCGCAGCTACCGGCAGCATGACCGTAGCGCGCGGTGGGTACGCAACCACTTTGCTCAACAACGGGAAGGTGCTGGTGACGGGGGGCGGATTTGATATAGACGGAAATATGACCACGAGCGCGGAACTTTACGACCCAGCGACGGGATCTTTTTCACCGACCGCTCCTATGAGCGCCCCACACTTTTCTCACACAGCCACTCTCCTCAATGATGGGACTGTGCTTGTTGCAGGAGGAATGCTGATTCCCAGTCCGCCTGGTGACGGCTCTTCAGTCGCCGAGATATTCGATTCCACGACGAACACGTTCACGCCCACGGGGTCGCTGCTGACGGGACGCTTCTTCCACACTGCCACAAAATTGAACAACGGCGACGTGCTCGTCACAGGAGGACTGAGCAAAGCCACTCCTGGCACTATCCTCAAGTCCGCGGAACTGTACAGATAGCGGCGGAAGGGAACTGGCTACTACGGGAGAGATCATGAGAACGCCCCTTGTGCACTTTCGACATCGCGCCCTCATTCTTGTTCGCATGACCCTGTGGTTTATCCTGTTCCTGCTTTATGGTCCGCTGCCAACGCTGCGAGCATTCAAACAGACTGTCTCCGCAGACCAATCTCCGAGCGGCGCCACCCTGAAAATTTGTCTCCGCCTTCCCGATAATTCTCCCTTTGACGGTTCGGCAAGCATCCGCGTTTTACCCAGCGAGGGCTATGAGGTCACGGGCTTGCCCACGGAATCCGAGGGGGAGATGCTTTTTCGTGACATGGAGCCGGGAACATATTCAATCGAAGCGAGCGCACCCGGATACCTGACCGTTCGCCGCATGACGCAAATCCTTCCGGGCCGCGGCCTCCAGACTCTCTTCATCATCCTGAAGGTCAAACCGCTTCCCGCGCGTTTCGCGGACGTAACTCCCGCTGCGCCTCCAGGCATTGTAGCGGGAGCGAAACATACCTCTTGGATTCCGCCTGACCTCGATGATTCTGTACCGGAAGTAGATCGTAGCGTCGAGTGTCCTCTGCCCGCAGTTCTTCACGGGGTAGGCGTGCGGATGCAGCAGTTCGTTGCAAATCTAGAGAAATTCAGCGCCACCGAGCAGGTCGAGCATTTTAGAGTTGACGCAAGCGGCGTACGTAGCGCGCCCGAGGCCCGCTCGTTCGAATACGTCGTCACCGTCTCCCACAACTCCACAGGTCTTTTCATGTTGGACGAATTTCGGAACGGCAGCGTTAACCAGGAGCAATTCCCTGCGAAGATTGCGACTCTGGGGCTGCCCGCGATGGCGATGATCTTTCATCCTATGTTGGTGCCCGACTTCACATTCAAATGCGAGGGTCTGGGAGCCTGGGCAGGTAATCCCGCCTGGCAAGTTCACTTCGAACAGCGCCCGGAACGCCCCAGTCGAATTCGAGGCTACGTGATCCAGGGAAAACACTTCCCGGTGTCGATCAAGGGCCGCGCGTGGATTGATCCCGGTACTTCTCAGGTCGTGAGGCTCGAATCGGAGTTGGTCAAACCGCTAAAAGAAATCGACCTGACGCAGGAATATTGTTCGATTAGCTATGCATCGGTCCGGTTCCGCAGTAGTGCCCAACAACTTTGGCTCCCGCAGGTTGCGGACCTATACGTCGAAAGGCAGGGCCACCGCTACAGCCGACGCCACACGTTCAGCAACTTCAAGATCTTCACAGTTGAGACTGCTCAGGTCATTCAAGCGCCGCAAGAGTCATACAGTTTCACCAACACATCCGATCAAGCCGTTTCCGGCAGCCTCACTGTCGCGCCCGCGTCAGGACTCACGATTAATTCAGTGTCAATCAACTTCACGATTCCTAGCAATAGCACCATCTACAAATTGGTCGGACCGGGAAAGGACGTGAGTATGCCGGTAGATTCTGTGGGATCGGCCACGTTTGCTTACGACGGCCCCGTGGGCACCGTGAAGGTAGATGCTTACCTCGTCAAGGAGAGCACGCTCGATGTGATGGCTAATGGTCCCACTGCGACCAAACATTAATCGGTATGAGAAAGAATCGATTGCAGACCACTCGGCCTGATTCGACAAAGGGGCTTCCATCAGAAACCAGCTGCGCAGCCGGTGGTGCGCCGATCATTGTCGTCGTCCGGATAGATGTTGAGAAATCCTTTTCTCACCACCTATCTCAGACTGAGATAGATGGTGATAATCCCTGTTCCCGATAGTTATCTGGCGACATTGAAAACAGCTCCGACTGTGACGGCGCCGAAGCGGCGGCGGTGAAACGATAGGCTGAAAGAGGTGGCGGAGGGCAGAACCCGCCACCCCGCCGCAGTCAGTGAGATGACACGACCCGAGAGAGCAAGACTGTCCCAGCAAGGCGGTCTCACAAGATCTCCGCTCTTAGATTCGCTTGCCTGAGATCCTTTCCGGCAATGGGCCAGAAACGAGGGGCCCAGGACACTGCGATACCGTACAGCCGTAGAAAGTGACCGAGCCTGTGCCGGTAAGCTCATCCCGATCCGAATCGAGAATCAGATCAGCAGTACCTATTGCAATTCCAGACAGGTTTCCAGAGGCATCGTAGGTATAGTTCTCTTCTTTGAAAGTGTAGGTCGCAGGCCCAGTCTGTTTCCAGGTTCCCAAAGAAATCGTTTCCAGTGTGGACGGGTTTCCCGTGGCCGTGGAATCGAATTCGGCTGTTGTGCCTCCTTCGTTGAAGGTCATAACGAAAATATAGGGAACAGGCGGGGATACTTCGACCGTCCCGGTGAAATTCCAAGCACCAACTAATGATTGTGCTGATGTGTCCTGCGCGAAAGCTGCGTTTTTCCCAGTCAGCACAAGAGCACACAGAGCGATGACACAAATCCCAAAGGCGAATGTAACCTGTCGAGTGTTCACTATCTTCCTCCGTTGTCTGTCGAATTGGCCCCGAACGCTGCGCGTTTACACGACCGAGTGAGAGGCCACTCGCGAGAACGTTTATCGCACGGGCGAGTGGGTGATCGCTGATCAAGGTATTTTCCTTCGTAGGCGAGTTCAATGAGGACGGAAATAGAATTAGGTTAGGGGCCAGCTTGCAGGAACCAGAGGAGTTAGGCCGAAGGGCGGCGCGGCTATTTTCCTCCTCGAATCGCTGCTTTCGTTGATGTTAGAATCCGGCCACTTTCCGTCCTCTGGAGCGTTCATGGCTACACCGACGCCCTGCGCGCCAATTCGGTTCGGCGCGTTTGAACTGGACGCGGCCAGCGGAGAACTGCGGAAAGCGGGCATCAAGGTCAAGTTACAACCCCAGCCTTTCCGTGTTCTCCTCCTCCTGACACAACACCCCGGCGAGATCGTTACGCGAGAGCAAATCCGGGAACAGCTGTGGGGTCGGAACTCGTTCGTAGATTTCGAACACGGAATCAACTTTTGTGTCAACCAGATCCGAAGCACGCTGGGAGACAATTCTGAAAAACCTCGCTACGTTGAAACGCTGGCGCGCCGAGGCTACCGCTTTATCGCCCCGCTAGCCGTTAGCGCC
>Ga0210391_10004306_pt1 | contig 11907 bp, 11 predicted proteins | sample IncBWC12OmetaG_FD_160573 | JGI IMG/M metagenome (GOLD analysis project Ga0210391, IMG submission 160573) | Forest soil microbial communities from Barre Woods Harvard Forest LTER site, Petersham, Massachusetts, United States - Inc-BW-C-12-O ...
CGGCTACTACGTCGGCTTTCTGCTGGCAGCGCTCGCCAATCTCACCATCGGCAGCCGCTTCGGCTGGCGGCAAATGTTTTTATTCGGCGGATTGCCCGCGTTGCTGCTCGCGTGGATCCGTTATGGCGTCGCCGAACCAGCGCGCTGGCAACAAAAAGAAAAAGTAATCCAAGCCTTGTCCTGGTGGCGCCCCCTCGCGACTATCTTCAATTCCACCTGGCGCCGCCGCACGATTCTGAATTCGTTGTTCATGCTCGCCTCTATCTGCGGATTGTGGGCCGGGACCGTGTATGTTCCTACCGCCGTCACGACGTTAGCGGAAGCCAGCGGTCGCGTCGGGCCGCAAGCCGCGCATCTGGCGTCCTACGCCACCATCCTCGTAGCATTCGCAACCATCCTCGGCTGCCTTGCCAGGCCCACTCTGGCGGAACGCTTTGGGCGCCGCGCCACGGTGGCGATGTTCTTCGCTCTAATGTTCGTCTTTATCGTGCTGACTTTCGGCAAGGTTTTCTATCTGGAGAGCAACGCGCTGCCGTGGTTCTTCCTCTGCCTGTTTTTCCTTGGCCTCGGCGGAGCCAATTTCTCCGTCTACACTCTCTGGCTTCCCGAGCAATATCCCACCGAATGTCGCGCCAGCGCCTTCGCCTTCTCCACGTCTTTCGCGCGCTTCATCGGAGCTGGAATCACGTTCCTGGTAGGAGCCGGCGTGCGCCACTTCGGTTCGCTCGGCACGCCCGTGGCATTGACCGGCATTGCCTTCGCCATCGGCCTGCTGTTAACGCCGCTGGGCGAAGAAACTCGCGGCCGCGTCTTACCGCCGTAGCGCCTTTGGAAGTTGCGTTGAAGATTGCTCGAAAGCCAGTCGATGCCCTGGGGCCGGCGCGATTGAAGAAACTTCACGAACGCCTGAACTGGAAGGGCGGGGCTTCAGTTGATCCTTCAATCCTGGCAGTGCCAGGATTGAAGGGCCCCGCCGTGAAGCCGCCCAAAAAGAAAGGGGCTCTAGCCCCTGAAGCCTAGGTCCACGATCGGCGCTGGACGATCACAAGACCAGTTCTAGTTCGCTCCGCCCTGCACCGGATGCGCAGCATCATGCTTCAATGCCAACCGCGCCGGTGGCGCCGCGACCGCCGTCTCCACGCGCTCATCGCTAATCGCTGCCAAAGTCTCCAGCGTTTTGCGCGCGTCGGCCGCCTGTCCCGCCTTCGTCTGCGCCGCGCTCAGCAATTGCAGCGACAGAGGATTGTACGGGTCTTCCTGCAGCTCCGCGATCGCCCCCGCATAATCTCCCTGCGCGAACAGCACCGCCCCGTTCGCCGAGTGGTACGCTTCCTGCACCGGGGTGCTGCGATTCGTCTGCGCCATATTTTCCAGCAACTTCAGCGTCGCCTGTGCCGCATCCGTCTTTCCCGCCTTCACCGCGATGAACGCGCGTGCCTGCAGAATCAAAGCTAGTTCGTTGTCACGGTCACCGGGCAGCAAGTTGCTCTTGCGCGTATCGGAAAGATCTTCCCGCGCGTCATCCAAATCCTTCAGCGCGCTCGCCGCGTCCGGATTAAAAAGAGCCATCGCGCGATGAATTTCTGCTTCCTGCACCGTCAATCCCGCGGCATGCGCTTCGGTATCCACTTTCTCGAATGCCTCACGCGCCAGCCGCGGCTTATTCTCACGGTAGTAAGTCATCGCCCACAGAATTCGATAATTAATCTGCGTGGAGCGCTCTTTCGTTCCCTTGATCGCCACCAGATATTGCGCGCGCGCCTTTGCTTCATCTCCCATCAAAGCGTACGTCGAAGCAACGCCCACCTGCGACGCGTTAAAATGCGGATTGATCTTCAACGCGTTGTTGTAATGTTCCAGCGCCGCCGGATAATCGCCCAGCATGCGCATAATCTCGCCGTAGGAATCCTGCGGGTTCGGTTCGTTCGGCAGTGCGGCCACGTACTGGTCCATCAGCGGCGGCGCCAGTTGCGGCTGTCCGCTCAACGCGTAGCAATACGCCAGATTGTTCGTCGCCGGGTAATAGTGCGGATCGTATTTCAACAGCCGCACCAGCACCGCTTCGCCGTGCTCAAAAGCGCCCTGGTTCGCGCACAGCCATTCCGCGGCCATGTTGGCCAGACGCTTGTCAGTCGGATACTTTGCCAGCAAATCATTCATCGCCGAAATCGCCTCGACCGTTTCGCCGTTCTTTGTGTCGTTCATCCAGTGGATCAGCAGCTGCTCGTCGGGCGCCGCAGTGGCGATAAATTTCAACGCCAGCGCGCTTTCATCCTTCGCTTCTTTCGGATCAGCCGTGAAATAACCCAGCGCCGCATGTCCCAGCGCAAACTGCGGATCGGCCTTCACCGCTTGGCGAAAAAATTCCAGCCCTTCGTCCACGAACAGCCGGTCTTCGCGCTGCACCAACCCCATCTCGTAAGCATTCGCCGCGAGTGTGGACGGCGTCGTCACCGGCACGGTGCTCGTCGCGCTGGCCGCTGGCGCTGCGTCCTGCGCTCGCGCGGTGCCGCCTGCAAGTAAAGCGGCGATAACCATCCAGGGAAAGAAGTTTCGGGTTTTCACGGTTTTCCTCGCATGGGAATTTGCAGTGTTCGCTAACGGCCCTTTAATACGTAGCCAGGATCAAAGGGCTGCTTGTCATCAATCTTGATTACCTTCACGCCGCCGGTGATGTTGTACACATCAATGACGCCAACCGCTCCGGCGTTCCCGCCGACAATTCTCATCACTTCCTCATCGCTCTCGGCAAAAACCACCGGCACCGCGTTCTTGCGACCCGGATCGCTCAGCACGGCCTTCTCTTCGTCGAATGTGCCGCCTAGCACCTTTTCCAGAATGAATTTCGTCGCCGGCGAATTCGGCTCGCGCAGCACCAGCGTGATGCCCTTGCCGTCGGGCCAGATGGTGGTCTTGGCCTTGAAAATCTTCCCCAGTTCCACCAGGCTCAGCGCCCGCAGGGGATTGGCAGGGTTCACCACGATCGCGTAGTCCGTCCCGAAAGCGACCGACGCGACGCTCAACACCAGCACACAGATAACCAGCAAGCGGTTTCGCATGGCACTCTTACCTATTTTTCAATTTCCAGGAATTCGCCTGCTTACAAAATAACATTCCACGAAAATCGCGAGCCGCCGATTTGCCGATGAAGTGTCGCGCCAGTAAACTCGCGGTGCCAAAAACTTCCACTACAGAGTGTTTGCCGTACTTTCGCGGCCGTCGTTGCATACAAATTCACACGACGCCGTCGTCGCGCCTGCCAGTCGGCTCTTTTCAGTTGCTGTTGACTTTGTAGCGGCCGCCTTTAGGCGGGCGCAGTTGATTTTATCTTTGTAGGTCGTACCTTCAGCCACGACCCCAACAGAACGAAAATCCGCGCGGCTTTGGCCGCTGAAGTACGAATTTTGCGCTTGCCACACAGACTCTTCCCGCGTCGCGCGCCGCTCAACTCGAGATCGCACGCACCCTTCACCCCTCAAGCCTCGTTCCTCACCAGCACCCCTCATCCGTTGCCCGTGCCAACTAGGAACACCCCCGCGCATTTCCTCGAAACCTTTCCATACCCTGGAGTATCTTATGCACCGAGTGCATCCTCCGCACTCCACCGCGGCGCCAGCGGCACCCCCACGAAACGGGGATGGCTCGGCATGTCCGAGCCCTCCTTCGCGGGAACGCTTCCCGGTTCCCGCCAAGGTCACGGAGGATCCATGAAGCGTCTCGTTTCACTCGCAGCACTGTTGTCAGCCATGATGTGGCTGACTCCCGCCGTACACGCGCAGTCCACCGCCGTAGTTCAACCCGGAACGCAGGTTCGCCTCACGCTGGTCTCAGGCCTCACCACCGCGGTCGCGCACGATGGCGATCCGTTCACCGCCATCGTTGCCGAGCCCGTATTTTCCGGCAACCAATTGATTCTGCCCGCCGGATCCAAGGTCCACGGCACCATCACCAGCGTCACGCGTCCCAAATGGTTCGCTATGGAACGCGGCGGCGCTACGATGAACCTGGTTTTCAACTCCGTCGAAGTGCAGAGCCGCATTTTCCCGGTGCAGTTGAGCATTCTTTCGCTCTACAGTGGCAGCCCCGAAGACTCCAAGAAACGCAAAGACCTGAAAACGACCGAAGGCGTGGTCATCGAACAAAAGCGCGACATCAAGGGCGACATTATGCTGGGCAGTTTGGGCACCGGAGCCGGCTCGCTCGTCGGCGCCCTGTTCAGCAACGTCACCCGCGGAACAATCTTCGGCCTGGTCGGCACCTCGGCCTACATCTGCGCGAAAAAAGGCAAGGACGTCGAACTCCCGGCGCAAACCGGAATGTTGGTCCGCATGGATTCCACCGTCACGCTGCCACCAGCACTGCTCCACAGCGCGGCAACTACGACAGAACCCGCCGGCAACTGAAGCCGAGCGAAAAGCGAAGCGCAACAGGCGCGGTGCAGGGAAGCACCGCCGGTAAATTGTGGTGAATTGTTCCGTCCGGAGTTTAACTCGTAGCTGAAGTTGTGGCGGCCAGGGTCAAAGCGTGTTTGGCGACTCGAGAATGTTTGTAGGCGGCGGCCCCAGTTTATCTTGACAGCCTGCCGCGGGCAGGGTCGAAGAGCCACAACATAAACCATAGCGGACACGTGCGCCTCCAGCCGCTGAACTACCGCTAGTGTTTTTGTGATTAACGAACGACCGCGCCAAAAATCATTCGCACGCCGCCGCCCCGCCCGGCACCGGCACGCCAGACACCGGCCACGAATCTTCAGCCCGCAACTTCCAAGCGCCCAAAGTCCATCCGCTCGACTCGCGCTCCATGTGCGCCACTTGAAACAGCACCGGCGCAGCCACGCTCCCGCGCCGGTCAAATCGTTCGATCACCCGCAAAGCCACCACCGCCTCGCGCTCAACTTCCGTGCGCAAAAAGAATTTGCATCCCGCATCACTCACGTCGCAGGTTTCCGAGCGTTCCGTGAAAAATCGTCCGCAGCGGTCGAACCCGCATACTTCTATGGACAACTGCGACGCGATTCGCTCCGGCCGCTGCGAGCCGAATTCTGCAAGTGCTGTGGATAAATTCGACGACACGGTCTGTCTGCTCATGATCCCGTCCTTTCCGAAGCGTTCCGGCTAATCTAAGATTCATTCCGTCGGCGCCGCGCAGGCCCCGCCCGCCGCGCGCCAGCAACTTTCGTTGAATCGTCAGGCCGCCCCCCGAGCTGCAACAGTTTTCGTCGGCCGGTCGGAGCGCTTCAAAAAGCGATACAAGCTGGTCCGCCCAATCCCCAGTACCTGCGCCGTGCGCACACGGTTGCCATTGCACATCTCCAGCACGCGCTGTATGTGCACGCTGCGCACTTCGTCCAGCGGCAGCGGACTCCACACCGTCGCCGCCGAAGAAGAATGCCGCCGCGAGCGTTGCAGATGCTCCGGCAAATCGCCCACGTCAATAAAATCCGAATTCGCGGTGATCGCCGCGCTGGCAATCACGTTTTCCAGTTCCCGCACGTTGCCCGGCCAATCATGCTGCAGCAGCACGATGTGCGCCCGTCGCGTCAATCCCTGGAACGGCTTCCCGTACGTCTCGCCGTACTTTTTCACGAAGTGCTGCACCAGAATCGGTATGTCCCCAGGACGCTCGGCCAAGCCCGGCACGCGCAGCTCGATGCTGCTCAGGCGGTAAAACAGATCCTCACGAAAACGCCCAGCCAGCACTTCCGCGCGCAGATCGCGGTTGGTCGCCGCGATCAGCCGCACATCCACTTTGCGCACTTCCGGCGAACCAACTCGCTGAATCTCACGGTTCTGAATCACCCGCAGCAGTTTCGCCTGCATCTGCAGCGATGTCTCGCCAATTTCGTCGAGGAAAACCGTCCCGCCGTTCGCATATTCAAATAATCCTGGCCGCGTTTCCGTCGCGCCCGTAAACGATCCGCGCACGTGCCCAAAAAGCTGGCTTTCCAGCAGCGTATCCACCAGCGCCGAACAATTGCACACCGCACAGCGCTCTTGCGATACCGGGCTCATCTGGTGCAGCGCGTGCGCCACCAGTTCCTTCCCTGAACCGGTCGGTCCGGTAATCAACGCGTTGGTATAATGCCGCGCGATTTTTTTCGCTAGATCGAAAACCTCCAGCATTGCCGGGCTGCGCCCCACAATCCCGTGGAAGAGCAGGTTGTCCAGCAACTTGTCTTCGAGATCGCGTATCTGCAGACCGCGCGTAAAAGAATCCGTCAGATCATCCAACGTCTTCAGCAGCCGCGTGTAATCAATCGGCTTGCACAAATAATCGTAAGCGCCATGCTTGATCGCCTCGATCGCAGAGTCGACCGCGTAGAATCCCGTCACCAGAATCACGTACATCCCCGGGTCGCTTTGCAGTGCCTTTTCCAGAAACGCCAGTCCGTCCATCCCCGGCATCTTCAGGTCCGCTATCACCACGCGACAGCTACCCGAACGCACCTTTTGCAGGGCGTCCTGGGCGCTCGTTGTACCCGACACGGGAAACCCCGCGGCTTCTAGCCGTTTGGAAGCCAGTTCGACGTGATCCGCCTCATCGTCCAATATGCAGATCGAGAGATTCTTGCGCGATAATTCTACCAAGGGCCGTTCTAACAGGACGCTCATAGTAAACACACTCAGGCAAGGTAGGGGCCAGAGCGGAACAACATTTGGTCTCATCGACGATTTTGCTTTGCGGCCGGCAGCGAGATTTTCAGCTCACCTAATGCCTGCCGCTACTTCGTGTTACTGCGAGGAAAAATTTAGACCGTCCCCAAATATATGATTTCCATCCTCGAACGTCCACTCACCGATGCACCACTCGCGTACCGTTCTGGCACCCGATGTCGAAACAGAACTCATCCCCGGCCCGCCTCTCTCTCCGTACCCCTTTCGCCTCAGTGATGCACGCTACCCTCTATCAATCGTTCGATTGACGCGACCATGCTGTCTTTGACGCCCTTGCGCGGTTGCAACTGCTCCAGCCCCACGTCTTTGCAAGTTGCGTCCTGCTCTCGTTCTTCCACCTTCACGGCTCGATGAGGTACCGGAAAATCCGCGCCGCCGCCCAATGGTCGCAGCAGCCGCACAAACAACACGCTGTCCAGCCGCACCGCCACGTGCAGCGCTACCGTTTTCCCCTCGCGTTCTTTCCAGTCCAGCGAGGTTTTCTCGACAAAGAAATTTTCTTTAGCGTCCCATCCCGACACTTCCACGCGGTAGCGGTGGCCATGGCTCGCCGTCGTTCCCACCGTCTGGCTCTCGTCAGTTCCGCGCGTCATGGTTCCACCTCATGCAGGTACATTGCAGAAGAGATACCAACGAGCACGGCAGGCTTTTACTGACGAGGAAGGATTTAACTCAGCGATGCAACTACTGCAAAATGCGCCGACTGTTCCGTACGCACCGCTTGTGCGTTAGTGAAACGAGATCCACATGTTCAGCGCGCACTCAATTTCGCGCGCCGACTTCTCGCGTCTATCCCCAGGCGGAGCCCGGATAAAGCATCGCCAGCGCGAAACGGAATATGTACGGGAACAATTTATCGTACGCGTACCACGCCACCACCAATCCCAGAAACCCGAATCCCTGCGTGCGCACCCAGTGCTGAAATCGCAACGCCGTTCCTTCGCTCATCAGCAAAGTCACGCCCGTCACTCCATCCAGCGGCGGCACCGGCAGCAGATTAAACGTACCCAGCAGAAGATTCAGAAGAAATACGATGCTGAGAAACGTTGCCGCGAATCCCGCGATCCCCGGCACCAGCGCTTCGGTGATGTGCGTGAAATCCACCGACTCCGGCACGCCGAAGATTCCAAAATGCATCCCGGTGCGGATCGCAATCGCCGATAGAATCACCAGCGTAAAATTCGCCGCAGGCCCACCCAACGCCATCGCCGCCGCGCGACGCGGATACCGTTGCTGCCACGCAGGATCGTAAGGCGCGCTCGCCCAGCCGATCATCCAGTGCGCCACGAAATAAGAAAGGATCGGCACCACCACCAACCCGAACGGTTCGCGTCGGATGTGCGGCCACGGATTCAGCGTCACTTGCCCGCCGTGGAACGCCGTCGGATCTCCGCCAATCCGCGCAATCAACGCGTGCGCGCCTTCGTGGCACGTGGTCGAAAACAAGAATACGATGTACCAGATCACTCCGAGCAGCAGGAATTGGGGTGTCATGCCGCTCGACAGACTAAAGTGTCCCGGCGCATTCTGCAAGGCCGTCGCGCAAGCCCGCCGCGCAAGTGGCAAGCAGCAAGTCTCGCCGCGCCTATACCCGGCCCCGTGAACATCATTCCTGCCGCATTACATCCCGTGAAAATCTCCGCACTCGCCACAAATATTCTTGACAGCCCGCTGCGCGAGGTCTAGGCTCCCAAAACAAGGTTTCCGCGTAATAGATCCATGGGGTGGTGTGTAAGGAGGGGCCGTGAGTCTGAACCAAAGAAATTCTACCCAGGCCATCGTGTGCTCCGAGCAGGAATTCGAGACGCTGCTCCGCCGCAGCGAAGAACATCTTAAATCGCTGCGCTCGAGCGCACCCAAACCCGAATCCCTGCAGCCTAATTCCCTCAAAATTGTTCCGCCGCTCCGCCGCCGCGATTCAGCTGCGTAGCGCGCACGCGGTCTGGACTATTTACGGCGACTCGACGTGTCATCCCGAACGAAGTCCCGCGCTTTTTCTTGCCTGCCGCACTCCGGCGGGCGCGGTCGCGGTGAGGGATCTGCTTTCCGCGGAGTAGCCGAGTCTCTAAATCGATCGGAATTTTGAAGTCTGCGTAACGACGCGGGAATCTTTGTGGGTCGTGGCTTCAGACACGACGTAATCGGAAAATCAAGAGTGCGGCTTCAGCCGCTGAAGTACGGTTTTGAATTTTCTACGCGGTATTTGCAACTAGCAGCTTCAAAACCCACAATCGAAAGCGACTCCGTCGCATCGCTGCAGTAAGGTGGCTCCGGGGCCTGGACTCGAACCAGGATAACCAGCTCCAAAGGCTGGCGTGCTACCAATTGCACTACCCCGGAACAGGGTACAAAAGTGTAGCAGACCTCTCGTTGATTTGTTACCACTCGCCATCACTCTAAATTCCTATGCCGCGCCCGGTCGTTTGCCGCCGCGCCTTCGATTTGTTACGCTGCTAACGCTCAAGCACGGCGGAGAGATGTCCGAGCGGTTTAAGGAGCACGCTTGGAAAGCGTGTGTAGGAGAAATCCTACCGTGGGTTCGAATCCCACTCTCTCCGCCACACTTATTTTTCCCTCGCGGCTCGCGAATCGCCAAAAAACGCATGACCTGTCCCAAGTGCAACACGCCGCTCGTCGTCAAGCCCGTTCCCGGCGCGCTGAAATTTCCGCAACGCCTCGAGTGTCCCGTGCACGGCTGGCTGCCCGAACGAATCACACCCATCCGCATGCGTTTCCACAAAGACCGCCCAGACTGGTAACCCTGCCTCCCGAATCCGCCGCCTGCCAGGAATAGAGCGTAGAATAGAGCCATGCCTTCTGTGCACGAGCTCGAAAGAACCACCCCAGCCGAGCTGGCGGCCATGTGCCAACGAGTGGCGGACAATCCCGGCGCGTATCTGCAAGACGCAGCCGCCGAAGCCTCGAAACTAAAATTGGAATGGAATACGCTGCAAACTTATCCGAACCCGAACTACGCGGTGCAAAAGAAGATCGAACAGCAGAAAGACCATCTAGCCCGACGCATGATCGAATTTCTCACTCGAATTCTTTAGCCACGCATCCACCCGAATCGCGGCGCAGCTGTTTCGAGCCGCTAGCCACTGCCTTCTTCCCTTACCGATTTCTGCCGCTCAACTCTTTTTCGCCTTCCCAGGTGGATTCAGCGCCACCGAAGCCTCGCTCGTCAGCAACAAGAAAGTGAGCGACTCCTGCAGGTACAACCGCACCGCCGTATCCGTGTGGCTCGAATAACCGATCGAAACATCCTGCCCGATGTGCAAATCAAAATCCCCACCGCGCGTCGTCAGCACAAACGCCCCAGCAATCGCCGGCGCCCAAATAATTTGCTCCTTCACCAACCGCTTCACATGTTCCAGCACCGGATACCCATGGTCGCTCGTCTCGGCCAGCGCCGTATAAGCGTCCGCGCCCAGCAACACGGCATAAGGCCCATTCACGCCCACCAATCGCAACTGGCTCAACCCCTCCGCGATGGCGTCGGGGTACTGCAGCACATCGGCCGGCAGCGTCTTGATCGGATTGCTCGTTCCTTGCCGCACGCCTCCGATCCCCGCAGCCGCATAGCCGTCAAAGATCGCGCGGTCTTCCGCAAACGCGATCTCCCGCGCTGCGTCCTTCGCCGGCTGCCAGTTCGAATCTTCCGCGCCACGTTCCACGTCGTCAATTCCTTGGCGATCCAGTTCAAACGGCACGCGCAATTCCACAAACGCTTTCACCTCGCGCTGCCGCGCCAGAATTCCGTCTGCCGGGGCCGTGATCTTACGCAAATGTCCGGTTCCCACAGCAGACGCGCCCGTGCCGGCCGGCCCCTGCACATCCACCACACGCCGCCCCGCGAGATACCGCTTCAGCGTGCGTGTCGTTTCCTCTTCGATGGACGCCCACGCCGCATCTGAAATCGGTGCCAGCTCGCGATGTAGATTATTCATGACCAATTTCTCCTTTCAGTGATCCGATGTCCAGCGAGCCATCCTTGCTCGGCGCCGCCGCTTGGCCTGTTTCGTCGGTTGACAGCGAGGTCGACGGGGAATCGCCCGGCGTGCCGGATGGCGCCTCGGACGATGCATTGGCCTGCGCGTTGGAGGGTGCCGCAACCGCAGCAGCCTGCTCGTCGCTCACGTCCTCGAGAAAACTCGCGGCCGGCACAAAAAACAAATTCCCAGTAACCGCGCGGCTGAAATCCAGCAATCGGTCGTAATTCCCCGGCGGCCGCCCGATGAACATATTCTGCAGCATCAACTCAATCGTGCTGGGCGATTTGCTGTAGCCGATAAAATACGTCCCGAATTCTCCTTGCGTCGGCCGCCCGAATGGCATGTTGTCGCGCAGGATCTTCACCTCGACTCCGTTCTCTTCGATCGTCGTGAGCGAGCTGTGCGAGCAGGTCGGCTTCACCGCTGCGTCCAATTCAATATCCGATAACTTCTTCCGCCCGATGATCCGCTCCTGCTGCTCCGTCGAAAGCGCCTCCCACCCCGCCATATCGTGCAAATACTTCTGCACGATCACGTAGGTGCCGCCTTCGAACCCCGCATCCTCCGCGCCAATGGTCACCGCGTCAATCGCTTCCTGCCCGCGCGGATTTTCCGTTCCGTCCACGAAACCGATCAGGTCGCGGTCGTCGAAATATCGGAAGCCGTGCACTTCATCCGCCGCCGAAACCGCATCTCCCAGCTTCGTCATGATTTGCGTCGCCAACTCGAAGCACAAATCCATCCGCTTCGCGCGTATGTGAAACAACACGTCGCCCGGCGTCGCCACCGCGTGCCGCCCCTGTGAGCGAATCTCCTTAAAAGGATGCAGCTCCGCCGGCCGCGGCGCCCCAAACAATCGGTCCCACGCTTCCGAACCAAACCCCATCACGCACGACAGGCCCGCTTCGATGTCACGAAATTCCACAGCGCGAATCAGCGCGCTAAGATCTCCGCAGAAAGATCGCACTATCGCGCGATTCTCCGCGCCGGGCTTTACGTCCAGCACCAGAAAGATCGCGGCCCGCGACAACGCCGCTGCAATCGGTTGCGCCAAAGCGCGCACGCCTTGCGCCGCGTCACTTGCGCTTTTGCCATCGAGTTCCATCGGCCCTTATCCCGCAAGTGCGCGTTGAATTCCGCCTCTCAAAATCGCGCCCGCTTCACCCGCAAATGTTTGGGCGGCAAGCTTATCATCGGCTGCCGACTAACGTCCACAGCCCCGCAGGCCGTATCTCCAG
>Ga0210391_10004308_pt1 | contig 11907 bp, 8 predicted proteins | sample IncBWC12OmetaG_FD_160573 | JGI IMG/M metagenome (GOLD analysis project Ga0210391, IMG submission 160573) | Forest soil microbial communities from Barre Woods Harvard Forest LTER site, Petersham, Massachusetts, United States - Inc-BW-C-12-O ...
AAGCATCAGCGGCAAGGTAACGTCTTCTACCTCGTCCTCTTCCACAATAGGATCGGGAAGCCACGGACCAACATAGGTCTCGCGTTGGCGTCGCGCAGATTTGAGCTGATCGAGACAGAGACGCGTGACCGCGCGGCGCAGGAATGCCTCGGGTTCTCGGATATCACTGCGGTTGGTGTTCATCCAGCGGATGAAAGCATCCTGCACCATATCCTCGGCGTCCTGCACGGAGCCGAGCATACGGTAGGCGACGCGTATGAGCTTCGGACGCAGCGGCTCGAAGCTCACCGCTGCATCCTCGGATCTCGTGTTCATCATCAAGCGGCGACCGCCTTGTTAGCAGCTTTTATGGCAGCCGGATCGGCCCAGCCGCCGAAGCCAACCGCGATGCGGTTCCACCCGTTGATGATATTGACTAACAATGTGAGCTTGACCTGCTCTTCTTCTGTGAAATGCGCCTTGAGAGCTTCATAGGCGCTCTCATGCGTGTGCCCTTCAGAGAGTCGTGTCAGTGCTTCGGTCCAGCCCAGCGCGGCCCGCTCACGGTCGGTATAGCAAGGAGCCTCGCGCCAGGCCGGCAACAGATAGATACGCTGCTCGGTTTCTCCATTTTCGCGAGCAAACACGCTATGCATATTGAGACAGTTGGCGCATCCGTTGATCTGGGAAGCACGAATCTTCACCAGCTCGCTGAGGCTCGGCTCGAGACTGGAGGCAATGGCGATGGACGTGTTGTGCCAATCCTTCATGAGTGAAGGTGCGGCGGTCAGGGGATTTAGTTTCGCGGTCATGAGCAATCTCCTCTTGTTGGTACTACCAGCATGACGAGGCAGGACCAGCCGATGTGACATACAAGCCAAGGAAAAGATTTGCCAAAATGAACTGAAAGAATTCGCCTCGGCAAGCGCAAAAATCACCCACTTCTCCAACGTACAGGACGTCTCTTTACATGCCTTCAGCAAGAGAGATAGCATGACATCGCACGCGCTTGGGGTCTTCTTAAGATGCGTAGGCTGGCTTTACTGTTATTTCTTTTGGGAATTGCAACTCCGGGCGTGGCGGTTAAGCGGGTCACGGTTGATCAACTACAGCAGATATTGGCGGGGATGCATGGCAAGCGTGACGACGACGCCGCTCGCCAACTTTCCAATCTTGAACTCGCAGAACGCCTGAGCACCGACAAACTTGCGCTTTGGCAAGCAGACCTGCCCGGCCCTGAGGCTCAGCTGTCCTTGTCTAACTTGGCCCGGGAATCGGTTTTCCTCGATCTTCCCCGGGGAGAGCTTCCTGCCCTGCACCCTCCGGACCTCCCAGAGCAGCGTCGCATCATGGCTCTCACTGTGGATTATGTCAGCAAGACAACCCACCAGCTCCCGAATTTCTACGCGACCCGGGAGACGACCCGCTTTGAGGACACGCCGCAAGGATACGGGCGAAACAGGGCTTTCGTACCATACCAGCCGTTGCATGCTGTGGGCAGCTCCACTGTCACCACAATGTATCGCGATGGTGAGGAAGTAACAGACGCAAGTGCGGGGAAGAAACCGCAGGAGCCTACAGTGGGTCTGAAGACATCCGGCGAGTTCGGACCCATCCAGCAGACTGCACTGCTGGATGGCGCCCAGAGTAAGCTGGCCTGGAGCCATTGGGAACGGGGTGCGCATGGACCAGTGGCGGTTTTTGCCTTTGAGGTACCCAAGGGAAAGTCCCATTACCAGGTAACATTTTGCTGCCTCTCAGAGGGCGCCGCTAACCGTGTTTTTCAACGATTTCCCGGCTATCACGGGGAGATCGCCGTTGACCCGGCAACTGGGGCTGTCCTGCGCCTGACGCTCGCGGCTGACCTGAAATCAGACGCTTCGATGACCAGGGCTGACATCATGGTCGAATACGGGCTGGTGGAGATTGGGGACAAAACCTATATCTGCCCCACACGGAGCGTCTCCATGTCCGTCGTGCCGGCGGACACGTACCGTTCACCCGCGGCATCAATGGGCCTGGGCACGCTTCTGCAATCCGGCGAGCTGCGCACCTCTCAGCTCAGCGACTCTGACCCCTCCGTTGTAGAAGCCATTCCGGGAGCTTCGAAGAAACAGCTGAACGAGGTGGTCTTCAGCCAATATCACCTGTTTCACGCGGATACACGCATGCTGGCGGGGACGGAGGCAGGCACCGATGCCACCCCGTCCAGTCATGGGGCAAACTCTACTGCAGCTCCGGAAGCAAGCCACACCGAAGTAGAAAAGGCCAGTGCGGCTCCCACGACCGTGAGCCGCGGGGAGGCTGCTCCCGCGGAGAACCCGGTTCCGGCCGCTTCGGTGGCTACGGTCGCAGAAGGGTTCGCGCCAACGCCGGCGGTAGCAATACAGCCCGTTATTCCCGGCGCAGTTCCTGAGATGGCCGATCCGATTGCAACCGCGTTGCCGGATACTCCCACAAGTCCCGTCCCGGACACTGGTTTCGTGTTGCGCCAGGCCGCGCACCTGGTGGACGTTGACGTAGTAGCTTATGACGCAAAGGGTCATCCCGTCACCGGCCTGAAGCCGGAAGACTTCAAGATCTACGACAACGGACGCGAGCAGAAAGTGCAATTTTCCAGCCAGGCAGCCAATCTCACGGATCAGCTGTCGGGCCCTGCGACAGAGCAGCCTGCCTTTTCAAATCGTCCCGCCACGGCCCCAGATGCGACACCCTGGAATGAGGACCAGCAAGGCAGCGTCACCGTTCTTATGATCGACTCCAGCCATCTCGCATGGACGGATCTTACCTCCGCTCGCGAGCAAATGCTGCGCTTTCTGCGCGGGCTTCCCGCCAACGACCGGGCAGCCATCTACGTTCTGAAAGCGAACGGCTTTCAGATACTTGAGGAGGCAACGGCCGATCGCGCTCTGCTCCAAGCCAAGTTGGCCCAGTGGATGCCGAGCGCGCAAGACCTGGCACGCGCTCAAGAGGAGGAACGCCGCAACCGGCAGCAAATAGATTATGTCCGTCACCGATCCGACCTGCAGTACGTGAACGGGAACACCGTCAGTGCGCCGGAGACGTTCATGCCAGCCGATCCTCAACTGCGCGATAACGAGAGCAATCCGAGTCGAGATTCCTTGTTGATCCTGGTAGGAGTGGCCAGACATCTCGCCACGATTCCGGGCCACAAAGACGCAGTGTGGGTGACCAGCGATAATGTACTGGCCGACTGGACCGATAAGGCCGTAGGCAGTGACAAAGGAAGCAAGCACATCGAGGGATTCAGCTTGCGCGTTCAGGAGGCAATGAATGAAGCCCATGTCGCGTTGTATCCGTTGGATGCCTCGCATCTCGAAGGCTCCGGCATCGACGCCGACCTGCAAACCCGTAACGTAGCGGTGGAACCAGGGGCGGTGAACGTTCCTACGGGGAATAAACAGCCGGCGTTGGATAACTTGCAGGTGTCAGGAGACGCGCGAGGTGGCCGCAACACCGCCCAGATGCAGCAGGATGTTCATGCCATCCAGGGTGGGATGCGCCAGTTGGCAGAAGGTACGGGCGGACGCGCCATCGGGCGCTCCGGCGACATCACCAACGCATTGAATAGCGTGGTTCAAGACGGTCTGGCCACCTATCTGCTCAGCTTTTCGCCCGATACCGCGGCCGACGATCAATACCATCTGCTGACCGTTAAACTCACAACTCGGCGCGGCTTCACTCTGCGCTACCGCACCGGATATTTCTATGCGAAGGAAGCTACCACGCTCAAGGAGCGTTTCCAGCGGGCGATGTGGCAGCCGCTCGATCTTAATGAGATTGCAGTGAGCGCGCATCCCACAACTTCCGCAGACGGAGTCGCGCTCAAGCTAAACATTGCGGCCGGCGATCTCGCGTTGAAGCAGGATCATGACCGCCTGGTAGACAAGCTAGATATCTTCCTAATCCAAAGAGACAGAGACGAAGTACGCGCACGTGTTACCGGCCAGAGCCTCGGGCTCGCGCTGTTGCCTGCAACCTACCAGAAGTTGCTCGCGCAAGGGCTTCCGTTCGAGCAGGTGGTTCACCAGGTACAAGATGCCGGGTCGGTGCGAATCATTGTGGTGGATGGAAACTCAGGCCGAATAGGCTCGATCACCGTTCCCGCCGCCTTCATGATGGCAAGGGTACAGTAATAGGTTCGTCACCGTATTGCCCTGCAGCGCCTTCACGCAGGGCCAGCCCGTTCTTAGGCACTTCAGGCGTCTGGTCTACGGATTAGCTGCGAAATCTACGCAATTAACCGAAAAGGACAACCGTTTCGTCTACCGCTTCCAGAATCAATTGCTGCGACGCCGGCAGCGAACTCCTCACAAGACCAACATGGTCATGAGGTGATCGTGGGCAACGTGCGCGAAAGCGAATACTGGTGGCTTACTTGTTATCGAACGGAAGTGCGGAGTAAACTTCCGCATCCAGTGCGTAACAAGTAAATTCGAATTTCGAGGAGACGACTTATGCGAGTTACGCCATTCATGGGCGCGGTGTGTGCGGTTCTGATGTGCGGCTGCGCGGCCACGCCATCGACTCCAAAACTGCAAACACCGAACGTGACTGCGTCAACTCCGTTGATCCTCGAAAAGGACGAAGGTGAGCGACGAGTTCTGCGGGGTTGGCCGGGACACCCCGATCCCAAAGAAACCTTCATCCTGAAAGTTGACCCGAAGAATGGAGGATCCTCGCATTTGGTCTTTATGACAGGAGACCTTGCCCCCGGAGGGGAAATCCATGCACATCGACACCCTGGAGCCGACGAAATCCTCTATCTGCAGACTGGAACCGCCCGGGTACACGTGGGCAGCTCGGTCAGAGATGCGCACGCTGGCGCCACCGTATTCATCCCTGCGAATACTTGGGTCTCACTGGAAAACATTGGCAACGACGGCATCAGCATGGTGACCGTCTTTTCTGCGCCGGGCTTCGAGGATTTCATGCGGGCCGGTTCGGCCCGAGAAGGAGAGAAAAACGTCCCGTTGACTCAGGCCGAGAACGATCAAATCGAGAAGGCGCATTCAAGTGATGTAATTTACAAGGAACCCTGAATTCATTTCCAAGTGAATCGGAACCAGGACTCATTGCGCCCGAGCCAGCCAAATTCCCGATGCGCCTCGATAGTGCCCGCAAAGTCGCATTGATTCTGCTTCGGCGACCCGTGCAGCCGGCGAGAATTCTTAATCACTTCCAAGAGCCTTGGCAGGGTCGAATGAGTAGTGCTCGAAGTGCCTGGATCAGAGCGTACGCCCTTGGCTGTGCCGGCGCAGCTTGGAGCGCTCGTTAACCCTGGCTTAGAGACTCCTTCAGGTAGTGCTGCAGCTCGGCAGCGTTATAGCAGTGCGAGAACGCCGTCTCGCGCGCCACTTTCCCTGAGAAAACAAGTTGTGCGAGAGACTGTTCCATCGTCACCATGCCGTCTGCGCGTGCGGTAGAAATGTGCGAGCGAATTTGGTGATCCTGACCCATTCGGATGAGATGTCGAGTCGCAGGGGTAGCCATCAAAATCTCGACTGCCGGATAGCGATCGGAGCCATCTGCAGCCGGTACAAGCTGTTGCGTAATGATCGCCAGAAGCGCCAGGGACAGTTGTTGCCGCATCTGCGACTGGTGTCCTGCAGGGAACATATCCAGAATCCGCGAGATTGTTTGCGAGGTGTCGTTGGTATGCAGTGAGGAAAGCACCAAATGCCCCGTCTCCGCCGCTGTGAGTGCTGCCGACATGGTGTCGGCGTCACGCATTTCTCCAACGAGAATTACGTCAGGATCCTGGCGCAGTGCCGCCCTCACTGCGTCTGCGAAGGAGGGTGTGTCGTGACCGACCGCGATCTGCTCCACAATCGAACCATGATTCACATGCTCATATTCGATGGGATCCTCGATGGTGATGATGTGTTCGCGACGGCGAACATTGATCAGTCCGAGAAGCGCTGCCAGAGTCGACGTCTTACCGCACCCGGTTGGTCCTGTGAGGAGTACCAGCCCCTGCCGGCGTTCTGACAACTGGGCTAGCCCCACGGGCAGGTTCAGCGACTCGAGGGTTGGGATATCTGGGGGGAGCAGACGAATCGACGCTGCTAACGTTCCACGCTGGTAATGAAAGTTCGCCCTGAATCGACCGATTTGGCCACGAGCGAAGCAGAAGTCCACCGACTTCTTTCTTTCTAATTCTTCCGATTGCGGCCCTGTCATCAAAGGGAGCAATAAGGCGCACAAATCGTCGGAGGAAAATGGCTTACCTGCAGCGGTTGTCAGTTGCCCCTTCACCCTTAAAGCAATCGCGCAACCAGCGACCAGAAGAATATCGGAAGCACCGCGCTGGACCGCCATGGCTAACAAACGGTCAATCGAAGTAGCTTCACTGCTGATCGCGACTGGCCGCTTGACGCGGTTCAATTCTTCAACGAGCCGCGACAACTCATTCTCTAAGCCAGCCATTTACCCCCCTGTACAACTTCTCCCTATTTTAGGGCCGCTGTAGAACGAATTTCCTCTTCGGCTGCATGACGAATCGTCCCCAGCGCTCACGCTTGACCGGCATGACCCGAGGGAAGGCCCGAGTTTCCCCCAAAGGTTCTTCCCTACGCGGTGGCGAATGCTGGTCGGCTCAGCTCTGAGAGGACGGTCAAAGGATGGCTGCAGGGGCGTCTTACCTTCAGGATCTCTGCTGTGCTTTCTCACGCCGAGCCAGATCAGAAGGCCACTGATTGGCAACAAGATGGCCTCGGGCCCCGCATCCCTATTTCGACGGGCAGTAACGTTTCCGCGCTGCGTTACACCCGTGTGCTCTCGACTTTATTCCTTGCCGCTCATCGTTTCGAGCAAACAAGGCCGCGAGCATCTTCGCAAGGTGACGGATGTGCGGATCAAGCCCCGATCATTGACCGGGTAAGGTATGCCTGTCCAGGGTCTCACCGATGCTTTCGAGCAACGCGTTCACTTGCCCGTCGACGGCTTCTGTTTCCCGGAGAATGAGCACGTAGTGATCCATATAGACTGGGACCCCATTCAGCGGAACAGCCAGCGCGACCGCTATCACGGAAGCGTCGCTGTGTCCCTCGGCATTGACGAGATTTACGGTTGTGACGTAGAGGCCAAGATGGGCATCGGTCATCTTGTCAACCACGCATCCCTGATGTTGCTTCACCGCTGATTTGAGGCCGTAAAGAAACAGGTTCACTGTATCCGTAGTGCCATCACCCGGGGCGTGCGGTGCTTGAATGTACATCGGTAATTTACAGGCAACCTTCGCTTCGCCAGACGTGGCGCCAACCATCAGAACAGCAAACAGCAAAGCAATCGCTCTCACAGTGGCTCCCGGGACAGAATGCATGCCAATGACCGTCCTTTGATCCTAGAGGAGGAGGTCGGTCACCCGCGTGCACCAAAGGAGGCAGTGTCTGTCCCCTTTATTTGTAATCTTCGCGGTTTCGGTTGCCCTCTATCTGCAGACACGATCTCGCCTTCACAGTGGTACATCGACTGCAAACTGGCTAAGGAAGAGTGCGAGCTCGTCCTGTCGCAGGAGCTGTGTACTAGGCAGGAACCTGGTCAAGCAGTGGGCAGCACACAATGAAACACCGACAATGGCAGAAGTGCATGAAGGCAAATAACTTGCCGCACGGGCTGGAAGTTTTGCGCGGTCTCCCGCAGTCAACTCCCGCGAGCTCTGGTTCCTCAGATGTGGGTGGTTTTTCGTGCCCTAACACGAAAGATGTACTATGATCCGTGAAAAAGATCTTCTTCCTGTTCATTTTCTGTGTGCAGAGAAGGAGAGAGGCAGGCGCCTTCCTCGTGAGGAAGACCAAGCCCGCCCGAGGACATCACCAGCGACAACTGATCAATGGCGAGCGGATTGGCAAAGATAGGTCATCTCCGCCGCGATTTCAATTTCAAAGTAGAGGGAGGACAAACGATGAAAACAATACTTGGTCCGGGCATGATCGTAGGGCTCTTCTTGCTCTGTGCGCTATCTGCGACTGGTCAAACACAGGGCGCCGCATTGAGCCGGTCTTCAGCCCCTCCGGCCTCAGATCACAACGCGCTTGAGAAAACAACTAATCAGTATGACTTTGATTTCATTGCCAAGGACTACGTATGGAGCAATAAGCCGCTTAAAGCAACTGCGGGCAAGGTTTGCCAGACCATGAAAGAGCATGCCTTCTCCGAGACTCCCTATGGGATCAACGGCGACCAGGACTGGAACAACTGCCTTAACACTCAGATCCGCAGTATTGGCTACTTGCGCTGGTTGCGGAACGGCGGCTTTAATCCCAACCGAAAAAACCGTACCAACGCCCAGGAGTATTTGAAGAAGTATTACACCATGGGTCCTTGGGGGAGCTATTCCTTTACCGAGCTGAGCCAGGCGGTAAAAGCCACAACAGGCAAAACTATTCCCTAGCTGTTCAATTCTATCTGCCGCGATAATCAGTGTTGGTTGTGGGGGAGAAACGCGACAAAGTTTCGGTGACAGACCGTTTTGTCAGGAAATTGTCCGTCTCAGGGACAAATTGTCCTGTTTCTCTTCCCAAACCGTGTGGGCTACCTTACTCCCCCCGCTGGTTGCCGGATGGCAGGTACGTCGTGGCCATACCGGTTCAATTTGACAAGGCCTAACTGGCCGCGATTCTCGGTCCGATCTGCAAACGCAGGTCACGCTTCGATCCAATCAGCGCCGAGCGAGACCCGCGATTGCCAATCAGGATTTAACTTACTCAACTTTCTGGAATCCGGTTTCCATGGTCACTCTGGTTCCGGTGACATTGCCCTGCACGTGAGCGAGCACATTGCCCGACTCGTCCCACTGAACGACGGTGAATTTTCCCGTGGTTGAATCCCCGTTGGGATCGAGGGTCAGCCATTGCTGAATCCGGGCGGGACCGACGAGGGTGGTGCCTGTGGAGTCGTACGAGACGCCAAAGTGGTTCAACTGATAAGTCCGCGCGCCGGTCTTTATCCATTCACCGAGGCAAACGTCGCCGGTTAGGGGAGCACGCAGGCCGGAGACGTTGATCTCGGTGCCGTCACTGTGCCACTGAGAGTAGGAAGCATCAAACTCGCTGCCGACCGGGAATTCACTACTGCTACCGGCTTCGGCGATCCATTTCTCTTTCCAGGTTCCGACTATGCTGGGTTCGTGCGGGGTGGCAGCCTCTTCGTCGATGGCAAGAGCCGCCAGCACAAGTCGCGGCGAGGCGATCTGCGGCTGCCAACTGGCGGGGTGGCGCACTGGAGTATAGAGGCCGCAGCCGGCATGGGCGTAGGGAGCAAACATGGTTGCGAGAGCCAGCGCGCTCAGCGCCGGCACAATTTTCCAATTTCCTGATTTCATGACTTCCTCCTGTGCCGGGGAATTTGCCGGCTCGAATGAGATAAGACCCAATTCGAGTTCGGGGGACAATGCAGGAAGGTGAATTAAGAGGTGAAGAAAGCTGAAGGCGTAAGTTGCTGAAGCTGGAAGAGATTCCTCCGTTCCGGTTTTGACCAGTGCTATACTTCAGCCACTTTGCGGGGGGAGACGGTGCCCTTTGTCGTCTATCAATTCGGCGACTTCAGTCTCGATTGCGGCAAATTTGAGCTCTGCCGCAAAGGCCGCAGGCTCAAGCTTGAGCGGAAGCCTCTCGAACTTCTCGTCCTCCTGGTCACCAAACACGGACAAGTTGTTACCCGGAATGAAATCGCCCGCTGCCTTTGGGAACGGGAAGTCTTCGTCGATATAGAACACGGAATCAACACGGCCATCCGTAAAATTCGCCAGGTTCTTGGTGACAGTTCGGACCTGCCGCGGTTTGTGCAGACAGTCTCCGGCTCTGGCTACCGCTTCATCGCACCCGTTACGGCCGTTGAGCCAGAAGTCACCGAGCCAATTCAACCTTCTGGGGATCCGGTGGAGCTGCCTCCAACTCCACCGGAGATCTCTGCTACACCCGTCATCCCACCGGCTACCAAACCCCATCACAGACTCTGGGTGGTCACTGCCCTAGGTGTCTCCGCCCTCGTCACCATTTCTATACTCACCCTCGGCCCGCGTCCGCTGGCTGCCCGCTTCCTCGATCGAGACCCTCACGCGGCGATCGCCTCGCTCGCAGTTCTCCCCCTCGACAACCTCTCCGGCGATCCCAATGAGGAGTACTTCGCCGATGGCATGACTGACGAACTGACGACCATGCTCGCCAAGGATTCCACCCTCCGGATCGTTTCCCGCACCTCCGCCATGCAATTCAAGGACGCGCACCGGTCGCTGCCGGAAATCGCCCGCGCCCTCAACGTTGACGCCATCCTCGAAGGCTCGATCTCGCGCTCCGGTAACCAGGTGCATATGACCCTGCAACTTATTCGCGGTGACACGGACAATCATCTATGGGCCGAAAGCTACGACCGCGCCACCAACGATGTTGCCGTGCTGCCCGACAATGCCGCCAGAGCCATCGCTGCTCGCTTGAACAGTGGGACACCGCCGCACGCCACCGCCCGCTACATCAAACCGGAAGCCCACGACGCCTACTTGCGTGGCCACTACTCCTGGGTCGTCGGACGAAATGAAGATGCCCGCAGGTACTACCAGCGGGCTGTCGATATTCAGCCCGATTATGCCCTTGGTTGGACCGGGCTTGCCGATTACTACGCGATGGGGGCACTCAAGGGTGACGTTGATCCCCTCCAGGCGTTGCCGCAGGCAGAAGCTGCGGCCAGGAAAGCGGTCGAACTCGACGACAGTCTCCCACGAGCCCATGCAACTTTGGGAGGCATGGTCTTTTTAAACCGGGGCGATGACGTGCAGTCACTCAAGGAGCTTACCCGGGCCACAGAATTGAATTCTCAGGACGCGGAAGATTTTCACCTACGCGCGAGGGTTCTCTGCGCACTGGGCCGCTATGACGAAGCGATCGCGGTGCAGAAACAGGCCACAGCGATCAATCCCATCGAGCACCCGGGGGCGATGGCGGAGATATACCTTTGCACCCGCCAATTTGATGCTGCGATCAGTGATGGCGAGATGCGCCTGAAAGACTTTCCTGTGGCTGAAGATATTCTTGGACAACTGGCTGATGGCTATCACTGGAAAGGTATGGAGAAAGAGGCCGTTGAAATGCTCGCCCGCCAGGTTTCAGCTGAAGGAGATCTTCCCTTGTCGGCCGCTGTTCGCCGTGCATTCGAGACTGGTGGATACGCGGCTGTGGTTCGTTGCCAGTTGGCTGCAGTTGAAAAGAGGGCGCGAACCGCGAGAGTTTCTACTTTCAAGCTTGCAGACCTGCATGGGAGGCTCAGTGAGCAAGATGAGACTCTTGCCTTATTCGAGCAAGGTGTAAAAGAACGCGATCCACTCTTGCTGTTGCTGGCTCAATCGGACCCCGCTTTCGAGTTTCTCCATGCCAACCCGCGCTATCGCTCCCTCATCCAGAAGATGGGCTTGCCACCGATGTATTGAGAAGGGAATTAGCTTGGGCGGAAGGTCGCGCCGCTCTTGTCAGCCTCTATCGTCGATTTCAGACCAAAGCACTCATCCAAGGCGCCGCACACACACGCGGATCGGCTGCGCGCGGCGCGACGCTCCTCGCGCCAGCAGGAGATTGGCGATATTTGCGCAGCCGATGAGGAGCACGAGTGAACAGACCCCGAGCAGGATTCGTAGATTGTCTCCGTAATCGGCTTTCATGACGCCGACACCGTTGCCTGCGGGAACGACCTTGACCACCTGCTTGGGCAGCCCAGCCTTGATTCCAGCCATCCAGTCCGGCGGCATGCCGCTGTCATTGACCAGCCATTGCCGGATCAGGGCCGTCATGCGGTCGGGCACAGCGTTGACGGTGGCGCCGGGACGAAGCCTTCCGATCACACGCAGCCATGCCTGGAAGTGATGGAGGAAGGAGTTTGCTCCCGAGAAGTTGGGCTCCTGGTTGATCGGAATCCAGA
>Ga0210391_10004309_pt1 | contig 11906 bp, 6 predicted proteins | sample IncBWC12OmetaG_FD_160573 | JGI IMG/M metagenome (GOLD analysis project Ga0210391, IMG submission 160573) | Forest soil microbial communities from Barre Woods Harvard Forest LTER site, Petersham, Massachusetts, United States - Inc-BW-C-12-O ...
CCACGGGCGCCGCCAAGCTTCACGGGACGTTTCCGCCTGGACAGAGCAGCATTCAGTTTCGCTGGCAGTTGCCCTGGTCCGGGGAGAAGGACGTCGATTTCGACGTGGGACTGCCGCCGCATGCCGCCATCGCGCGCGTGATTCTCGCCGCGGCTGGGGAAGTGAAACTTTCGGCCGCCGGATTTCCCCCGGCCGACCTTCGCAAAAACAACCAGGGCCAGTCGTTTCTGGTCACGGAAAAACAAGTTCGCCCCGATCAGGGATCGCTGAAGTCGCTCAGCATCAGCATTCGCGACCTGCCCGTCCCCGGGCCGGGACGGCTCGTGGCGACCGTTCTGGCTTCGTTCGGGGTCCTCGTCGGCATCGTCCTCACGGCGTTCGGAGGGCGGCGCAGGAAGGCGCTATCCCCGGCTCTCCAGAAGGCGCGAATTCTCGAAGAGCTGCTCTTCCTGGAGGAGGCGCGTGCGGCCAACGAGGTCGGCCCTCAGACCTACGAGCGAGCGCGGCGAGGTCTCATCGACGCGCTGGCGAACGTGCTCTCGCGAATCCCGGCCTGAGCGCCCGGCTCTGCCGTCCGCTGGCACGGCACGAATGCGCTCCGGAGCATGGGGAAAAGGTGCCGGGAACGTTGCGAACAGATGGCGGGACAAGCCTCGGGACAGTCGAGCGCGGGCATCCTTCCCCAAGCGAAGGGGCCCCTCCTCCCCTGCTGAATCCGCAGGGCCAGTCAACGATAGACGTATGGCATTCCACGGTTTTTCGCGTTTCCCCCGGAATCCACAGGCTCTATCGACACTGCTACCAATCTAATCTAAGGATGCTGTCGAGATTCGTCTATGGAACTCACGGTAACGAAAAAGGACCTGCTCCGGCTCGTCACGCGCATGCAAGGCGTCGCCGAGCGCAAGAGCACGATGCCTGTGCTCTCCAACGTGCTTCTCAGCGTGGACGGACCGAGCGCGCTTCGCATCGCCGCAACGGACCTGTACTTGGCGCTCGTGGGCCGCTTGCCCGTCGACGTGAGCAAAGGCGGTAGCGTCGCCGTTTCCGCGAAGGACCTGCTCGAGCGCGTGCGCATGATGCCGGAGGGGCCGATTCATCTTGCCTCGCAGGACAATTCGACGACGACGCTGAAGGCCGGCGGCAGCGCTCGCCGGTACACGCTGCGCGGCATGTCGGGGGACGACTTTCCTCCGCTCCCCAGTCCGGCGGAGGGCTCGCCTTCGCTCGCATTGGATGTCGCCGTTCTGCAAGAGCTCATCGCATCGACGCACTTCTCGATCTCGCCCGACGAGACGCGCGCGCATCTCAACTCGGCGTTGTTCGAGTGGGACGGCGATCGGGTGCGGATGGTCACGACCGATGGGCATCGTCTCTCGAAGATGGAAGTGCAAGTGTCGGGGCGTCAGGCCTCCGCGACGATGCTCATCCCGCTCAAAGCGATTCAGGAGCTGAAGCGCCTCTGCGACGACTTCATCGGAGATGCCAAGGACCTCGGCAAGGACGCCGCGCGTCCGCAGATTCAGATCACGCAGAGCGGCTCGTCGGCCTATTTTCAGGGCGGGGGGATGACTTTTGCGGTTCGGCTCGTCGACGCGCAGTTTCCTCCGTACGCGCAGGTGATTCCGCAGCACAGCGAGAAGCGCGTGCGGGTTCCTCGTGCGACGTTCGCCGATTCGCTTCGAGCCGTGTCGATCGCGGCGAACGAACGCACGGGAGGCGTGAAGCTCCACGTGAGCTCCACGGCCATGCGCATCACCAGCGAGTCGCCCGACAGCGGCGAGGCTTTCGACGAAGTTCCGGTCGACTACCAGGGGCCGAACCTGACGATCGGCTTCAACGCGAAGTACTTTCTGGACGTCCTCGGTGCGCTTTCGGATGACGAGGTGGAGCTCGGCTTCGGCGGCGAGCTGGATCCTGCCGTCGTCCGTCCGGTCGGCGATCGCCAGTTTCTCTCGGTCGTGATGCCCATGCGCATCTGAGTTCCGGGCGACGGCGGTTCGCACCATGCGACGGCTCGTCGTCGAATCGCTTCGCGCCCGGAGTTTTCGGAACCTCGCGAGCGTCGACATCGAGCTCGGCGCACGGTTCAACGTCATCGCCGGCGACAACGGCCAGGGGAAGACGAATCTCCTCGAAGCCGTCTACGTGCTCGCCACGTCGAAGAGCTTTCGCACATCGCGTCTTGCGGATCTCGTCGAGCTGGGATCCCCCTTGGCCAGCCTTCGGGGCGTGGTGCGCGAGGGGGACGACGCGCGCGAGCAGACTCTCGGGCTCCGCGGCGGCCTTCGTTCGGTACGGGTCGACGAACGCCGGCCGCGGACCCTCGCCGAGTACGCCGTGCTGACTCCGACGGTCGTGTTTCATCCGGGCGGGCTCGCTCTCGCGTCCGGTCCCGGTGCGGAGCGGCGAAAGCTCCTCGACCGGATCTCGCTGTATCGCTCCCCCATGTCCCTCGCCGACGCGGAGAGCTACGCCAAGGCGCTCCGCGGACGGCAACGGGCCCTCGAGCTTCGCGGGACGGACGCGCGCGACCTGGACGGGTGGGAGGAGCTCGTTGTGAATCACGGAGTCGCGCTCGGCGCCGCGAGGGCAGCCTCCGCCGATCTCTTGGCTCCCCTCGCCGAGGCGGCCTTCGCGCGGATCGGCGCGCCTTCGATCTCGCTCGCGGTGCGGTACGCGCCGAGCGCCCCAGCGGACCCCAGCGCCTTTCGCGCCGAGCTCCAGCGCCAGCGGGTGCGCGACCGCGCGCGAGGGACCGCCTCGGTCGGACCGCATCGCGACGACCTGGCCCTCTCGTTGTCGGCGGAGCCCGTGCGCACGATGGCTTCCCAAGGGCAGCAGCGCGCGGTGGTCCTGGCGCTCGATCTGGCCGAGATCGGCGTCATCGCGGCGGCGCGGGGCGTCCTCCCCGTGTTGCTCCTCGACGACGTGTCGAGTGAGCTCGATCGGTCACGAATGCTCGCGCTCCTCGCCACGTTGCAGAGCGGCGAGGGCCAGGTCCTTCTGACCACGACGCGGCCGGAGCTCTTCGACTTCGCGTTGTTGGAGGGCTCGTCGGCCCGTTCCGACGTGCGGCACTTTCGTGTGGAACGGGGCGTTGTGACCCGCGAAACGGTCTCGGGATGACCGTCCCCGGATGACCTTCGTCGCACCTGCGATCTCGGCCGTGATACGGCCGCCAACTATCTATGGAACTAACGAAAATCGTTGCGGTTTTGGCCGGCGATTCGCTTGCGCCGCGGCGCATGCGCACGTATACTCGCTGGCCCTAGTCGCCGAGACTCTCTCCACGAAAACCCTCCCAGGGAGCACGTGCGACCCGCCGTTGTTCCGAGCGACCTCTCGCTCCTGTGGGCCTCTTCTTGGCCGGACGGCGCGCCTCTGGCGACACACTCGAAGGATCTGACGTCCCGATGTCCAACGTGAGTCCCCCGCAAACGTCCCCGCCCCCGTCGACGTACGACAGCACCAGCATCACCGTCCTCGAAGGACTGGAAGCCGTGCGCAAGCGCCCGGGCATGTACATCGGCGACGTGCACGACGGCTCGGGCCTTCATCACCTCGTTTGGGAAGTCGTCGACAACGCCGTCGACGAGCACCTGGGTGGCTACGGCTCGCGCATGGACGTGACGATTCACTTCGACGGATCGCTCTCCGTCGAAGACGACGGGCGCGGGATCCCCGTCGGGATCATGCCGGACCGAGGCCTCAGCGCGGCCGAAGTCGTCATGACGGTCTTGCACGCGGGCGGCAAGTTCGATCACGGAAGCTACAAAGTGAGCGCGGGGCTCCACGGCGTCGGCGTCAGTGCCGTCAACGCGGTCAGCGAATGGCTGAAGATGGAGATCAAGCGCGAAGGGCACGTGCACTTTCAAGAGTTTCGCCGCGGCGCGCCGGTCGCTCCGCTCTCGCGGATCGGCGACAGCGACAAGACGGGAACGAAGATCACGTTCAAGCCCGACACGACGATCTTTTCCGTCGTCGATTTCCAGTACGACATCCTCGCGAGCCGCCTGCGCGAGCTCTCGTTCCTGAACGCAGGCTTCTTGATCCATCTGATCGACGAGCGCGACGGCGGGCGGAGCGAGGTCTTTCAGTACAAGGGCGGGATCCGCGAGTTCGTCGAGCATCTGAACAAGGCGAAGGAGCCCGTGCACGACGGGGTCGTCTCCGTCATCGCGGAGCATCCCGTCGAAGGCAGTAGCGTTCCCATCGGGATCGAGCTCGCGATGCAGTGGAACGCGAGCTACCAGGAGCAGATTTTCTGCTTCACGAACAACGTGCCGAACAAAGACGGCGGCACACACCTCACCGGGCTCCGCGCAGCGTTGACCAAAGTGTTCAACAACTACGGGACCACGCAGAACCTGTTGAAGGACGTGAAGAACGGCCTTCAAGGCGAAGACGTTCGCGAAGGGATGATGGCCGTCATCAGCATCAAGCACCCCGACCCGAGTTTCGCGTCGCAGACGAAGGACAAGCTCGTCTCTAGCGAAGTGAAGACGATCGTCGAATCGACCGTGTACGACAAGCTCGGTCAGTTCTTCGAAGAGAACCCGCAGACGGCTCGCCGCATCTTCGAGAAAGCGATCATGGCGGCCAAGGCTCGCGAAGCGGCGCGCAAGGCGCGCGAAGTCGTTCGCAAAGGGCAGCTCGATTACTCGACGTTGTCGGGCAAGCTCGCGGACTGCCAGACGCGCGACGCCTCCGAAGCGGAGCTCTACATCGTCGAGGGAGACAGCGCCGGCGGATCGGCCAAACAAGGTCGCGACCGGAAGTTCCAGGCGATCCTGCCACTCAAGGGGAAGATCCTGAACGTCGAGCGCGCGCGCCTCGACAAGATGCTCTCGAGCGCCGAGATCGGCACGTTGATCGCCGCGCTGGGTTGCGGAATCGGCGAAGGGAGCTTCGACATCGAGAAGCTCCGGTACCACCAGATCGTGCTGATGACCGACGCCGACGTCGACGGCAGCCATATCCGGACGCTCTTGCTCACGTTCTTCTATCGGCAGATGCCGGAGATTCTCGAGCGCGGGTATCTGTACATCGCCCAGCCTCCGCTCTTTCGCGCCCGGCGCGGCAAGAAGGACGTGTACTTGAAGGACCAGCCGGCGCTCGACCTGTTCTTTCTCGAGCTCGGCGTCGCCGGGCTCTCCGTGCGATCGAGCTCTGCGAAAGGGCCATCGCTGTCCGGTGACACGCTCGTCCGTCTGGCGGAGCGGCTACGGCGGTTTCGGCGCGCGCTCGCCAAGCTCGACCGGCGAGTCGATGCCTCGATCATCGGGAACGCGCTTCACGCGGCAGCGCTCGACAAGAACGATTTGCGCGAGCGGAAGAAGGTCGAAGCGGCCGTCCCGTTGATCCGCGCGCGGCTCGAGAAGAAACGGCCGGACATCCTCCCGATCGACATCCAGGTCGACTGGGAAGTCGAGCACGGAGCGGCGAGGATCCAGATCACGCCGCGCCAGGGGTCGGCCGCCCGGTTGTCGATCATCGACTGGAACCTGGTCGACTCGGCCGAGTACGAGGAGCTGTATGCGATCGAGCAGGATGTCCGATCGATCGGCCCGGCGCCCTACTTCGTTCGCGAGGGCGAAAAGGAGAAGGCCAAGCCCGAAGTCGAAGTCGAAGACGCGGACGCGCTCTGGGACTTCCTCGACGCACGAGGTCGCAAGGGCGTAGACCTGCAGAGGTACAAGGGGCTCGGCGAGATGAACCCCGAGCAACTCTGGGAAACGACGCTCGATCCAAACCAGCGGGTCATGCTCCAGGTCCGCCTCGACGACGCGGTGCAGACCGACCTGATCTTTTCGATTCTGATGGGCGATCAGGTCGAACCGCGGCGTCAGTTCATCGAAGAGAACGCGCTGGCCGCGAAAAACCTAGACATTTAGGGCAGGTGTCGGGGGGGTTCTTGCGCCCCGGCAACGCGTCCTTACGTTCGGCGGTGCGAGCTCGGGCGAACCCGTCACCGGGCCCGCGGGAGCCGAGTCGGGAGACTTGTGCCCGCCGAGCGCGACGGCGTTTCGCGCGCCACGAATGTCACGGGTGAAGGCAAGGAGACGAGGATGCGTCCCGAGAGGATGACAACGAAAAGCCAGGAAGCGCTGCGAGATGCCATCGAGCAGGCCGCGCGGTTCGGCAACCCGGACGTGACGCCGGAGCACATTCTGGGGGCCATGCTGGACCAGGACGGCGGGGTAGCCGCGCCGCTGCTGCAGAAGGCCGGTGTCGACGTGTCAGCGCTGCGCGAGGCGGTGGCGGCCCGGGTGAGTGCGCTTCCTCGCACGAGCGGTGGAGCGCAACCGGGGCTCTCCCGGCGCTCGCTGGAGCTCATTCGCCGCGCCGACGACGAGGCCAAGCAGCTGAAAGACGACTTCACTTCGGTGGAGCACTACGTGCTGGCGGCCGCCAAGCACGACCGCGAGCTGGCGGGGCTCTTCGAGCAGCACGGCGGCGTCGGGTACGAGAAAGTGCTGTCCGCGCTGGCCAGCGTTCGAGGCAGCCAACGAATCACCGATCGCGACCCGGAGGGGAAGTTCCAGGCTCTCGAGAAGTACTGCCGCGATTTGAGCGAGGCCGCGCGCAAAGGAAAGACCGACCCGGTCATCGGCCGCGACGAAGAGATTCGCCGCGTGATGCAGGTTCTGTCGCGGCGGACCAAGAACAACCCCGTACTCATCGGCGAGCCGGGCGTCGGTAAGACGGCGATCGTCGAAGGCATCGCGCAGCGGATTGCGCGGGGGGACGTTCCGGAGTCGCTGAAGGACAAACGCCTCTTCGCGCTCGACATGGGTGCGCTCGTCGCCGGCGCGAAGTACCGCGGCGAGTTCGAAGACCGGCTGAAGGCGGTGCTGAAAGAAGTCGAGGCGTCGGAGGGCGGGATCATCCTGTTCATCGACGAGCTGCACACGATCGTGGGCGCCGGTGCGGCCGAAGGCTCGATGGACGCGGCGAATCTGCTGAAGCCCGCGCTCGCGCGCGGCGAGCTCCGTTGCATCGGCGCGACCACACTCGACGAATACCGCAAGCGGATCGAGAAAGACGCCGCGCTCGAACGACGCTTCCAGCCGGTGTTCGTGTCGCAGCCGACCGTGGACGACACGATCGCGATCCTGCGCGGGCTGAAGGAGCGCTACGAAGTGCACCACGGCATCCAGATTCAGGACGCGGCGCTCGTGGCGGCGGCGACGCTGAGCGACCGGTACGTGCCCGATCGGTTCTTGCCGGACAAGGCGATCGACCTCGTCGACGAAGCCGCGGCGAAGATCAAGATGGAGGTCGACAGCATGCCGGCCGAGATCGACGACGTGACGCGCAAGCTCACGCAGCTGCAGATCGAGCAGCAGGCGCTGAAGCGGGAACGCGACGCCGCGAGCAAGAGCCGGCTCGAGGACGTGCACCGGCAGATTGCCGAGCTCGAGGAAAAGTCGAGCGGTATGCGGGCGCAGTGGCAACGGGAGCGGGAGATCATCAGCCAGATCCGGAAGGCGCAGCCCGAGATCGAGACGCTCCGCCGCGAAGCGGAACAGGCGCAGCGGCGCGGGGATCTGGGGCGGGCCGCCGAGATTTCGTACGGGAAGATCCCCGAGTACGAGAAGCGCATCGAGGAGCTCCGGAAGACGCTGGCGAAAGTGCAGGAGAAGACGACGTACCTGCGCGAAGAAGTCACGGATCAAGACATCGCGGCCATCGTCTCGAAGTGGACGGGCATCCCGGTCACCAAGATGATCCAGGGCGAAATGCAGAAGCTCCTTCACATGGAAGAGGAGCTGAAGAAGCGCGTCATCGGGCAAGACCAGGCTGTCGAGACCGTGTCCAACGCCGTGCGGCGCGCGCGCGCGGGCCTCGGCGACCCGAATCGACCCATCGGAAGCTTCCTCTTTCTCGGGCCGACAGGCGTGGGCAAGACGGAGCTCGCACGGGCGCTCGCGGGGTTCTTGTTCGACGACGAGCGGGCGATGATCCGGCTCGACATGAGCGAGTACATGGAAAAGCACTCGGTCTCGCGCCTCATGGGCGCGCCGCCCGGGTACGTCGGGTACGAGGAAGGCGGTCAGCTGACCGAACCCGTGAGACGGCGGCCGTACTCGGTGATCCTCTTCGACGAAGTCGAGAAGGCGCACGCCGACGTGTGGAACGTCCTGCTCCAGGTGCTCGATGATGGCCGGCTCACCGACGGACAGGGCCGAACGGTCGACTTCAAGAACACCGTCATCATTCTGACGAGCAACCTCGGCTCCGCCAATATTCAGGCGATCGAAGCGCGGTCGGGCCTCGACATCGAGACGCGCCGCGACCTCATTCGGCACGCGGTGCTCGACGACGTGCGCGCGGTGTTCCGGCCGGAGTTCTTGAACCGGCTCGACGACTTGGTCGTATTCAACCGGCTCGAATCGGCGCAGATCCGGAAGATCGTGGACATCCAGCTGGGGCGCGTGTCCGAGCGGCTCGCGCGGCGTGACTTGTCGATGCAGGTCAGCGACTCCGCGAAGGATTTCCTCGCGCAAGCCGGATGGGATCCGCAGTACGGCGCGCGGCCGCTGAAGCGCGCGATCCAGCGGAGCATCGAGGACGCGATTGCGCGGAAAGTGCTCGCGGGCCAGCTCCCGGCGGGCACGACGCTCCTCGTCGACAAGGGTGCGTCGGGGGAACTCACGATCACGCCCCGGATGCAGAACTAAGAGCGGGAGTCGTCGGAACCTTCCGTTCCGCGACGGACGCGCCCCCGCTCCGGTGAGCCGTTGTCCACAGCCCCGCCGCCGAGGCAGGGCTGTGCCATCGGCCATTGGCTGTGATGGTTTTGTCATGACACGTCGGGGAGGCAACATCCCGTGACGCCCGGCGGACACCCGGGGACACGCCGCGCGGCCAGGATTCCAACGCTTGCGTCGAACGATGGCCGCTCGGGAGGCACGCCGAACCAAGCGGGCCACGCAAGATCAATGACTTACCGAAAAATCGGGTGGCCGCTTCTCACTAGCCATGAGTTGGCACCGATCTAGCATCTGAAGCGTTCCGTCAGCATGAACTCGCGCAAGCTCGCTTCGTCCACCAAGGTCCGCGCCGCCGCGGCCGGTTCGTGGATCGCCCTCGTGGCGGCCACGACGTTGGGCGATGCGGCCGGGGCTTTGCGCGCCGAGGTTCGTGCCGACGGGCTCTCCGCCGACGGCGTGTATCGGCTCGTCGTGCAGTCGTATGACCGGAGCCACGGGCTCGTCCCCCAGCGGGACGCGCGGCCCATAGGCAGCATTCAGCGGGCCGTCACGGCCGACGAGCTGCGGAACGGCGTGCACGTGAGCCTCCTGGAGATCCGGCCGTCGGAGGCGCCGCGCGACGAGCCGCTGGTACTGGCCTGGATCGAAGCGGGCCTGCCGGACCTCGAGTTCGATGCGCGCAACGCCCGCCCGCGTCCCGGCAATGTTTACGGGGTCGTGAAGCGCCCGGCTCGTCGCGACGCGGTGCAGATCAGCCTGAATCGGAAGCTCTCGGCGTAGGCGCGGGCAGGCCCGCTCGCCGCGGAGTCATACGTCGCGTGTTTCGAGGTGTCCGGTGGTACGGATCTGACGAATTCGGTACTCGAAGTCCCGTTTTGTCGCATCGGTGAGGTCAATCCCGCCGAAGCGCGTCTCGATGTACACTTTCGTCAGAGAGAGCACCTCGGGCCCCAACGGGTGATGGTTCGCCTGGAGCTGCTCGGCGTGCCGTAGCGGAGGGGTCGACGGCGGCCTCGTGATGCCTCGGTTCGCGAGTGCGGACTCCAGCGCGCGAAAGAGCGCGACGCTCGCCTCGCCGCGCGGATCGCGGACCGCGTTTGCGGCCTTGGCCGGTGCGCCGGCTCCACGGTGGCGGCGTTGCTTCCAGAGGTAGTAGCCGAGGGCCAGGAGAGCCAGCACGAGTCCTGCGACGACCGGCCCTCGCGTGAGCCGGCGCAACGGGCCTCGGTCGACGCCCGTGCGGGCTCGGAGTCGCTCGTAACCGCGGCTCACGTCGTCGAAGAGGCGGACCTGCTTGTGCAGATCGTAGCCGACCACATAGGTGTTCCACCGCTGCGAGAGCGCTTCGATCAGGTCTCGCATGTAGTAGTAAAGGCCGGTCGGCGGCTCGATCGGCTGCGCGCCGCTCGCCGGAGTCGGGTCGAACGTGCGCCACGCGGGCGGCGACGAATCTTCGAGATACGCCTCGACCCACGAGTGCGCGTCGCCCTGGCGGACCGCGTAGTAGTGCCCGAAGCGGTTCCAGGTCCCTCCGACGAAGCCCGTGACGTTGCGCGAGGGGATGCCGACTTCGCGCAGCATGATCGCCATGGCCGTCGAGAAGAACTCGCAGTGCCCGCGCTTCGACTCGAAGAGGAAGTGGTCCACGGGTTGCGGTTTGCCCGACGACGGCGAATGCAGGTCGTACGCGAACTCACGGCGCAAATGCCGCTCGATGGCCTGCGCCTTGGCTTCCGGTGTCGTCGCCGCGTCCGCCCACTGGTGGGCGAGGTCCGCGATGCGCGCGGGCAAGTCGGCGGGCAGCGCGAGGTAGCGCCGCCGATCCGCCGCGGGCATCGGCTCGGAGAGCACTTCGTTGTCGCCGGCGACGAAGACGTCGTAGCGTAAGCCGCGCGTGTCCGAGCCGGCGTACCGCAGCTCGTCCTCCGCGCCGCGCTGCAACGTCATCGGCTCGCCCAGCAGCATCGCGTTGGGGGCGCGAAGGCGGACGGCGACGGCGCGGGGAGGCAGGAACACGACGGGCGGATCGATGGGCTCGAGGTCGAACGAGACGACGCGATCGTGCTTGGTGTCCGGCGCGCGAAAGAGCGGATACGTCTCGCCCATGTCGGGTCCGCGCTCGGGCGCGCGCGACACGTCTTTCAGCGTCCGCGCCCACGCGCGCCCGTCGTACGCGTCGAACGCCGTCCCGCGCAGGCGAAGCGTGAGGCGCATGGGCGGCGGGTCGGGCAGGTCGTGGGCCTCGAAGCGGAGCGCGATCGTGGGATCGTCGCGAAGAACGCCGACGTCACCGAGGTCGACGTGCTCGGAAAATCCGATCATGCGCCCCGCGTGCGGATGGCTGAGGAGAAGGAGCGAGAGCCCGATGCGCGGGAACAGAATGAAGAGCGCCGTCGTGAAGAGCAGAATCGGAACCGAGAGAAGACAGGTCGCGCCGAGGAATCCGCGCCCGACCACGCGGCGGCTGCGGAGAATACGGGGGACGTCCACCGGCAGTCCGGTGCGATCGCGCGCGCCCTGCCGGTAGTTGCCCTCCACCTCGCGGCGCAGATGGCTCAGAACGAGCGCTCCGGGCGCGACGACGAGAAATCCGATGAAGCAGAGTCCGTAGGTGAGCCCGCCCCCGAGGACCGTTCCGGCGACGAAGTGGAGCAGCGCGAGGACGATGATCTGCTGGTCGTGCACGGCGCCGCGCCGCGTCGCCAGGCGCACGACCTGAAGCAGCGCGGCGAATTCGACGGCGACGTCGAGCGGCGATCGGCCGAGGACGAGGCGAGCGCCCTGCACGACGAGGAGGGCGAGCGGCGCGAGCGTCGCGAAGTGGCGCAGGGCCGCGGTGCCCTGCCAGCTGTCCGGAATGGCGAGCGCCGCGGCGAGGCCGACGAGAAGGAGCACGTTGCTCCACGGACTGAGCGACGCGGTGCTGACGACGGCGAGGATCCCGAGCGTCGCGAGCGCGTCGGTCATGATGCGGTGAATGAGGCCGAACCTCATTCGGCCGCCGTGCCGACGAGGCCGTTGGGGGCGTGCGGCGATCGCGCGGTCGGTTCGAGGAGCGCAAGGTAGCGGAGGAGCGGGTCGGCGCCGATGGCGCGGTCCGCGCGCGTCGTGCCCCCGGCGGTCGTGACGATCGTGACCCGATCGCCGCGCTTCAGGTGCGCGATGGCGCGCGACGCCACGTCGCGA
>Ga0210391_10004310_pt1 | contig 11904 bp, 9 predicted proteins | sample IncBWC12OmetaG_FD_160573 | JGI IMG/M metagenome (GOLD analysis project Ga0210391, IMG submission 160573) | Forest soil microbial communities from Barre Woods Harvard Forest LTER site, Petersham, Massachusetts, United States - Inc-BW-C-12-O ...
ATCTACCGCCGCCTGCACGTTGTAGGCTGGGTGCTGACCGCTCGGAGTCCGCATAAACCGCGCCTCCGGCTCGGAATCCTTCTGCAGTTTCTCCAACGCCGCCTGCACCGCACTCGGATCAATGGTCACTTCTTCCTGCTCGTCCCGGTTTCTTGAACAGCGCCCTGCGCTGCGAGTAAACCGTTTTCAAGCTGAGAACTCAGGCGGACAGCGACAATTCCATTTGTTTTTTGGGTGGCAGACGCTGGGGAGCACATTTGCGGAGGAATGCTCGGACGAATCAATTAGCCAGACGAGATTCATCGCCGGCTCTCAGGATCGGTGGCAGAACTTGAAGGGCCATTGCGATGCGTTCGATCATATCGAGCGTTGGCAACTTCTCACCCCTTTCGATTTCACCAAGATAGTTCGCGCTGATGCCCGCCCTCTCAGCCACGACTTCGCGGGAGAGGTTCGCTGCCTTCCGGATGGGTCGCATTCTGCTACCGAAAAGAATCTAATTATTGCTCAGCGTTCCTGCGCATTTCATAGCTTCCATATAGCTCTTCGAGAATAACATCGCCGCCTCGATCGAGCAGCGTTTCGCCAACCTCTTCACCCAGCCTGATTGGGTCATCGCCCTCCCGAGTCTCGCGCAGAACTTTCGTGCCGTCAGGATGCGCGACGAGACCATGGAGACGAATGCGACCGCTCTTCATCTCCGCGAAAGCTCCAATCGGAACCTGGCAACCGCCGCCCAGTTTCTTGAGCAGCGCGCGTTCGCAAGTCGTTGTCGCGCGAGCGGCTGCGTCGTCAAGAAAGGCGAGCAGCGTTCGCGTCGCCACATCGCCGTTGCGAATTTCGATTCCGAGAGCGCCTTGCCCGGCGGCGGGAGTCATCACCTCCACCGGAATCGCCTGCCTCACCAATTGCGTCCTACCCAGGCGGTTAAGGCCCGCCGCGGCGAGAATGATCGCGTCGTAATCGCCCAATTCGAGCTTCCGCAGCCGCGTATCCACATTCCCGCGCAGCGGATGAATCTGAAGATCGGGGTGAAGCGCTTTCAATTGAGCCTGACGGCGCAGGCTGCTGGTGCCGACGTTCGCGCTTTGCGGCAGCGCATCGATGTTCTCGTACTTCACCGAACAAAGCACATCCCGCGCATCTTCCCGAGTGGTGATCGCGGCAATTTCGAAATCGCGGGAAAGCTCCGTCGGCAAATCTTTCAAGCTGTGCACCGCCAGATCGAGGCGATTTTCGAGCAGCGCTTCTTCGATCTCTTTGGTGAACATGCCCTTGGTGCCGACCTTCGCCAGCGCAACGTCGGTAATCTTATCGCCCGTCGTCTTGATGATTTCGAGTTCGACGGTGTGGCCCTGCGCGCGCAGCAAATCCGAAATATGATGAGCCTGCCAGAGGGCGAGTTGTGAGCCCCGCGAGCCGATGCGCAGACGGGCCATCAGTCTCCTGCTCCTCTCTGTCTATCCGAGTCAGATCCTGACCCGCGTCCGGCCTTCGCCGCCGCTTCTTTTTCTTTGCCTTCGTTGTGCAAGTTGAAGAGCCTTCGCACCAGGTCGATCACCGTGGTGGATTCGGGATCGCGCGCCGCAGTCTTCAGCGTGCTGATGGGAGTGTGCATGATCTTATTGATGATGCCGCGCGTCAGCGCTTCGACCGCCATTTCCTGATCGGCCGTCATTGGACCGAGGCGGCCGCGAACCCGATCGATCTCCGCCTGCCGAATAGTTTCGAGATGATCCTGCAAGCTGACGATCGTCGGCACCACGTCGAGAGTCTGCAGGCGAACGTGGAATTTTTCCACCTCGCTCGTAACGATGGCCTCCGCCTTTTCCGCTTCCTTCTTGCGATCGGAAACGTGCGAACTCACCGCCTCCTGCAGATCGTCAATGTCGTAGACGAACAGGCCGTCGATCTTGTTCATCTCCGGATCGACGTCGCGGGGCACCGCGATATCGATAAAGAACATGGGCTTGTTCTTGCGCAGCGCCATGAGCTTTTCGCCATGTTCCCGCCGGAAGATGAAGTGGGGCGAACCGGTCGAAGTAATCACGATATCGGCGCGCTCGCAAGTCTCGTAAAGACGGCTGAACTCAATCGCCTGCCCAGCAAATTCTTGCGCCAGGCGAATCGCCCGGTCATAAGTTCGGTTGGCGACAAACAGCGACGCTGCGCCACGCGCCAGCAGATGACGCGCCGCCAGCTCGCTCATCTTTCCGGCGCCCACCAGATAGACGCTCTTGCCATTTAGGCTGCCAAAAATTTTCTCCGCCAACTCAACCGCCACCGAAGCAATCGAAACCGACGAAGATCCGACAGCAGTTTCGGTGCGGACGCGCTTGGCCACGGTGAAGGCCCGCGTGAGCACCTGATCGAGTTGCGCGCGCACCGCCCCCACCGCCCGGGCGGTAGCGTAGGCTTCTTTCACCTGCCCAAGAATCTGCGGCTCGCCAACGACCATCGAGTCGAGGCTGGCGGCGACGCGAAAAATATGGCGTATCGCTTCGTCTTCACGAAATTCGTAGAGATGACTCTCAAACGGGCTGAGATCCGTATCGAAATACTCGCGCAGGAATTCGCGCAGGTCGCCGGTCCCATTCTTCATGTTGGCGATAAATTCCACGCGATTGCACGTCGACACAATCATCCCTTCGGCCACAGCCGGATGATCCGCCAGCCGCTTGCACGCCTCCGGCAAACGCGATTCCGGAATCGCCAGCCGCTCGCGCACTTCGACTGGCGCGGTCTTATGATTAACGCCGATGAGTTGAAATCTCATGACGAAATAAACCTGTGCATACTGCTGAAGTAGTTGGCGAGCCAAGCCACGATGGCCGTAGCGAACGCCGCACTCGCAAGCATGGCGGCGCGGCGCCCGCGCCAACCCGCATTCAGGCGAGTGAATACCATCAGCAGGTATACCGCCCACATCAGCAGCGAAAGCAAAATCTTCGGATCGAAATAATCGATGCGCCCGTAAGTGGCTACCGCAACCACCGAACCAGCGATCAATCCCAGCGTCATGAATGGAAACCCGAGCATCAGCGAGCGATAGCCGATATCGTCGATCACCTGCAGAGAGGGCAGCCGCGAGAACATTTCACTCTTGCTCTTCGACTTCAGCGCGCGCTCCTGCAGCAGGTAAAGAATGCTGGCGCCAAAGCTTAAGAAGAGCGCCGCGTATCCGGTAAAGATCATCAGAACATGTACTGCCAGCCAACCGTGTTTCACTGCAACCGAAGTAAATACAAAAGGTTGCTGCCCACTCGCGGCCACAAAAGTCAGCAAAAAAACCAGCGGAAAAACCACAATGCCCGGAGTAGTCGTCTTATAAGCCAGATAGGCCAGCATAAAGCCGACCATGATGAGGAAGGCGAGCAGCGATTCCGCGTTGTGAACCGACGCCGAAGCCAGTTGGCCAGATTGCACAACCGCTTCGGTCAGCGAAACCAGATGAAACACCATCCCGAGATAAGAGGCGTGGAGCGCAACTTTGCTCAGGATCTCCGAGGTGCGCGTCAGCGCGACCAGCGCATAAAGCAATCCCGCAGCGTAACAGACTAGCGCCACCCGCAGCCAGACCAAGCTCATCATTTCAGTTTGCCCGGGTCGGTCGAAAGGTTCCGCCCCCGCCTGAGTGATTATAGTTTGCCGGGCAATCCTCGCGTGAGGCAAACGGAGCCTATCACAGGGCTTTAGTGGTGTGGGTCACACCGAGCCAATCGTCGGCCACGCGGACCTTGCGCCTGAGACGCTCCGCCCCGCCGCCGCGGATTTAACAAATCGGTAATTTTAGGATGCTAGATTTTTGATACTCGAGGTCGGGGGCGATCTCAAACTCTATTTCCAGGAGAATCTTATGCAAGTAGAAGTTCTTCAGAACAGCGGATTACGCGGTTCGCTTAAAAAGGCAATTGCAACCATCGCCATCGGCGCATTCGCAGCCGCCATTCCGGCGGTTGCGCAACACTCAAACGAGGATCACGGCCGGTTCCCCTTCTTCTTTCCCGGCAACCTCGTGGTGACCCGCAGCGTGTATGACAACAATCCCAATAACGTCCAAGTCGGCGAAATCCTCCCTCCGAATTGCGCGCAAACTCAGGGCGGATGCTCCGGCCCCAGCGGCGCCCCCGACAACGGCACCTATCCTTACGTCTGGAACGACAGCCTCTACGATGGCAGCTTCGGCATCACCTCCAAGATCTATCTCGATCAAATGTTTCCCTTCGGCTTCGTGCTCAATAGCCTGGAAGTTCCGAACAGCTCCGAGCGCGGAATCCAGCCCACCAGCGATCAATTGGTCACCAGCTTCAGCTCGAAATCAGAGCTGGCAATCAATCTCTCTACCGACCACCGGTACCTAACTTTCTCCGGATACGTTGCACCCATCGACCAGCTCGACCTATCGAATGCCAACACACCCGGCGTCGTCGATCCCACCAATCCCGTGGGCGAGAACATCTACCGCGCCGAGGCGCAAGTCGACGCCTACGGAAATTTCCAGTTCACCGAAACCAACGCCTATAGCGGCAACAACGGCCGCGCTGTGATCTGGAACAACAGCAACGGCGCAGACTTCTTCTACACCTCCGGCAACGCCGGCAACGGCAGCAATCCGCAGCCCGATGGCGTCATCCTCGGCGCCGGCACGCAAATCATCAGCCCCGCGAATGCGCCAGAAAGCCGGCAGAATCCAGGCACCCCGACGCCCGTGGGCAGCTTCAACATCACCGAACTGGGATACAAAGCCGACAAGATTGGCAAGGACGACAACTTCCGCGGCCTCACCATCTTCCACAACGTCCTCTACTACTCCAAGGGAAGCGGCAGCAACGGCGTCAACACCGTGTTCTTCCTCGACACCACCGGCACCGCGTGCCCAGATGGCGTCGGCCTGCCCGCGAGCACGGCCACTCTGCCCACTTCTCCCCTCGCCTACAACATTCAAAACCTCCAGGCTGACGGCCTGCCCAGCAATATGTGCATCCTCGCCGGCTTCCCCGCCATTCCCAACAAAGAGGCGACGGTCACCGCCTATCCCTTCGGCATATGGTTCGCAAACGCCACCACCGTCTACATCGCGGATGAAGGCGACGGCTACGACGGCGGGACCGACCTCTACACCCACGCCGCGGCGCAAACCACCGCCGGATTGCAAAAGTGGGTTTTCAATTCCTCGACCCAAACCTGGAACCTGGCCTATACCCTGCAAACCGGTCTGGGACTGGGCGTTCCCTACACGGTTAGAAACTATCCGACCGGCAACAACGTGGGCACCGGCCTTCCCTGGGCGCCTGCGACCGACGGCCTCCGCAACCTGACCGGAGCCGTGGTCGGTGATTACGCTGGGATCTGGGCCATCACTTCCACCATCAGCGGAAACGGCGACCAGGGCGCCGACCCCAATCAACTCCTAGTGATCTTCGACTCCATATCGAACACGGACCCGTCCGTCGCCGCGAAGGAGAGCTTCTTCACCCTCCGTCAAGCTGGCTTCGGAGAAGTCTTGCGCGGAGTTTCTTTCACACCGGGAAGCTAACGAATTTCAACACTTGGCGGGAGCTAGCGAATAGCTCCTGCCATTCTTCTAAGACTTGGACAAATCTAGTCCACGCCGAGCGATGCCAGCGATTCTTCGAGCGACTGCAGGTCGATTCGCAGTAGTCGTCCGTGTGCCTGCATGTCTTCGACTTCGTCGAAGGCGCGGAACAGGCGCATCTTAACCGCGGCGTATTGTTCGGAGTTGGAGAGGGAGCGTCCGTGCGTTTTGGCCCACTCGTCGGCGACGAGAAGCGGAAATAAAATACTCACCGCGTAGGTCAGCTTGCGGTTGGACGTTACGTCGAAAATGTATTCATCGCCGTCGGGTGACGCAAGGGGACGTTTGCCGACGAAGGAGTACTGATACACGTACCCTTGCGATCCGGCGTAGGTTTTGAGGCGGCGGAGAGTCATGAGACAGTCGTTGGTCGTTTGCGTTTTTGGTCGAAACTCCTGCTTCTGGTTTTCTCCCGTTACCGAGCGACGATCGACCCGCGACTATCGGCTTCCGCTATTCCCCGGTGAAACCACCCTCCCGTACTCGCTCCCGCGCGCCAGACGGTCAAACATTCGCCACGCCGCCAGCGAAACATTGCTGATCGCCTCTTCGCCATCGCGCTCGTGACGCAAATAGGTTGTCATGACGCAAAGAATGTACGGGCGCTTGTCGACAAAGATCACTCCCGAATCATTGCGCACCCCTTCGAGTTCTCCGGGCTTATTGGCGATCTTCAAATCTTCGGGTAGATTGCGCGGGATAAAACTCTCTTTGTGCGTCGATAACACTTTGAAAAAGTCATCGGTCATCTCTTTGTTCAGGATCTCGCCGCGATAGAGCGCTTGCAGCAGCTTCGCCATCTCAATCGGCGTGGAAACATTCTCGCGCCCTTCAGCGGCGGCTTTGAGGTCCATCATTTTGCGCCGAAGGCGAGTGTCGCGCAATCCCTGCGCGCTCAGGAACGCATTCACGTTCTCCATGCCGACGCGGTCGATCAGCACGTTGGTGGCGGAGTTGTCGCTAACCGCAAGCATCATGGTCGCAAGATCGCGCAGCGTGATGCGGGTCACGCCCGGCGTGAGCCCGTTCATGATGTCGCTGTCGGGCACGAGATCAGCGGCATTGACGGTATAAAGATCAGTGAGCTTCAGCTTGCCTTGCTGCGCCTGTCGATAGAGTTCGGCGAGCACACAGATCTTGATCGAGCTCGCCTGCGGAAAAACATCATTGGCGTGCAGCAGGTACTTGTGGCCGTCAGTAAGATCGACAATGGCGACGCCCATCACGCCGTCAAGATTGCGGTCGATGCCAAGTATCGAATCCTCCAGCTTCATCCATAACACTTGCTGTTTCTCAGTCGGAGCCGGCGGAGAAGTTTGCGCGAACGCCGACGCGGCCAGGCTCATGTAAAAACCGGCCAACATCAGCGCCATGGCAGATATTTTCTGTGGCAACAACATTCGTGAAGCAAAGGTGCGTTGCATAGACTTTCTAATCGAGGTCAGATCTATCCCTCAGATCTTCGCGTCGCGCAGGCGTTTGACCGCCGTCTCCGACGCCACCGGAGAATAATAAGTCTCTTTGAAGGTATAAGACCGCGCCTTGGCCTCAAGAATCGGCAGAATCTCGATGTGCCAGTGATAATCCTCATCCAGCGTCTTCCAGTATCCGAGCGTCGCCGAAGGATGCTGGCCGTTCGGCGAAGTGTGCAGCACAAGATGGAATCCCTCGGTCAAGGTGCGGATGCGTTGCAGCGTGTGGCGCAGCAGTGCGGCGAGGTCAGGCAGCGTGCCCACGCGTAAAGAGCCAGTGCGTTCAAACGAGGATTCGTGGCTGCGCGGCATGATCCAGGTTTCATAAGGCACGCGCGGAGCAAACGGGCAAAACGCCACGTAATCTCCACGAGTCTCGACGATGCGCAGCCCCTGCCGCTCCTCCTGCGCCAGAATGTCGCAGAAGACGCAGCGCTCTTTGCTCTCGTAATAGTCGCGCCCGGCACGCAGTTCGTAGAGAACGCGGCGCGGCACAAACGTGGTCGCGGTCAGCTGCGAAGTGGGGTGATCAAACTCCTGTCCCGCTCCCGCGCCATGGTTCTTGAAAATGCTGATGTACTTAAAGCGGCTGTCACGCTTCAAGTCCTGTATCCGCGCCGCGGCCAGACGCAGAAATTGTTCCACCTCGGCGTCGCTCCCATTCCACAGATGGCCGTCGTGGCGCGGATTCTCCAGCAGCACCTCATGCGCTCCGACCGATCCCATGCGGTCATAGAGACCGTCGCCGCGCCGCGCCGCTTCGCCTTCGATGTGATAAAGCGCATGCGGATGGACAACCGAGCGCGCCGACCACGCGCTGCCGTCCAGCCCCGGCAGGGTGGCGACCACTTGTGCGGAATCGGCGGCAGCACCGCAAAACCCGCAAGCTTGCGATCGCGGAGCAGGATCGACGACATCGTCACCGGTAATCACCCACGAACGGGTGATGGGATCTTTGCGGAGTTCCATGCGGTAAGGAGAACAAAAGAATTTGTAATTTGCAATTGGTGATTTGTAATTTGGCTCGCGTACCCAACATCTCGCCCCTGCGCCTATGGCGAATTGCAAATTACCCAATTACAAATTACAAATTATCAATCACCCATCCCTCCATGTCCGAGTTCTCCACGCCGCTGATGCGCCAGTATGCCGCCATCAAAAAAGAGCATCCCAACGCTCTGCTCTTTTTCCGCCTGGGAGACTTCTACGAGCTTTTTTTCGACGATGCCGTGCTCGCCGCGCGCGAGTTGCAGATCACGCTGACCTCCCGCAATAAAGAAAAGGGTGTCGAGATTCCAATGTGTGGCGTGCCCTACCATGCCGCCGAAGGCTATATCGCAAAGCTGATCCGGCGCGGCTTCAAGGTCGCGGTCTGCGAACAGGTAGAAGATCCGCGCCTGGCCAAGAAACTCGTGCGCCGCGAGGTCACCCGCGTGGTCACCCCCGGCACCGCCGCCGACTCGTCGTTAAACGCCGAGGAGAATAACTTCCTGGCGGCCGTAGCCACCGTCGGAGAGCGAGCCGGTTTCGCCGCCCTCGATCTTTCAACCGGCGAGTTTCGAGCGACCGAATTCGCCGGCGAATGGGCCATTCGCCGCATTCAAGAAGAACTTGAACAATTGCGGCCAAAAGAAGTGCTCTATGGATCATCGGCCCCGCTTTTTGAGAAAAGAGCGAATGCAGAGATTCGCGACATCCCCGCTTCCTCCCCGCCACCAACATCGACGAGCCCCTCTACCGGGCCAGCACCCATCAGGTCGGCAAACGGCTTAGCCGAGACTCCCCTCGACGATTGGATATTCGCTCCCGACCACGCCATCCCCCTCCTCGAAAATCACTTCGGCGTCCTCTCGCTAGAAGGCTTCGGCCTGGCGGGCAAACGGGCCGCGGCGTCGGCCGCCGGAGCCATCCTTTATTACATCCGCTCCACCCAGCGTGGCAAACTCGATCACGTCGACCGCATCGGCTTCTACGAGCGTCAGCATTGCCTCGTCCTCGACGCCGTCACCGTTCGCAACCTCGAACTGATCGAGCCCCTTTTCGCTGGAACCGACGCCGGCGTGACCCTGTTCCGCTGCCTCGACGCAACCGCGACTCCGATGGGCAAGCGCCTGCTGCGCACCTGGATGCTGCGTCCGTCGTTGGATCAAGCCGAGATCAATGGCCGCGAGGATGCCGTCGAAGTGCAAGTTAAAGACACGCTGCGCCGCGAAGACTTGCGCCGCTCGCTCGATGGAATTCTCGATCTCGAACGCCTTCTAAGCCGCGTCACTCTCGAGACGGCAAATCCCCGCGACGTGTTGGCACTCTCAGCATCGCTAGCCCGAATCCCCAAAGTGCGAACCGCATTATCCGGACTGCCATCGCATCGCCTGTCCGCTCTGCACTCCGCAATCGACGAACTGGCCGACCTGCGCGAGCAAATCGACCGTACCCTGGTCCCCGAGCCGCCGCTCACCCTAAGCGATGGTGGAGTGATTGCCGCCGCCGTAGACAAAGATCTCGACGAACTCCGCGACCTGAGCCGCAACTCGAAACAATATTTGGCGCAGGTAGAAACTCGCGAACGCGAGCGCACCGGCATCGGATCGCTCAAAGTAAAATTCAATTCCATCTTCGGCTACTACATCGAAATTTCGAAAGCGAACCTGCATCTCTCGCCCGCCGACTACGAGCGCAAGCAGACTCTCGTAAACGCCGAACGCTTCACCACTCCCGAACTAAAGGAATATGAATCCAAGATTCTCGACGCGCAGGAAAAAATCGTCGAAATCGAGCGCCGCCTGTTTGCCGAGTTGCGCTCCGCCATAGCCGCCGAGGCCAAGCGCATCCGCCAAACCGCCCTGGCACTGGCCGAAGTCGACGTCCTCGGATGCCTCGCTCACATCGCCGCGCTCAGAAATTACTGCCGCCCGCGCTTCGAGGCCGACGACGCCGAGCACGCCGGCGACCTAGAAATAGTCGAAGGCCGTCATCCCGTGATCGAACTGCAAGAAATGGCCGCGGGCAGCGAGCGCTTCGTCCCCAACGATCTGTTCCTGAATTCGTCTCCGCAAAATATGCCGCAGAATGCCTCGCACAACATCATCGTCCTCACCGGCCCCAACATGGGAGGCAAGAGCACCTACCTTCGCCAAGCCGCGCTGATCGTGATCATGGCGCAGATGGGCTCCTTCGTCCCCGCGCGCGCCGCGCGCCTGGGCATTGTCGATCGCGTCTTCACCCGCATAGGCGCCAGCGACAACGTAGCTCGAGGCCGTTCCACCTTCATGGTCGAGATGACCGAGACAGCGGCGATTCTCCACACTGCAACCGCACGGTCCCTGATCCTGCTAGACGAAGTAGGCCGTGGCACTTCCACCTATGACGGCCTGGCAATCGCCTGGGCCGCCGTCGAATATCTGCACGCGAAAGTGCGCGCCAAAACTTTATTCGCCACCCACTATTTCGAGCTGACCGAATTGGCCGAACAATTAAGTGGAGTGAAAAACTACCACGTCTCCGTCAAAGAGGCGGGAGGAAGCGTAGTTTTCCTCCGCCGAGTCGAACCAGGCGCCGCCGACCGCAGCTACGGAATCGAAGTAGCCAAGCTGGCAGGCCTGCCAAACGAAGTTGTCATTCGCGCCCGCGAAGTCCTAGCCGAGCACGAATCCTCCGAGCGCCGCCTCTCCGACCATCTGACGCCCGGAGCATCCGCCGAGCCCGAGCGTCCAACCCAGCTAACCATCTTCACTCCGCTGTCGCAGCCCGTGCTGGAAAAGCTACGCGAGGTCGATTTGAACCGGCTGACGCCGCTCGAAGCGCTAAACTTGTTGGCGGAGTTGAAAAGGCAGATCGACTGAGCTTCGCCGTGCTTTGCGCTGCCGCAGCCGACTCCTTGGAGAAGCTAAATGGTAAGACGGAAAGAGCTGGCGACTAACGATGTCCTCAGACTGTATTCGCGGAAGAGAGAGCCGCCGAAGCTGGCGATGGCGAAGCTTAACCGGGGCACGGTGCTCATCGAACGAGACGCTCCCGCCCTAGAACTCCTAGGGCAGCTTATCTTGGCGCATTCCCGTACAGGCAAATACCCCAGCTGCCATGTGAGCTTTCCTCGAAAATCTGCGGGAAGCGCGTGGCTCACAAAAGAGTCGACACTCGGGTTCCATTTACCCAAGTTGCCGTGCTCTGAGGGTTCCCTTCTCGACGATAAGCTCACTAAAAAAAGAAAACGAAAGTGAACATCGGCCAACTCCTAAACATCGGCTTCGAGGGAACCGAGCTCTCTCCCCGCCTAGCTTCCCTGCTCACGACCATTCAGCCGGCAGGAGTGATCCTCTTTGCCCGCAACATTAGAACCGCCGCCCAGGCGCACACTCTCCTGCGCGATTGCCAAAAGCACGTATCCACGCCGCTATTCACCTGCGTCGACCTCGAAGGCGGCACGGTCGACCGTTTCCGCAGCGCCGTCGGCCGGTCGCCGTCCGCGGCAGAAGTTTTTGCCACCGGCAGCCGCGCTCTCTTCCGCAAGCATGGACGCGTGATCGGCGAAAACTGCCGCGCCCTCGGCTTCAACGTAGATTTCGCCCCGGTCCTCGACCTGGCCTTCGAGGCTTCGCGCCCAGTGATGAGTTCGCGCGCGGTTTCAGACAATCCGAGGCAGGTCATCATCTACGCGCGCGAGTTTCTACGCGGGTTGAGCGATGCCGGCGTCCTCGGCTGCGGCAAACATTTCCCCGGGCTCGGCGAGGCCACCCTCGACACCCACCACAAACTCCCCAGCGTAGAAAAACCGCTGCGCAAATTATGGGAGCAGGATCTAGTCCCGTATCGCGTCCTGCGCCGCGACTTGCCCAT
>Ga0210391_10004312_pt1 | contig 11902 bp, 13 predicted proteins | sample IncBWC12OmetaG_FD_160573 | JGI IMG/M metagenome (GOLD analysis project Ga0210391, IMG submission 160573) | Forest soil microbial communities from Barre Woods Harvard Forest LTER site, Petersham, Massachusetts, United States - Inc-BW-C-12-O ...
CCAGATGCCAGCCATCGCAATGATCGCCCCAGGTGTAGTGCTCGGCGTTCGATTTACTGATTGCGCTGATTTCAATGTCCATAGGGGCTAACAGCAATTGCGGCGATAGTTTACTGAGCGCTCTTTGCGGGCGGTTTCAGCCCCAGTTCCTTCATCACCATCTGCAAGTCCTTCCATGCCTCGCTCTTCTGCCGCGGATCGCGCAGCAGAAATGCAGGATGGTAAGTGACCGCCAGTTTGCATCCGTCCCAGCTGGGATCGTTGCTTTGTACGCTAGCCGGTTTGAAATCGTAGAAACGTCCGCGCAGTTGGATCATTGACGAATTCATCGCCAGCAATGTCTTGGCGGCAGTTGCGCCCAGGGCCACGATTACTTTGGGCTTGACCACTGCGATCTGCCGCATTAGAAACGGCGAGCAAGTGTCGCACTCCTCGCGCTCTGGTGTGCGGTTACTCGGTGGACGGCACTTCACAATATTCGCTATATAAACCTGCTCGCGCTCGATTCCCATCGCTTTAATCATGTTATTGAGCAGTTGTCCGGCGCGCCCTACGAAAGGCTCTCCTGTTTCGTCTTCATCGGCGCCGGGTCCTTCGCCCACGAACATTAGCTCGGCCTTGGAATCCCCAACGCCGAATACAATATTCTTTCGTCCCTTATGTAGGTCACAGCGCGTACAGTTACCCAGGTCGTTGCGGATAATTTTCAGCGCCTTCACTGGATCGTTCACATTCTGCTCGGGCTTCGGTGCGCTCGTGCCGAAAATATTCTCTTCAATGGCAACGGGTGTAGGGGCCGCTGCGGTTTTTCGTGGACTCATCTCTTCTCTCGATTCTGGCTGATTTGTCGAAACCGCATTTGCCGAGATAACGACTTCTTGTTCCTCCACCGCAACCGGCGTCGCAACTTCCGCGGCTTGCACCGAGGGGGGGCGCCGATAAAAGTCGTAGATCCCCATTTCGTTGTAGTAGCGGATACGCGCAGCGAGCGCGCGTCGAAGTTCAGGATCAAGAGTGTGGGGCATTGCGGATAAGAATAACAACTTTTCGCTACAGAGACACCGGGTCACAGAGAAAGCAAACGTTTCGCGTCTGATCTTCCCGGTGACTCTGTTGTGAATGAGTTTTGTTAGCGGGACGGGACGGCGCTACGTTTCCGCAGCTTTACGACCTCGTCGAGCACACGGTGCGCCACTTCCCACTTCGAGGTTTCGGGAACCTCGACTACTTCGCTTTGAGAAATGATTGTGACTGCGTTGCGGTCGGAGTCAAAACCAATGTCCGCTCGCGAAACGTCATTGACGACGATAGCGTCGAGCGATTTCGATGCCAACTTCTTGCGCGCATTTTCCAGTACATTCTCGGTTTCAGCAGCGAATCCGATAACGAGTTGCGTCGTCTTTCGGCGCGCAACCTCAGCCAGAATATCTGCTGTCGGTTCCAGTTCGAGCAACATCTCGCCCTTGCGCTTGATCTTCTGCATCACTGCCGCTTTCGGTCGGAAATCCGCGACTGCCGCAGTCTTGATCACGATCGAGGATTCGGGCAGCAATTTCAGGACTGCCGCGCACATTTCGTCGGCTGTCTCCACTGGAGTCAATTCTGCTGCGCCCGGAGCGGCAATCGTCGTCGGACCGCTCACCAGCGACACGCGCGCTCCGCGCCGCAGTGCCGCTTCCGCAATCGCATACCCCATGCGTCCACTCGATCGGTTCGTCAAATATCGGACCGGATCGATCTTCTCCCGCGTGGGCCCAGCCGTCACCAGCACCGTTTCTCCCGCCAAATCCTGCGCCGAGCCGAGCGCTTCCATCACGGTTGCGACAATCGTTGCGTTGTCTGCCAGTCGTCCCGACCCGGTCATTCCGCAGGCCAGATAACCGTCGCCTGGCTCCACAATGCGAACGCCACGCTTACGTAAGATTTCCAGATTCGCCTGGGTAGCCGCGTGATTCCACATATTGACGTTCATGGCCGGAGCCACTACCACCGGAGCGGTAGTCGCAAGATAAAGAGTGCTCAGAAAATCGTTGGCGATCCCCTGGGCGAAGCGTGCCAGCACATCGGCCGTTGCCGGAGCCACGACGAGCGCATCAATCGATTGCGCAACTGCAATGTGCTCGATCGCGGAATCGAGATTCGCAGGCACATCTCCGGGACTCGACTCTGAACCGAACATGTCGGTGATAACTTTCTCTCCAGACAGAGCGGCGAAAGTCAGAGGACGAACGAATTCCTGCGCCGCGCGAGTCATGACGACTTGCACGCGAATGCCACGGTCTTGCAACAGGCGCACGATTTCCGCGGCCTTATAAACTGCGATTCCACCTGACACGCCCAGTGCAATTTTCATAGGAGGAAGGCGATGGCCACGCTCTTAGATCGAGGCCCGCCTAAAGAGTTGATGCTGCCGACGGGCGCGAGATTCAAACCCCGCGTCGAGGCGCCTAGATTAGCGGCAAAGACTGATAAAGATAACGCCAGTCCTCGACATGAGTGCCGGCGTTAAATATCTACGCGTCTTCCAGAAATACCTTGCTTAGAGAATCACTGGCAGCCTCGATGGGCAATTTCGGAAGCTCCGGAATCAGCCATTTCACCTTGCCTGCCTTAATTTCATCTTGCGCGATGCGGCAGGGCTTGCGAGATCCAGTGTCGATTACTGGCGGAGCGCCGCCTTGCAGTTGCCGTGCCCGCCGCGCCGCCACCAGGATGTAACGGTAGTTGCTGTCGAACCCTTCAATCAGCTTCATACTCTCTCCCCCAAAACTTCAAGTGCCCTTGACCGTATGTAGGTTAAACGAAGCCAGTATCGGTTGCACCCGCTCCCGCGCCTGTTCCAACTGGCAAGCTTGGGCGGCCTCGACCAACCGCCTTTCTTCTTCAGAAAGCTCCACTCCGCGGATTCTCTTTAAACGCTCGGCCAACACGATGTCCCTTAGTTCGTCCGCGGATTGCTCAAGCAGGTTGTTAACTAAAATGTAGTCGTATTTCGAGTAATTCTCAATCTCACGCCGGGCCGTGTCTAACCGGCGACGGATAACTTCCTCTGAATCGAGGCCCCGGGTCCGTAACCGCCATTCCAGCTTATCCCGGTCGGGGGGGAGAATGAAGATGCTCACCGCGTCCGGAATCTTCTCCTTGATTTTACTCGCACCCTGCACATCGATGTCCAGCAGCAGGTCGTTACTTCGGTTTTCCGCTTCACGCAGAAAACGTCGCGCTGTGCCATAGTAATTTCCGAAGACGATCGCGTGCTCCAGAAACTCATCCGCAGCGATCATGGCTTCAAATTCTGGCCGCGAGACAAAGAAATATTCCTTGCCGTTCTGTTCGCTACCACGTGGTGGGCGCGTAGTGTAGGAGATCGAGAAGTCCAGGTTGCGAACCATCTTGAACAACTCGTTCACCAGCGTAGATTTCCCCGAACCCGATGGCGCCGAAACAATGTAAACGATACTCATTCCAGATTTTGTACCTGCTCCCGCGATTTCTCGATTTCCGACTTCATCAGCAGGCCCATCTCAGTAATCTTCAACGCCTCACCTGCCAGGCCCGTGGTCTTCGAAAGCAGCGTATTCGCCTCGCGGTTCATTTCCTGCAGTAGGAAGTCCATCTTCTTGCCCACTTCGCCACCCTGGTCAAGCAATCCGAGAAAATGTTTGACATGTGCATTTAGCCGAACCAGTTCTTCTTGAATATCGCTGCGATCGACGAGTACGGCCACTTCCTGCATGACCCTTTCTTTTTCCACTTGTGCGCCGAGCAGTTCCATCATGCGCGATTGGAGACGCTCCGAGTAGCTGCGCAAAATGGTAGCGCGGTGAGCTTCCACTCCTGCCGCCGCTTTCTCGAGATGCGCCATGCGCGCGCGCAACTCCGTGTTGATGCTTCGGCCTTCCTCTTCACGCATCTGGTTCAAACGGGAGAGTGCTTCTTCTGCGTGCGCCATGACGACTGTCTCCAGTTCATCGCCCGATTTCTCAGCGCCAGAATCCAATGCACCTGGCATCCTTAGAACCACGTTCAGATCGGGCTCGCCTTCAACCCCAAATTCATCGGCAGCCGCGCGGAATGCGGCCACGTAGCCTGCAATCAGTTGCCGGTTGAGTGCGACTCCGTTGGTGCCGGAGCGATCCAAGCTCAGGATCACTTCGACGTGGCCGCGAGCCAGTTTCTCCTTCAAAATCCGGCGGAGCTTCATCTCCAACGCATCGGTATCGGAGGGCAGCCGGAAATGAATATCGAGAAAGCGATGATTCACCGACTTGAGTGACAGTGAAAACGCAAGCTGAGCGTTGACCTGCCCTTTGACTTGCGCGAATCCCGTCATGGAGCGAAGCGGCATGCTCGGTTCCTTTTCCCAATCACAACTACGGCGACATAACCTTATTGCGGGACAACCGTGGCGCGTGGCGCGTCGACTTCCGCAAACTGCAACTCGTAAAGCCTCCGGTAGGTGCCCAATTTCTGCATCAGTTCTTCGTGCGCACCAATGTCGCTGATCGTTCCATTTTCCAGCACCACGATGCGATCTGCACGGCGCACGGTGGAGAGCCGATGCGCGATTACAAATACAGTACGCCCACTCATCAAATTTTGCAGTGCCGACTGCACCAGCGATTCCGATTCGCTGTCTAGCGCGGATGTCGCTTCATCGAGAATTAGAATTGGGGCATTCTTAAGGATTGCCCGCGCAATCGCGATCCGCTGCCGTTCCCCTCCGGAAAGCCGCACCCCGCGCTCTCCGATCATCGTGTTGTAACCGTCAGGAAGCCCCTTGATGAACTCATAGGCTCGCGCCGCTCGCGCCGCTTCTTCCACCTGTTTCTGCGATACCTGTGGCTGTCCGTAGGCAATGTTGTTACGGACCGTATCGTTGAATAGCACCGTCTCCTGCGTGACAATTCCGATTTGCGATCGCAACGAATCCAGAGTCACGTCGCGGACATCGCTGTCATCGATCAGAATGCGTCCGCTGCTGACATCAAAAAAGCGTGGAATCAGGTGCACCAGGGTACTCTTGCCCGCACCGCTTGATCCGACCACCGCGAGCACTTCGCCGGCCTTTACTTCCAGATTGACGTCATGCAGCACGACAGGCGAATCGTCGGCGCTTTCGTAGGCGAAAGAGACGTCCGAGAAACGAATCGTCCGCATAAACTTTCCCATTCGCTTCGCTGCCGGCTTTTCCCGAACTTCATCTTCCATATCCATGAAGCGGAAAATTTCGGATGACGCTCCCACCGCTTGCTGAAAATTGTTATTAAACATCGCAAATTTGCGAACCGGGTCGTACAGCTTGAACACTGCCACAATGAAGGTTAGAAACGTTCCTGTAGTAAGGATGCCCTTGTTAATCCGGCCTCGCGCCAAGAGGAGCAACATTGCTATGGCAATCGATCCCAAAATGTCCATAAGCGGAGAGCTGATCGCAAATGCGGCCACCGACCGCAGATTTGCTCGGAATAATCGTCGCCCGGCGGCTCGGAAGCGTTCCAGTTCCCAACGTTCCATGCCAAACGCCTTGACGATGCGATTCCCCGTAATCGTTTCGTGCAGAATGTTCTGGATCTCAGCCAGCTTGTCCTGCCCACCCCTGGTGGTGTGGCGTACCTGCCGGCCAATTTTTCTCGACGAATACAAGATCACTGGAACGAAGAGCAACAGTACCCACGCCAGCTTGCCTCCCACAAGAACCACCACCGCCGCGGTGAATACGAATGTAAAAAACTGTTGCAGGAATTCCGCGAGCACGGAAGACATCGCGAATTGCACTTTCTCAATATCGTTGACGATCGTCGATAACAGCGTGCCGGTAGTGTGCTTGGTGAAAAACGCCGCCGAGCTCCGCAAGATGGCGGTATACAAATCATCTCGCAGGTCGGTGATCATCCCGAACCCCGCGTAGTTTACGAGGTACGTTCCAGCGTAGTCGAAGATTCCCTTCAGTACCGTCGCCGCGACCAACGCAAAAGCAACCACTGTCCACGGATTTTGAAAGTGCGGAGGCACTAATTCCTGCAGGTTAAGAAAGCGCTCCGTGCCAGGAAACTTGAAGAGTGGGATGGTTTTTCCCTGGGAGCCAGGATTCAGCACACGATCGAAAATCGGACCGATAAGCAGAACACGACCAGCGTCCAGCAATCCGACCAGCGCCATGAGCGTCACCGAAGCCAGAAGCGGCCACCAATATGGCAGCACGTAACGTAACAATCGGGTTAGTGGACGGGGGTTCTCCGGTTTTTCTGCGCTCTTCGCGCCCGCCACAGTGGAGGTTGCCATGTGTAAGGCCAATTCTACATGGGTCCAGTGGCCAAGAATCGACACGCCAACAATTACTTCGGACTTTACTTTGGACTATCCCGGTGTACAACTTTGACTTTGTAACCCGCGTTTCGCAGCCTCTTATTTACATCTTCCGCGATCATCACTGAGCGATGTTGTCCACCAGTGCATCCGAAGCTGATGGTCAAATAGCTCTTGCCCTCGCGAATGTAGTGCGGCAGCAGGTAGATCAGCAATTCCGAGATGCGGTTAATGAACTCCTGCGTCTGCGGAAATGATCGGATATATTTCGCGACCCGAGGATCCCGACCCGTGAGCGCGCGAAACTCTGGCACAAAATGAGGATTGGGCAGAAAGCGCACGTCGAATACCAGGTCAGCATCGTCGGGCAAGCCGTGCTTGTATCCAAAACTCACACACGACACGAGAATTGTCTGCTGGCTGCCGGAGTGCTGCTTGAAACGGTCGGTCAAGTGTGCCCGCAGTTCGTGCACGTTAAACTTGGAAGTGTCAATCACCAGATCGGCAATTGCCCGAATTGCACGTAGATGTCGCCGCTCCGCTCCGAGCGAAGCCCGCACTGTCGTGCCCGTTCCGAGAGGATGCGGCCGCCGCGTTTCGCTGTAGCGGCGTAGCAATGCGGCATCACTCGCTTCCAGGTAAATTACCCGCGTCGGGATGGTGCGCTTCACCGACTTCAGAATCGCCGGAAGTTTCTCCAGTTGCGTACCCTCGCGCACATCCACTACCAGCGCCGTGCGCGGAATTTCTCCCGACTGCAGCGCCAGTTCGGCAAAGCGTGGAATCAGTTCCACCGGCAGGTTATCTACGCAGTAGTAACCGAGATCTTCAAAGGCCTTCAGCGCGGAGGCCTTTCCCGATCCGCTCATGCCGGTAATGATGACCAGTTCCGCCGTTGGGTGTGGCTTCTCTTTGCGTTCGCGCGGAGACTTTCCAGCCGCGTGCGTCACTTTCTTGATTTTGCTGCGCAGTGGCATTCCCGGAATCTTAGCATTTCGCGGACGGTGCGGCCGGGAAGGTTTTGGCACGGGCGCGATAACTATCGAAAGCAGCCGGCCTCTGTTGTTTATTGTTATGATTTACTAAATCGGGAGCCTCCATATTCACGCTTCAATCCGTCGTATTTCGTTTATTCTTTGCCTCCTCACTACTGCTGCTCGCGGAGTCGCGACACGCCCTGTCGGTGCACCAGACGCGTATACGACGCCAGTCACCGCTTCTCCGGTCGCTTCTCCAGTCATCGTCATCGGTTTCGTCGGCGGATTTGTGAAGCACGATGACACGGTCCACAGCTCGGTCCAAGTAGCTGCGCATCTCCGGCAAGACTATCCGTCAGGCGTGTCTGTGAAGGTTTTCGAGAATCATCACAGGGAAGAAGCTCATGCGGAAATCGTTCGATTCCTGGACGCCGACCACAACCGTTCGTTATCGGCCGAGGAAAAGAAGAACGCCCGCGTCATCCTCTACGGACATAGCTGGGGAGCTTCGGAAGTAGTTACACTGGCGCGAGAACTGGAAAGAGAAGGCATTCCGATATTACTCACCGTTCAAGTGGACAGTGTCTGTAAGCCCGGCGAGAATGATACGGTCATTCCCGCCAATGTATCCGAGGCTGCAAATTTCTATCAGCTGGATGGTTTTTTGCACGGCGAACCCAAGATCCGCGCGGCTGATCCCGCCCGCACGCACATCATCGGAAATTTCCGCTTTGACTACAAAACGAATCCGATCGACTGCAAGGAATATCCATGGTACGACCGTGTCTTCATGAAATCTCATACTCAAATTGAGTGCGATCCGAGGGTTTGGACGCAGGTGGAATCATTGATCCATTCGAAAATACCCGCGCCGCATTAGGGACGGATAGGATTTGACCCGAAAGCACCCGAAGCTCGTGAAACGCTACTGTGAGGCGGCTGCGGTCTGGGCACGATTGTCATTCGTAGAGGCCGGTGTGATGGCAACAGTTCGTCGCTGAAGTAATTGCAGTTGCCGAAACAGTGTCAGATCTTTCTCTACGTCGCTGGACGAAGTTTTGCGGGCTATGGAGGGCCGCAATTCCTGACGGATCCGAGCCTCCAGAAGTCTCGCGGCTAGTTCGGGCGACCCAGAAACATTCAAGATGTTAGCTCGCGAAAGGCCCACTTGAGCCGAATCATCGTCCGCAACCATATGTAGGATAGGTTGCCCGGAAACATCGAGGCCAAGCTGGGCGCTCGCCTGCGCGCGCTCCCAGGTTTTCACCTCCTTCGCTTTTCCCGCGTTCAAGGGATCAATCGCAGAAGATGTTTGACTTAGTTCGTCCAGTCTACTCTGGTAGCGAACACGCTCATCGCGAGTCATGGGCGGACCCAACTCGTGGTTCGAATCCAGGACAAGAGCGTTTCGGGCCGGGTCGAAGCCTTTATGCAAAAAATGTTCGGCTAGCAAGCCGCCACCGATGTAAGGATGCAAAACGACCACAGGTACCATATATTTCTTGGCTGCCATCACAGATTCTAATACTCCATGGATGGGCTTGCTCCGTCTGATCGCACCAGGAACCTGCGGCACAAGAAAATCCGAGGTTCGTAATTCGGGATGGTGGTGGCTATATTTAACAAGCATTTTCGCGATCTGCTTGGGAGTTGTGACACCGAGATCCCCAACCACACTACGATGCAGCGCGTGTGGATAGTAAAAATTAATCACCTCGCGCACAAAATCGGCACAGTTTCTTTTGACGAAGTTATAGCGCTGGAGATTTGGTTGGCTATTGAATTTGCCGATCAGCAGTGCATCTTGTTCCGGACTGGTCTCAATTTCAAATCCATAAATTGTCCGGTCATATGCGGACCCAATCAGTTCATACCAGTTTCCTTGTGGTGTTCCACCATCCGGGAGATCGGGGGCAAGTGCTTCCAAGTAGTCGCGACGATATCGATCTCTAAGAAAGGCGACCAGTTTTGAATCGGCAAATAGCGGAACGGCTCCCGGCTGGTCAACCGCATACAGATATGGAATGAGAGGGATTGCAATCCAATCGTATCCGGAGATTCCGTCGTATCGACTGAGGACTACGCCGGGTTCGCCCTCGGCGCACCTGCGCAGGACGACGGGGGATTCAGAGCATACATTGCTCAGGTAAACGGCCACATGTCCGGTCCCCGCGAATGCTCCATCATAACTATAAGGCTCTTCGAGAAATAACGTCGCTCCCGCGTGTGCCAGCGAAATGCCGTAGAGACAAAAAAGAAGGACAATGCAGGCCCTTCGAGGATCCCAAAAACCCCCGGGTTGAGCGCCAAACGGTTTTGCGAAAGGCTGCATCCTCGTTTTGATGACTAGAAGCTCCATGTGGCTGCCCTGCGTAATTAATGCGTAATTAAGTAGATAGAGCAGCGCGATTGCCAAGCTCTAAGTATTTGCCAACAAAGGGAGGTTAGAGCGCAAGTCGAATCTAACAACAAGTAGAATATTCGGCGTTGCGCAAGAAATACTAGGTTACTTTGGGCTAGAGCGCGGTAAGCCTTTAAGCAAAATATGTATGTTTTCGTCGGGCTGGTTCAAAGTCCTGGATGAATGTCCTGGAAATATGAGTGTGATTTGTTGTGAATGGTGGGCGCTGTAGGATTTGAACCTACGACTTCCACCGTGTGAGGATGGCACTCTACCGCTGAGTTAAGCGCCCTAGGATTGTGGGCAGAACACCCTTTACCTTTATACAGATGCAAATTCCCGCCGTCAACTTGGGTAAAGAATCAATTCGTGCGCTGATCCTCTTCGGCTAGTTTCTGTTTCGCTTCGGCAATCCAAAGCTCAATCGTGGATTTGACGCCAGTGTCCGTGCAAATGCTGAGAGCGGCTTCCAGCCACTGAATCTCAGCCTTAATTGCCGATGTATCTGGCGAACGCATGACCCACACCGATGGTGCAAGATAGTCTACGCCTGAATGTACGATATCGAACATTGATTTATGGACAAAAACCGTATTAGTTCTCCTTCACTTTGCAAAACCATTCTTCAACCGGATGAGTCTTTCGCCGGTCACGAATGAAATCGTAGGCAGCCCGTGTCGCGTCCGGTTTGGAAATGTATGTCTTTGGCAGATCTATAGGGCCGACTCTGTCAGGACGGCGAAGGCGTAGCGTCAAGACATCTCCAGCATCCAGAATCATTACCTCGTGCATCTTCGTTATTGTTTTTAAGGGCAAAAGACCCTCCCCAGCTCGGCCGCGATTCTACGATGGTCACCAATGTTCGAATGGCTGTAGCCCATCGTTGTTTCTTGCTGCGCATGGCCTAACCTATCCATTCTAATCCTCATGGGTGCGCCCAGGCTGTCTAGGGCACTCGCATTGCAATGACGAAACGCATGTAGGCCCATGTGCTTCGTGTCTTCAATTCCAATCTGCTTTAGCAACGGTTTGAGATTCCACGTCACAACGTTGTAATTGTCCAGCGGCTTACCAGTGCGCGTAGCGAAGAGCTGGCCCTTACGTTCACCGATGAATGCCGCTAGGTGCTCGGAAAGCGCGGGTGAAATCGGAAACGAACGAACAGCGTTGCCGGTCTTCGGTGTCTGCAATTGCGCCCGCCATGCGGAACGTCTCACATGGATGAATTGATGTGCGGTGTCCACGTCTTCAGTGAACAGCCCGCACACTTCCCCACCACGGATGCCCGTCTCAGCGATTATCCAGAACAGGGAACGGTAGGGCTCAACGGCCAGCCGGATGACGGCGCGGGCTTGCTCAGACGTAAGCGTGCTTTTTCGGGTGAATCCACGCCGGGGCAGCATCAGCCCTTCGAATGGATTATGCGTGACATAGCCCCAGGCACGTGCCGTCTTCCAGATTATCCGCATCGTGGCGAGTATGTTTCGTACTGTCTTCGGCGCTATTTTCGGTGCCCACTTCGTCACCGAGCGTTGAATGGTCTGGATGTCAATATCCGCGATTGGAATATCGCCGAAGGCGGGTACGAGCCATTTAGAAATGTGGGCGCGTTCGGAAGACTGCCCGCTGGCCTTGTGGTGGATAAGAATGTCTTGCTTCCACCGTTCCACAAACTCTGTGAAGGTGATTACGTGGCGTGTGGTGCGCAGCCCGGCATTTATCGGCGCGAGGATCTTGTCTAGCTCACGGCGGGCCTGACGCTTCGTCAGTTCGTTGACAGCACCCAAAGGCGCGGACTTGTGCCTTCGGTGAATGGTGCCATCGGTTCGGATTTCGTCTTCAAGCCAGCGGCCAACCCATTGCAGTTCACGTTTGCCGCGTTGTAATAGCGTTCCCTTCTGATACCGTCTTCTCATCAGCAGCGTTCTTTCTACTGCTGATTCCGCGAGAAGCATGTTATCAGATTGAGAAAAGGGGTTCATCGTTTACCGTACCGACTTTTGCGGGTGAATCGTGTAACCTTCCAACCCATGGCGCGGGCGAAGGACAACACCCCACGAACAATCCGCGATATTGCCGACCAATTGGAGAGGGTTCGAGAAGAACTTCTCACCGTCCAGAGGTCGCTGGAGAAACACGAAGAACCAGAAGCGGACATTCCGCGTGTTTTCACTAGCCCAATCACTTTGCCGTGTCCGCGCTGTCAAGCCCAGCC
>Ga0210391_10004313_pt1 | contig 11900 bp, 9 predicted proteins | sample IncBWC12OmetaG_FD_160573 | JGI IMG/M metagenome (GOLD analysis project Ga0210391, IMG submission 160573) | Forest soil microbial communities from Barre Woods Harvard Forest LTER site, Petersham, Massachusetts, United States - Inc-BW-C-12-O ...
AGTTTCTTCGCGCGGTGCGGTGCGGTGTTGTTGGCCGGTCATCTCCAGAAGCTCGCGGAAGCTGCCTTCGTCATCTTCCAAAATCACGTAGCGCTTCACGAAGTTCTCGAGTTCGCGCAAATTGCCAGGCCACGGGTAGCGCAGCGCTGCTTCCAGCAAATGCTTGGAAGGATCAGGAGCTGGCTTGGCATACTTCTCGCTGTACTTCGCCAGAAAATGGCGGAAGAGCAGGGGAATTTCGGTAGTGCGTTCACGCAGCGGCGGAATGTGGATGGAAAGAACGTTCAGACGGTAGTAGAGGTCTTCGCGGAAGCGTCCGGAGCGCATGGCATCCTTCACGTCCACGTTGGTGGCCGCCAGAACCCGAACGTCCACATTCACAACGGCGCGGGCGCCGAGGCGAGAGAATTGGCCGTCTTGCAGGACGTGCAGAAGTTTCGCCTGAAGGTGCGGGCTCATTTCCGCGATTTCATCCAGAAAAATCGTGCCCTTGTTCGCCAGCTCGAATTTGCCGGGCTTGGCGCGGACCGCTCCGGTGAAAGCGCCCTGCTCGTAGCCAAAGAGTTCCGATTCCAGCAGCTCGCCCGGCAGCGCTGCGCAGTTCACTTTGATGAAGGCCTGCACGCGCCGCGTCGAACGAAGATGGATCATGCGCGCGATCACTTCCTTGCCCACTCCGCTTTCACCGCTGATGAAAACGGGTACGTCCACCGGAGCGATCTGCAAAACCTGTTGGCGGATCTTCAGCATCTGCGGGCTGGCGGCGAGGAAAGAAAGATCTTCGGTGAGCGCTTCGCAGTATTCGCGCAGCGATTTGTTTTCCGAGCGCAGTTCCTTCTTCTGGCGGCACTTTAAAAACGCCGCATCCAGCTCCGGCTTTTCAAACGGCTTGGTCAGATAATCGAGCGCGCCGATGCGAATCGCTTCGACCACGGTGGTAACTTCGTTCGAGCACGAGAGCATAATCACGTTGAGCGTGCGGTCAATCTGCATCAGTTGACGCAGCGTCTCCAGGCCGTCCATCTCCGGCATCAGCACGTCCAGCACAATGTAGTCCGGGCGCTCGCCGGTTCCGATGCGCTCGAGCGCCTCTTTACCGCTGGAAACTGCCTCGACGCCGTATCCATCCACTTCCAGAAGTGTTTGCAGATACTTTCGAATACTTGGTTCGTCGTCTACGACGAGAATATTTTCTTTGTCAGCCATCGTTTTTCCTAAGGAGCCGAAAAGTGCGGTTCCGATTCATCCCCTATCTTATTCTGCGTTGGTCGGAAGTAAAAATGAGAAAGAGCTTCCGTGTCCAACCACGCTATCCACCCAAACTTTACCGCGATGCGCTTGAATCAAGCGCTTGGTGATGGCCAGGCCCAAGCCCATCCCGGAAGACGATGGATCAACGCGCACAAACTCTTCGAAAATCTCCTGGTGAAACTCCGCGGCGATTCCGCCGCCAGTGTCTGACACGGAGACCAGCACGCTATTCGGACGACTGCGACGGCCGCGCCGGCGGTCGGAGGAAGGCGCTGCTTCCGAAATGCGCCGTTCCCAGAAGTGCGGTTCCGCAATCAAGGTTACACAGCCTTGCGCTGGAGTGTGTTTCAGCGCGTTATCCAGAAAATTTGCCACGCACTGCTGCACTTTCTGGTAATCGAACTTGAACGGTCCCAGTTCGGGATGGATTTGGATGTCGAGTCGGACCTTGGCGCGTTGGAACGCATCCTGCCAGCGGCACGTCAGATCTTTCACGCAGTCGCGCAGATCATTTTCCCGCAGTTGCAGAATCAGTTTACCGCTTTCCAGCGCCGAATAATTCAGGAACATTGAAACCAGCCGGATCAAGCGGTCGCAGCTGTCTTTCGATTCCAGCAGAATATCCCTCTGGCGATCGTCAAGCTTTCCCAGCGAGCCCGTCAACAACAGATCGTAATAGCCTTTCATCACCGCGAGCGGCGTCTTTAACTCATGGGCGGCTGATGCCAGGAACACCGTCTTCTGGCGATTGACTTCCTGCAATCGAAGATACGCGGCCAGTAGGTTCCGGTAGGTGATCTCCCGTTCCTGCATCAATTCCTGAACGGTCTGGCGCATCTCGGCTTCATCCGCCGGAGCCTCGGCCGGAGTGGGCTCAAGGTAGGTCACCAGCCAGTCGGGTTCCGGTAGCCAGCGAACTCGCGCCCGTTGAACCTCGTTCGCGAAATCAATTGGCATATTGAGTTCTTGCTCGCCCGCTTCGAGCTGCTTGAGAATTTCCTGCCCATCTGTACGCAGAATATCCACAAACAAGTTCAAATCCGGCTTAGCGCTTAAGCCTTTTGCGTTCAATCGTTCTTGCGCGTGAAAATTCGTGAACAGAATCTTTCCGGACCGGTCGGTAACGACCAAAGGCCGGTCAAATGCATCCAAAAGACTGGAAACCAGCTGTAGCACCTGCTGGTTATTCGCTTGTTGTTCGGCGGTAGCGATTTTCGGCAAGTTGCTCCCCCAAGACCGCGCGAAACGGGTGCGAACACACCACCTTCACGCACCGGTCGGCATTACCAGGGACGAGGTTGTGGATGATTATGCTCGCAAAGGCCCCAAATAGTGTCAATGGTAAATGCGTCCTACTTTGCACAATGTTGGAAATGTTATGGAGTTAAATTACACAACCGACTGGTGGTCATCCGAGCGTATCAATAGAGACACTCCATAAGGTACTGTGAGCAAACACCTTATTTAAAATCAAGTTCCCTCTCACACTTGCATTCAAATTGCGATTCAGAAAGGCAGTACTAAAACTGGGGTACCAATGGCCATCCGAGAAGGCACAATCCAACACCGGGCGGGGTTGTCACCGCTTTACGACGAGCATCGTAGATTTCAGCGCATAAACCTGCAGGTGCCGCTGTTCGTGCGCGGCAAAGATGCTCATGGTGAGCAGTTCTTGGAGCTTGCTAAAACCCTTGATATCAGTGCATTAGGTGCCTTTATTACCTGTCCTCGCCGACTGGTCGTGAATGAAATTGTAACGTTGACCATCCCAGCTCCCTCCATTACCTCCTCCGCCTTAGTTCCTGCCGGAATGCCGCCGATCCAGGCCAGGGTAAAGCGTCAGCAAGAAGCTGGAGATGTGCACCTGGTCGGGGTGGAGTTTCTGAAGCCTATCGGCTAGGCTGTTTACTCGGTTCGGAGCGATCAGACGGCGGGCCACAGGTCGAAAGTGGAACCGAATTGCCACCCTTCCTGCGCTTCGGCATTGCTTCTCCCGCAGTTCGCCGCTTTCACGGCGTAACCTCATTGTTTGCAGACAGCTGTAGGCTCGATTTCTGGAGCTGCTGCCACCTCGGATTGGACTTTCTCGTGCTAGTACTTTTCTGCCCCCGCAGTGTCCCTGTTCACAGGGAACAATAAAACGATTGCGGAATCCATTGATGTCTCAGACCGGCGATGCTTCCCAGCCGCAGCCTTCGGCCGAAGACTCTTTCCTGGATCTCCTTGTGGAGACTCTGGATGGGCTCGACGAATCGGTTCGCGGCCAATTTTTAAGACAATTCTTTCGCACCATCGCGCAGATTGATTTCACCGACGCGCAGAGCAATGACTATTGGGAGCGCATCCTGCTGCGCCGCCGCGAACTGGCCGAAAATCTCGGCAAGCGCGTCTCGTTGAAAACGGCGCTGGTGGACGTACTGGCGTCGACGAATTTTCTCCGCGTTCCCATCCTGATGGAGTACGACGAATTCAAGAAGCTGCAAATCAACGCCGCCACCGATGCGCTCACCGGCCTCTACAACCGCCGCCTCTTCGACGAATATTGCGACAAAGAATTAAATCGCGCGAAACGCTACGGTCATCAGTTAGCGATCGTGATCCTGGATCTGCACAAGTTGAAGGAAGTGAACGATCGCCATGGACACTTACAGGGCGACCAGGTGCTGCAACTCGCCGCCGCTACTTTGCGCAAGACGATGCGCGCATCCGATTTTGCGTTCCGCATCGGCGGAGATGAATTCGCGTTGCTTCTGCCGCAGACCGATCCCGAGCAGGCCGTCACGCTTTGCCGCCGCATCCGCACACAGTACGAAACCGATATTCGTCCGCTGAAAATGGATATTGGCGTGACGCTGGACTTCGGCGTGGCGGTGCATCCGCACGACGGAGAAACCAAGAGCGCGCTGATGAACCTGGCCGACCAGCGGCTCTATCAACTTAAGAACTCCGGACGCACGGGGCCGCGAGTGATGCCGCTGCAAACGCAAACGCCGCGTGAAATCCCCACCGTCCCGCCGCCACCGCGCGAGGCGCCCGCGGCGCCGCAAGCGGATCGTCCAGCGACCCCGACCCCGACCGCAAGAACCGAGGCCGCGCCGCCAACAATTCCGTTGCCGCCGCCGCTCGGAGCGCAGCGCCCCACCCCGCCGTACGCGGCGGCCCGCAAATGGGAGCGCGTGTCCCTGGCCGGCACCAAGGCCTACGCCATCCTGACCGACGTGAATCAGAAGACGGCGGCGGTATTGGATCTCAGCTATGGTGGTGTGGCGCTGCTCCTGGAGAACCCAGAAGACGTTCCCACTCAATTTCACGCGGTCCTGCACGTGCCAATTTTGCCGCCCGTCCGCGTGGTCCTGCGCAAGACCAATACGCAACACCTCGACAGCGGACGCTCGCGAGTAGGCTGCTCATTCGTCTCCTGATCGCGCGCTTGCATCGCGCCATCGGCGATCGCATCACGCATTTGGCAAATCGCCCAGCCTGCCGTATAATTGTAGTTTCCCGCTAGCCTAGCGACGCGACGGTGTAGCTTTGCTTCCAGAAGTCGCGCAGACCGGCCGGCCGATAGGAGCGCCATGAAAGAAGGAATCCATCCCGATTATCACGTCGTGAAGGTGCATTGCGCCTGCGGCAACCAGTTCGACACGCGTTCCACGTTTAAGGGTCAGATGATCCGCGTGGAAATTTGCTCCAACTGCCATCCGTTTTTCACCGGCAAGCAGAAGCTGGTGGATACCGCCGGCCGCGTGGAGCGTTTCACGAAGAAGTACGCCGATAAAGCCGCGGCAATGAAGAAGTAACCAGCCGGCAGCGACGCTGAAATAAAAAATCCAACTGGCTCCGGGTTTCGCGACCCGGAGCTTATTTTTTTACTTGGCGCTCATCTGCTACAGTGAAACCCGACCGCGCGGTGTACAATGCCGCGTAGAAATGGCCACGCATTTGTCCCATTCATCCGATGCTGCGCTGGGTTCGCAGGTGGAAACGGCGGCGCCCCGCGTCACTCTGCGGAATTATTTCGCGCACGCGTTCGATTCGGCCATAGCGGCGGCCCGCACCTGCTATGCACCCCGACTGATTGGGCCGGAAGAAGTCACCGACAAACAGCGGGTGATGATCGGGTCGGCTACCTATTTTGGCGGGCATCACACCGTCTACCAGCACGCTCATTTCGAATTTGGACTGGAAAATGTCAGCCGCCAATTTGTCTGGTCCTTCCTGCACGCGCATCCCTTTTACAATTCGGAGCAGCAAAGCCAGCGCTACGTCCGGCTGGATCGCGCGCAGGCTTACGTGCCGGGCGACGGCCGCGCATTTGGCGCAGCAGAACGCGCGCTTTACGAAAAAGCGGTGGCGCGCGCCTGGGAACACTATCGCGAGCTGACGCGCGTGCTCGAGCCAACTGCACGCGAGATTCTCGGCGATATCTGGCATATCAGCTCGATGTCTCATCCGAAACGCCTGCAGAAAGTCGAGCGGCAATCCGAAAAACGCGCCATCGAAGTGGCGCGTTACGTTCTGCCCGTGGCGGCGTTCACAACGATGGTGCATACGATCTCGGGAATCGTGCTGCACCGCTTGTATCGCATGCAGGCCGCGAGCGATACGCCCAGCGAAGCGCGCCACGTGATCGGCGAAATGGTGGCGCGTGTGCGCGCAGTGGATCCGCAATTTTTCGACCGCTTCGACAATGAGCCGATGGACGCGCCGCCCGAATGGCACGATTGCGCGCGGAACGGTGAAGCTTTTGCGCGCGAATTTGACGCCAAGCTTGCAGGACTTACTTCTAAGCTCGTAGATTATTCAGCGGGAGCGCTGCCGGTAATGGCAGACGCGTATCGAGCCGTGGTCGGCCTGACGGCTGCAGAGTGTCCTGATGCGGAAGCGCTGGACCGCATGTTGAACCCGGCGCGCAATCCCTACCGGCGCGAAACTCTGAATATTGGCGTGCATGCTCCGCTGATGCGACCACTGCAACACGCGAACTTCACCTTCGCAAAAAAAATCAGCCACACCGCCGATAGTCAGGACCAGCGGCACCGAATGGTGCCCGGCTCGCGGCCGCTGCTCACTTTGGCAGATACGCGCTCGCCGGACTACATCACGCCCATGCTGATCCGCGATAGTCCGCGCGCGCTGGAGATTTATCAGCTGGCCATGGACGAAGCCTGGGCCGCGAAAAACGAATTGCTCGACCGCGGCGTCGCTCCGGAATTTGCCTTGTACTTGTTGCCGAACGCAAAAGCCATTCGCCTGGTGGAATCCGGATCGCTGCTGCATCTGCTGCATAAATGGACGATGCGCACGTGCTTCAACGCGCAAGAAGAGATCTACCAGTCTTCGATCGAAGAAGTGGAACAAGTGCGCGCGATATTTCCCGAGCTCGCACGCTACATCGGGCCTCCCTGCCATCTTCGCGCCGGAATTTCCACGCCCATCTGCACGGAAGGCTCGCACTTCTGCGGCGTGAAAGTCTGGCTCGACTTCCCCAACATCCAGCGCCGAATATGACGCGCCGCGGCAGCCTGATTTATTACCTGGCGGCCTGGGCGCTGGGCTGCTTTTTCATGGTGCTGGTGCTGTGGTGCTGGGCCATGGTGTGGGGCTTGTCTCGAGGACTGTTGCGCGGAGGCGCCGAAGGATTCCTGTCGTTAATCTTCTACGGATACTTGGTCGGGGCGCCCACGGCGCTGTTGTACGGCTTTGTCTTGCGCCGGGTCATGCGGGCGCTGCGGTGCAAGACTCCGCTGCACTGGGCGATTGCGGGGGGAATTCTCGCGCCGCTGCTCGTCGTGGTTCTCGCAGCCGTCTGCCGGAGCGCGGCGCATGTTCCGCCAGAGTATTATGCGCCAGCCGTCTATCCGGTTGCAGCGGCGCAGGCAATTATGGAAGTCGGGTGGTGGCTGACGATTCCCGCAGGAGCCGCAACGGGATATTATCTGGGCCGAGTCGAGCGGGCGTTTGCGCCGACAACCGAAGCGGCGCCGAGCTCTAGCGTTTGAGAATGCGCGTCAGGTTGGGCGAGACCAACTCGTAGCGAATGCCCCGCCAGCGGATGCTCTTGGTCAGCAGCGACATAATAAAATTCCACGAAAATAAAAATGGCACGAGCGGCGCAAAAACCGGGGCAACCCAGCTCCATTCCTGCAGCTTTGCCTTCGATTCCGACATCGCTTCGCTCACGGCGATCGTGCGTATGGCACCCTTCATTGCCGCCAGCAACGGAATCGCCAGAGTGAGCAGCAGGAGTTGGCCCCAAGGATCTACGTCCACCATGCTGTAAAGGATGACGTACACCGCATACAGCAGCGTCAGCGAATAACTCAAATGTGCTGCCGCCCCAAATTGCCAACGCCGCGGCGAATAGATGCGCGTGATCAGAATCTGGCGGTTGGTGAATTCCAGCAACTCCGCGCCGGTCCAGGGATGCAGCGTTGCGGCAAGACACTCCGGGCAAAAAACGATGGGCTTCCCAGCCGATTCGAGCGCGTAAGTCACCGCAAAATCATCGCTCACCGAACCCTTCCACGCCTCGAGCACATTCACATCATCAAACGTCTTGCGACGAATGGCCGTCCCGCCGCCCCAGCAGAAATTTCCATTGGGTTTGCCGAGCATCGTCACGACAGCGCCGTTCCAGGCAGACGCGAAGCAACTCGCCAGCGATTCCATCCCTGACCCGCTCGGAATAATCCAGCGATAGGCGGTAGTGGCGCCGATCCGCGCGTCATTGAGCGGCGCAATCAGCTTGGTCAGCCACGTGCGCGGCAGCCGCACATCAGAATCCGTAAACGCGAGCATTTCGAATTTATCGGCCGGCAAGGCCTCGACGGCGCGCTGCAGGTTGTAAACTTTTTCTCCGCAGTCTGCGGGTGGTCCAGCGATCACGATATGTACGGGCTTCTGGCTCGCGGCCTTCACGCGCTCGATTACTTTCAGCGCCGGATCAAGACTGGTTGCCAGCGCGAAATATATTTCGTAGTTCGGATAATCGAAGCGCGTTAGCGCCAGAAGATTTTCCTCCAGTCCGCGCTCGTTGCCCTTGCAAGGGCAGATCAGCGCTGTCGCCGGCGTGTAGAATCCCGCGTGCGACGCCAATCGTCGGCGCACCATCTGGAACCAGGCGAACCCATCCCACAGTGAATACAGGCCCACGGCCACCTGCGCGACGACCAAAATGTAAAAAAGTATCTGCACGGGCGCGAGAATAGCAAAATCGCAGCGCGAGTGGCACAACGTTCCGCGATTGACTTGCCCTACACGCAACGATAGACTCGGCGCAATTCCCGAGACGGTCCCCAGTCCACGCTCACGCAGGAGGTACGCTCATGTCCGCTACAGCACCACAAGCCGTAAACGAAGCAAAGCTGCAGGAATTCATGATGAAAGCCGTCGGTGAAATGGGCGCGGCCATCAATACCGCGCTCATCGTGATCGGCGACAAACTGGGCCTCTACAAAGCCATGGCCGGCGCGGGACCGATCACGTCGGCTGAACTCGCCGCTAAAACTCAGACCACCGAACGCTATGTGCGCGAATGGCTTTCAGCGCAGGCTGCCGGCCGATTCATCACCTACGACGCCGCCACCAGCCGGTTTACTTTGCCTCCCGAGCAAGCGCTGGCATTGGCCGATGAAAGCAGCCCGGTTTTCCTGCCCGGCTTTTTCCAGGCGGTGGAAGCCACCATCAAGGGCATTCCGAAAATCACTTCCGCGTTCCAGACCGGCAAGGGAGTTGGCTGGCACGAACACGACGCTTGTCTCTTTGTCGGGACCGAGCGATTTTTCCGCCCGAACTACCGTGGCCATTTGATCAATGAATGGATTCCCGCACTCGGCGACACCGCAGCAAAACTGAAAACCGGCGCACGCGTCGCCGATGTCGGCTGCGGATTGGGAACGTCTACGATTCTGATGGCCCAGGCGTATCCGAAATCCACCTTCGTTGGTTTCGATTACCACGCAGGCTCGATCGAATTGGCACGAGAGGCCGCTGCCAAGGCCGGCGTTTCTGATCGCGTGAAATTCGAAGTGGCATCGGCGAAGCAGTATCCGGGAAAAGGCTACGACTTCGTGGCGTTCTTTGATTGCCTGCACGATATGGGCGATCCCGAAGGCGCCGCGCGGCATGTGCTGGAGACGCTCGATCCGAACGGAACCTGGATGATCGTCGAGCCGTTCGCGAACGACAAGCTCGAGGACAATCTGAATCCGATCGGACGCGTGTTCTACTCCGCTTCGACCATGCTGTGCACTCCGGCTTCGCTTTCCCAGGAGGTGGGTTTGGGTCTGGGAGCGCAGGCAGGCGAAGGCCGACTCAGGAAGGTGTTGCATTCGGCGGGATTCACGCGGGTGCGGCGCGCGACAGAGACGCCCTTCAACATCGTTCTCGAAGCGCGGCCGTAAGACCGCGCGCATGGTCCTGATCAGCTGCTACGATCCGCCCGCGCGAGCAGCCGACGGGATCAGTTTGCGCGGCGGCGCGAGAACACGCCGCGAAGGACCCGATCGGCGGCAACGTTGAGCTCCAGCTGAAACTTTCCGGCGGCGCGGCGGGCTTGCTCCATCAGCGAAGGATCGAGCAGCAGCGCCGTCCGGTCAACAAAAGGTCCAGACGCGATGGCGCGTCTTGCCGGGCGGCGCGGCTCGTTCGCTGAGAGGCTTTCGTACAATTCCAAGTCGTGCCAGAAAGCTTGCGCGTCTTCGTCCGTCCAACGCAGCGCCTGGCCCAGCGCGACGAAGAATTCTTCGCGGAAGAGATCGAGCAGCGGGATCGCCAGGTCCATGCCTGGTTTTCGCGCGTGCTTTTTTGCCGCGCGCTTGCCCTTTGCGGATTTCCTTCCTTTTTTCGGTTTCACGTGGCGCTTCGTCTCGCGCACCGTCACCCGCACTTTCAAACGCGTGGGCAACGCCGCTTCGGCTCGCAGCACCATAGCCAGCAGAGATTCGCGGCGGATGGTCTCGAGTTGTTCGCGGTAATGCGCAGGCTGATCGGCGCGTCCCGGGCGGCGATTTTCTGCAGCGTATATATCCAGGAAACGCGGGACCATCTCATTGTGGTCGAGCGTGGCCAGCAATCGTGCGGCAGCTTCGCGTGCGCGCACCACCAGTTCTCTTGGGCGATAGGGCATCGGAACTTTTCAAGCTGTACTCGATTGCGCCGCGCGCCGCAAGAGGAATCACTTTTCGTGCGCGAAATCGGGATGAGCCCTGGCGGGCCGGAGGTTCGAAGCGTCGTTCGCCACAGGGGCTTCGCCGCTCTGCAGGTTTCCGTTTCGGCTGCACCGTCTTCTGAACCGGCAAAACTCAGCCGCCGCTGACTGGCTGGCCTGGTGTCAGCCACCGCCGGACTTACCACCAGCGTCCTTGATGGATACGCCCCAACCTGATGGAGGTGAAGGGTAGCGAAGCGCAAGGGCGCCACCGCGAGATGGGGTCTGAGGGAAGCGTGGAGCCAAGACACGGGCCGATGGACAAGAATGGGATTGGGGGCCTACGGCCTCGGACGAGCGAGCCAAGGATCGCGAAGTCCGGGACTCTCACCTGCGAGCTGCTCGGCATACCAAAAAAAAGCCCGGGAAGGAATGTTCCCGGGCCTGTTGTCGGCTGTTTCTTATCGCTTTCTGGGGAATTAGTGAATCGGACCCGCAAGCGGCGGACGATCCTCGCCGTGCGTGCCGCCAGTTACCGGCCGCACAGTCTTCTCGAATTTGCCCAGTGCAATTTCAAGAGCCTGTTCAGCCGTGCGCACGAAGTGCACCTTCATGCCTTCCAGCATCTCCTCCGGCAAATCTTCCTGCACGTTCGGCTCGTTCTCCGAAGGCAGAATGACTTCCCGAATTCCGGCGCGCTTCGCTCCCAGCACCTTTTCCTTGATCCCGCCCACGGGCAGCACGATCCCGGAGAGAGAAATTTCTCCAGTCATCGCCACTCGCGGACGCACGGCCCTGCCCGTCAGTAGGCTGACCAGTGCCGTAACCATCGCCACGCCCGCCGACGGCCCATCTTTCGGAACCGCGCCCGACGGCACGTGGATGTGGATGTCCTGCTTGCGGAAAAAGTCCGGGTCAATCCCGTACCGCTCGGTATTGGCGCGAACCCAGGTGAGTGCAGCTCGCATGGATTCCTGCATCACGTCGCCCAGATGGCCGGTCATCGTGAACGTCTTTCCGCCGCGCATTTTGCTCGCTTCGATGAAGACGATGTCGCCGCCCACCGGCGTCCAAACCAGGCCGACGGAAACTCCCGGCTTCTGCACCCGCTCTTCCACTTCTTTTTCCAGATGCACCTTGGGAATGCCCAGCACTTCGCGAATCACCTCGGGCGAAACGACCAACTTGTCCGTCTTGCCCTCCGCCAAACGCCGTGCCTGTTTGCGAACCAGCGTGCCGATTTCGCGCTCCAGATTGCGCACGCCCGCTTCCCGCGTGTAGTGGCGGATGAGTTCGTGCAAAGCCTCATCGGTGAATTCGATCTGCTCGCCCAGCGCCAGACCGTTCTCCTTGGCTTGGCGGGCGATCAGGAACATTTTCGCGATGTGGACTTTTTCCTCTTCCGTGTATCCGGAAAGCTCGATGATCTCCATGCGGTCGCGCAGAGGCTCCGGAATCGGATCGAGCCAGTTCGCCGTCGCGATGAAGAGCACCTTGG
>Ga0210391_10004315_pt1 | contig 11898 bp, 9 predicted proteins | sample IncBWC12OmetaG_FD_160573 | JGI IMG/M metagenome (GOLD analysis project Ga0210391, IMG submission 160573) | Forest soil microbial communities from Barre Woods Harvard Forest LTER site, Petersham, Massachusetts, United States - Inc-BW-C-12-O ...
CGAATGAATGCGCGCAGAGTCAGTTCACTTCCTCCCGTTTGGTTTTTAGGAATTTGTGAGACTCTCTGGGGGAACGGTCACAATCCATTTTTTGCGGCGATGACTCGCAGCGCTCTCTCTGCTTTAGGAATCTCTCTTGTTGTCGCTGTTCTGTCTTACGCTCTCAGCTTTCGCCGCTCCTTCATTCGCATTCCAGAAACCGCGGAAGTGGGGCCGCTCCCGCGCTCGCAATTTCATTTGCTCCCTATCAACCTCTTTGACCGCGCCATTCTTCGCGATCCGCCGCAGCGCGCGTGTTTCCACTTCATCACGCGCACGCTGCTGCGCAGCGAAGCGCATTTGCAAATTGCATCGGCGTTTGTGGCCATGGGCTTCGTAGTCGTCGCGCAATCCATCGCTTCGGCCATTCATACCAACAGTGCGACCATGCTGCGTAATCCCTCCGAAGATCTCTTGTCTATCCCGTTTATCCTGAGCTTCTGCATCATTCTCGGAATTCGTTTCGCGTTTGAAATCCCTGCCGACCTTCGCGCCAATTGGGTCTTCGCAGTGTGGATTGATCCCGACACTCTGCACACTCGCCCCATCGCTCGCAAAATCCTTCTTACTTTTTCGCTCACCCCGCTCGTGCCAATTTGCTTCGTCTCTTCCGCTATCCTGTGGGGCTTCGGCATCGCGCTTCTTCACACGGTCATCTTCGCCGCCTGCACAGTCGCGTTCGTCGAACTGCTTCTCCTACGCTTCCGCAAGATCCCGTTCACCTGCTCATATCCGCCGTTCCAAAGCCATTCCGCGCTCATTCTTGTTGGCTATCTCTTCGGCTTCGTGATCTTCACAAGTTACCTCCCCGAACTGGAACTGTGGTCGCTCGCGGAACCATGGCGGACTTCCCTCTTTATCCCACTCGTAGTTGCCATCCTTGTTTCCGTCCTGCAATACCGAAAACAAATGCTGGACATGGACAAACACCTCATCTTTGAAGAAAGCTCAGCTTCAGGTTTCTAGCGCCTTGGAGCGGTTGGCCGTGGAACAGCGACCCATCTTAGATTAGAGGCATGATGCTCGACGGCTACCAGATATACGTGGCGACAGCTCCATCCTTCAGTGATGCCTTGAAGGACTTACTGTGGTACTGCACGCGAAAAACCTGCGGTGACTTTCCATCATTTGCCACGATTAATACGATCTTGCCGTCGGAGGCCTTGAAAGCCACGTTTGGAAGTGTTGTTGGAGAGCCGGAAGCAATTCGGATTGATCCTGGCCGAACAAATTTTGAAAAGTGCGCCATCGCGTAGTACGCGAGGTTTCGCGTGACTTCGTTGCCGTCGATCGTGACGGCGCCCTGACAAATCCCGCAACCTCCGTTGTTGGTATGCGGTTCAAACTTAGAATTCGCGGCAAGATTCCACAGCAGCACGTTACGGCTCCAGTTCTGCAACGCTCCGATGAATGTCCCCACGACAGGTTTCGAGATTGAGATTCTTGCGCTCTCGGTGGGCTCCGCCGCCATAAATTCCGTGAAGTATAAATTCTTTTGAGGGAAGGCATTGTGAACTGCGGACATGGCGCCTATTTCTCCGCCGTACAGATGAAAGCCGGAACCATCCACGTAGGGATTCGCTTGGGGGTCGCCGAGAATGGCGAGCGCATATTCGGGAACGTCGCAGTTGTGGTCATAAAGAATGATCTTCGTGCGAATGCCTACGGCTTTGAATGCCGGACCCAAATTGTCCTTTATGAATTGCGCCTGCTCTTCCGCTTGCATCACCATGCTCGGCGTATTTTTGTCGTTGAGCGGTTCGTTCTGAATGGTGATTGCGTCGATGGTGATGCCTTCCGCTTTCATTCCGTGGATGTACTTCACGAAATAATTTGCATAGGCCGCGTAATATTCGGTCTTTAGCTTTCCACCTTTCGGGTCGTTATTCGTCTTCATCCAGGCAGGGGGCGACCAGGGCGAGCCTAGTATTTGAATTTTGGAATTTATAGACAAAATCTCTTTCAGGACGGGGATGAGTTCCGCGCGATCCGGCGCGAGGCTAAATTTGGCCAAGGTAGGATCGGTCTCGCCCGCGGGCAGATCGTCGTAAGAAAAAACGTGATCGTTCAGGTCAGAGGAACCGATGCTGATTCTCAGATAACTAATACCAATGTTCTTGCCATCCACGGCAAAGAGCTCTTTGAGCAGCGCGGCTCTTTTCGCTGGGTTCATGTGCGCAAGATGCTGAGCACTTCCCCCGGTCAGCGCAAAACCAAAACCGTCGATAGTTTGAAATGTTTTCTGGTCATCGATCTCAATGGCGGGCACTTCGCCCGTGGACCTGGAGAACTGCAAAGAAGGTGTTTGTAGCTCAAAGAGCGCCGATTTGTCGGGGTTCGTCAGCCACAGCTGAACTTCCCCGCTCTTTTGAGACTGAAGCGGCGCAGGCGCAACCACCAATGCGCATACCAAGAAACAAACGACAATTCTAGTTTTCATTGCACTCCCCGCAGTGAGTCTCAAGTGGATATCGCGACTACCAGCATCCGGCCGAGCAAGAGTATGTCAACTCTGGCTCAACCTGTTAACCCGGCATGGCGGAAACGATTACGCCGCAACAGAAGATCCCGTGATATTGTGCGTCGGAGCCGATATTCCCTCAGGAGAATGATTGATGCAGAGGCGTGCGTTCATAAATTTGACGGCCAGCGCCGCGACGGCACTGGCTTTCCATCCACTGGCGCGTGCCGCCGAAGAGGCACAGAAAACTCCGATCCTGTATCCAGATCCGGCAGTCGAAGTGATTGACCCGCGCTTTGCGAAATACAAGGTCATCAACGCGGCGGTCGAGCGGCTCTACACAGGCACACGCTGGGCGGAGGGCCCTGTTTGGTTCGGCGACGGTCGCTATCTTCTCTTCAGCGACATCCCCAACAACCGCATGCTGCGATGGCTCGAAGACACGGGAGAAGTCAGCGTTTTTCGCAGTCCTTCCAACTACAGCAATGGAAATTACCGCGACCGGCAGGGCCGCCTACTTACCTGCGAGCACGACTCGCGACGTGTGACGCGTACCGAATACGACGGCACGATCACTGTGCTGATGGACGGCTACCAAGGGAAGAAACTGAACGCGCCGAATGATCTCACCGTGCACTCCGATGGCGCCATCTGGTTCAGCGATCCGGGTTACGGCATCATGTCGAATTACGAAGGCCATAAAGCCGCGTTCGAGCTGCCCGCCAATGTTTATCGTCTCGACCCGAAGACGCACGAGGTTACCGTCGTCGCAACCGATATGGATAAGCCCAACGGTATTTGCTTTTCGCCCGACGAAAAACTGCTCTACATCGTCGACACCGGCGCTCCAAAACGTCCCACTGACCCGCACCAGATTCGCGTCTATGACGTTGTGGACGGCGTGCGCTTGAAGAATGGCCGCATGTTTGTGGATATGTCGCCGGGCAGTTCCGACGGGATACGCTGCGATGCCGACGGAAACGTGTGGTCGGCCGCTGGCTGGGGTCCTGAAAATTTCAATGGTGTACACGTCTTCGCTCCCGACGGCACGCTCATCGGCAAGATTCATCTTCCCGAAACTTGCGCAAATCTGTGCTTTGGCGGCGCCAAGAAAAACCGCCTGTTCATGGCTGCGAGTCAGTCTCTGTACTCCGTATACGTAGGGACCGAGGGCGCGTAGTTACCCTGGCACAGGAATCGCGGGCGGGCGCGCGCCGTGAGATTGGCTGTATTCGGGTTTTAATCTTGGAAGACTTTACGGAATAAACGAATCATCTCTGCGAATGCCAGATCCGTTGCTTCGGGATCGAAGCGCGGGCCTTCGTCTCGGGTGAAGGCATGCTCGGCTGGATATAGCAGCGTGTTGTAGCGAACGCCGGAGTTTTGAAGCGCCCGATCGATCGTTTCGCGTCCCGCGTCGGGAACATGTGGGTCTTTTGTTCCGAAGATCATCAAGAGTTCGCCGCGTATTTCTTTTGCGCGGGACAGCGAACCTGCATCAGCGTCTTGACCGAGCTTGCCGTCGTGAATGCCGGTGCCGTAGTAACAGACCGTCGCGCGCACGTCTGGTTGGAATGCAGCCCGGAAAGCGAGATGGCCGCCGATGCAGAAACCTGTCACACCGATTTTTCCGCGCGCGACTTTCGGATGTTTCGAGAGCCAGTCGAGGCCAGACCGGCAATCCTCATCGAAATGCGCTACCGGAGTCTTCGCTGCGTCTTGCTGGCCACGCGTCCGTCCCGCGTCATCAAACGGGATCACTGTTCCAGGCGGTTCGATGCGGCGATAAATTTCCGGGGCTGCGGCGACGAATCCGTACCCGGCGAGGCGAACGCAGAAGCGGAGCAGCGGCGGTGTGAGCTGAAAGATGTCGGAATAGCACCAGATGCCGGGTATTCGCCTTCGGCTTTAGGTGCAGCGACGAAGGTTCGCATCGGGGAACCCGGCAGGGGAATATTAGAGTATTCGGTATGGACGATCATTTGCTTGCCCTCGGCAGATTTTCACGGAGAAACAGACCCGGTCAATTCCCGATGATCCAACTACTGATTCGCGACAATTTTTTGTAGAGTCGCGCCGTCGCTGTGAAAAGCGGCAGCAGAGCTGCCGCACTCCACATGAAGTCGTGCGCAGTGGCTACATTAGGCCGCTTTGTCTGGCTAGTTTTAGCGCTTCGATAGCTGCTCCGCGCGCGCCCGCGGTGTCGCCATTGGGCATCACGTAAATGGGTATGGAGGCTTGCTCTTCACGTTGAGTTGGCATGCCTACGCGGATTTCATCCAGGAACCAGCGTTGGAATTCCTGACTGGTCTCCAGAGCGCCTCCGCCGACGATGAGCGCATCGGGGTCGAAGGTGTTAACCATTTCGTCAAAGAAGAGTCCTAACGCATGGGCTTGCACACGGAATACGTCCTTGCACAGCGGATCGCCTTTGTCGGCGAGGCCACGAACGAGTTTTGCCGCCTGGTGGGGATCCAGTTTTGCGAACTCGTGATTTGGGTAGCGAGGCAGGAAATACGGCACTAAATTCCTTTCGATCGCGGTGAGAGAACATAACGACTCGAGGTCGCCAATACGTCCGCAATTGCAAAGAGGTCTCAGCCCGCTGGTGCCGGCGATGCTTTGGTAAGGCAGGAGCACATGACCAAGCTCTCCGCCGAATCCATTTCTACCCTTTACGACATTGCCTTCAAGAATAATTCCGCCGCCATTGCCCGTGCCAATGATGGTCGAGACTGATGTCTCACGGCTGTTTGAGCCAAAGATCGTGTAGTGGCCCCAGAGCGCCGCGGCATTTCCGTCGTTCAGATAGGAGACCGGTTTATCGAGCGTGTGCGCCAAGCCGCCGCGAATATCGAACTCCGCCCAATTCGGATGCACAAAATTGGTGGAACCGCGCGCGCTGAGCTGACCAGCGGCGCTGGCCGGGCCGGGAGTATCCAGGCCGACAGCAACCACGTCAGAGAGAAGAACGCCGACGCGGTCGGTGGCAATCTTGAGACCGTCCGCAATCTGGCGGAGGCAGACCTCGGGTCCCTGCTTGGAAAGGGCGGGATGCTCGCACAGACTCTCGATGAGAAAGCGCTCCTGCTGATCCACCAACGTATAGTTGATGGCGGTTCCACCAAGATCCACACCAGCTACGACTGGCACGCTGTTGCTCCTCAACTCTTTGAAGATTGCTCGGCCCAGACTAGCAGAATTCTGGTGAGCTTTCCCGGAAAACGGTGGTTTTGAAATATTTCGCGACGGGATGGAGCGATTTATTAAGCAACTTAGGATGTGGCATTTGCTTCGCCGCATCGATTTATAGGAAGGCGATGGCGCGGCGGCCACGAAGATTTGTCTGCTGCGCTTGGCACCGGAGAGTGGTGCGTTCGACGTGCTGGTACACTACAGATCGAAATGAGTTCGCCATTTTGCAACGTCGCTCTGCCCGTGCCGCTGCGTACGACGTTTACGTACGCAATTCCCGAGGGTCTGCGCGGGTCGCTGCAGCCGGGGACTCGCGTGCTCGTCCCGTTCCGCAAGAAATCGATGGTCGGCGTGGTTGTCGAGATGGCGGAGCATCCACCGGCGAACGCCAAGCTGCGCGAAATCACCAAGGTCATGGAGTTTGCGCCGGCGCTCACTCCAAAGTTGATTGAGCTGGCGCAATGGATCGCGAACTATTACCTCGCGCCGATCGGGGAAGTTTTCCGCGCCATGTTGCCGCCGGTCACGGAATTGAATTTGCGCCGGGAGATTATCTTAACGGCAGCGGGGCGGGGTGCAGCGGAGAGTCTTGGCGGTGGAGAGCTTTCTCACGGTTTGACCGGGGCGGAAGCTGCATTTCTCGAAAAGGCGGACGAAAAGAAAGGGACTGTTCTCTTTAGCCTTGCGGTGAAGATGGGAATGCCGTCCACAGCTTTGCAACGGTTGCAGCGGCTTGGGTTGATCGAAATTCAGGAGAGTTTGCAGGACACGAAAAGAAAATCGCAAACAATCGTTGCGTGGAAAGGGTTTGGCGACAAAGCAGAAAAAACGCTGAAAGAAAAGGAGGAAAAGGTACGGACACTGCTCGAAACGGAACGCGGGCCGCTGCCGTTGCCACAACTGCTAAAGCTCGCACAGGTTTCGCGGAGTTTGATTGAGCGGATGCTTACGGATGGATTGCTCGAAAGATGGGAAGAGCCTGTCGATCCCGCGGAAGATCCTTTTGACACAGGATATACACCGCCAGCGCATGCATTGAATGAAGACCAAGAAAGCGCGATGAAGAGTATTCGCGCGCAATTTGAGCTTGGCGAGTTCGGCGTGCAATTGCTTCACGGCGTAACCGGTAGCGGAAAAACGGAAGTGTATTTGCGATGCGCGCAGGAAACACTCGCGCGAGGGAAGACGGCGATTATTCTTGTGCCGGAGATTGCACTGACTTTGTGGATTGGGCGGCAGTGCCGTTCTTGGTTTGGGGCGAAGTATGAAGGGGTAGCGGTCTTGCATTCGGCGTTGAGTGACGTGGAGCGGGCTCGCGAATGGTGGCGAGTGCGTAATGGCGAGGCGCGTGTTGTGGTGGGGACGCGTTCGGCGGTGTTTGCACCGCTGCAGAATCTCGGCCTGATCATTGTGGACGAGGAGCAGGAGAACAGTTACAAGCAGGAAGAGACGCCGCGCTATCACGGTCGCGATGTGGCGATCGTCCGCGCCAAGAGCGAAGGCGCGCTGGCGCTACTGGGTTCGGCGACTCCATCGCTAGAGACATATCACCACGCGCGCAACGGGAAATACGATCTGCTTACCATGTCTTCGCGCGTGGAGAATCGTTCGCTGGCGAGCGTGGAGATTGTGGACTTGCGAGAAGATTTTCAGAAGACTCATCAGACCAGCCCCATTTCTATCGCGCTTCACGCGGGAATACAGGAGTGCCTCGCCAACAAAACGCAGGCGCTAGTGCTTATCAACCGGCGCGGGTATTCGTGGTCGGTTTTATGCAGGAGTTGCGGCGCGGGCGTGCAGTGCGAGAATTGCAGCATCTCGATGACTTATCACAAGAGCCGGAACCGGCTCGAATGCCACTACTGCGGTTCGATCCAGCAAGTGCCAAAGCAATGCCCGAAATGCCAGTCGCAGTACGTTTATTTCTTTGGGGAGGGTTCGGAGCATCTCGAAGAGAGATTACGGAAGGAATTTCCGGGCGCGCGCATCGCTCGTCTTGACCGCGACACGGCGCGAACCAAGCAGCAATATCAGGAAACGCTTGGGGCCTTTGCCGGAGGAGCACTGGACATTTTGGTTGGCACGCAAATGCTGGCCAAGGGGCATGACTTTCAGCGCGTCACACTGGTCGGCGTGATTTCTGCAGACTCTTCATTGAGCATGCCGGATTTTCGCGCCGCTGAGCGCACCTTCCAATTGTTGACGCAAGTGGCAGGACGCGCGGGGCGCGGCGAGTTGAAAGGCCGCGTGCTGATTCAAACTTATTATCCGGAGCATTATGCGATTCAGGACGCCGTGAAACAGGATTACGCTTCGTTTTTTGAGCGCGAAATGCATTTCCGTCGAATGATGGCGTATCCCCCACTCACTTCGCTAGCGAATGTGATTGTGCGGGACATTAGTCTTGAAAGGGCGATTCGCTTTTCGCGCAAGCTGTCTGAGTATTTTTCGCCGCACGATGGGCACACCGTGCGGATTCTCGGCCCCGCAATCGCGCCACTGGCGCGATTGAAGAAGGAGCATCGCTTCCAGTTTTTGCTGAAGTCGCCGAAGCGCTCCATCCTGACGAAACTGCTGAGTGGGGCCATGGGCTATTGTGACAAGCAGGAGATCCCGCAGACGGCAGTGCTGGTCGATATGGATCCGCTGAGTTTGCTTTAACGTGGTTGACGGGCTCGCCGGGATCGCCGGGCGGGGCCCTTCGAAACTCTGGGTAAACAAGCCCCGGCCCTACAGAGCTTCCACGCTTGATCTGTGCGAGTGAAATACTAGCGGCTGATGAGGAAGATGCCGACGAAAATGGCGATGATTCCGAGCCACTGCCAGCGCGAAACGTGTTCACGCAGGAAGATTGCGGCTAGGCCGACTGTGACCGCGCCATAGAGCGACGCGAGCACGCTGACTACGGCTACTTGCTCGATTTGCATTCCGAAATTATTCATGATGAAAGCGCCGGTGTCCGTCAGTCCCATACCTAGGATCCAGCCGGCAACGCGGTCCGTGGGCGGCTTGATTGATTTGCGGGCGGCCAGAATCAAGATCGCCGTGAGCAACGAACTTGTTAGCCGGATGAGCCAGACCGTTTGCGTGGCTCCGGTGGCTGGAACGATTCGCGTGCCGAGCAGCCAGAATAAAAATCCAAATCCGATCGCGGAGCACAACGCCAAACCGATTCCCTTTCCGCTACGTTGCAAGCCTTCCTCATCGTCTGCATCTGGAGCTTTCTCTCCGCCGGCCACTAGCACTACGCCGAGCAGAGTGCACGCGATGCCGATCGCGCGGGTCGATCTCAAGTGTTCTCCGCTCAGAAGAGAAAGGAGAACAGTCAGCACTGGATAGCTTGCGGAAATCGGCGCGACGACGGCAAGTTTGCCGATTTCAAACGAACGATAGAGCGTCAGTGTCGCAAAAAAGTTCAGGGTGCCCGCCAGAGCGCCCCAAGCCCACGGTTGCCAGCCGGAGCCGTCGGCAAGATGGCCCCAGCCGCCGAGCCAGGGGAGAAAAATGGTGAGCAGAACAAAACCGGTGAACTGCATGTACAGCATCGTTCGAAGAGTGCCAATGCGGTGGGTAGCGAAGCGGGCCAGAAAATCGGAACCGCCCCAAGAGAGAGCCGTCAGAAGGCCCAGCAAAATTCCCATATCGGGTTAGGAGGACTTGCCCGCTTCGGCGGACTTGCCTTTCTTTGCTTCGAAGCCGAGAACCGCCATGACTTTTTGTAGATCTTTCCAGACTTCGCTTTTCGCGCTGGGATTGCGCAGCAAATAGGCTGGGTGATACGTGGCCATCAATTTTCTGCCGCGAAATTCGAGCCATTGTCCGCGGAACTGGGAAATGCCGCGGTTTGTTTCGAGAACGGTCTGCGCGGCGGTGCTTCCGAGGCAGACAATTACTTTGGGAGCGATGGCATCGATCTGGCGGAGCAAGAATGGCGAACACTCAGCGACTTCGTCCTTTTCCGGAGCGCGATTTCCCGGTGGGCGGCATTTGACGACGTTGCAGATGTAGACGTCCTTTCGCTGCAAGCCCATGGCTTCGATCATTTGCGTCAGAAGTTTCCCTGCGCGGCCGACGAATGGAAGTCCCTGCATGTCTTCATCGTGACCGGGGCCTTCGCCTACGAAGACCAGTTCGGCTCTGGGATTGCCATCGCCGAAAACAATTTTGTTACGCGTCCTATGAAGCTTGCAGCGCGTGCATTCGCCGAGATCGGTTCGAATCTTCAGCAGCGTATCGTCGGGAACTTTGTCGAACGATTCGAACAGCGACGTCCCTGCCGGGACGGGCAGTACATCGGGCATTAGCGCGGCTCGCGGTGGAGCAGATTGAACGGGAGCAGTTCGGGGGGCGCCTTGCGCGGCTTTGGGCAATTCCGGTTTTCGTGTGAATTTTGGCAAAGCAGCTTCCTCGTGGGGGATTTGTTGGTTGGGTAGCGCTGTGAAAGTTCCCGTGGCTGGCGCTGTGGCCGACTGAAATTGCAATTCACCGCGCCGCTTGTAGAACAAGCGAACGCCCAGATCTTCGTAAAAATGCAATCGCTCGGAAAGTTTTCTCCGGAGAGATTCCGCAATGCGCTCGGACATGCTACGCATCATACAGGAGAATGGTGGGCGCCGCGGAGAGTTCGCAAGCGCAGGACTTCGTCGAGGATGCGCTGGGCGACTTCACTTTTCTTCAACTTCGGCAGAGCGAGATCGCGGCCATCGCGAGAAAACAAGGTGACGATGTTGGTGTCGTGATCAAAGCCGGCGCCTTCGGCGGTGACGTCATTGGCCACGATGAGATCGGCATTTTTGGTAGCGAGTTTTTTGCGAGCGTTTTCCGCAACGTGGTTCGTCTCGGCTGCGAATCCTACGATAGTGCGATCGCCTTTCGATTGCGCGGCTTCGGCCAAAATATCCGGCGTTGGCTCGAGGCGGAGAGTCAACGGCTCCTTGTTCCGCTTTATCTTTTCAGTTTGTGTTTCAACAGGGCGATAGTCTGCGACGGCTGCGGCGAAAATCGCGACAGTGGACGCGGGGAGACGATCCATAACAGCGTTGCGCATTTCTTCCGCGGTTCGAACGGCGATGCGCTCGACTCCGGCCGGCGTTTCTAAACTCACAGGGCCACTCACTAGAAATACTTTTGCGCCGCGGCGCGCCGCTGCTTCGGCCACGGCGTAACCCATTTTCCCGGAGGAGCGGTTGGTCAGGTAGCGCACGGGGTCGAGGTCTTCGCAGGTAGGTCCGGCGGCAATCAAAATCGTTTCGCTTTGCAAATCTTTTTGCGCGTGAAGGGTTTCGAGAACCGCGGCGACGATTTCCTGCTGTCCTGCAAGGCGGCCCGCACCGGTCATACCGCAGGCGAGATAACCTTCATCGGGATTGACGATTTTTACGCCTCGGGCGTGCAGCATCTCGACGTTTTCCTGCGTCGCGGCGTGGTTCCACATGTTGACGTTCATCGCGGGCGCGACGATGACTGGAGCGGTCGTCGCCAGGTAAAGCGTGGTGAGAAAATCGTCGGCGATTCCACGAGCGAATTTCGCGAGGATGTCCGCAGTGGCTGGGGCGACCAGGAGAAGATCGGTGCGCTGCGCCACGGCGATGTGTTCGATGGCACTGTCGAGATTGGCTTCGCCGGTGGAGGATTTTTCGAAGAGGTCGGTGATTACCGTTTGGCCGGTGAGCGCGGCAAAAGTTAAGGGAGTGATGAATTCGCGTGCGCCGCGTGTCATGACGACTTGCACGATGAAACCGTCTTGTTGGAGGAGGCGGACTAGTTCCGCGGCTTTGTAGGCTGCTACGCCCCCGGTCACGCCTAGGGTGATTCGCATCGCGTCTTAACCCAATACTTCTTGCCAAGATCGGGCGGGGCAAGCCCCGCCCCTACAAGCATCAGAGAAGAGCGGGCACAGCATGCTGTGCCCCTACAAATTCCGCCGAGGTCGTGCGACAACAGCCCGCCCTTACGCCTGGGCCTGTGGCCGGTTACTTTCGGCGCTTGTTGCCGTCTTTGTCTTCGTCGATGGAAGACGGCTCGATGAATTCGTACTCGATGAGGCTGTTCTCGAGTTCCTCGCAAGCAATCCGAGTCGCCTTAAGCGTTCTCGGGTTTTCAATGAGCGACGGCGCACCCGCCATAATTTGGCGAGCGCGTCTCGCCGCCAGCACAACGTAAGCAAACTGGCTCTCCGGAGCTTTCGTGGCTACAGTCATTTC